>Ga0208958_1002909_pt1 | contig 13951 bp, 16 predicted proteins | sample RifOxyB1_FD_184032 | JGI IMG/M metagenome (GOLD analysis project Ga0208958, IMG submission 184032) | Soil microbial communities from Rifle, Colorado - Rifle Oxygen_injection B1 (SPAdes) | ecosystem: Environmental > Terrestrial > Deep subsurface > Rock core/Sediment | place: Rifle, Colorado... | reverse complement strand
CCGGCGCAAGCACAAGCGCAGGCACATCCAGCGCACGCGCAGCTGCTACTATGGCCGGAAGAACCACCACTGCCGCCGGCTGAGGAAAGGTCACTTAACACCTCGCCGACATTGTCCATGGTGGTCACGAACGCCGGACCAAACCCATCACCACTCTCGTATGCTTCAGAGAACCATGCGATGATGAAAATCAAAACGAGGATGGCGATCACGATCCAGAAAACTGTCCAACAGCATTTCCAGTTGAACGATTCTCCTCCGCCTTCCTGTTTACTCGTGGCTGCGTCACTGAGCGCAAACGCGGCTTTGTCGTAAGCCAGTTTGATGGTGGCATCGTTAAACATTCCCGCCGAGTTCATCGGTGGATTTGACCACATCCAAATCATGTTGGTGCCGTCCGTTCCCATTGGTTTGGGCTCGGTTAGCTTTAGCATGACAGGATCAGTTGGCCCATTCCAGATAACCGTAAGGGTGTTCACTTTGATCGGAAAGTTCCATCCCGCCGGAATGAACTTGAAGGTGACGTTTCCGTTTTGTGGGTCCGGATATGCCATCTTGTTCTGAGTGATCGTGAAGCGCAGGTTGAAACAGTCGCCGTTCTTTGGGAGCGGCTTAAAGTCCATCTGCACAAACGACCCCCCGATTGTAATCGACTCCGGTTTGGTGACGGTTACCCCTTCAGCGTACCAATCAGTGATAGTAAACTTGCTATTCGGTACGCCGATTTGCAGGTATGGTTCGTCCGACGGCCAATCGCTTTTGACACAGTAGCCACTAAGCGTATATGTCATGACGAGTGTCCCATCTGCCTGAGGGGCGATGGCGATGGTGTAGCTATCCAGGATGTCGGGTGGCGTTTCAGCGCGGGCAGGTGTGATGGCGAGAAAACCTACAACCATCAACAATCCTACCGCAAAGAAACGTTTCAGTTTGCTCATGCTATCCTCCCGCTGGGGTGATCACCTCAGCGATAACTTGCTTCAGGCAGGCAATGCCGATCGCTTTACGCGAACAACCGACACGGCCTCCTCCAGCGCAGGCGCAGGCACAGGCACAATGAGACGCGCATGCACAGCTGCTACTGTGACCGGTTGAACTGCCGAAACCTCCGCTGGAACTACTGTGAGATGGCGGCGGACTACTCGGCGGATGGTAACTCGGAGTGGGACGACTGGCAGGACGACTCGTGCTTGGGCGACTCGTGCTGGAATGGCTTGTACTGGGACGATAGGTGGTTGACGGGACATACGTTGGAGTATACCCACTACCTTTCGTGTAGCTATCGTCACTTACATTACTATACAGCCAACATCCAATAACAATAAACACGATACCCACGACTAAAACGATGAGTAGGATTGTTCCCCCACTCACATTGCCTCCTCCATCATTCGTTGGCACGCCGTCCTGTGAAGAATCAGCTGGGAGCACGAATGCACTCTTGTCATACGCAAGTCTAATCGTTGCTCCGTCGAACATGCCAGCCGAGTTCATCGGTGGGTTTACCCATTGCCAAACCACGTTAGCCGCATCGGAATCCGAGGGCGCCGGATCGGTCAACTTGATGATCGTCGGGTCACTGGGAAGTGTCCATAACACCGTCAAGGTGTTCACGACGATTGGGAAATTCCATCCCGCCGGAATGAACTTGAAGGTGACCGTGCCATCCGAGTCGTTTGTGTAGGCCATCTTATTCTGGATGATCGTGAAGTGCAGGTTGAAGCAGTTCCCGTTTTTAGGAAGATTGCCTCTGTCGAAATTCATCTGCACAAATGTACCACCAGAATTCACCGGTTCGGCACTTACAACCATCACACCTTCAGCGCCCCAATCAGTGATGGCGAAGCGCTTGTTAGGTACCCCGATTTGCAGGTATGGGTAATCACCAGGCCAATCGCTTTTAGCGCAGTAGTTCTGCAGCGAATAGGCCATGACGAGCGTCCCATCCGGTTGCGGAGTGATGGCGATCGAGTACTGGTCCAAAATGTCGGGTGGCGTCTGGGCGTGAACGGACGCGTGGGTTGCGGAACCGAGAAGTACCACCGCCAGGATCACGGCAAAAACGATACGCTTGAGGGCGTCCATTTAAGCCTCCTGTGCCAGGGGGCACTGATTCTTGTTTGCAGCCTTCGCGCGGATTTCCCTACAGAGAGGGTGATCCCAAACTCGACTCCACGGAACACGCAGTATGTTGCCAAGTGCTCTTTTGTTGTGTACCCAAGACTGACAGGGAATTACTTCCCCATCAGGAGCTACGGCCATGTTTCCCAGGCAAGCGCCGCATGTCGGCGGATTCATGCCCAAACTGACGCATTGCTCGTCCGTGAGACAACCGGGGCTGGTGAAGTCCAATTCACAACCAAGCCTATTTGCCAACGTCTTCGCGGTGTACAAGTACGCGTAGAGCGCTTTGTTGGAAACCCCACCACCGCTGGCAATCTTCGCCTTTGCGCCACCGGCTGGCAACATGCCCGACACGGTGAAGTAACGCACACCCAATTGGTTATGCAGGAACTTCAAGGTCTCAGTGTAACCGACAACATTATCGATGACGAGCGGTGTGTTCACGCTCACTTCGATACCGGCCTCCATAGCGATATGGATACCATTCATGGTCCGCTTCCACGCGCTCTCACGACCAACCAACGCGTCATGGACGGCAGGATTGGCCGAGTAGACAGTGACCTGCATGACATCCAGTTGTGCCTCGTGCAAACGCCGAGCCAGTTCACGCGTCAACGTTACAGCCGAGGTATTCACGCGGGTCGTGAATTCCTGCGCGTGCCAAACGAGTTCGGGAAGATCCAAACGCTCCAGCGGATCACCACCGGTGAAGCTAATTTGAACCACGCCAGCCGACCAGATCTTGTCGATCACGTCAAACCACTGGTCAGTGGTGAGTTCTTCCTCATGGGTAATCTGCATCGCAGCGCCACGGTTGGCGTAGCATATAATGCACGCATTTGGGCATGCCCACTCGCCATCACGACGCATCGGAGAAACGGCCAGATCCATTCGAACCGGCCCGCGCATGAACTTGGCGTATTCTGCCATAGTCATTTCGTGGCCTTTCAATTCAGGGACCGCTTCCCCTCGGGAAACGCGGAAGATCATGTCTTGTAGATTACCAAGATCCGCAAGAAAACGAGCTTGTGGTTCCTCAGGATACAAGTGGTGCATCTTCCGAGCAGTACGACCGAGAGCGCCGCGAAGCGCTTCTTCGGAAATCTCTTCACCAGGGCGGGCTACCTGTTTCAACTCAAGCATGAACGTACGCAACAGCGTCGCGTTGCCGTGATTGAGCGGAATGACGAACTGCCCATTAATATGGAGCAGACTTGCGTGTCGACGTAGTCCCACTTGTCGCGGTGGAACCAAATGCAGCCGTACAGCATTTTCCGTTACCGGATCCAACGTGCATTGGACCGACGGCGCGTGCGCTTCTTCGAAGCGGCGACGTAGTACGTGCAAGGGATTGATGATTTTCATTGTTCACTCTCCAGTAGGTTAATCCTACTTCTTAGTCTTAAAGATAAGCTCCCCCATCGACGCATTCTCATTGTTCATGATCATGTAGCTGAGGCCATAAACAATCAGGCCAACCAGCCATATCGCGATCGCTACAGCAACAACAAACGCCGCTATAACCGCAATACCAACGAGAATTTTTACGATCAACGCCGCAGTGTTGGCGCCAAGAAAAATCAGCGCGATCAAAGGAAACGACGCTGATAATCCGGTAAACCAAACCCACGTCCCGATGATCAAGCCCACCAGGAAAATTGCTGCTTTCACCCATGACTGCAGGGCTTTCCAAAAAACACGAAAGCTCTGGACGTACGGACCATACTTTTGTTCAGACATGGCAATCTCCTTATTCACTAGTGTGGACACAAACTATTCCGAACTTACTATATTTTCAGACACCTCCATTTATTTGTTTGGTCTCGACATCTGTGTGACCATCGTCACAAGGACAGCGACAGCTATCCAAATAATGATGGCCACACAAGGAGATATTTAAAATATTCTTGAAGTTGTTAAAGAGCTATACAAATCTGACTTCTCCATCCGGGGAATAGAAACACCGCGATTGCGGCGTCTAAGAGGCGCAAATGCCCCTTTCCCCAAATTAAAAGAAGCCTGGGGATTTTAGCAGAAATTAGGAACTAAGTCAAAACTATGGGGTATGATTACCGCATCGCCTGAAGTATCCGCTGAAGAGCTACGATGAATGCCGCGGTGCGTAGGTCTGTTTTATACTTTTTTGAGGCGAGCCACACATTTCCCGCTTCTTTCTCCATTTTAGCTTTCAGCTTCCGGTTGACCGCTTCTTTTGTCCAATGAGCCCCCTTCAAGTTCTGCTCCCATTCGAATGCTGACACCGTCACGCCGCCGGAATTGGAAAGCACATCCGGGACAACCGGAATGCCGCGCTTATATAATATAGTATCTGCCTCGGGGGCCGTCGGGCCGTTTGCCATCTCCAAAATGACCTTCGCCTTCACCTTGGGTGCGTTCTCGCGGGTGAGCACGTTTTCAAGAGCCGCAGGCACGAGAATATCCACCGGAAGCTCCAAAAGCTCACGGTTGGTGATGGTTTTCCCTTTCTTGAGGTCACATACCGAACCGGAGCAGTAGCAGCCGGCCAGATAGCCGTTTTTCTTCTTACACTGGAGGGTAAGGGTTGGGCTAAGACCTTCCGGCACATAGATCCCGCCGCGGCTGTCAGATACCGCAACCACGGTAAAACCCGCTTCAGCCAGAAACTTGGCCATGTTATACCCGACGTTTCCGAATCCCTGCACTGCTGCCGTAAGCCGCCCTTGTAACTTCAGGTGTTTCAAAATCGCCTGCAGCACATACAAACCGCCTAAACCAGTTGCTTCTTCGCGCCCTTCACTCCCGCCGTCTTTAATGAGTTTTCCGGTAAACGTCGAACGGAGTTTTTTATCTTTACCTTTTACTGCTTTCATAAATTCATCAAGCATCCATCCCATGATGACACCGTTTGTATTCACGTCCGGCGCCGGCACATCACGGTCCGGCCCAATCACGTCGGCAATTGCACGGGCATATCCGCGGGAGAGCCGTTCAAGTTCCCCCGCTGAAAGTGTTTTTGGATCGACAATAATTCCGCCCTTCCCGCCTCCGAGCGGGAGATCGGCAACTGCGCATTTAACTGCCATCCAAAAAGAAAGAGCTTTCACTTCATCAAGTGACACCTGCGGGTGATACCGGATGCCGCCTTTGTACGGACCGCGCGCATTGTTAAACTGCACACGGTACCCCTGAAATATTTTCAGGTGGCCATTATCCATGGTTACCGGAATGGTTACATTGACAATCCGCTGCGGTTGGGACAACAGAGTGAGGAGTTTGGCTGCATCTTTTTTGGAAAATTTGGCTGCAGCGCGGGCCAGTTGACTCATCGCACTTTCAAATGGATTTATTGTCATGGTAATGTTTGAGTATACGCGACTATAATTTTTTTGCAAGAAGAGGATTATTTTTCGTTTGCATCTGATGCCAGGGTAATGCATTCAGCTCGTAAAGAATCTTCGCCGCCTGTTCACCACTTACGGGTCCAAAACTGGATGTCTCACCATCCTCTACTATTTTCCCGGCATAGCTGACAGTAGAATCCCGATTGATTACTACACCATACATCGCATCTTTTGCCCCGCCGGAATCAGTAACCACGATCACTCTTTTTCCGTTTTCTGCTACACCCCACACTTCCATTGTTCTACCGCCCTCTTTCACGAGTCTCCCCAATTCTGTTGCCCCCATCTTCCCGGTTTGATTAGCTCGAAAAGTGTCGCCAAATAATCGCTCTATAGTTTTAATAAATTTCAATTCTTCTTCGGGAAATCCCTGGACCTGTTCTACACCAATCAACTTGTTTGTTGCAGCATTTTGAAAAAGTTCTCTATATTTATCAGGTTGATGCATACCCTAGTTTAATACCAGAGGGGTTGTGGCTTTGTCAATTGCCAGTTTATCAATAAAACAACTCAAACTTTATTTGGGCGGGAGGAACTCCTATTTGTTGTAACCGCGTTTTCATATCATCAACCATCTGCCGGTTGCCGCAAAGATAGACATCACACTCCTTTAGATTATTTTCGTCTGCAAATACATAATCCTGGACATGACCCCGCTTTCCCTGCCAATTATCCGTAGCCTGTGAGAGCGTCAGAACAAGCCTTAAGGAAGGATGTGAGCTAGAAAATTCCTCAAGCTCTTTTTGCCAAAAAATATCCTCCTCATGCCGTACTCCCCAATAAAGCGTTGTCTCGCCCGAAGGCCGGTCGAGGATCATCGACCGGAACGGGGCAATTCCCGTGCCGGTTGCCACAAATATCTTCCTGCGAGGACTCTCCTCGTAGGTAAAACTCCCAAGCGGTCCCATAAAAGACATCGGGTCCCCTGCTTTTGCACCCAACGCCCACTGGGAATATACACCACCGGGCCCCACATCATGGGCCAGCAGGATGGAATTCTTCTCCGAGGGCGGCGACGCCACAGACATGCTGCGGTTTACCCCGGGGGCCACGTACAACATGACTGTTTGTCCGGGGAGAAATGTGATTTCGCGGGGCTCTATAAGCTCAAAGTGCTCCAGATACACCCTGCTCGACACTTTCTCAATTGACGTAAGCCTGGATTGAAATTTTTGGGGTTTAGGAAGCAACATATTTTTGCGCGTCAAGGGCTGCCATACAGCCCATGCCCGCGGCAACAACCGCCTGCCGGTACTGGAAGTCCACGCAGTCCCCTGCTGCAAAGACTCCGGGGACATTGGTTGCGGTGTGGAAATCTCCCGGCTTCATCATTCCGTGAACCATTACATATCCTTTTTGATCCAGGTCGATAAATCCCTTCAGAAATTCCGTATTCGGCTTGTGACCGATAGCCAGGAAAACTCCCTGCGCCGGATACACCTCTTCTTTGCCTGTTTCGTTATCTTTTATTTTCACTCCGGTCACCGCGCTGTCGCCCACCACTTCCAGAATCTGTTTGTTCACGAGAAATGTAATCTTTGGATTCTTCTTTGCCCTTTCAAGCATGATGGGGCTTGCACGAAACTCCGCGCGCCGGTGAATGATCGTCACGCGCGTGGCAAAGGTGGTTAAAAAATTTGCCTCTTCCATCGCCGTATCCCCGCCACCAACGACCACCACCTCTTTCCCGCGGAAAAAAAATCCGTCGCAGGTAGCGCATGCCGATACGCCGCGCCCGGCAAGCTTTTTCTCCGACGGCAACCCAAGATATTGTGCGGAGGCGCCGGTTGCGATAATCACGGATTTTCCCTCGAATGTTTTACCGTCCGCGTCAAGAATAAACGTTTTTGTCTTTTCTTGATACTTGATACTTGATACTTGATACGATTCGATTTGGATACCAAATCGAAGCACTTGCGCCTTCATGTCCAGCATCAGCTGCGGCCCCTTAATGCCCTTGGGAAATCCGGGGAAATTTTCAACCTCCGTCGTTGTGGTGAGCTGGCCGCCCTCCTGGATTCCGGTAATAAGGAGTGTCTTTAAAAATGCCCGTGAAGTGTAGAGGGCAGCCGTATATCCCGCCGGCCCCGCTCCGATGATGACGACATCGTACATAAAAATGCGTCACGTGTCAGGAGTCAAGTGTCAAGAAAGAATAAATCATGACACATGATACATGATACATGATACTAATTTATAAGTTTATTAAGCTCACTAAGAAGCGCTTCTTTACTTTGCACACCGATAAACTGCTTCACGACCGCGCCGCTTTTAAAAATCATAAGCGTCGGGATACTCATAATCCCGTACTTTTGGGAGGTTTGCGGATTTTCATCGACGTTTACCTTCCCCACCACTGCCTTCTCCCCTATCTGGCGGGCCACATCCTCCACAATCGGTCCCTGCGTCTGACACGGACCGCACCATACTGCCCAAAAATCCACAAGCACCGGTTTAGTACTTTTCAACACCAGCTGTTCGAACGTTGCATCGGTTATTGTTATATCACTCATAGTCCTCCTTAAGGATCACTAGTGTACCATGTGTATTTTTATTGTACAATATTATTCTTATGCGAATATTTTTCGCCGGACCACTCACGGATCTAAAGAATCCGGACGCTACCAAAGCGTTTTATACGCAGCTTGCCGACACCGCAAAACATCGTGGCTGTGACTACTTTTGGGCATTCTTAAACGGCACGGATCCTATCAAGAACCCTGACGTATCGCCCAAAAAAGTCTACCAGGTGGATACAAAAGAGCTCTCCCGGAGCGATATCATGGTCGCATATTTAGGTGAGCCCTCAACCGGCACCGGCATTGAAATCGAATTTGCCCGCACACACCACATTCCGGTCTATATCCTCTACGAAAAAGGCAAAAAAATCTCCCGCATGCTGAGAGGATGCCCCGCAGTTAAAAAAGAGCTGGTGTTTACATCCCGGAGTGACGCCCTTACCCGATTTGATACCCTGCTTTCACGACTACGTCCTTAACCGCCTGTTCCCTGATCTTTTTCTCATCAAATTCCACCTCAAGCGTTTGTTTGGCATAACTGCATATAGCCTTCACTCCCGCGTCTTCCAAATCGCTTTCAATCATGAGCGCACAACTCGTGCAGTGCATCCCGTCAATCTTAAATGTTTTTTTCGTCATATTAATCCTCCACAATAAATGCCCCGGTATACATGCCCATACTACAACTGTATCCGAGTGTCCCGGTTTTTTGCGGCGTAAATTCAATCGTCTCATTCCCTGTGGCCGGCAGCACTTTGGAAAGTGCCAGGTCCGGTATCGTAAATGCTCTGGCACACCCCAATGTATTGTCGGTAGTCAAGGTGAGCCGGACAGGAACGCCGCGCTTTAACACCGTTGCGCTTGCCGTATACCCGTTGTTTTTCACCGTAATCGTAACCTCCTGTACTCCGCCGGTCACCGGGGCACTGCTGCCCACGGCGACTTCCCCTGTTGCCACACGCCAATAATTCTGCAGCGTGTACGGTGAGCCCATAAGCCCCAATCCCCCGTTTATCGCAAAGAGGGCAAACACGCCGATAAGTGCCGCGGCAACATACGAAAATACCTTTTTTTGTAAAAGCTCAACCACGGTTGCGCCGAGTATAAAGAAGACCGGGCTTGTGCCGAGGATGAACGCTGCCATAATAGCCGCCCCCGTCCACGGGCTCCCCGATGCAACCGCCACCGCCATCGTCGCCTGCGTCACGCCGCACGGGAGAAGAACGGTCAAAAACCCAAGGATGGCAGGCGCAAACAATGATTGGCTCCGGCTCGTGTTTTTCATCAACCGGAATGCCCACCGCGGAGGCTGAATAACCACATACCGGAATATTGGATGCGCATCGATCATGCGCAGGGCCGTTGCGACCATAAAAAGCCCTGCTCCAATCTGCACCCATCCCAATAGCTTCGGCGTCAGCGTTAAGGTGGCGCCGGCTAGTCCGAGGAAAAATCCCAGAAGTGTATATGCCGCGAGTTTGAAAACGACAAAAACCAAAACCGGGGAAAAACGATGTTGTTTTTCTGCAACTGCCGTTGCCAAAAGCCCCCCCTGCACCGCCAAACAGGATATACCGCCGGTTGTTAGCCCTGTCAGAAATGAAAGCCAGAGTATTGACATAGTATTTGAACAAGTGTATTATATCCCCATAGGGGGGATAAAAGTCAATATGCCTAAAGGTATACCAAGAGACCAATCTGTTCAACACGCTATTCTCCATCGTTTTCAGATTATCGATGGTAACGTATCGCGGATTATCGATATGGTGAAACACGGTGAATACTGCATTGATATCATCCATCAAACAATGGCTGTGGAATCAGCGCTCAAAAAGGTAAACCAACTCATACTCAAAAATCATATGGAAACGTGCGTTGCGGCGGAAATCAAAAAGGGTAATACCGATGAAGTAATTGCAGAAGTTATGAGGGTGATGGAGAAAAAATAATGGACAAACTTATTGTCACCATAGCAGGAATCGGGCTTATTGCCTTTATCTACTGGTTTTTCTTCGGAAAAAAGAAATAATATGAAAACATCCTTCCCCATCGTAGGCATGCACTGTGCAAGCTGTGCAAGCCTGATTGAAAAAAAATTGAAAAAAACTCCGGGCGTGACTGCCGCTGCAGTTAATTACGGCAGCGAGCAAGCGGTGGTAGAGGGAGACACCACGGTCACCCCCTCCGTATTATCCTCAGCCGTCTCGGATATCGGCTACAAGGCAATCTTTTCGGACGATCCTACGGTAAAAGATCAGGCCAAAACGAGTGAACTGCGCCTATTACAGCGCAAGGTAGTCGTTTCGACGACACTGACTATTCTTATTCTCATCGGAAGTCTTCCGCATATGCTTCCGGGTTATTTTATGTATCTGGAGCTCCCCGCGTGGGTGCTGCTTCTTTTGACTCTCCCGGTCCAATTTTGGGCCGGCCGGGATTTTTATCTGGCTACCTGGTCCGGACTCAAAAACAGAGCGGCAAGTATGGATACGCTTATTACAATCGGCACATCTGCCGCATTTGGCTATTCACTGGCCATTACCCTGTTGGGCCCACAAATGACCACGTGGGGATTCCCCAAAACGCTCTACTTTGACGTTGCCTCAGTCGTCGTCACGCTCATTTTACTGGGGCGGGTATTGGAGGCCAGAGCCAAGGCCCATACCGGGGATGCCATCAAAAAACTTCTGCATCTCTCTGCCAAAACCGCCCGCGTTGTACGCGACGGCCGGGAGACGGACATTCCGATTGAAAACGTGAAAGTCGGCGACATCATCCGTGTCCGGCCGGGAGAAAAAATTCCGGTTGACGGAAAAATTACGGACGGATTTTCCGGTATCGATGAATCCATGATCACCGGCGAATCCATACCGGTGGAAAAAAAGGCCGGAGATATGGTTATCGGCGCCACAATCAACAAAACCGGAACATTTCTTTTTGTCGCCACAAAAGTAGGAAGCGCGACCATGCTTTCACAAATTATCCGTATGGTAGGTGAAGCCCAAAGCTCCCGCGCTCCCATTGCCCGGCTTGCAGACACCGTATCGTCCTACTTTGTACCGATTGTTCTTATGCTCGGGGTCGCGACATTCATCGTATGGTTTGATACGGGGACATTTATTCAGGCGTTTACCAATATGATTGCCGTCCTCATTATCGCCTGCCCGTGTGCCATGGGTCTTGCCACCCCTACGGCAATTATGGTGGGAACAGGCAAAGGGGCCGAGCACGGCATTCTTATTAAGAATGCGGAAAGCCTGGAAATTGCAAATAAAATAACCGTGGCGGTTTTTGATAAAACAGGTACGCTCACGCAAGGCAAACCCGTGGTCACGGACATCGTCCCCCCTTCGGTTTTACCCATAGCAGCAGCTCTTGAAAAAGGATCGGAGCATTCCCTTGCCGCAGCGATACTGGAAAAAGCCGGTGATCAAGCTCTTGCGCCGGTGACCAAATTCAAAGCTGTTCCGGGGGTCGGAATTTCGGGAGTAATCCGCGGCAAAGAATACGTTTTCGGGAAACCGAAACAAGCGTACCCTGATATGGAACAACAGGGAAAAACGGTCATGGAGCTCACCCAAAAGGGAAAAACGCTTGGCATTATCGCGGTTGCCGATACGCTGAAGCCGGAAGCCAAAGAGACGGTGGCGCATCTTGAATCTATGGGTGTTACTGTTTGGATGGTGACAGGCGACAACCAGCGGACGGCCCGGGCCATCGCCAAACAAGCGGGCATTACCAATGTTCTTGCGGGCGTTTTACCGGATCAAAAAGCGCAGAATATTAATCAGTTAAAGAAAAACGGCCATGTAGTGGCGTTTGTCGGCGACGGCATCAATGATGCGCCCGCCCTTGCTGCAGCTACGGTCGGGATTGCTATGGGAACAGGTACAGATGTGGCTATAGAGTCTGCCGGAATTACATTATTGAACAAAAATCTTACCAGTGTCATTTCTGCGATTAAATTATCGCGGGCAACCCTTTCCATCATTAAACAAAACCTCTTTTGGGCATTTGGATATAATGTCATCCTCATTCCGGTTGCCATGGGTGTGCTCTACCCCGTTGCCGGGATATTTTTAAACCCAGCCCTTGCCGCATTTGCCATGGCGGCGTCAAGCATCTCCGTCGTGACCAATTCGTTGCGGCTCAAAACAGTAAAATTGTCATAACCTATGACGCCTCTGCAGGAACAAACCTATCTACTACTCAAAACCGTTCCGCCGGGCCGCGTAACAACGTATAAGGCGCTTGCAGATGCACTCGGGACACGCGCATACCGCACCATCGGTCAATTTATGAAACGGAATCCGTACGCCCCGGGAGTGCCGTGTCACCGGGTGGTTGCCGCGAGCGGCACAATCGGCGGATTCATGGGAAAAACGGACGGGAAGGAAATTGCCAAGAAAATCCGGTTACTGCGATCGGAAGGAGTCCGGATCCGGCGACATCGCGTCGTGGATTTTACTTCCGTCGTATTCACGTTTCAATGACTATATGCGGCGAGTTCCGTTTCAAGATCCCGCATACACGGAATGACCAGTCGGCGTTTCCGATATTCGATAATACCCCGCTCTTTCAGTGTTTCTACATGAATACTGGCAGTTTCGCGCGTGGTACCGACCCAGGCGGAAATCTCCCGGTGCGTTACCGGCACCGACAAGACGACTACAGTCCCCTCCCTCACCCCAAGATTGTGTGCAAGATACAAAAGGAGAAAAATAATCCTGGTGTATGCATCGTGCATAATCAGATATTCCATCCGCCGCATCATCCCGCTCACCCCCAACAGCAACCTGCTGGTTAGGTTGTACACAACATCAGGGTGTGTATGAAGAAATGCGAGCGTTACCTCTTTGGGTGCCCGCCACAACTCAACAGCGGTAATGGCCTCGTAATAATAGGCGTTCGGGGTGTTGTTTATTGTCCACGTCATGGGGAAAAACGAATGCGGCTTAAAAATATGGATCATAAATACCGCTCCGGTCGTCCCAATGACATACTGCCGCACGTATCCGCGGGTTATAAAAAATACGCCTTGCGGCGTATCGTCAGCCCGGATGATGATTTCACATTTTTTTAATTTTATCCTCGTATATTGCTCAAAAAATGACGTAAGCGCGGCCACCGGTGCCTGACACATAGTTCAACTATATCCCACTTCCGTCAACATATGTTTACACGCCACACGATTTTCTGTATATAATACATATATATGCAAAAACAATCCGTTGTTCTCAACCGTATTATGTTTGTCCTTGCTATCGCGGGGATTATTATGGCCGTCTATGTGACCCAGAGCTTTCTGCGGCAAGTCGGGATTGTCTGTGTCACCTCCGGCTGTGAACTGGTACGCAAAAACCCCGCAAGCTATCTCTGGGGTGTCCCTGTCCCTGCCGTCGGCTTAGTGGGATATTCCATTATCGCGCTACTGGCATTTATGCGTACGACCAATCCGGCCAAAGGATTATTGAAAGGAATTCTGGGAATGACCGCGTTCGGTGTGGCATTTACCACATGGTTTACCTACACGGAACTGTTTATCATAAAAGGCGTCTGTATGTGGTGCGCCATCTCTACCGTCAACATGTTTGTTCTCTTTGGTATTGCAATCAAAAGCTATAGGAGTCCCCATGTTTGATTTAACGGGAAAAGTCGCCCTCGTCACCGGTGCGTCAAGCGGCATGGGGAGGGCAACAGCTCTTGCCCTCGCCACCCAGGGGGCGAAGGTCGTGGTTGCTGCCCGGCGATTGGACAAACTTCAGACGCTCGTTGCTGAAATCAAAAATCACGGTAAAGATGCCCTTGCCGTCCAGATGGACGTGACCAAAAAATCAGAGGTCGATGCGGCGGTTGCGGCCGCAGTAAGTGCGTTCGGGCGCTTAGATATCCTCGTCAATAACGCCGGGGCCCTGGACTACTCCC
>Ga0208958_1002908_pt1 | contig 13953 bp, 17 predicted proteins | sample RifOxyB1_FD_184032 | JGI IMG/M metagenome (GOLD analysis project Ga0208958, IMG submission 184032) | Soil microbial communities from Rifle, Colorado - Rifle Oxygen_injection B1 (SPAdes) | ecosystem: Environmental > Terrestrial > Deep subsurface > Rock core/Sediment | place: Rifle, Colorado... | reverse complement strand
TTTCGAGGAGAACCCAACAATTGCAAAAAGAATTACTGCGAAAGCCTTGGAGTCTGCAAAAGCTCGGCTTGCTGCTAAGAGAGCAAAAGATTTGGTGAGAAGAAAAAGTGCGTTTTCCCTCGGAGGACTGCCAGGAAAACTTGCGGACTGCTCAAATAAAAAATCCGATAATACTGAATTATACATTGTAGAAGGAGAATCTGCAGGGGGTTCTGCAAAAATGGCCCGTGATAAAACTATTCAAGCGATACTTCCGTTGAAAGGAAAAATTCTCAATGTTGAGAAAGCAAATCCAATTAAGGCGCTTTCGAGCGAAGAAATCACGAATATGATTACAGCAATCGGGACAGGAGTCGGCGACCAGTTTGACGCGGGCAAATTAAGATATTCCAAAATTGTGATAATGACTGATGCAGATGTCGACGGAGAACACATTAAAACGCTTCTTCTAACTTTCTTTTTTAGATTTATGCCTGAACTTATAAAAAATGGAAATGTTTATGTTGCTCTTCCGCCGCTTTACAGAATTAGAAAAAACAAAGATTATTATGTTTATTCCGACGAGGAACTTAAAAAATTAAGCGAGAAACTTGGCGCGACGAATATAACACGATTCAAGGGATTGGGAGAAATGGGTTTGAACCAATTGTGGGATACAACAATGAATCCGAAAACCAGAAAGATAAAAAAGATTTTTATTGAGGATACAATTGAAGCAGACCATACTTTTTCAATGCTGATGGGTGAGGATGTTCAATCTCGTAAAGAATTTATTCAAGAAAACGCAAAGGAGGCGAATTTGGATGTATAATTAAAATGGAAGAAAAAGTAAAGAAATTAATCGGAGCAAATATGGATATAGATTTATTCCCAGATAAAAACCTAACTTGGAAACAAGATAAATGTCCTTGGTCTGAGAAAGATGGAAAAGAACATAAATGTGCAGTAAAAAATGTTTCACTATGTAAATATTTTAAAGGAATAGAATATCCTGATAAAGTTTTATGTAGTTATAACAAAGAATAAACTAAAATGGCAAAAAAATCAAAATTAGCGACGCCAGAATGGATTTTGGAAGGATATGATTCAATTGAAGAATACAATAAAGCAAAAGGAGTTGGAAACAAAAAGAAAAAAGAAGGCAAATTTTTCAAGATTAAAAAATGCCCTGAATGCGAAAGCGAAAATGTCGGGCTTGTTTTAAGCGGAAGCGACGCTGAAGAGGGTGGCGGAGACGAATGGGAATGCCACAAATGCGGATGGAGAGGAAGTAAAATTGTCGAAGAAGAATTAAATGAAGAGGAATTAATGAAATATATGGACAGACACAGCAAGGAGGACGAAGATGCCGATTGAATATGAATTTATCGACGACGATTCAGAAGGAGACAACGAAGAAGGCGACGTGGATATTTGGGAATTTAGTTTGGATGACGACGGCATTGATGATTTGATTGAAGCGCTGAAAGAATTAAAAGAAACAAAAGGGCATTTTCATTTTGAATTAGATGAAGAAAATGAAATCATAATTCATCACGAAGATGATTTTGACGAGGAGGAAGAATGAAAGACGAAGAACAAGAAGAAAATATGGAAGACGAAGAGATCATTGAAGAAGCAGAAGAAATTGAAGACGAAGATGATAAAAAGAAAAAAGAAAAAAACACCGACGGAAAATGCGATAATTCAATGAAAGATTGTTCAAATGAAAAAGGCGTAATCAATTCAGAAGTTTCAGCAGAAATGAAAAAAGCGTATCTTGATTATGCGATGAGTGTTATTGTAAGCCGTGCTCTGCCTGCAATTGAAGATGGAATGAAACCTGTTCAGAGAAGAATTCTTTATGCTATGCACCAAATGGGTTTGAAACCAAATACTCAAACGAAAAAATCCGCAAGAGTTGTTGGAGACGTTATGGGAAAATATCACCCGCATGGCGACTCTGCGATTTATGACGCGATGGTTAGAATGGCGCAGGATTTTTCATTAAGATATCCGCTTGTTTATGGACAGGGAAATTTCGGTTCTCTCGACGGAGATCCACCAGCTGCGATGAGGTATACTGAAGCGAAACTAATGCCAATCTCTTCTGAACTTTTGCAAGACATTGAAAAAGAAACAGTTAAATTCGTGGACAATTATGACAGTTCAACCAAAGAACCAGAACTTCTCCCCGGAAAACTTCCAACTTTAATTTTGAACGGCGCGACAGGAATTGCCGTCGGTATGGCTACAAATATTCCGCCGCATAATTTGACAGAAGTCTGCGATGCTATTGCTTCTTATATAAAAAATCCAGATATTTCTATTGAAGAACTTTGTGAAATTGTAAGAGGACCTGATTTTCCAACCGGCGGAATTGTTCAAGGAGATATGAATGAATTGTATAAAACAGGGAAGGGAAGATTGATTATGCGAGGAAAAACAAACACAGAATCAATCAAGGGCAAGGACGCGGTTGTGATTACAGAAATTCCGTATATGCTGAATAAATCAAGTCTCGTCGAGCAAATTGCAAATTTAATTCAGAACAAAAAAATAAAAGATGTGGCGGACTTGAGGGATGAATCAGCAAAAGGAAACATTAGAATTGTTCTTGAGTTGAGAAAAGGCGCGAGCACGAAATTTTTAATTAATTCCCTGTATAAATACACGCGACTTCAAGATTCTTTTAATGTTAATTTCCTTGCGCTTGTCGACGGACAACCAAAAATTTTGGATTTGAAAAGAGTTCTAGAAGAATATGTAAGATACAGAAAAAAGGTTATAACAAACAGAACAAAATATGATTTAAAAAAAGCAAAAGAAAGACAGGAAATTGTTGAAGGACTTTTAATCGCCTTGAAAAACATCGATGAAGTGATTAATCTCATCAAGAAATCCAAAGGAAAAACAGAAGCACTCGATGGATTGATGAAAAATTTTAAGCTCACGAGAAAACAAGCAGATGCGGTTCTTGAAACAAAATTGCAGCAATTAACCTCGCTGGAAGTTGAAAAATTAAAAAAGGAATCAGAAGAATTGAAGAAAACAATTGCTGAACTTGAAAAAATTTTGGGGGACATTAAAGAAATTTTGAAGATTATTGCAAGAGAAATCAGCGAGATAAAATCAAAATACGGGGATAATCGAAAAACGCAAATTTTAAAGAGAATAACAGAAATTTCTGAAAAAGATTTGGTGCAGGAAAAAGAAGTTGTTATTACAATTACTGATAAGGGCTATTGCAAAAGAATTGACACTAAAACTTACAAAGAGCAAAAGAGGGGCGGAAAAGGCGTTATAGGAAATAATTTAGCTACGGGAGATTTTGTAAAACAAATGATTACCTGCTCAACGCATGACTATTTATTATTTTTCACGTCGAGAGGAAGAGTGCTGTGGCTTAAAGCGTATGACATTCCTTCAGCAGAAAGATACAGCAAAGGCAAAGCAGTTATTAATTTGCTTAGCTTAAAAGATGAGAGAGTAACGAATGTTATTTCAGTCAAGAAATTTGAAGAATCATTATTCATGGCGACGAAGAATGGGGTTGTCAAAAGAATTTCTCTTTCTAATTTTTCAAAACCCCGAGCTTCTGGAATAAAAGCAATCAATCTTCCTGCGAATAATTCTGATGAATTAATTGGGGTTGAGCCAGTTAAAAAAGGACAAGAAGTTTGCATGGCGACGAAGAAAGGGCAGGCGATTAGATTCAACAGCGACGATGTGAGAAGCATGGGAAGAGCAAGTTACGGAGTGACTGGAATCAAACTTGCAGACAAAGATGAGGTCGTCAGTTTGGAAATTTTGGATACAGAAGATATTTTGACCATCACCAAAAATGGATATGGAAAGAGAACTTCCGTCGGAGATTACAGAAAAACCGCGAGAGCTGGGAAAGGCGTTATCAATTTGAAAGTTTCTGAAAAAACAGGCGATGTTGTCACGACAATTTCTGTCAATAAAGAAGACAATATAATAATCACCACAGCAAAAGGGCTTGTTATGAGAACTACTTTGAAAAATATAAGAGTCATGGGAAGGGCAACGCAAGGAGTGAGAATTGTCAAACTGCAACAAGGGGATAGTGTAACTGATTTGATTAGGGTTTTAGAGAATGGGAATGATGCAGAATGAAAATTGGAGTGAAGACATACACTGATGAAAAATTTTTAGAGTTCTTTGAAAATTCAGCGGATTTTTTTGAGGTTCAAGCAATCCAGGGAAAAGATTATTCCTTTTTAAAAAAATTTTCACAGCCAATAGTAATTCATTCAGAACATCAATTATGGGGGGTAGATATTTCCGATGAAACAAAAAAAGAATTCAATCTAAAGTCAATTAATTTTGCAAGAAAAATTGCTGATTCCTTCGGTGCGAAGAAAATAATTGTTCATCCCGGAGGAAGTATTTCAGATAAATCAATTGAGAATACTATTAATTTTTTAAACGAGATAAATGACGAAAGAATTTTAATTGAAAACCTCCCAGAATTTTGGGTGGGCTCTTCTGTTGAGAATATAAAAGAAATTCTTAAAAAAACAAAAGTTGGTTTTTGTTTTGATTTAAATCACGCAATTAGTTATGCTGTTAGTTCAAAAAAAGATATTTTGGAAATCGTGAAAGAATTTTTAAAATTAAAGCCAACGCACTTTCACATTGGCGGGCAAAAATTTGTGAATAAAAAAGAAATAGACCATCTCTCATTAAATGAATTTGATTGGGATTGGAAAAAAATTTTATCTCTTTATCCAAAAAATGCGGATTTAACTCTGGAAACAACGATGGACATAAAAGAAGTTGAGGGGGATGTTGAACTTATTAGGGAAATTATCAGCAAACTACCTATTAGGAAATAGAAATAACTTTAAAGGGGACTTGCTTTTTTTAAATATGAATAAAAGGGCGCTTATTGCAGGAGGGATATTAATTTCATTAGTTCTCTTCGGTGTTTTATTTTATAATTTTAGATTTACTAATTTTGCATTGCAAGAGGGAGATGACTCAAAAGTTACAAGAAGTTTTTCAAACACGACTTATCTTTTGAATGAATCTTTGACTGTTCAAATTAGCGTTTTTGTAGAACTGGATTTTGGGCATCAACTTTATATCGTGGAAGAAAATGTTCCTTCGGAAATATCTATAATAAATTCGGGAGAAGCAACACAAGTTGGGAATGTTTTGAAATGGGCAGGAGTTTCTGATTCTGAAATTAGTTCAGTTAATCTTACTTACACAATACAAGTTCCTGAATCTGCCGGAAGCGGGCCTTTGACATTCACTGGATTTTACGGTTTTGACCAAATGGAAAACTCCGTCGACATTGGAGGGGAAAATTCTATTTCATTATTTCAAGTTGCGATTGTGGATTCTTCTGCAACCAGTACAACTTCGTCTTCGTCAGGTTCATCTGGTGGAGGGGGCGGAGGAGGGGGAGGCACAAGCCCAAGTTCAAATGTTGGGACTGATGTTGAAACAGATGACCAAATAAATTATTCGCTTACAAGCGGTTCAGAAACTAATGATTCAATTGAGGGAACATCTGAAGAGTCGACTATTGAAAACCAATCTGATGGAGAAGCAAAGAATTTGTTTTCAAAAATGGTCGGGATTATTTTTATTTCACTCTGCTTGGTTATTTTAGCAATTATTGTTGCTGTCGGAAAACACAGGCATCACGAAATTCATTAATTCTTTTTCCAAGCAGGGCAAATATTTTTGTACTCGCACCAATCGCAAAGTCGAGAAATAAACGGCGGAAATTTTTCAGTTGATTCTATTTCTTTTATTTTATTAAGAACATCTTGCTTCAATTGCTTGAGTTGTTCGCTGGTCCTTCTTGAACAAACTTTTTTGTTGTGCGCGAGATAATGCCAAGTCAAGCAAATTTTTTTATCGTCGCCAAACAACTCTTTTATCGCGATTGAATACAATGCTAATTGCCTGTCATTTTCAATTGACTCTTCATCTGGGAAAACATTGCTTGTTTTATAATCATGAATTATGTACTCCCCTTCTTTTTCATTATAACTCAATCTGTCGATGAATCCTTGAAGGATATACTCCCCTTCCTCGTCGAGATTTATTAAAATTTTTTTTTCAACTTCGAGAGTGTTGTCATCAAATGGGTGATGCTTATTATAATATTCGAGGAGAAATTCAACGCCCTTGCTAAAATAATCTTCTAGTCTGGAATCCAATTTTACAATTTTTATTTGGGGGGAATAATTTTCTCTCCAATTTTCCACATAAAAAGAAATCACCTCGCTCACTTCAGGGATTTTTTTCTTTTCTTTTACCTCGGTGTAAAGCCATTCGAGAACGCTGTGAACAACGCTTCCAAGATGCGCTTCGATTGTTTTTATTTCAGATTCTATTTTATCAATGTATCGGAACTTGAATTTTAACGGGCATTTTTCAAATGCGCTGATTTTAGAATGCGAATAATATTTTGGCATAAAATTTCTAAAAGAAAAGAGGTTATAAATTTTTAGGATAATTCAAGGGTAATTAAGAAATTTTTTGTAATTTTGATTGATTAGATTAAGGATATAAATCTTTATATATCCCAAAATTTTTCAGGCGACATGAGTAGATTATCTTATATGTTAGACATTAAATTTCATGTTAACGAAGATCAATTTGAAGTTGGCGGGAATGTTAGTGAAGAAGGACGAACAGAAATAGTTGAAAATTTTTTAAGAAGTCAAATTGGAGCGGGTAAAGATAATAGTAAACCAAACGAAAAAGATATTTATCAAATTCAGTTAATATGGTATCCTCGAGATGATACAACTGAAGTGAGCAGCGATACTGGGAACAAATCATTAAGAGATGGTATTCTTCTGCACTATTTTGAAAGTTTGGGTAAATAATTCTTTAGTTAGTTAATAAAATTCAACTTAATATCGCGATTAAAAAACCCAAGTCTTATTCTTCAGCTGCATTAAACAAGCATCCCTAATATTAACTAAATTTTCTTTATTTTTTAGAAATTAATTTTCCTTTTTTAAGATAGAACAATCCTGCAACAGAAACCATCAATGCCCCAATAGCATCAATAATTAAGTCGGTCATTGTATCCATCAAACCTGATTTCTGCATGTTTGTTTTTAAAATTTGGTCAATTGTAAATTCAAAAATTTCCCAGACTGCTCCAAGAGAAAAAGCAAAAGCAAAAGCAAAAACTGAAATCCAAATTGGTTTAGATAAAATTCTTTTCTTTTCATAAAGAGTTAAGAGAATTGCAAAACCAATCAGGGCAAGAGCTATTGCAGAACAAAAATGCATGATCAAATCCCACCACCAAAATCTAAAATAAAAACTATGAACTTCTCCTAGATAAATTGCTGCAAAAATAAAAAATAAAATAAAAATTTCAAGGGTTTCAGGGATATCAATCTTGTATTTTTTTTCAAATAATCCTGGAGTGTAGGTTAAAAGAATTGCAAGAACTGTGATAAACAAAGCAAGCCAGTTTTTAGAATAAATTTCAAGAGCAACAGAAATAATAAGAAAAATTCTGACTGCAATAAGAAGATATTTGTTAAGTTTCACCAGTCTCTCTTTCATAATAAAACAAAGAAAAGAGTGTTTAAAAAAATTGAGTTTTTAGAAGTTTTATTCAGAACCCAAATCTCACTCTTCAGATTCATTAAACAAGCATTCCTGATTTTCAGAATTCCAATAATCATAATTTTTGCTTTGACAGCAAGCATCATTTTCTCCAGGTGTTACTGTTCCGCAACTCGCGCCCAATAATGATTCTTCATCTTCAGAATCTACTGCTAAAAATCCCCACCAAGAAGTTCTTGTTCTAATTACTTCGCCTGTCTCAGCATTAACTTGCGCTCTTACTCTTTCTCTAACAGGGAAGATAAAAAATAATTTTCCGTTCTTCTTTGCTTCAACCTGATAAACTCCGTCGTCGTCAAGAGTTATATTTCGAACCTCCATTCTTGCCCGCATTCTTTCTCTTAATTTTTCTCGGACTTGGTCTGGCAAAACATTAACTGTTCTTGTTTTGTTGTTTTTGAAGACACCATAAACTTTTCCATTGTGATGATACAATACAACTTTAGTAGTCATGTTCTCTCCTTTAACTTGGACAATTGTATTCCCTGAATTTCCTGCTCTTATCGTCATTTCCCTTCCATTTTCTAATTGACATTTTGTTGTAGAACCCTTACATTCGCATCCTTCAGGGCATTCGCCTGTTTCTGCTTGAACTCTTAAACGATTTCTTACTGTAACAGCATTTTGGATTTTAACATCTGTTGCAGCATTAGCTTGCATCATTGCAGTTTGTTCTAAATTTTGAATTGTAACAACACTATTCTGTTCCGAATCTGAATCTTCATTTACTGCAGAACCCGTCGGATTAAAAGCTAAAACGAAACTTGTCAAAAATATTGTTAAAACAATTAATGTTATTCCCCTTTTCATAAAATAGATAAGGAAAGTTAGTTTATAAATTTTTTTAAAATTATTATTCAATAATTCCCCAGCCGATTAATCGCCAGTGATTGTTTATGTTTCGCGCGATTCCGACATTGTCGCCTTTCAGCGCGACCAACGGAATGTTTAAACTTAATTCAATTTCATTGCCTTTTATTTTTTCAACAACACCGACGGTGATTGTCGTGTTCACACTTAGCATAAGCATTTCTTTTGTCTTGAATGGCTCAACATTTTTCTTTTCTTGCGTTCCCAAAACTTCCTTGAATAATTCTGATTTTATTTTTAAATTGTGCGTTGGCTCTGGAAGTTCGCCTTTCATTCCAAGAATGCACCCAGTGAGAGAATCGGTTTTCGCGATGAAAGGATCAAGTTCTGTTTCAACAGAAATGCTCGCGCCGGCTACAACCTCATTTACAGAAACATCTCCCTTATGCAAAGAAATAATTTTTGTGTTTAAAGTTTGATAAGAATATTGGTTATTTTTTTTAATGCTTAACCCTGGTTTGATTTCAACTTCGTCACCTATTTTTAATTTTCCTTTTTTTAAAATTCCGCCGAGCACTCCGCCTTTCAAATTTTTTATTGCTGTTCCAGGGCGATTAATATCAAAACTTCTTGCGACGAGAAAAATCGGCTTTGAATTTAAATCTCTTGACGGAACTTCTAATTCTGTCAGTTCTTCAAATATTTTATCAATATTAATTTCTTGCTGCGCTGAAACCGGAATTATCGGGGAATTTTCTGCGATTGTTCCTTTCACGAATTCCTTAATTTTCTTATAATTTTCAAGCGCCTGTTCTTTGGTTACTAAATCTATTTTGTTCTGGACGATGATTATATTTTTTATTTTTTTTGCCTGCAATGCAACGAAGTGCTCTTTTGTCTGCGGTTTTATTCCTTCGTTTGCGGCGATAACTAAAATTGCTCCGTCGATAATCGCAGCGCCTGAAAGCATTGTCGCCATCAGCATTTCGTGTCCCGGAGCGTCGATAAAACTAATGTATCTCACGGGCTCGCCTTTTTTTTCTTTTGTGAATTTATTTCCGTCTTTGTAAATTGTAATTTCCGCGTAACCAAGTTTTATTGTGATTCCTCTTTTCAATTCTTCTGAATGCGTGTCTGTGAACTTTCCAGTAATCTTGCTCAACAGAGTTGTCTTTCCGTGGTCAATGTGTCCTAAAACACCGATGTTTAATTCTGGAATTTGTTTCATAAGAGTTCAAGAAAAGAAGAGGTTAAAAGGTTTTTGGGTGCTTTCTTTTGAATTCATGCCCTAGTTTAAATGTAAAAAAATAATTCATAAAAAAGTTAAACAATCCGAGGGTGATCGCGACTAAAATTTTTGAAACCAAGTAATGAAGATTTAATGTCTCGACTAAAATCGTCATCGCTGAAACAAGGAAAATTATTCCGACTATCGCTACAAGGAAAAATTGAAGATAACTCTGCGCAAATTTTGTTTTTGTTCCCTTGAAAATCCAGTATCTGCTTAGGATATAATTTATTGTGTGCGCGATTATGAAACTTATCACCGCGGAAATCAAATAATTAGTTAGTAAGAGTTCAACTAATAAAAATAAAATAAGCACATCAAGACCAAAACAAGAAATGCTTGTTACAGCCATTTTGAGAAACCTCCTAACAGAGATGTGAATTTTTTGAAGCATTATAATTTAAAAATTATTTAAGTATTTAATCTTATTCCTTTTTCTCTTCGGTTTTCGCTTCTTTTTTATTCTGCTCTGGAAAAATTTCCGACAGTTTCTTTTTTCCTTCTTTCAAAACCTTGAGATTGATTTGGATTACAGCGTCGGAGATTACTTTTCCTCTAACTGTTTTTCTCAATCGAAGCCCTTTTGGTTTTTTGCACAACTGCTTTTTCTTTCCTTCTCTTCGCGGGCGCGTTCGCATTGCTTTTCCGTAAGTCAGAAGAACTTTTTTTAATCCAACGCCTTCAACATAGTCCATTGAAGTGAATCCTGCTTTGTCGCTTGCTCCGACGATTTCAAGTTCATAACCATCAAGTTCAGCGGAAATTTCTTTTCCGTCTATTTTATCGTTGAGCGATTTTCCAATTAACTCTTCGCTTTCTGATTCCAAATGGAAAGTTTTTCCGTCCTTTGTTCCAAGATTTATTTTGAATACCATGTCAAAACAACCTAAGCGGTTTTTTGGAATTTCCCTTCTTGTGCGGAAAAGGGCTATCTTTTCGTGCAATCCGACGGATATCCCATAAAAACTGCGTTTTAGTTAAGAATTAATTGAAATAACAGTTTTTAAATTATTTGGTTTGAAAATTTGTAAGAATTTTCAAAATTATCTAAATTTCTTTTCCTCTTTTTTTCTTCTTCTACTGTAAGCAATCATACTTCCAAAAGAAACAAATGTTCCAGTCATTGCTAAACCCCATGCCTGATTCTCTCTTTTCTTAACTTTTTTATTAAATATTTTACTTTCTTCAAAATAACTTTGGAGAGATTCGTCTTCTTGAATTTCTTCTAATCTATTATTGTCTTCTTGAGCAAGTTTTTCTAATTCAGATAAAACAATTTTTTTATTTGTGGAATCTTCTAATCCTTTACTTAGATTCTCATAAACAGAATTTAGATATTTTACTTCTTCATCTAATTCAGAAAATTCTCTGTAAATTGCTGGTTTTTCTGGAGACGAAATAAACCTTGAACTAACTTCTATTGGGATGGATAATACAACAATTCCCAACCCCAGAACAACTCCTCTTTGATACAAATTCTTCAAATTGCATTTCTCTCTCAGACTGCTACAAACTTTTTTCAATTCCATTTTCAAATTACTTTTTCTTGCTAGAAGTTTTCTTTGCGGATTTGCTCAACGCAGAATTCAACATTTCAAGTTCAACTAAAATTCCAGCTTGCTGTTCTTTTATTGACATGATGTCGCCTTCTAATTTAAGCATATCTGCTCTTATTGCCCTAAAGGAATTTTTCAGTGCGTGTTCGTTTACCATTGTAATTTTTTAATGACTACACTATTTAAATATTTCGGGGAATTGAATTGTCCATTTGAGTAGTTAATTTTCAGAAAATTAATTTCCCCATTCAGAATCTTTTTGTCTTTTTATGTCTGCGATTTCCTGCAAGATTTTTATTTCGTTTGAAGAAAGCAAATCCTTGTTCTTCTTGAAAGTTTTGAACTGCGACGAAGAAATATCAGAATAAAGCGATTTGGAATTTTTCAACTCTCGCTCAAAGTTCACGCCGGGAATTGAAACCGCAACTTCCATTCCTTCTGTTGATTCATGAACAGATTTATTTTCCGATTGAATATTTTTTATTCTTCCGACTTTTCCTCCTTCCTCGTTAATCATATTCAAATTTGAAATTAATTTCCCGCCTTCAACTTTCACTCCGAAAATTGCGGGTTTTGTATTTCGAAAAACATATTCGTGAAGAATTTTCAACTTCACGAGAGTCGTCAAACCCATTAATCTTTTTTTCTCAATTTCCATTGTCTTTTGCTTTCTAAATTCAGTGAGGTTCTCAATTAATTTGTATACAACATCGTCGGTGATTATTTTTATTTTGTCCTTTGGCATGGTCTTGACTTCTTCATCTTCATTGACATTAAAACCGACAATTATTGCGTCAAGTTCGTTTATTTCAAAATTTGCTTTGGCATTTATCAAATCTGTTTTATTTATTTCTCCGATTCCAGCTTTCAAAACAGAAACATTACTTTGCTTTAACAAAACCAACAAAGCTTCAAGACTTCCTAGCGAGTCTGCTTTTGCGATGATTCCTTTTTTCTCTGTCTGCACTGCCTTGGAAATTTCTTTCTTGAAAAGTTCTTTTATTTTTTCCTTATTCCCGTCGTAAATTACAAAAGGCATTCCAGGAAGAATATTTGTTTTTTCAATTAATTGCAACCTCATTCCTGTCGACGCGCGGACTTTTTCTTTGGGTTTGAATTTCGGACAAAGCGGTTCAATTTCTTCAAGGATTCTTATTTTTGTTATCACGGGCTCGCCGTCAAGACTTGCGACAGCGATTTCGTCGGTTTTTTTCAATTCTCCGTCGTAGAGAATCGCCTCGGCATAACTTATTGCTTTTTCTTTTTTTATTTCAAGTATTACTCCTTTTGCTTTTTCTCCGAGCGACAAATTATTCTGGAGATATTTCTGACTCAATCCGCAGAGCATCATTATCAATTCAGGAATTCCTTCTTTTGTCCTCGCTGAACAAGGAACCAGCGCAATTTTTTTTGAAAAATCTTTTATGTCAAAAAACAAATCTGCTTCAAAACCATAAGCGTTTAGCGAACCGATTAAAGTGAGATATCTTTCGTCAAAGATCTGTTTTACATTTTGCGGTTGGGATTCAATACTTTTCTGAAGAGATTGGTTACTTACATGACCTCCAATTGTCTGTTGTGGAGGCCTCCATCCACTAATATTGTCAATTTTATTTAACGCGATTATGAAAGGGGTTTTGTTAAATTTTAGAATCTCAATTACTTCGGCTGTCTGGGGTTTTATTCCTTCGTTGATATCAATGACGAGAACTGCTAAATCCGCCAAGCTTCCTCCGCGTTTTCTTAAATTCGTGAACGCTGCGTGGCCAGGAGTATCAATAAATAAAAATCCTGGAATGTCAAGTTTTATTCCTGAATTTTCTATTAACGGGCAAGCGTGTTTTAATTTTTCAATTGGGTAAAGAGTGAATGAAATTTTTTGCGTGATTCCGCCTGCTTCTTCTGATTGGACGCAACTGCCTCTAAAGCAATCTAAGATTGAAGTTTTTCCGTGGTCAACATGTCCGCAGACCGTCACGATTGGTTGTCGAATGGTTTTCATAGAAAAGAGAACAATAACTGAATTAAAAATGTTTTGAAAGATAAAACAGAGAAGGCGTATGAATCCCGTGAGCAAAATCCGAAGATTAGCTCAAACTGATTGTTCCGCCTTTTCTGATGAGTATAGTGGAAGGAAAAACCGAAGTTCAACCTTCCGTGTTTAACCGAAGTTAAACAATCTAACCGAAGTTAGACAATTTTATTAAGTTTTAGGGTTTTTTAAGTGTTTCTAATCATTACAAAATTATAAAAACAATTTAGATTTAGTCTATTTATGAAAAACACAACAATTTCAGAATTAAATGAAAAATATGATCTAGATTTGGAAAAAATAATCTCAAAAATTAAAGGCGAGACTAAAAAGAGTTAAGAAGTCTTGCTACTTGCCCCGAACAAAGTTTGGTTGTGAATTTATCACTTGCATGACAACTGACACTATTTGCGATTCTTTAGAAAGACTAGATGACTATACTTTTTTCACCTCTTGCATTTGCTTGTTCTAATGGTATAAACTTACCAAACAAATATCAGCCTGCCTACCGCTAAGTTGGCTGGGTCTGATATTTTATTTTTTGAAGTAAGGATAATTATATGTCTGAAGGAAAATTCGAAAGAACCAAACCGCACGTAAATATCGGAACAATTGGTCACGTCGACCATGGCAAAACCACGTTAACTTCC
>Ga0208958_1002906_pt1 | contig 13965 bp, 12 predicted proteins | sample RifOxyB1_FD_184032 | JGI IMG/M metagenome (GOLD analysis project Ga0208958, IMG submission 184032) | Soil microbial communities from Rifle, Colorado - Rifle Oxygen_injection B1 (SPAdes) | ecosystem: Environmental > Terrestrial > Deep subsurface > Rock core/Sediment | place: Rifle, Colorado... | reverse complement strand
TGGAAAAAGCTCTCTCGCCAGTTGAGCGTGTGCTAGTTCGTATAGAAAAGCATTTTCTACGGTGGGGTTTATTTCGTAAGCATGTCCAAGTCCTAAAAGTTCTGGAGTTAAATGAGCATTAATTCCCATGGCTTCGTTAATAAGTTGGCTGGCAGTGACGGTGTGAGCACTTTCAATAGCATCGGAGGTGGTTAAATAATTATCTTCTCCGGTGTTAATGATAATAGATGCCCTGGAGCAAATGAGACGGCTCATATATTGATCAACAAAAGTTCGCTTCATGTTGATATCTCGAAATAAAATCCCATACATTGAATCATTTAAAAGCATGTCAAGATCTTCCATGGCGGCGCAGGCAGCAATCTCCGACATACAAAGACCTGATGAATAATTAACCAGACGTACATAGCGTCCGCGTTTTTTCATAGATTTGTCGAGGGCCTTTCTCATGATTTTAAAGTTTTCTTGAGTGGCATAAGTGCCACCAAATCCTTCGGTAGTTGCCCCGTAAGGAATATAATCAAGCAGTGATTGAGCAGTTGAGCGAATAACAGCAATAATATCGGCACCGGAATCAACCGCACTTTCAGCTTGAACTCGGTCTTCATAAATGTTTCCAGTGGCAACGATTAAATATTTCCAAGGAGTGGGGGGAACCGGGCAATCAATTTGTTTTTTTAGTTTTTTGTTATAGGTGCTATCTAGGGCGTGAATGGCTTTCTTGGATAAATCTTTTTCAATCTTTAAATAATCTACATCAGGGACATTTAAAGTATCTTTAAAGGAGATATGGTTTTGATCTAACAGTTGTGCAGTCGTTTGCCCATCTCTTTTGGACAAAACCATTGCCTTAGCAAAATATTTCGAAACCCCTTCACTTAAACCAACTTCCGCACACAGTTTTTCTATGATCTTATTAGGGAGTGGGGTTTTATCTTCATCAACACCATCAACCCCGTAAAGTCGCAGCACTGTTCGTTCCACTGATTCAGTAGAGTGTTCATCTACAAACTTTTGAACTTCATTGGCAATTGATTTTGCTATGGACTTTACCGTTTCAACTTGTGATTTAGGGAGATTGATTTTTGCCATAATTTATCCTTTTATTTTCTTACTTATACTTTGTTTAATATTTTCGTTTTTTATAAAATGTCTGGCGATAAGTAATGCCATAGTCCCTTCCTTGGTAATATATGTTTTATCCCCAGTAACTTTTTCAACTTTAAAGGGCATGTTGTTAAGTAAATCGCTGAGCGTTTTTATGGTCTTGAAGATGTTTTGATTAACGTCTCTCATCTTATAAAGATTAAGATTTTTAATTTTTATAACTTCAGGATATTGGGTGGTACAAAAAAATAATATGTTCTTGTTGTTAAAATATTTAAGAAAAATGGTAGAGAGATCTTTCCCAGCTAAGGGGTTGGTGGTTTGAAATAATTCATCTACTAAGACCACACTGCCAGAAGCGAAATCCTTGGAGAAAAAATCAAGTTCTTCTCCGAAACTGGATAAGTTGGAGGAAATAGCTCCGGATGATTTTAAATGAATTTTTACATTACTTGGAATTGAAGTGATAAGCTTTTTAGCAGGAACTGGAAGGCCTAGACTTACCAGAAAAGATAGAAAATAAATGGTCTTTAAAACAGAAGTTTTTCCGGCCATGTTGGCGCCAAATAATACATTGGAGCCTTTGCTTAAACTGATATTGAGTGGAACGTATTTATTTTCTCTTTTGTTTTGGATAACGGGTAAAATCCCGTCTATTACTTCAAAACGAAGAGCATTGGATATTTCAGGGAGCACGAGTTTATGTTTTTTCATGCAAAATAAAAGGATGTATTGGTAGGTAAGTTTAATTCGTTTCTCATACTGTAATGTAATGATTTTTTGTTTTCTGAAAATCGCCAAAGCCAGCTTGTTTATGATTTGTTGGTAATATGATGAAATTATTTTTTCAAGCTTTTCTTTTTTAGAAACTATTTCGGTTAGATACTTGGGTGGAATATATTCAACGAGCAGGTAATCATTGTGTTTAACTGTTTTTAAAAGTGGTGTTTTTTTGATTTTTTCAAGTGCGCTATGATCTGGTGATATTTCTTTAGGCCAAGGGTAGATCATTTTTAGTGAAGTATCTTTAAAAATGTCCTGCTCATATCGCTTGGAAAGTTCATCGATTGAGCTCTCCAATTCATCTATTTGTTTTTTTACTTGATTAATCTCCGAATTAGATTTTAAGCATCCTTTAGAAGTATCAATATAAATATCAATTTGATCAATAAGTTTTTGAAGTGAGGGGGTTTCCTTCTTTGAAAAAGATTCGATCAATTGAAGCTCAATGTTTTTTTTCAGAAAATTATAAAGGGATAAAAGCCCCGCTTGATTAATAGTTTTTTGCTCAATCATAGGAGTTACCCAATCGAGATTGGGTAACTCCTTGGAGAGGTTCATTATTTTTTCAAGATTTTGAGTTGATTTATTTAAATGTGTCAGTTCCTGGTAGAAATTCTGGGCACGCGATTTACTTAGGTGATCTAAAACTTTGTAAGGAAGGATTGGTACGTCAATATTAAAGAGTTCAAGGTATTTTAAAATTCCTATTTCTGTTCCCAGCAAAAGATCTTGCTGGTAGCTTTTAAATTCTAACTTCATCAAGTGCCTCTTCGCGGAAAAGATTGTAAACCGGAACATTTTCGGGAAGAAAGATATCGGATTTTTTGGAAGTTTCTTCTCTTAAAAAAATACCACTTAATTTTATCTTGTTTAAAAGCAGTTTCTTAATAGTGTCTTCTTTGTATTGTGGAATATTAGAGATTAGCTCCTGGGTAAAAGAATTAAGAATGAGGGTCAAGTTTTTAAATGGGAAAAGCATCTCCCACAAATGGTTGGTTAAGGCGCCATTTAAATAGATGTAAATCTTTTTGGTAGCGTTTTCCTTCAGCTGGGGTAAAAGATTTTTATCTAAAAAAGAAATTTCCAAGCTCTTATAGATAATCTTTAGAGATTCATCGAAAATAATGGTTTTATCTAAGTCGTTTAAATTCTTTTGAATAAATGATTTTATTTTGAAGGAGACCACTTCATAAGTAAGCGGTCGAATTAAATTTTTAATTTTTTTAATTTGCTCAAGTCTTTGGGTTATCAGTAGTGAAAAGTAAAACTCATCACTGATTTCCGCGGAGGCTATAAACTGGCGGTCAATAGATCCATCTAGTAGGATAGAAACCTCTTTAAAATAATTGCCAATAAATTCCTTGATCTTTAAAATTTCTTGTTTTTCATTTGGTCCTTCCAGCACGATAGGTAAATTACCTTGGGCGCGAGAGAGAACAAATATTTTTTTAAAATTTGGAGGAGAGAAAATCTTTACAACATCAAAGAGCCCATCAAGTCCTTTAAGACGGTTTTGTTCGGTGACAAAATAATCATCTTTTTTTACTACAATTTTAGGCTTTATATGATTTTCTAAAGAATCAAAGTCTTCACCGTTTACTCCGATGGAGAGTAAAACAGTGTTGATCTGAGGCTTGCCAAGTTTGGCATAAACAAAATTAAAAGCAGTAGTTTTTCCTGCGTTTTTGTCTGACCCTATAAAGCAGATAGTGTGAAGTTTTTTCATGTTTATGAATCAGGTCTGCATTAGACAAACTAAGCAGACCTGAAGTTTTGTTTAAACGTATTGTTCTTCAAACATTTTTCTAAGTTCTGGATGTTTTCTGATCACGTCCAGGGCGATTTCATCATGGTTAGGTGCATATCCATTTCCAATAATGAGTAGCGCATTAGAGCCGATTCCCTCAGCACCCAGGGCCGCTTTGGTGAAACTAGTCGCCATAGTAAAGAAATAAACGATTCCAGAATCTTTGGCGCAGATAATAGAAGACATTTCAGTATCATTAACCGGAGCACAGTTAATGACTAAATCGGCCATCTCACTGTCAGTAACTTTTTTTACCGCCTCAAAACAAGCCACAGGGCTTTGAGCATTAACTTGCAAAACTTCGTCGCAATACCCAAGAGTTTTTATTTTTTGAATGCCTTTCTCGCTTGGTTGGATGGCGATGAGTTTGCCAGAATTCCCAAGAATATCTCTAGCGACAGCACAACAAATGGATCCAGATTTTCCACCAGCACCAATAATAACCACATTCATTCCCGGCTTGACTAAATTTTTTGCCTGAGCAGGAGCTCCGGCCACATCGAGTACAGCCAAGGCCAATGTTTCTGGCATATCGCTTGGAATTTTTGCTAGAATTCCTGAATCAAACAACACTGCATGACCTTTAATTTTAACTTGGTCTCGTTCTGGAAAGATTTCAATTATTTTATCAATTTTAAGCGGGGTGAGTGAGAGAGAAACCAAACTGGCTATTTTATCACCCACTTTTAGATTTTTCTTATTGGAATATTTAGGGCCTATTTCTTTAACGGTACCAAGTAGCATTCCACCTGAGCCAGTTACTGGATTTTGTTGCTTGCCTCGTTCAGCCACAATTCCTTTGATCATTTCACCAACTTTACTGATATCTCCACCGCAAGCTTCTTTCATTTGTCTAAAAGAAGCAGAATCAACATTTAAGGTGTCTACATCAATTAGAATTTCGTTATCAAAAATAGGCAGACTATTGTCCACTTTTTTAGCATTTTGCGGAAGAGCGTTCGCAGGACTAATAACTCTGTGTGTACCAAATCTACAACCACCATTTCTCATGAGGCCTCCTTAAATAAAAAATTAATCATTATATACAAAAGTGCATAGAGACTACACTAGTAGGCATAAAAAAGGAATGACAATTACTAAAATTTCACTGTATGGTAAGGTGCGTTATGGCGATTTTCATATTGAATTAATGCAACATTATTTCTAGAATATTTAAATCAGTTTAACAGGAGATAATTTTGTGAATATTAGGAAGGCCCTGAAGAAAAGAAAAGAAAGAGAGGAAAAAAAGAGATTAGGGAAAGGCCGTACTGATTTACCTAAGGGATTTACCAAAGAAGAAAAGAAAAAAGGTCTTGTGGGAATTGCACTTATTATAGTCATGGCTTCTGCAGCTGCCTTTTTAGGTCTTTATCAGTTAAGTCAGTAAGAAGCATATCAAAACTGGATGCTCTATAGGCGATTTATTTAGCAAAATTGGAAAGATCATTTTCCGTAAAACATCCAATAACTGCATCACCATATTTTTTTTTGATTATGTTGAGGCTGGTAGCTTTTATTAAATCGTTTAGTGCTTGCTGGCACAGTTCATGGGTATATTTGATTTTGTATTTTTGGCAATGTTTAGCAAAATCAGCACTTGCCTGTGGTATTCCCTTATATGATTTCATTGAGAGAAGTTCACAATCGTTTTGAGAATATGGTTTTTCACAACTGATAGCAAATAAGATAAGAAAAATGGAAATGAACTTACAAATCAAGAATTCCTTCCTTTTTCAGCAAGTCTTTAAAGCTAGTTATAAGATCCAAATCATAATTTCCCAATTCACTTATTTGTAAATCCTTAAGTGCTTCCTTGGGACTTATGCTGGAGGTGATTATTTTTTTATCGTAGCAATTGACGATGGATAAAATGGCTTCAGTTTTAGATAAAACTTTTTTTCCTTGGGCACCTTCACCATTTAAATTTTCGCCGTAATTAAAGATCAGATCTAAGATTTCTTTATTAATATATGGCTTGTTTTGTAGCAGATCGGTTGCCTTCTTAGGATGGGTCTTGTAGATTTTCCTCTCTTGAACATTTAGCGATTTCTTGGGTTTCATAAAGATGAGCATACCCTGTTCATCTAATTGCCCAATACCCAGGTCGTGAAGAAGTGCTGCCACCGCCAGGTTATCCAAAGATTCTCCACTGATTCCTTCTTTTTCGGCAAGTTTGGTTGCCAACATGCACACGTTGAGGGAGTGCTTGATAATCTTATCATCGTCCTCACTCTCTCTGCCAAAAATAATTTTGAGAGCATCCGGATTTTTGGTGATAACATCTCGTAAACTTTTTACCGCTACTTTGCTGGCGTTAAAGGAACTTTCAGAGGTGGGATTTTCTTTCATGCGCTCGATTGCCCGACTGGTGTTGCCTTCAATGATGTCTGCCTTTTCCTCTACCGTGACATCCTTGCTATCGGCTAGGTTTTCTAAAATATTGTCCAAATATTTTTGATATTTGTTTTCTTCAGAATCGTCGATAAAAAATTGGGCAAATTTTTGTTTTTTTAGCTGGAGGATCATGTCCTGTTCAAAGTTCGTGCCGCTTTCCTTATACTTAAGATAAGTATCTTTAAAATAAATAAACAAATCAAAAGTGATTGGTATTCTTGGTTTGATAGTTTTTATTCGTAGTGGGGTATAGCCCATGTTATTCCCTGATAAAAAATACGGTGGTACCTATAACCATTTTAGGAGGGGTTGATTTTTTTAACAATAAGGAAAAATAATATAGCACTAAAGCTGTCAGTTATCCTCTTTGAGGGGTTTACTTGCTTTAATCGCAAATCTTATGGGAGCAGGGTACCCTTCAATAGTCTTGCTATTATCAGTGGGATCAAGAAAATCCTCAAGCGATTTACTCGGACACCACTTGGTGACTCTTTGTTCTTCATGAGTGAGTTTAACAGATGAGATAAGCTCAATGTTTTCAAATTTAGTTTTTTTCAACCAGTTCATTAGACAGCTAACTGTCGGGATAAAATAGACATTTTTCATTTGAGTGTATCTTTCATAGGGGAAAAGCGCTATAGGCTCATCACCAGGGATTCCCAGCGTTTCGATAATGGTAATGCCACCTGGACGAAGTGCTTGTCTGATGTCTAACAGTTGATCAATAGGGGATCTATGATGGTAAATGATTCCCATATTAAAGATCACATCAAAAAAATGATGAAAATATTTGACCTCATCAATACCTAGAAGTTCGAAAAAAAGATTGGGAGTGTTGATAAAATGTTTAAGCAGTTTGAATTGATAAAAACAGCGGGCCACCGGATCAATCCCCAGAAGCAGTTCAGGGTGCTCATTGGACATTTTAAATAAATACCAGCCGTTGTTACAACCGATGTCGAGAATTCGTTTGCCGGCAAGTGGCGGTAAAAAATTTTTTAGTCGTTCCCATTTATATTCACATCGCCATTCCCCGTCGAGATCAATACCAAACAGGTTATAAGGACCTTTTCGCCATGGCATCAAAATAGTTAGGGCCTTGGTGATTTCTTCGATTTGATCTGGAGATAATTCGTAGGCTTTGCCTATTTCCAAAATATCCTTGGAAAAATCTACATGCTGGGTTTGATAATCAGGCAAATGATCCAGGCAATTATGAAAGGGCTTGGCAGCCGAAGCAATGGGTAATTTATTGCGCTCGACAAGTATGGGGCGCAGATTATCCAATTCTACATGGGAGGTGTATTTTTTTAAATATGACAGAAGCATTATTTGATTCCTATAAAACAGGCAAAATTGTACCAACGAAAAATTTCCTCGGACTTTTTAAATCCAGATTTTTGCAGAAGTTTTAATTGTTTTTTTGATTCAAGCGGGATCAAGACATTTTCCAGAGCATCTCTTTTCCTAGCAATTTCAAGGTCACTATAACCGTTTCTCTTTTTAAAATCATGATAGAGGTCGATTAATAAATTATTGATGACAGATCCTTCTGATTTGATTTTCTCACTGAAAATGAATATACCACCTGGTTGAAGTGCTTTATAAATTCGACTAAGAATGAGCTGTCTTTTTTGGGGATCAATAAATTGCAAAGTATAATTCATAATAATAATTTGAGAAGGTTGAAATTTGATATTGAGAATATCATCGCAGATAAGCGTAGCTGTTTTGATTTTATTTTTTTTCATTTTTTCAAGGCATTTTAAAAGCATGCTTTGAGAGTTATCAATTCCCACAAAGTGAGCGGACTTTTTTTGATTTTTCAAGTGACTATTAATGAGAGAAATGGTGGTACCAGTGGAACATCCCAGATCGTAAATGAGACAATTCTTTACATAAAATTTGTCTACCAGATCCAGAATAATTGCATGGATTTCATCATAAAAAGGAATTGATCTCGCTACCATATCATCAAACACCGAGGCTACTTGGTCGTTAAAAACAAATTTGTGAAATCGCGGTTGAGCTAAAAAAATTTTATCTTTTTTTTCCATATTTTCCTTCGGGTGAGCGGATCTAGGTGTTACCTTGACAATCCTATAATATAAATACAAAATGCATCAATTTTAAAATGCAAGGTCACTCCCATGATTTATCTAGATTATGCAGCAAGCTCTCCTGTTAAAGAAGCGGCAATAAAAGTTTTGATGCATTCAACGGTAAACGACTTCGCTAACCCTTCCAGCAATCATCAACTGGGTCTTGATTTAACCAATAAGATCAATTTAATTCGGGAAAAAATGCTAAACTTGCTTGGAATTAAGCGAGGTTATCGGGTGATTTTTGTGTCCTCTGCCACTGAAGCAAATAATCTGGTGATTAGAGGGCTAGCTATAAAAAAAGGCGACCATATTCTCATTTCTCCTACTGATCACCCCAGTATTAAAGTACCTTCCTACCAGTTGATGAAAGATGGTGTTAATGTTGACGCACTTGAGCATGATGGGGAGGGGTTGATTGATGAAAAGCATCTTTTTGCCAAAACCTTTTTAAAAGAGAAGTTATTGGCACTTTCCTATGTCAATAATCAAAGTGGTCATATTTTTCAAATTGATGATATTGTAAAAAAAATCAAAGAGCATAATAAAAGCATACATATTCATGTGGATGGTGTGCAAGCAGTTGGCAAAATCAACATCAATATGCGTGATATGCAAATTGATAGTTTGACCATTTCCAGTCACAAGATGGGGGGGCCCAAGGGGATTGCTGCTTTAATTGTGAAGGAAAATGTTGATTTAAATCCAATGATCTTGGGCGGTGGCCAGGAGTACTCTTTGCGTTCCTCTACACTAGCTGCGCCTTTGATATTTGCTTTTTTTGCAGCATTTTCTGAAGCGATGGAAAAACAAGATGAGTTTAACTTGAAACTTTCTAATCTCAAAGATTATATAATGGAAAATTTGCCGAAGCATTGCCCGGAGGTGATTTTTCCTTTTTCAAAAGCGATTACCAGTCATCACATATTAATGATGATTTTTCCGAGCATTAAAAGCGATATTTTAATTCGTCACCTGGAAATGAAAAAAATTTATTTATCAACATCGTCCGCTTGCTCTTCCAAAAATAATAAGGATAACGAGGTCTTTACCCATTTGAAAATTAAAAGTGTGTATCATCAAAATGTTATTAGATTATCCATGGGGGATGAAACTACTTTAGATGAAATACAGACCTTTATTAGAGAAATAAGTTTGATCCATCAAGATTTAATTGGCATCGGGGTAAAATAAAATATGTACAAGTTACTGGTTGTTAGTATTGATGAATTATGGTTAAAGGGAAAAAATCGACCTGCCTATTTTCGGGCCATTAAAAAGCATGTGGTGGATGTTTTAACCCACTATCAAGATGAATTAATCCCGATAAAAAATGAGGAACAGAGACTTATTTGCACCAGCGAAAAAGGCTTTACGGAGGAAGCTATCTTGGCACTACAAAAAGTTCCAGGTCTTCATTCCATCCAACCATCCCGGGCGGTAGAACTTGATTTGGAAAAAATAATCGATGAAGTCGATTTGGAGCTTTCGTCCATGAGTGAAGTACCCAAGACTTTCAAGGTTATAACCAAAAGGACTAATAAAAGATTCCCACATAATAGCATGGAAATTTCCAGGTATATCGGACATTTGATTTTAAAAAAACTATCTAAATATAAATTGGTAGTAGATGTCCATAAACCTCAACTAGTGGTCTCACTTAAGGTATCTGATCAACATATTTATATTGCCACCAAAACTTATCCTGGTATTGGTGGGCAACCTTTTAATACTTCTGGGCATTTGATTACTTTGTTATCTGGAGGATTCGATTCGCCGGTGGCGAGTTTTTTGATGAATAAAAGGGGATGTCGGCAGACTTATTTGTTTTTTTATGCTTATCCCTTTGTAGGCCAGAATGTCTTAGATAAAATTTTAAAACTGGTAGGAATACTTGGACAGTATCAAAATGGTTCGAAGCTTTACGTTCTCCCTTTTGGCGAGTTTCAAAAAGAATTAACCGACCACATCAAGCCAGATTACCGAACATTATGTTTTCGTAAATATATGTTAGAGGCAGCTGCCCTTTTAAAATCCAGGTTGAAAGCTGATGCTATAATAACTGGAGATGTTTTAAGTCAAGTATCCAGTCAGACCATTGGAAATCTGGCAATAGTCGATCAATTAACACCAGCAATGGTGCTTAGACCTCTGATTGGGTTTAATAAAAGTGAGATAATTGAAATATCTAGAAAGATTAATACCCATGATATTTCAACCATACCTCACGATGATGCTTGCGCTATGTTTGCTCCCAAGCATCCCGTGCTTCGTCCAGATCCGGAATATTTTCTAAGTTTTGCAAAAGAGAATCAGGCAAAATATGAGGGGCTTTTAAATCAAGTGCTCGACCAGGCAGGAATCTACCAGATATCAATTGACGGAAAAATTAACCAACTAAAATAAATTTTCTCCCTTTATCCTTTCAAAATAAAGGTCTAATATAAAAGTACTTGAAAGTAGGAGAGACTTTGATGAAAAAAATGCGGATATTTTTAGTATTTCTTTTAATAGTTGCAATCAGTTCTGGATTTGGTGTTTCGAAGAAAGAATTTTCAGAAAAAGATTATATTAACCCCAAAAGGGTCACGGAACTTGGATATTTATTAAAAAGAATGCTGGATGTCTATCATTATAAAAAAATGAAGTATGATGATGATTTTTCCCAAAAAGTCTTTCAGCAATTTATTAAAAAAATTGATTACGGTAAGCAGTTTCTTTTAAAGTCACATGTGGATGAGCTGGCTAAGTATAAGTTAGAAATGGACGACCAATTCTTGACTGGCAAGATTAACATCATTGATATGACGGATAAAATTTTTAAAGAAAGAATTAAAAAAGTGGAAAGTCTGCGCAGCTTTTTCTTTAGTAAAAAATATAAATTTTCCTTTGATAAGGATGAGTACATTGAATCTGATGCGGATAAAAGAGAATTTATGACTACCGAGGAGGAATTTAAAAATTATTGGGAAAAAAGTTTTAAGCAAGCGGTTATAGTACGTTATCTCACCTTTTTGCAGGAGCAAAAAGATAGTTTAGATGAGACGAAAAATAAAATTAAAAATAAGGACAAAAAAAAGAAGAAAAATAAAGTTAAGCAACCGATTTTATCTGAAGCGGCTTTAATGGAAAAGGCCAAAAAAACCGTAGGCAAAAAATATGAGAAACTATTGGTGCGATTACTAGAAGATGATCGAGGTACCCATTTGGAGAACTTCTATAATTCAGTCGCTAATATTTTTGATCCCCACACTGATTACATGCCCCCCAAGCGCAAAGATGATTTTGATATTGATATCTCCGGTAGTTTACAAGGGATAGGTGCAGTTTTAACCGAAGATGATAGTTATATTAAAGTTGTGGAAATAATTCCTGGAGGTCCAGCCTGGAAGGGCCGAGAACTGGAAGCGGAAGATAAAATTTTGGGTGTCACTCAAGGTGAAGGTGAGTTGATTGATTTAATTGATATGAGAGTGGATGAGGCGGTCACCCATATTCGAGGAAAAAAAGGAACCGTCGTAAAACTAACCGTTAAAAAAACTGATAATAGTATTAAGGTGATTGAGATCACCAGAGATATTGTGCAAGTTGCAGCTTCTTTTGCTAAAGCCTCCGTGCTTCATCATAAAAAGCTAGGGATCAACGTTGGATATATAAGACTTCCCAAATTTTATAGAGATTTTTCAGATGGAGTCAGAACTTGCACAGAAGATGTCAAAAACGAGTTATTGTCACTTAAAAAGAAAGGGATCAATGGAGTGATACTAGATCTTCGCAATAACGGCGGAGGTGCACTGGAAGACGCTCGTACCATTGCCGGTCTATTTATCAAATCAGGTCCGATTGTCCAAGTTCGAGATATGGAAGGGAATGTAGAAATTTATCAGGACACTGATAATGTTATTCACTACGACGGGCCACTCATTGTTATGACCAACCACTTTAGTGCATCTGCTTCGGAGATTGTCGCAGCGGCCATGCAAGATTACCAGAGAGGTTTGATTGTGGGCGGAGCTGATACTCACGGAAAAGGCACGGTCCAAGCGGTTATTGATTTAAACAGATATCGCACTACTGAATTTCCTGATCCTCCTCCTGGTGCCTTAAAAATTACTACCCAAAAATTTTATAGAGTTACGGGGGGCTCAACTCAGTTTAAGGGAGTCACTCCTGATTTGATATTACCAGATCAATTTAGCTATGTGAAAAATCGCGAAATGGATGTAGAAAATGCTCTGCCATGGGATGAAATCCAAGGCAATAAATTTGAACAATGGACCAAAAATAAAATTGATTATGAACAACTTAAAAAGAAAAGTTTGGAGAGACTCAAAACTGATGAGAGTCTAAAGAAAATTGAAAAAAGTATCGAGTATTTGACTCAAAGAAGAGATGATACCAATTTTCCTTTGAAATTATCTAAAGTCATTGAGCAAGATGCGTTGAACAAGAAAGTGGCAGATGAACTGAAAGATGACAAACCTAATTTGGATTTGGAAGTCACTGACTTTGAAGAATCACAAACTGAGGTAGTTAAGCAGTTAAAAAACGCTAAGGAAAAAAAGCTCTGGAAAGAGGATTTTGATGAAAGGAAAAAAGATTGGATTGAAGAATTGCAAAAGGACGGTGTATTGATTGAAACCGTAAACATTATGAAGGACATGATTGATAATAACTAGGGGAGTTATGTGAGTGATCATATCATTGATAATCATGAAATTGATCTGATTATGGAAATTTTAGAATCCTTGGAAGACGAGCAATTGGCAGTAACACTATTAAAAGAGTTTAATCAAGCTACTGCCCATTACGGAAAACTTTTGATGAACAAGGACTTAAGCCTTACCCACGCAGAATGGAAAACAAAATGTGATCAGGCCAAGCATACCGTTGATCTAGTTGTAACAAAAATTAGGAATTTGTAAAACATCGGAGTTTATAATTATTATGGATGATAAAAAAAATGAATTGGAGAAAGATGAATGGACTTTTCAAGTTGATCAAGGTCAGATCAAGGATTTTGAAAAGAAACGCGAAGAAAAGAGATTAGAGGAGATTAGAAAAAACAAAGTCAGGGATCGTAAAAAAATTCAAATTGAGGAAATAAAGGAAGATAGCAATCCCAAAAACGATCTAAGAAAAGAGTTGGATGTCCTCCATTCGAGTGAAGAAAAAAAAGAAAACCAAAAAAGAGAGCGTGCAGAGCTGGCACCACACTGGTCTAGGCTGGCGGCTTATGTTTTAGATATTATTATTATTGGGCTTTTATTTTTTGCTTTTTTTAAAACCCCCACTACAGGTTTAATTTTTGAGCAGTTGAAAATATATTTGAATGTGGATGTCATCAATCAGACCAAGCAGCTTTTAATAATTGAAAAGCCTCAAGACAAAACTTATCGGCCTGAAAAAATTGTGGATAAACCTCAAGTACAAGATGCCCGACCAGAATTTAAAAAAACTGAACTGGATTTTATTCATGACCGTCCCGATTTTACTCAAACCACCAGTCAATTGGATGCGTACCGGGTAACCCTTTTAAAATTTCTCGAACAAAATAAAATTAAACCAGAGCCGGTCAAAATATATTCCGCTGTGATATTTAGTCTAATATATTTTTTCTTCTTTATTTTTTCAGTCATGTGCTGGGGGAAAACTCCTGGTAAAAAGATTTTAGGTTTGCAAGTGGTAGGGGAAAAAGGGGACATTCTTAAATGGAGATCTGCTTTTTTTCGGGAAACCATTGGCAAGTATCTTTTCTTCTTTGGGATT
>Ga0208958_1002901_pt1 | contig 13983 bp, 19 predicted proteins | sample RifOxyB1_FD_184032 | JGI IMG/M metagenome (GOLD analysis project Ga0208958, IMG submission 184032) | Soil microbial communities from Rifle, Colorado - Rifle Oxygen_injection B1 (SPAdes) | ecosystem: Environmental > Terrestrial > Deep subsurface > Rock core/Sediment | place: Rifle, Colorado... | reverse complement strand
TTTAGTTGGAGATGGGTCAAAACTAAAAGGTTTAGATAAATACTTGAACTCTCAAATAGGTGTCCCGGTAGAACGCCCGGATCTTTTTAGCAAGATGGAGATTTCCGATAATGTTCAAAAAGAAATAAAAACTGAAGATCTTGTTGGATTCTCTGTTGCTATAGGGCTCGGGCTAAAGACTAGTTAAGAAGTTTTAAAGATTATTTATATGGCAAGATTTAAAGGATTTCAATTCAATTTATTACCTCCAAAGTCAAAAGAGCTTGTTAAGAAAGAAGATAAGCGTTCTTTTAGCATGCTTTATGCTGCGTTGTTGATTTTCACTATTGTTGCATTATGGCTTGGAGTTAATCTGGTTAATGCATATGTTGATAGTAATATCGTGACAAGATGGGAAAAAACCAATCGAGATGAAGACGCGCAAATTGTCTCTTATCAATCTGAGGCAGAAGATAATTATGAACTTTATGTCAAATCGCAAGGTTTAAGTGGAGTTGTTACGAAGCACACTGATCCTGACCTGGTATTTAATTTGATTGATTTGAGAATCAAAGAAAGCACTCCAGGCGTGAATATTGTTGCATACAGCAGAAATTCTTCTGGTCATTATCAGATAACAGGAACAACCAAAAAACAGCAGGATGTTGCAACTTTGATCAATGACTTTCTTGATGATGAAAATATCAAAGATATTACATTGCTAAGTTTGAAAGCAAGTACCGAAGGTAATTCCGAATTTATTTTAGATATAGAACTTAGTACTAATGCCACCGAAGAGTAAAATAACAACAAAAGAGCTTTATCAACAGTACATATTTATGTTCAGGTTTTATTTCTTCCCGATATTTATCCTTGCAGTCTTTCTATTGGTTGGGATATTTGCTGTTTACCCAAGTGTAACTACCCTTTTTGATAATTTTTCAAAAGTTGATGAACTAAAACTCAATTCAGAAAAAAAGCAGGAAAGGATCAGTAAACTGGAGGCCCTTCGTGAAGGATCAGGAAAAACCCAGGAATATCTAAGTTATATCAATCGTATTGCTCCGATTGAGAAAACGAGAGTCACAGATTTTCAGGGCTCTATTTCTAAGATTTCACAACAAAATAATTTAGAGATCAAGAGTGCGAGAGGTGGAGAAGAAATAATTCAAGAGGAGAATAGTACAGACACTTCTACTCTATTGGTCGAAGTACCGATGCATTTTTCTATTACTGGACCATTTCAAAACTTGAAAAATTTTCTATCAGATATTTACAAAGGAGATGATTTTATTATTATTGAGGAAATGGAATTATCTAAGGAAGACTCCTCTAGCGATTGGACAATGCAGATCACTCTTGTAAAATATCAATTTATAAGTCAGGAAAAAATACCTGATGAAAGTGGTGTTGATCCGGGTTCTAGTGGTGATCAACTTCCGGAAGAAGCAAACCCGGAAGAAGTAAACCTCGAGGACTTTATCCCAAACCAGGATGTCCTAAAATTCTTAGATGAGAAATATATTAACGCGGAATAAGTTAATTCGTCCTGTCTACCAACAGGCACGCAATGGCGAGTTAGTCAGCGATTTTTATATAAATCCTTTTATCTTCTTTTCTAGCAAGTATTGAGGTAATTTGCCTAATGGCTCTAATGTTTCGGCCTCCCTTTCCTATGACAAGAGGTTTATCTTCTTCTGAAAGTTCAACAAGAAAATAAGGACCTTTATCATCCTCCCCTTCTGAGATTTTTATTTCTTCAGGTTTTTCTACTATGTTTTTTAGGATGTATTCTAGAAATTCTTGCATTTTTTATTTTTTAACTTCAGGTTTTACTTCTGCAACCTCTGGTTTTGTTTCTTTTTTCTCTTCCTTGGAAGGCACTGTCTCTGGCTTTGCCATTTCTTTTACTTCTGCCTTTGCCTCAGGTTTTACTCCAGCTTTGGCTTCTGCTTCCTTTAATTTTTCCTGTTTCTTTCTTCCTGGCTTATTACTGAACTTCTTTTTTTTGCCTTTATAAAGACCTTCTTTTTCAAGAAGCCTCGCAATTGTGTAAGTAGGCTGTGCACCTACAGAAAGCCAATATTTAATCCTGTCCTTTTTAATTTCAAAAGTAGAAGGATTTGTTCTGGGGTTATAAAATCCTAAAAATTCAATTGCTTTACCGTTTAACTTTTCTCTGGCACGGATAGCAATAACTCTATAATGAGATTCGCCTTTTTTGCCAACTCTTGATAATCTAATTTTTACCATATTGAATAAAATAAATTTAATTAAGCTGCTTATGGATTTTACCAGATATTCTAACTAGTTTCCACCCAATGTTCTAAAGCTACGGCTGCTGCACGTTGTTCTGCCTCTTGTTTGCTTTTACCTGTGCCCTCTCCGTATTTTTTATTACGTATAATTACTTTAACTTTGAACTCTTTATTATGATCTGGCCCATTTTCTGACATTACTTCGTAGACTGGTGTCTCTTTCAATGCATCTTGTGAGAGCTCCTGTAATTTTGATTTACTATCTATGTCAAGTCTTTGTTTGACTATTCTGTCTAATTTTTTTATTAAATTATTAAGGATAAATTTTTTTACTACTTCATAACCTTGATCAAGATAAATTGCTCCAAGAACAGCTTCAAATGTATTTGCCAGAATGTATGGTCTTGTACGACCGCCTGTAACTTCTTCTCCTCTGCTCATATAAAGATAATCGCTGTAATGCAATTCTAATGCAGTTTCAGCAAGGCTTTCTGTTCTAACTAATGCGGCCCTGAAGCTTGTCAGATCACCTTCATCTCGATTCGGATATTTGGAGAAAAGATATTCGGTTATTACAAGTTCAAGCACTGCGTCACCTAGAAATTCAAGTCTTTCATTGCTTTCCAGACCAGGTTCGTGCGCTTCATTAATAAACGAACGATGCCTTAGTGCTTCCTCAAGCAGAGTTATGTTTTCAAACTTAACATTTAATGTCTTTTCAAATTGTCCTAGCTTGTCTTTTTCTATTAATGGTTTCTTCATGAATTAATTCACTTTTAATTTACTTTTAAATTACGTTTAAATTTATTCTCGTTTTTTAATAGGTTCCCAAGAACACCATTTACAAATTTCCCACTTGGCCCACCACCAAACTCTTTTGCTAATTCTACTGCTTCATTTATTGTAACCTTCTTTGGCGTGATTTCTTCAATAAAACCCTCAAAGATCGCTATCCTAAGTATTTGTAGATCGGTTTTATTTATCTGTTCTAATGGCCATTCTGGTGCTAATTTTGTAATAACATTGTCAGCCTTGGATATGTGTTTGATCACACCCTTCAAAAGCTCATCTGCCAGTTTTTTATCGTACCCCTCTTGATCGGAATTAATTGAAGCAAGCTGCTCATTAGTGAATTCAGAGTTGACTGACTGGGCAATGTTTTTCCCGCGGAACTGTCTTTCAAAAAGTTTTTGAAGAACAATTGTTCGGGCTAAGTGTCTTTTGTCATCCACGATTATAGTTTTTCTAGATTAAGCTCAAATAAGAATTTCTTTTCCATCATACTTGCCTGTCTTTTTTGAAACTCTGTGTGGCCTTTTTAATTCGCCTGTTTCTGGATCGCGAACTAAAGTAGGCTTTTTTAAAGCATCCTGTGATCTTCTGTTGCCAACTCTACGTTTGCTACCTCTTCTTTTTGGAAGTGCACCCATTTTTTTAAATTAATAAATTAACTGTCAATTTTATCACAATTTAGGCTTTTTGGTAAAAAGAAACAAGGCTTTTCCCGTATTTTTTTGAATAACTGAGTTTAAGTTTGCCAATGTTTTCCGATAAATTGAATTGGGCGGGTGTTCTGACGATAAAAATACCGTTTTTATTTAGAAGTTTTGTTGCATCAAGTAAGTGTTCGATCACCACTTCTTTAAATGGTGGATCTGCGAAAATAATGTCAAAGCTTTCTCCTCTCTGCTCTGCAAGCCTCACATAGTCCTGTACATTTGAGTGAATAACTTTTGCCTGCTCATTAAATCCTGTTCGGAGAAGGTTCTGGTAAATTATTTTAAATGCTGCAGCTGAAATATCTACGAAAGTTGCATGTTTTGCACCACGGCTAAGTGCCTCAATGCCAAAATTTCCTCCTCCAGCATATAGATCCAGAACTGTCGCTTCCTGTAGGAAGTCACGAATGAGGTCAAAGATGGAAGTTTTTATTCTATCCATAAGCGGGCGTGTGCCCTTTCCTGGGTTGATTAATTTTGTTGCTCTTTTGGTTCCTGCTATTACCCTTGTTTGTATTATCAAATTGTCCATGCTGTTTTTATTGATTTAAAGTTGATTTTGAATTGGTTTTTAACTGCCGTACAATTTCGAAAAGTATTATCCCACAAGAGACTTCGACATTCAAGGATTCTTTTAGACCGTGCATTGGAATTTTTACAACAGCAGAGCATTTTTTTATAGTTGATTTCTCTACTCCGTTGACTTCATGTCCAAAAATTATTGCCACTGGTCCTGAAAATTTAAAATCTGTATATATTTCCGCATTCTCTGTGAGCTCGGCAGCGATAATTGGGATTTTTTTTGATCTTAGTTGAGATAGGACCTCGTCGATGTCTTTTTTGTATTCCCAATTCACGCTTTCTGTCGCACCTAAGGCTGTCTTAGGGATCCTGTTGTGCGGCGGGGATGGAGTGATACCAGTAAGCCACAACTTTTCTATACCCGCCGCATCACACGTACGAAATATCGCACCAACATTGAATGCCGAGCGAATGTTTTCTAGAATTATGTGGATTGGGTATTTTTTCATTTCATATACTCTAGTTTCGACTATCTTTTTATCTTCCTCGGTCATTTTCTCTAAAGTCTTCTCTATTTCTTTTTGTTCTACATCATTTACATAGGATATGTTCTGGTTATTGTTTTCCTTTTTATATATCATTATATGAAATATAACATTTGGTGCATTATACCTGAAGTAGCTTCGAATGTTATAATTTCAGCATGTTTATATCCAGACCAGCCGCAGAAATTTTAAGTTTCAGGAATGATTCTTTATTTGAGAAGTATCCTTTGTTATCTAAAATTCGTGAAGTTGTTTGTGGTTATTGGGAAAGTGAATATAGAGAAGTTGATTTTGCTTCTAATGACTTATATGACAATGGTCTAGATAATGCGAGATTTTGGGCTACAAAGACCAGCGAGAGATGTCCTTGTGTTGTATCAATACTACAAAATTTGAGCGGAAATTTAAGTGTGATAAATCCTGACACAAAATATGTTTATGGACTAATTCGTATGGTGGATTGTGTTGCATTTCCTATTAATCATTTTATTGGGTTTATTGCAGAACCTGATAAATCAGAACTTTTTGCTTTCTCTCCTGCAAATATGGTTAATGGTAAGGAGCCCTTAATGTCTCTTGATGAAATTAGGAAACGTCTACCTAAATATAAAAGGAAGTTATATCAAAGACTTACTGATGTGGTTCGAATAAATTATTCTGGGGATTTATATAGCTTAGATGATAAGTCAGTACGAAAATTGTTTTCTGTACTCACGAATATTGATGGAGGTAGTATCAGGCGTATTTCAATGACGGATGATAAACATAAGATTTTAAACCTGATTAGTGGAACGCTCAAGGAAGAAGTTGTTAGATTATAATTAAAATAACTACTAATCCAAGTATAATCCTATAAACTCCAAACCATTTTAGACCTATCCTGGCTGTGAATTTGAGCATGAAATTGATTGCTATCAGGCCGGAGATGAATGAGGCCAGAAAGCCAGCTGCCATATTTGAGAAACTCTCGTCCCCTGCTCCGTTTTTCAGAATATCTAGTAAGCCGTAAGCGAACGCCATGGTGATAATTGGAATGCTGATTAGAAAAGAAAAATCTAATGCACTTTTTAGGTCCATTTTCTGCGTGAGGCCTGCGAGGGTTGTTATTCCTGAGCGTGAAGTTCCGCGAATAAACGATATAGGTTGAGCAAGGCCGATTAATAAGGCGCTTAACGAACTTAGTGAAGTGTATTGACCTTTCCCAGATGTTGCAGGCTTTTTTGTTTGTACTGGTTTTCTTTTTTTTAGGTAAAAGTCGGCAAGAATGAGCAATAAACCTATTTGAACAAGCATAAATGCAATTATCCAATTTGATTTTAACTTATCATCGATTGTATCTTTGAATATAAGACCTATTACAGCTGCGGGAATCGTTGCTATTACAATATTTATTACGAGTTTATTTGTGGTTTTATCTTTTCCAATTGATTTAAAAATATCCAGGAGCTTGAAACGATAGACAAATAAAAGCGCGAAAAGTGTCCCCCCGTGAAGTATTACATCAAAACTCGTGCTCTGCTCTTCCCAGTTAAAGAGTTTTGGCAATAGTGCGAGATGCCCTGAACTTGAAACTGGGATGAATTCTGTCAGACCCTGTATTATTCCTAATATAATTGATTGAAACATAATTTCTTTGTTAAAGTTAAAACTAAAGCTAAAGTTAAAGAGATATTAATTTATCAGATTTACCCCATTTTATCCAACTTATATACTTATCACTTATCCAATTCAATAGCTACTTTTTTCGTTTTTTGAACAAGCTCCAGGTCGAAAATATTTGCGATCTTAAGGTTCGGAATACCAGATTGCTTTGTACCATAGACCTCTCCTGGCCCGCGCCTGTGAAGGTCGTATTCAGCAAGTTTAAATCCGTCATTTACTTCAGTGAAATATTTAAGCCTTGCTTTTTGTTCGGGAGTTGGCTTTGTTGATGTAAATAGAAAACACCAAGCTTGTGCATCTGAGCGTCCAACACGCCCACGGAGCTGGTGAAGCTGTGCAAGACCGAACCTCTCTGCTCCTTCGATGACAATGATATTAGCATTTGGAATATCTATCCCGACTTCAATAACAGATGTTGATACAAGGATATTAATCTTTTTGTCTGCAAAATCCTGGAAATCGGAAAGGATTTGTTTTTTCTGTGCAGGTTTAATTTTTCCATGAAGAATTTCCATTTTTTGTTTTGGAAGGTTCTCTTGTAAGTTTTTATAAACCTGCTTCACTGATTTAATTTCTTCTATCTCTTCGCTCTCTTCGATTAATGGCGCGATCCAGAAGACCTGTAGGCCTTCCCCGATCTTTTCGGCAATCCACTTGAGTGCATCCCCTCTTTTTTCTTCAGGAACAAGGTGGGTTTTTACTATTTTTCTTTCCTTAGGCTTATTTTTTAATTGACTAACTTCAAGATCTCCAAATAGTGTTAAAGCAAGTGTTCGTGGTATTGGCGTTGCTGTCATGCTAAGAAAATGAGGTGAGATCTTTTTTGTCTTGTCAGTAAAACTTTTTCTAAGTTCTGAACGCTGCTCTACTCCGAACCTGTGCTGCTCGTCAATTATTATCAGACCTAGCTTGTCCAGATGTTCATATTTTTGATAAAGCACGGCATGAGTGCCAATTATTATATCTGCTTTATCTGTTCCAGGGTCAATTTCGTTCCCTTTCGAATTAGACGAAACTAATTGAACTTTGATATTAAAGTCCTGTAGTATCTCTGAAAATGTTTTGTAATGCTGGTCTGCGAGAACTGTTGTCGGGACCATAATTACAACTTGATGACCGGAATTTACTACCAAGAGACTTGCTGCAATTGCAATAATCGTTTTTCCGCTTCCTACATCTCCGCTAAGAAGCCTATTCATTGGGTGTTCGTCTTCAAAATCAGTTAATATCTCCTGTATTGCTCCTTCTTGGTCTTTCGTAAGCGAAAAAGGTAAAGATTTTATAAATTTGTCGAGTAATTCTCTGGCTGGCTTTATTCGTGGCCCATGATATTTCGCGATTGCCCTTCTCCTCTTCAGTATTTTTCTTTGGATTGCGAGGAGTTCTTCAAATGCCAGCCTGTTCTTGGCTTTTTGAAGTATGCCTTCATTTTCTGGGAAATGAATAGATTCCAAAGCCTGTTTGTGAGAAATGAGTTTATATTCATCAATTATGTTTTCTGGTAAAGTTTCTCGCAGGTCCTCGATGTATTCCAATTTATCGGTAAGCCATTGGACACGACTTCGAAGCCATTTATTGGATAAACCTGCGGTTAGTGGATATATAGGGGTGATAAGTCCGACATGGGTTTGTTTTTCTTTCAACTCTTCATAGTCTGGGGATTGGACCTGTGGTTTGTAGCTTTTGGGATTTAATTTGCCTGAAAAAATGTATTGATTCCCAGCTTTTAATGATTTCTTTAAAAAAGGTTGGTTGAACCATACAAGATCTATTTGTGCACTTTCATCTTCGACTGTGGCTGTTTGGATAGTCATTCGTCGCCCGCGTATTCTAATACTCTTGATCTTTAAAACAGTCGCGACAAAAGCAAGCTTCTCTTCTCTATTGAGATCAGTAATTCTATGACGTATAGATGAATCGAAATAATTACGAGGGAAGTAGAATAAAAGATCATTAATTGTTAGAATACCAAGGGAGCTAAGTAGTTCCCGGTATTTTGGCCCGATTAGAGGTATTTTTGAAACAGGATCGTTAAGTTTCAAGGCCTGCTTTTAAAAATCCAATTAATTGATTATTATGAGATTGGTTATAAATATTGCACCAGGCTCAACACTGGTACAAGGACGATACCGAAAAGTACGACTATCGTTATAATCCACCATATTATCTTTTTATACTTTTTACTTAGTTTCATAAATGAATTTTACTACGAAGAAGGATTTATTGAAAGGGAAAGATGTACTTATTCTTATTGCAATGGGATTGTTTGGGGTGTCTATTCTCTCCCTGGCGTATCAGGTATATGAGAATGAGAAAAATGGAAAAGACGAAAGTTCAATTGAGTCAGTTTTTGTAAATGTTGATATTACTTCTATTGAGAAAGAGTTTACAGGTGATTATTACATTGATTTTTCTATATCAAGCGAAATTAGTGAATTTTGCACTGGTGAGAATGTAAGCTGTCTTTTTTTAGCGAAACAATATGGAAAAACTGTTTCTTCTCCTTCTAGATGTGAGGTGACTAAAGAAAACATCACTTGTGAGGTCCGCATCATTTCCTCTCTTCTCTCTTCTGATAAAGATCAAAAGTTAGGCGAAGCATCTATTCAAATAAAAAAATACGAGGATGGTGTGCTGAACGATTTGGGTGAGAGCCAGAAATTTAACCTTGAATAGAATTAATTTCTAATAGAATAGCTTTCCATAAAAAGTGATTTCCTTTTGTGCATCAACCTCGATTCTTATATGAACTTTTTTTCTATAATATAAATTTAGGTGGTTTTATAGCGGTCTTTTTTAAATTAATACATAATCTGTCTTGAAGATACCCCCTCTTGACTAGAGTGATTGTTATGCAAATGGATACAAGACCTTCGGGAAATCACTTTTAGAAAAAAGTTGAACAGTTTGGCAAACTTCTGTACTATATTCATAACACTTTTAACTAATTTTACTGCGAAGTAAAATTTATCGAGAAACGTCTTTGCAAGCACTGTCCCGGGGATTAAATTACTGCAGAAATCTGTAGTAATTTAGTCCCCTTACCTATTTATATGTGGGTAGAGAAAATTTATGGATATTCTGTATTTAGCGCATATATTGTTATATTTATAGTATACCCTAACTCTTGTGAAGATAGCCGGATTTCGGTTCATTATAACCACAGTCTAAGCCATTCTTCGAGTTTCTAGGCACTTAAAAGGGATTATTATTTCCTTGTAGGTCTCTAATATCATTGAATATAACTTGCTCAATCTACTCTACTTGGATAAAATACCTAATGAATAGGCAAATCAGTGGAATTAAAGAAGGTGAAAAGGTACTTTTCATAACTTACTTTGCATAAAACAGCCCTTACAGCTCGAATTTTTTTTCTACGGTGTCTTGATTACATTGTTTTTACTTATTAAGCTCCTCCTCTATTATCTCAGACATGCCTTCATAGCTTGTTGTACTAACCTGTTCACCATTAATAAATATAGTTGGTGTCCCCGCAATATCAAGTACATCCCCATCTTCCTGGTCCCTATTTACTTTATCAGTATAAGTACCGTTATCTAGCTCTGTTTTAAACTTTTCAAGGTCAGTAATTCCTATTTCTTTAGCGTAATCAGCAAATTTCTCTTTTGCCTGTTCTTTACTTAGGCTACTCCACTCTACTTGAGATTCAAACAATTTATCATGAAATTCCCAAAATTTATCCTGAACTGCTGCCGCCTCTGATGCTTCTGCAGCAGTTTGGGCTAAAGGATGAATGGATTCGAGTGGATAATGCCTGTATACAAATTTTACTCTATCTGAGTAAGTTTCTTGAACCTTTTTGGTCTCGGGGTAAATATTCGCACATGCCGGACATTGGAAGTCACTAAATTCTACAAAGACTACTTTTGAGTCCTCTAAACCAGCAATGTTACTATCATCCCTAACAAGCCTCTGCTCTTTTTCGCCTTCCGGTAAAGGTTTCTTCTCATTTTTGGAAAGTACAACAATTCCACCAACTAATAACAGAACAGTTAATAGGATTGTAACAATAAGTGGCAGGTTCGGATTATCTTTAATTCCTTGCATGTTTTGTGGACTAAAATTTATATTGGAAATTATAGCACGTTTTAAAAATTCTTGATAAGCAGCTCTTTACGGGTTTAGACTAGCAAACTGCGCATTGAAATCTCCTGGGCTTTTTATATCCGAGACATCGTGTTGTACTAAAAAATAATTCGGACATTCTCCTTGTAAGGGACAATTTGGACAATCTCTCATTACTACACCTACATTGTTTACTAGTATTGCACTGGTACGACGACCTAAATTCATTGCTCTGTCTAAAACAGGACAGTCTTCATGCACTTTGGGTTCATGGGCGTGTAATGGATTGATTCTGCTCACATAATAAAGTTGTGCTGGCATTTTATCCCCGTGTTTTGGGCTTGCTGCAATAATGTCACCTGGTTCGAATGTTGTCATTCATTGCATCTAAAAAATGTATTTAACATGCGGTATCAGCTAATATGATACATTAAACTTCTTCAAATACGTCATAAAATTTATCTGCTGGGATCTGTGCATGTGCTGCTGCTCTTTCAAAAAGAGGACATACTGAATTTTCCTGACAATCATAGCACATTCGAGTCAATAAAGTTGGTTTATTATCCGGGGGATCTATGTATATAGCTGCAATTGGGGAGTTTAGTGTGGCTCTTTGCGTTATTGGGCAAGCAGTTAATGGAGAATTTTTATCCCCTGCGCTTAAGGTGACGAAAACACCGTCAGTAAATTCTATTTTATAAGTTACTATATGACTATCCGGGCCTGTCCGCGGATTCGCGAATCTTATTTGGCCACTTTTTAGTGTTGTTTCTGGTCCGTACATAATTATCCAAAAAACATTAAATAAAGTATGATGAGGATGTCCAAGACGATGCTGATTAGAGCTAATGGGAAAAAGAACACGATGAATAGTATTAGTGATAAGAGAATTGACATGGCGACAAACTCTTCTATGAGTGTGCCGAATTGAATGTATTCTAAAAGGCCGAGTCCTGCTAGTATCAAGCTTAATCCAGCAAGGAGTGATAAAATTATTGCGATAGTTGCTATCTGGCCTGAAGAAAGATGTAAATCACGAAGTAGCCATGATCCTGCATAGTCTGTCCAGAACTCCCCTAGCCTTACGCTTGTTGAGTATGGATTAGGTGCAAAACCCAGCACAATGGTTATTACTCCGTGAATGATTGTTATGATCCCTACAAAAAGTCTCATGATTTGGACATTATATAGAATATTTGCGAAAAATTGAAATTTTTACGTTATAAATATTGTATAATCGGAGTAATGACAGTTTTTAATTAACTTTTTATGGTTTTCAAAAAATGGAAATTTTATTAGTCTGCCTTTTCACTATATGTCCTGTTGCTTTTGTTTTTCTCTTGGGCACTTTCAGATTAATTAATGAATACGAACGTGGCGTGTTGTTTATCCTTGGAAAGTATTCCAAGACAATGGGTCCGGGTCTACATGTAATTATTCCAATTTTTCAAAGGCTGGTAAAAGTCGATATAAGAACTAAGACTGAGGACCTGCAAGACCAGGAAGCTATCACTAAAGATAACGTTTCTACAAGGATTAGTGCTGTTCTTTATTATAAAATTAGTGATGCTGCTAAGAGTGTTATTGCGGTTGAGAATTCCAGATGGGCTACATCTCAGCTTGCAGAGACAACTATGAGGACTATTGTCGGTGAATTCTCTTTGGATGAACTGCTTGCACATAGGGACAAGGTCGCGAGTAAAATTGAACAGATCGTGGAAGCAACTACAACTGAGTGGGGAATTGAGGTCCAAGCTGTTGAATTAAAAGATGTGATTTTACCGGAAAATATGAAAAGAACTATTGCAAAACAAGCTGAGGCTGAACGTGAGAGACGCGCGACAATTATTAGTTCTGAAGGTGAAATGGTCGCTGCTGTGAACCTTGCGAAGGCCGCAAAAACCATGGCGAATACACCTGGGGCGCTGCATCTTAGAACATTGAACTCTATAAATGACATTTCTTCAGACCAGTCAAATACGGTAGTATTTGCTGTACCACTGGAGGTATTAAGGGCTCTTGAAGGCCTGGCAAGGGTTACTGGAGGTGATAAGAAATAGTTTTTATTGATAGGTATTTATTCTTTATTAATTCGATAAATATCGCAAGAAGTTATTGATGGGTAAGATTTTAATATATCATCTAATGTAATATTAAATCTCACGTCTGCTTGCCCTTCTTTATCTCTAAATATTATTTGTTCTCTATCATCAGTTGTTATAACTACAGCGCTATGTGTAATCGTATCTTCACCACCTAAGATATCATAATGATGATCACCATTTATGGATATAGTGGGCCTTATCCCATGAAATAATATGATATCGCCACTTTTAATTTGTGGAAGTACACTTACTTTAAAATCGTTTATGTATTTTCTATTTCTTTTTGAATCATAGTGAAAAGGAAAGCCCAAAAAAATTTTTGTTGTAACTGGGGCACATAATTTTTTTACTAATGTGGGAAAATCTGTTGAGTTTTTTATTGGGTTATCTTCAATGTTCTCAGGGTCCAAATGAATTGGTAGATCTGTTTTCCAGGTAGGTAACAATGTTTTGAGTAAGTATTTTATTGTGTATCCATGACAATTCTCACCTAATGTTTCTGTCGGTGATGAAGGCCGAGAGAAATAAAGGCGCAGGAATTCTCCGTCACTTTCCTCTTTTCTGAAAAAAATATCTAAATAGCCAGGTTCATCTGGATTTTTCGTAGGTTGAATATCAATTTTTTCTATTTTTGGAGTAAACTTTATTGTTTCCTGACTTGCCTGAGCTAAGAAAGACATCTCGAATTTAGATTAATTAAAATACGGTATACCCCACCATTGGCTTGGATTAACATATCTTAAGCCACGATCCAATCCATTGATCTCTTCCATCTCATTGTCAGTAAGCTTGAAATCGAACACTTCCGAGTTCTCTTGTATTCTTTTTGTGGTTACACTTTTTGGAATCGAAACTGTGCTTCGTTGAATCGCCCACCTGATTAGAACCTGGGCGGCTGATTTTTTGTGGGATTTGGCTATTTTATTAATTGTCTTGTCCTTCAATAGTATCAACGCTCCTGGTCCTGATTTTCTTACAGCATTTCCCGGTGTTCCGAGTGGTGAGTAGCCTGTGTTTGCGATTTTACTGTATTTGCAGAAATCAATTAATCCCTGTTGTGAATTGTATGGATGCAGTTCGATCTGATCCATTACCGGCTTGATCTTTGCATAGCTTAATAGATCAATTAGCATAGCGGTTGTGAAATTTGCGACCCCGATTGATTTGACGAGCCCCTTCTCTACTAGTTTTTCCATTGCCCTCCAAGTTTCCTGAGTTGAAACATTGTCAGTGATGATCACGCCGTTTTTATCTACTGGTTCAGAGTTCCCTGTTTGTTTCTTGAATGCAATGCCCCAGTGGATTAAATAGAGATCAAGATAGTCGA
>Ga0208958_1002896_pt1 | contig 14005 bp, 12 predicted proteins | sample RifOxyB1_FD_184032 | JGI IMG/M metagenome (GOLD analysis project Ga0208958, IMG submission 184032) | Soil microbial communities from Rifle, Colorado - Rifle Oxygen_injection B1 (SPAdes) | ecosystem: Environmental > Terrestrial > Deep subsurface > Rock core/Sediment | place: Rifle, Colorado... | reverse complement strand
CGCTGACCACGATGTCGCTGTCCCCCAGAAGAATCGACTGGGTACCGAGCATCACGGCTTTCATGCCGCTTCCGCACACCTTGTTAATGGTCATCGCCGGGACGGATTTCGAAATGCCCGCGTAAATAGCGGCCTGCCGGGCAGGAGCCTGGCCTTCACCCGAGGTCAGAACATTGCCCATGATGACTTCCGAGACCTGCTCGGGAGAAACTCCCGCTCTCTTCAATGCAGCCTGGATTGCAGTGGCTCCGAGTTTCGGCGCCGGCACGCTCGACAAAGATCCCTGAAAACTCCCAAACGCCGTACGAGCGGCACCCACGATGACGACTTCACGCATAAGATCTCTCCTCTTCCAAGTAGCTAAGTGTGGCAATAGTGTTCTTTGTTCATACCCCGGGTCGCCCGTAAGATTCCACACGAAATCGCAAAGAACACGCTTCGCCGCTCCGCATGATAATCGACCACAGGATCACGATTGGCGCCTCGTTTGCTTCGAAAGACTGAGTGCACATCTCCTTTTGGAGTTTTTGGCCTTTGCTCTTCGTCCTCTCGGCTTTTGGCGCGCCCCCCCAAATGAGCCCGATCGGCTTCGGCTCCCTGGTCGGGCATGAAAACGGCGAACCCCGTTACGAACTCGTCATTGAAGGACATAATCATTTCAAACAGAAGACGGGGCCGTTCGGCTTCAGACAATATGGCGTTGCCGAATCGCGTCTTGAACTCGGAAGCGATTTCGGAATCACGCTTGACGCGATTTCCGGAATTACGATCCTTGGAATTACCAAAGACGAAAAGTTCCATCCCTTTGTTGGAATCGAGCCCTTCAGCGGAAAGATTGATCTGAACTCAAGCGACTCCAGAACTGACTATTATGAATGGCTCCCCATGGGTTCCGTCGGAATACAATTCGCGATCCGGACCTGTCGCATTCTCCCGCTCGTCCGTGCAGGCGGAGGAATCGGGAACCTCAAAAAGTCGGGGCTCGGTCCTGCTTTGCGGGGCGCGTACGGGCCTGGGTTTCATTTTAATTGTTCCGGCTTTAACTTCGCGGCCGAACTCACGCGCGTCGAGACACGTCCCAATCCCGTTGAATTCGCATCCCTGGATCTCGCGATCCGTCTCTCGAAGAACGGCTGGGAGGCTGGCATGCGAGGCGAAAGCCTCGCTTCGCGACTTCCCGGTCAGAATCCTTACCGAAATCCTTTTCAAGGCAATGAAGCCAGCGAAAAGCGAATCCTGCTGGTAGTTCGCGGGAACCTTTTTGATCTTCAATAACCGAAGATTTGCAGAAGTCACTTGCAACAGCAGCGATCAGCCATTAGCGTTAATACCTTGACCATTTGATAGCCGCAATTCATCCAGGGGCCCCTGGGGGCTCATTGTCAATGAATTGCTAAAAGAATTGCTAAAACCCAAACACGGGAGAAAAACATGAAACGACTGCTGCTTTCTGTATTCGCATTAGGATTGATGCTGATCGCCAGCTCGGCGATGGCCGCCAATTACGGCTCGGCCGGTTGCGGGCTCGGCGCACTGATTTTTAAGGACGAGCCTGGAAAAATCCAGATTCTCGTCGCAACGATCAATAATCTGATTTCGCCGCAGACCTCGGCGATCACCTCCGGTACCTCGAACTGCTACGAAGACGGCGGCCGTGAAGAAGCGTCCTTGTTCATCGCGGTGAACCGGGAAGCCCTGAAGAACGACATCTCACGCGGAAACGGCGAAACGCTTTCAAGCCTTTCGGCGCTCCTGGGGTGCTCGGATACGGATCAGCTCGGAACCACTCTCCGCAGCAACTATCAGAATATTTTCCCAACCTCCCAAGCCAGTCCGGACGAAATCAACCGTGCGATTGGAACGACCATCCGCAACGATCAGGAGCTCGCGAAGAGCTGCCGGATCTACGGTTAATCGGTCAGACCCAGCTTAATTCAACTTATAGGAGTGACTTACGTGAAAAAACTAACTTACATTGCAATCGCAGTCAGTTTCATCTCAGTCAGCGCGTTCGCCGCACAAAAACAAACGTCTCAGGAACCCGTCAAGCAAGCGGCAAAAACCAGCTATTCCCGAAATTACGGGATGGCCGGTTGCGGCCTCGGGTCCATGGTAGTCGGCAAGCGTGGTGGCCAGATCTTCGCCGCAACGACCAATGGAACCTTCTACAACCAAAGCTTCGCGATCACCATGGGCACGTCGAACTGCCCCGCTGACGATCCGAACGCGGATACTGCCGCGCGAGTGGACGGCTTCGTGGTTGCGAATAAAGTCGCACTCGCGAACGACATCGCCCGGGGCGACGGAGAGACCGTGGACAACATCGCGAGCCTCATGGGATGTGAGCAGAACGCGAATTTCGGGCTGACTCTGCAACAGAACTTCCCGGTCATTTTCCCGGATCATTCCATTACGCCGAACGCGGTCACGGACGCGATCATCACCGTCATTCGGCAGGACAAAACCTTGCTGAATACCTGCAAGCACATCAGTTAATTCGTGCGTTCATTCGCATTATGAAGTAACCACTGCCCATGGGGAAACTCATGGGCAGTGTCATTTTTGGGTTGTTGGTATTCATTTCGTTCACTTGTATTCTCGCCAGCCCCGCTCAGGCCGACTCCCCCTCGCTCGCCGCGCTGCTCGAAAAAGCAGAGCGTCTGAACCTCGCCTCTGACCCGCAATGGCTTCATCTCGGACATTACAAAAAAGGCTACTTCGGCGGGCTCAGAAGCGAGATCGCGGGCAAGGCGTTTTTTCTGGCCGCTGACGGCGCGACGAATCCCGAAAGCGAGCTCAAGGCCACTCTTCAGGGGTTCTTCGCGACGGAGGAGCGGCCGTTTGAAGCGCTTTATCCCGCCGACGGGTCACAGCTGGACCGTCAACACCCGCGTTGCCAATTCCCCGCCCGGTATCTCTGGCTTCAGAAAAAACTCGCGATCGATCCGGCACACCTGCCCCCAGCCGATTGCGAGCGGTTTCAGAAATACCGCAAGAGGCTTGCCGCTCGATCGGTCTCGCTCGTCTTTTCATCCTACTATCTCAACAATCCCTCCTCCGCGTTCGGACATTCCTTTCTGAGGCTGAACCGGACTGAAAGCACGGCAGCGCGCGACCGCTACGAACTGCTTGATCACGGGATTAATTTCGCCGCCGAAGTGACCACCGAGAACGCACTCATGTACGCGCTTTACGGCTTGACCGGCGGCTTTCGGGGGACTTATTCAAGCGTTCCCTACTATTTCAAGGTTCGCGAGTACAACGATTTCGAGGCGCGCGACCTCTGGTCCTATGATCTTGACCTGACGCCCGAGGAACTCGAGCTCCTGGTTGCGCATCTCTGGGAACTCGGCAGCACGTACTTCGGGTATTTCTACTTCCGTCAGAACTGTTCGTATCAGATTCTCACGGCGATCGAGGCAGCCGCGCCCCGCTACAGCATAACGGCGCCCCTGCCTCCTTACGTCATCCCAGCCGACACGATCCGGCAAGCCGTGAAAACGCCCGGACTGGTTCAGGGCATCAGCTATCGCCCGTCTGTTCGGTCGATATTTTTTCACCGGCTCAAGGCCCTGTCGCCAGGTGAGAAGGTCCTCCTCCGGGAACTCGTATCAGCGAAAAACGAGGAACAGCTGGACTCGGCACTGAAGAAGATCGCGGACCGCGACCGTTCCGCATCGGTCCTCGATGCCGCCATTGATTACCTCGATTACAAGTACCCGAAGGATCTCATCAGAAAGGAAACGGAAAGCGCCAAACAAAAACAGAAGCTTCTGCTTGCCCGGTCCTCGATTCCCGTCAGAAGCGAATCCGTTGAGTTCGTTCCCGCCGAAGAGGATCGGCCCCATGCGGGACATGAGTCCGCTCGGGCAAGCCTGGTCACGGGACGCGAAAAAACAATGGCGAATTTTTCGGAATTCGGTATCCGCTTCGCCCTTCATGACATGCTGGACGATGGTTCCGGATATCCGAGTCATTCCCAAATCGAGTTCATGAATATTCAGGCTCGCTATTATTGGGAAATGAAAAGTTTCGAAATCGAAAATATCGCGCTCCTGCGAATCCTGTCGCTGAATCCCGTCACGTTTTTCAATCAGGGCCCGTCATGGCGCGTTGAATTCGGCGCCAAAAGAATTCGCGACGCCGAGTGCGAACGATGCTTCGGCGGGACGTTCGAGGTGGGAGTGGGTTACGCGGTCGAGCCATGGACATCGATTCCTGTGACGCTCTTCTCTCTCACAGAGCTCGAAACGACTTATTCCGCTTCCTTTCCGGCATCAAAGGCGCGCGTGGGCCTCGGACCGAGCGCCGGGATCCTGCTTGGAAAAGGACGCCTCAAATCGCTTACCCAGGGCCGATACCGCTACCAGTTTCTCAGCTTGAGTCACGACTCTTATCAACTCGAATCCGAACTGCGCTGGAGTCTCCGGTCTTCGTGGGCGCTCGGATTGCGCGGAGCGCTCCACCCGGGATTCGGGGACAGGAACTGGACCGCCGGACTGTCAGCGTATTTTTACTATTAAGTATTCAAACCCCGAGTTGCGCGCGCCCCCTTGCCAGCAGGGATGAAAAGGTGCAAAGTTCCCGCATGGCGCTCCCGCTCACGACCATCCGAACCAAGTTGCTTTTCAAGCTCGCCTTCAGCCTCACTTGCGGAATCATCTTGTCCGGTTGCGGACACCTCTTCTACTACCCTTCTCGGAACGCTTTTTCCGATCCCGGGAAATTCGGGCTTAAGTATGAAACCGTTACGCTGCACACATCCGATGGCGTGAAGCTCCACGGCTGGTACTTCCCTGCAAAAAACAAAGATCGACGTCCGGCCAAAGGCACCTTTATCCAGTTCCACGGCAACGCGCAGAACATCACGACTCACTTCGCCTCCCTGGTCTGGGTCATCGAGGCGGGCTACAATTTTTTCACGTTTGATTATCGCGGCTATGGGACCTCCGAGGGAAACCCGTCGCAAGAAGGGCTCTATCGTGACGCGCTAGCGGCGATTCACTATATTCATGAGCGGGAGCCCCGCCCGGCCGCGCGAAACGGCACCAAACAAACGGAACCGGATCTCGTCTTCTACGGTCAGAGCCTCGGCGGGGCCGTACTCCTCCGCGCTCTTGAAGACGTTCCGGATCGATCGCGAATCCGCCTGGTCGCAATCGACAGTTCGTTTCATTCCTACAAGTCCGTCGCGAGGAGGAAGCTCGCCGGCCATTGGGTCACTTTTTTATTCCAGCCGCTCGGCTGGCTGCTCGTCTCGGATGCCTACAGCCCCGAGGACTCCATCCCGAAACTCGCGCCGACGCCCGTTCTGGTGCTCCATGGCGAGCATGACGGCGCCGTGCCCTTCTCCTGCGGCAAAAAGATCTACGAACTCGCGAACCCGCCCAAATGGTTCTGGGAGATCAAGGACGGGAACCATATCGACGCGATGACGTTGCATAACGGAACTTATCGCGACAAGTTGCTTGAGCTTCTCGACTCCTGGCCTTACCGCTGACAGTTCTGTTTGCGCGAGGACTCCCGGAGGACATTGAAATAAAGACGGGCTTCCTTATAGGAATCGTCAAGGTCCTGCAAGGCGCGGTACTCCCGTTTATACGCGGACGTAGTTCGGTAAGCTTTCACTGTTCCGACTTTCTCCTGCAGAGCACTGGCGGCTTTCTTAGCTCCCTCGGCCGCACTCTGAGCGCGCTCTCCGAATTCAAGCATGACTTGCGCGATCGTGGCGCAATTGTCCAGACGACGGAGTTCGGCGATCGTGGCGAGGACCGAATCTTTCTCCGTCCAGCATTTCCCGACGACCTCGGCCGCTAACAGCAGTTGGTAATCGGCGGATTTCCCGGCTTTACGGTTCTTTTCATATTGCTCGCGCGCGCCGGAATTCTTCGCCAGACACTCCCGGGCTTTTCGTGCCTGGTAAATATTAAATGGTGGGTCGTTCGATTCGACCGGCGGTAAAGGGTTCATATACAGATCCTCTTCACGCAAAGCGGAGGAATCCTCTTCTTTCGTGACCGCCGGGTCTGAATAGGCTTCGATATCAGGAAGAATACCGACGAGCTGCGGCGAGCGACCGCTCGGAAGAGTGTACACTCCTCCTGTTTTCGCCATCCTCAACATGGAATAGCCCCCACCCTCCTTTTCCACTTCAACTTGGAAAGATCCTTTGCCGTACGACCTTTCGCCCAGAACCAGTGCTCTCTCATGTTCCTGAAGAGCTCCAGAAAGAAGCTCCGAAGCACTCGCCGAAGAAGAATTTATGAGAACGACGAGCGGTAGACGGGTCAGAGGCTCTCCTCGAGTCACCAGTTTCTTTTCCACCCGGACGATCTCTTTTCCAGGACCCAGGAAAAACGACGCAATGCAAACCGCTTCCGAAGTGCGCCCTCCACGATTTCCCCTGAGATCAAGAATAAGCCCTTTCGGCTTCGACCGGAGGACGTCCTGGAGAGCTCCTTGAACCTCCAAACAACTCCCCTCCTCGAATTGCTGTAGGGAAACGTAGCCAACCGGAACTCCGTCGGTCATGACAGTCTTGCCGACCGACAGTCGTTGAAACACTTGCTTTCGCTTAACATCAAAAGAATGCTCTTGCCCAGCCCTGAGGACCGTCACCTTTACGGACGAATCTTCCGGGCCAATGATCTTTGACCACACTGTCTCGAACGTGAGTCCCTGGATCGGCTCTCCATCCACTTCGAGCAATCTGTCGCCTTCCTGTATTCCCGCTTGGGCCGCCTGTGAACCTTCAATCGGTTCAATCGAGATGCCTTGTGGCGAATCCTTAAAAACAGCTCCGATTCCAACGAAAGAAGGGCTCCTGATCTTAACATCGGAAGAAAGCGTAACATAGACATGCGGGTCGAACCGGATCCCCAAGTAGGCGTTCCATGCCGCAGCCGTGACTTCAGCTTCCCGGGATGGGTCGCTCCTCATCGCAAAATGTTCGGAATGCTTCAATATCGATTCAAAATCGGCCTTCGAACCCAAAAGCTCACGTTGTTTTGAAAGCGCTTGAAAAAGCGCCTTTTGATAGTTCCGATATTCCTTTTCGCGTCGGAGTGGGTCGCGCCCTTCGACGGGAGACCACTTCGAGAGAACAAAAGACGGAATCTCGACCGTCACACCCTGAAAATCCGTTCGATTGCGCTCGTAGTAATGACGTGGAACCCAGACTGCCAAGGGGTCCCGGTACTTCAGAATCGCGTTGATCGCCCAAAAACACGCCCCGAACGCGTTCGAATCGGCATTGCACTCTGAATTCGAGACGACTCTCCGGAGGGAATCGAAAGTAAGCCCCGTATTTCTCCATGCTTCTTCTTCGGACTCGTATTCCTTCGAGGCATTCGCGCCCGCGGCTAGCCGCGAGAGTACGGAGAGGACCTGCCCCACGTTTTTCACCAGTCCCCCGTTCGAACCCGGGTCCCGGCACTCCCCGTTGCAAACCCGGCCTGAAGCAAAAGAATGCGTTGAACCGAGCTGCGCAAGTACAAGAACAATCGTAAGAATCAAGGTGCCCCCGAGTTTCGACGTTTCAGTCCGGGATTCTTAACTACAGAATACCAGAAAGATCGCCGTTCGTCGTCCCGGCGGGGGTATTCACGAGTAGTTGCCGATCCATTTCGTCGGGCGGGTCTCCCGCGACACAGCCGCGCAAGAGAGAACGATTTCAAATGGTTGAAAGCCGGTCTGATCCCCCGTACAATGGATAGAGACGGAAAGATCACGTTTTTTACGCAATTTTTTACAAAATTTCGGAACTGAACGGAGAACTTACACGGGGACTTTACCATGAAGCTTGGTTGTACATTGCGATCCGGGGCTTGGGGACTCTTGGTGAGCTTGACACTGCTCGTGGCCTACGCCAGCTCTTCTTCTGAACTCTCTCCTCCGCCCGGCCCCGAACCCAAAGATTTCTTCGATTCAACCTGGCAGAACTTCACGACACGGCAACAGAAACGTTATTCGAGCGAAGGTTCGGAACGTCTCGTGCGTTCCGGCTGTAACCGGATGAAATCCGAAACCGGAGATGCCGCGGGCGCCTTTCTTCAGGGCGCGAACCAGGCGATCACAGGCCAGCACTTCCTGCAAACCCATGCCGTCCTGAATGCAAAACAATACAAAAAGCGCGCATGCGGTGAATACGGCCGATCCTATTCCCGCAACGACAGTCTTTACGATTCCCTGTCGAGCTACATCACTCAGTACAACATTGCGACGGACGTGGAGAATTCTATCGCTGAAGCCCGCTGGGTATTCGAAGATGCGGCAAACACGGATGCCAGACTTTCGCAGATTTTCACATCAGAAGATGAGAGGCTCAAAAACGCCTTTCCTGCCAACAAGCCCTGGCGGCCGAAGCGTTTCGCCCTGAGCACGATCACCGCGAAAGTCGTTCCCACGATTCTTTCGAAGGACCAGGGCATGTCAAGATTACTCACCCAAGAAGAAGCCAACTACTACTGTTGCCTTCGTGGTTTCGAAGCCGGCGCTGATTTCCTGCAAGAGTCACTCAAAAAGGCCGGGAATGACCAGCCAAAGGTGATGGAATGCAAAGACGAATTTGCGGTGGGGAAGAAAGTCGCACTCGATGCCTGCAAGGGCGTGTGCGACGACCCCGACAAGGAAAGAAAAGTGAAGAGCCGGCTCGGTTGCTTCTCGATCGGGTATATTGAAACGGTCGCGGAATGTGAAACGAGTTTCGAGCAGATGTGCCCAGCCGCTGGAATCGACAACAGCGCATTGAATAGCTACAAAAATATTCGGGGCGGCCCCGAAGCTTCCCAAAACGATTCCGGCGCGCAATTGGCTGACGAGGCGGATTCCTATTCCGATGCCGCGGGGGGAGACTGATTCCCGGTGTTTCGACTGAACCGACCTTACAACCTCCTGCCGCTGATCGTGTCGCTGAGTTTCGCGGCACTTCAGCCATCCGTCGGCGAAGCCGCATGCAACCCCGGCGAGAGATCCGCGCTCACGACGCACAACCTCGGCTCGTTCGCGGAAGCCGCGACACTCCCCTACAATTCGGAGGTCTGCTTCCCGGAATCCTCGACCGAAGGCGAAGTCCGTGTGCGATCGGCCACGAATCCCGACCTGCAATTCACGGCGTCCAGAAGCCGGCTGGTCCCGTTCACCAACGACCAGGAACGTGAAAAAATCAGCGCCGAAATCGAGCAGAGCTATAGCGGCGCATCCAGCGGCCCTGCGGGGACCGGCACCGGTGAAAAAGCAGACTGCTTGAGAACGAATCACCCCGGCGGCCCGCCCGGTCCCGGTACGCAAGTACCGGCAACTCAACCGAGCGCGAGCCCGGCGACCGGCGCGGACACGGCACCTTCCGCCGGTGGCGGATCTTCGGGATTGCCGAGTTTTGAAAACTCTCCCGTTTTCACGAATCCCGCCCAGGAACCCCGGTCAACGGGCGCGATTTTCGGGAACGGAGCCCCGACGCGCGTTCTACCGGCCAACAACATCGGAGCGATTCAGGAAGCTGCCAACCTTGCACAGAACGCCCAGGGCGACGAACTCTCAGGAACCGCGGCGGCGCAGAGAAGCGCCGCGAGCGCCGACATTCGGCACGATTACAAAGCCCTCCAGGATACCTATCGCTGGATTCCGAAACAGGAGCTTGGCAACCGTTTTCAACGTGCCCAACAGGAACTCGACCGGATGGCGGGTGATTTTCAAGCGTTCACGCGGGCCGGGCAAGCACAGGAGATCAGCCTGGCCGACCAGGCGCAGTATCGCAACGCCCTCCTGAATGCCCGCGACAAGGCACGGATCGCGAAAGAACTCCTGGACCTCGGCGCGGAGCAAGGGGGCGGAGCTGGATCCGCCGATGGATCGAATCCGCTCGCCGCAAACAAAGACCTTGAAGAACTTTTTTCGAGCGGAAGCGGGGCGACCCTTTCGGATTCACTCGCGGACCGGCTCGTTATGCTCGCAGGCCTTCCAGAAAATCTCCGGGCCCGGGCTTTTTCAAAACTGCGATTGAAGGACCAGCACACGCTCAAACTGCCGGATGGACGCTCGAAAAAACTCACCGTCCTGACGAATGACAGCGGCCATGCACAGAAGCAGGCCCTCGATTGCGCAAAATTCGTCGCTTCCGCGCTTTCGGCTGAAGCACGAAAATGGCAATTCACCACGCTCGATCTGAAATCGATCTGGTACAAAGCGCGAACCGGACGGCTCCCTGTTCCGCCGAAATGGGGAAAAGGCCGTGCTGAACTCATCGAGAAATTCGCCGGCGGATTCGTTCCCGTTGACCTGTATCTCGGAGAGCGGCCGAAGGCGGGAGACCTTTTGGTCTATCGCGTTCCCGCCCATCCGGAAGGCAGAGTCTTCATCGTCAGGGAATACAACCCCGAAACCATGGTCGCCAAGGTGCTCGAGACCAACAGCCAGGGCGCGCTCCAGATGCGGGAGCTTCCGCTTTCGTTCGATCCGCCACGGCTGGCGGTCCGGCTGGTTCGCCCCGGTTTCGTCGATCTGAGGCTCAAGGCGACCGATAATCCGGCCTGCAAGTATCGCGGAGGAACTTCGCCATGAAGACGGCATTCCTCCGGACAGTTCTTCAGTCCTGCAGAGCGATCGCTCTCGGAACACTTGCCGTTGCCAGTGTCAGCTCAGCGTTTCTGTTCGTCCTCAGCGAGAAAGCGCAGATCGCGCAAAGCGGGGCACCAACAGAGCACGAGCGTCTCCGCTTCAAGAATACTTTCAAGAGCCCCGAAGAGGTGATCAGGTATTATTGCGGCCGGGATGCCTCGGGATTCGTCTGGTCGGGCCTCCTGGACGTCGAACGCCGCGCGTTCACGTTGTGGAAGGAACTTCCTCAGCATGATTCGTTCTTCATCGCGCAAAATTACGAAGTCCTGCCCGCGAAGGAAAAGGACAACGAGGCGCTGGTGGAAGTCCGGTACCTCCTGTCGGGCATCGGCGACGCGCACGGGACGGTCATGCCCCCCTCTCATCGCGAACACCGGGTCACCTTTCGCCTGAAAAAGGATCAGGGCGCCTGGAAGATCGCCCAGCCCGACGGCTCCATCATTGCACCCGTCGTACTTGCTTCAAAATTCCAGTACGGTGAGGCGAATTCGCACACCCAATAGCCGTACAAGCCCCGCTACCTCTTGTAACTCGCCAGAATTCCGATTATGAATTCACTTTATGCGTAGAAAATCGTCGAAACTCATCCAACTCGGACTCGCAACAGCCCTGGCACTCGGTCTCCTCCCTCTGGCCGCTTCGGCGGCGCCGATTCCGCCGCAGGATTTTCCTTCTCTTGTTGAAAAAACGCTCACAGGCGTTGTTAACGTAAGCTCGACAACGGTCATCAATTATCGCGTTCATGGAATGGAGGATTTTCTTCTCTTCTGGGGTATTCCGCGCGAACGCAAACAAACCTCTCTCGGAAGCGGTTTCCTGATCGATAAGGAAGGCTTCGTTCTGACGAACAACCACGTCGTCGAACAGGCGACCGAAGTGATGGTCACGCTCTACGACAAGCGTCAATTCAAAGCCAAAATCGTGGGCAAAGATCAGAAAATGGATCTGGCTTTACTTCAGATCAGGGACAAGGAACGCCGCATCCCCGACAACCTCGTCCCGGTCGCGCTCGGTAATTCGGAGACGGTCCGAATCGCTGAAACCGTCTTCGCCGTTGGAAACCCGTTCGGTCTCCAGCACACGGTCACGGTCGGAATCATCAGTGCGAAAAACCGGACCATCGGCCAGGGCCCGTTTGATAATTTCCTTCAAACCGACGCGTCCATCAACCCGGGCAACAGCGGCGGCCCGCTGTTCAATTCAAAAGGCGAAGTGGTCGGAATCAACACGGTCATTTTTTCCCGCTCGGGGCAAAGCGGCGGCGTGGGGTTCGCCATCCCCGTCAATGAAGCGAAACAACTGCTTCCCGATCTGAAGAAATACGGGCGAGTTCCCCGCCCCTGGCTCGGAATCATGGCCGAGCGCATGACCCCCCAACATCAGGTCTATTACCAACTGCCGATCGACCGGGGTGTGCTGATTTATAACATCGTCGAAGGGGGACCGGCCGATGACGCCGAACTCCGTCAGGGCGATATCATCTTGTCGATTGACGGCACCGCTACAGAGGACCCGCACGAAGTCGAGCGTGCCCTCGCAAAACGCCGCCCGACGGACGCGACAAAACTTTCAATTCGCCGTGGCCATAGAACCCTGCAAGTCACAGTAAAATTGCAGGAACTCCCACGACTCGAAAACCTTCCTCAAGGAATCATCTGATGGAACGACGCAGACCCGATTTGCTCAAGTCCAGCCCCCTGCCGCTCGATTACCTTCGAATGGTATCAGAGGTGTTTACCGCGAATTTCGATTCGCCACTCAAGAAGCTCAAAAAGCTGGCGGGCGCAATGCCGGGTTTCTCCGGACATGGCGAAATCTTTTCGCAGGAAATCGTCCTTGCCGTATCGTTGAGTATCAAGGGACATCTCGCGGCGACGACGGCCTACGCCAGCGTTGATTTCGACCCGAAAGCGAGTTCACCGACGATCGAGGAATTGCTCAGCGGATGCGTGGACGCGATCGGAACCGTCTTCAGCCAGCTCCTGCACGAGGATCGCCTGAAACTGCTCCTTGAAGAACCGCTTTCAGCTCTCGAAAACATTCCCTTCGAATGGACCGCGCTGGAAGTTGAACGGCGCCAGGTCTATATCAAGCTCGACCGCGCGAATCTGGACTTGGAGCGCCTGACGGACGACTGGCTGGCCAAGCACGACCCGGAATTCAAAAAGAACCGCAAGCTCGAAGAGGAAGCGGCCAAGGAGCTTTTTGTAACCGGGCCGAAGAAAAACAACTAGCCTGAACGCGCCAATATGAGATAAAACGCGCAAAAAGCCTGAAGATCGCGGCAAGCACAGCCGTTCTTAAACGGAACAATACTGAACGTATTGTAAGTTTAAATCGGCGAGCACGCCGTGAGATTCGGGCTTTTTGCGCGAGCTTGCGGTTTTAGGCCGGAAATATTGGCGCGTTCAGGCTAGAAGCTTTCGCCTTCGTCTTCAAAATCGCGCTTGATGTTATCGATCAGAGAGTCGACGTTCTCGCCTTCGACATCAAAATCATCGACCGACTCATCGAGATCCAGGTCGTAAATGACCTTGGCAAAATCCTTGTCGTTGGCGAGGTCTTGTCGGATGGCCTCGATATATTTGTCGGGGTATTTCGCAACGAGTTCCTCGATGTACTGATTGAGTTTCTTCTCTTTGAGGATCAGTTCCTTGCGCTTCACTTTTTTCCAATTCTTGATGTAGTGAAGCCGGCAATACCCGGCGGCCGTGGCAAGCCCTTCGCACGCTACCTCGCGACAAACATCTCCGCTGTCCACGGCACGCGCGGCCGATTCAGCCCGGCCTTTTATGGAATAGATCGCAGCCTTCCCTTTGACCGCCTGAGGCGCGGCCCCGGTTTTTACGTTACGTCCCTCGGGAGCTTTTGAGTTTTTTAAAGCTTTCGGAGCGACTTCCGCCGAACCGGCACGAGCGGCCCCGGGCCCCGCCGAGGCGAGATTCTTCTTCACATCGGCCTTCTTCGCGACCGCTACGGCCGCGACGGCCGCTACCGAACGATGAGCGGCCTTCTTCGGAGCCTTTTTCGGAGCTGGCTCAACGGCTTTCTTCTTTGTTTTTCCAAGGGCTTTACCAAGAAACGCCTGCTTCAGAATGGACCCGAGTTTGGAGCCGCTCTTCTTCTGCTTCGCTACGCCGATCGCCACCTTTGCCTTCGCGACCTTTTCCTTGGACGCGTTTATGGCTTTGGAAGGCACTGCCTTTGCCGACTTTTTTGCTTTACGAATTCCCATGAAAATCTTTTACCTCATTTTGGGACCGGTGGGGAGCCTTATACTGTTGCTCGCCTCAACGCTAGACCGCGGAACCGGGATCGTGTTACCTTCGTTGGGTGCCACGCCGCGATACCGCCGTCAAGGATAAACACGTTCAAGAACACCGGTCAATAA
>Ga0208958_1002895_pt1 | contig 14006 bp, 14 predicted proteins | sample RifOxyB1_FD_184032 | JGI IMG/M metagenome (GOLD analysis project Ga0208958, IMG submission 184032) | Soil microbial communities from Rifle, Colorado - Rifle Oxygen_injection B1 (SPAdes) | ecosystem: Environmental > Terrestrial > Deep subsurface > Rock core/Sediment | place: Rifle, Colorado... | reverse complement strand
ATGGTCATCTCCATAAATCACCCCATGGTAGAGTCTACTCACAGGGCTAGATTTTACTTATGAGTCAACCACTTTTTTTCGGCTAGATTAATTATGAGTCAATGCGCATCCTTGCGGGAAGGCCCAAAGAGTGCTAGAATTGATTCTGTAGCCGGAAGCTTGAACCCGGCGCGTTCTTTGACAGGATTGCGGGAGTAGCCAATAAATTCACGCATGAAAGAATAGGCTATTTCCATGCAAGAAAATGAAATGGGGAGAGACCGTTAAAGTATACAGATCCGACTGGACTGAGGCCATCAGGCAATGATTTAGTAATTGATGGTACACAAGGTGGTACGGAAATATATGATGTGTGGGTTGCAAATTTCATCGAAGTATCTGCGAAAGCACAAGCTGCATTTGACAAATTGATTATACCAGTTTCTGGTGGATATACAACAGTTCTATTTGAAAATCAATCAACTGGGGAATGCTTTACTACAGATTATCTCTTCCATACTGAACGTGGAGAAGGATTTTCACTTGAAATTGGAGTTTTCCTTTCGGAAGGACAGGTGTATGGCAGCTTCCACGTAGGAACTTCTGTTTCTGAAATTGCAGAGAGCTATACAGAAATATTTACTTCGGTAAATATCGGCCCTGCTTCTGTGATTATTAGTGAAGCATGGTCTGGATGGGGCTTAGGTGGCAATATTGGTAAATCTGATGGAGTAAATGTGCTCAATGTTTGGTATGACATGGTGCCCGATTCAACATCAGAGGTATATTCTGACTATGGCCAACAACAGCAATCTAGAATAGATGATGTAGTAGATGGACTTGTTAATTTCGGTCAGAAAATAGATGATTTTGTTCATGGGTTATTTGATTAATAATTAGTATAATAATCACTAGAAACAGTTTTAAAGGAGTTGGCAATATGTGCATTTTAGAGTTGCTATCAAAAAAGAAAAGTATGTTGCTTTTTTTAATTATTGGGGTATTGGCTGTTTTGATAGTTATACCAATATTTTCGAGTAGAATAATTCTTCAGAAAAGGTATTTTGAATATCTTAATTTGTATCCAGCTGGTATAAGCGTTAAGGTATTGAGTGGTGGAGTAGAGCATGAAGTAAATATAATTGATAGAGACCGAATCGATACAATTCTAGAATTACTTGGAACTGCGCGAATTCCTTCGCGTGGGACATCAAAAGCAAGCTACTCCCTACGTTATGAGGCTCTGCTAATGCCAGGATGGTCTGGTGCGAAAATTGTTATACGAAAGAATCCTAATGATAGCGTTCTTCATATTATATTTTTTGATGGAAAAGAAAGGCGAACATTGGGATTGGTTGCTATTGATTCAAATGGAGTTCTGGATAATCTACTACAGTAAAAAATTGATTTTTAATCGTAGTATGGCATATTCAGAAAATGACACCTTTTTGCTGACTAATACATCACGTCAGGAAAGATCAGCTTAGCCGGCAAGCTGGCACTGTGGAGTTAACTGGTTGGAATGACTCTTTTTAGCTGATTAGTCAAGCCAATTCAGGACAGGCCGCATCGAGCGGCCCGTCCTGAAACCAGGGAAGGAAAAACGGATCAGCTGTGGCGATACTCGGCTGAAGCTCTGCGCTCCGGCCTGCCCGCACCCCTCTTGCCGCTCCCCCTCCCGGACCCTGTGCGCCACGTAAAAGGCGCTTTTCATATGTTCGAAAAGCTAAGTGCTGAAACTGTGTTACAGATGAGGAAATTCCGGTTACTGCCGGGGTCGGACCTCGGGATCGGCTTGCAGGAGCAGGTCTCAAACCACCGAAAGCTGCTGCGGTTAAGAGTCGTGGTAGTGAGCGTTTCGGAAAAGACCACCCTTGAGGTGGAAAGGTATGCTGTTGAGAGGCGAACGAAAGTGAACCGCTGATGAGGTGTCGATAGGGGAACATGAGGTCGAAACCGAGCTCCAGGGTCGAGATCGGGACAAAGCATGCCAGAAACCTGATTACTGGGCATGCGACCTCCGGCATAGAGGCGGCGCGAAGCGACAGTTGGCTGTAACACGGAACGTGGGAACCTGTCGTCCCGATGCGAAGGGAAAACCTCAAGCGGACCAACCGTCGAGAGGGAAAGTACCGATACGGGGCACAGGGACGGATCGGCTCGTAGTAGCGATGAAGCGCCTGTAATGGGTGCGGAGCGAAGGGGCCGACTCATTTATGTCTTTCCGGGAGACAACCGGAAACGGGAGGAACTCTACGGGAACGGCAAAACCATACGAGGTTCCGAAGCGGACGCTTTGGCAAGCCTACCAGCTGGTGCGGAAAAACAGAGGTGCAGCCGGTATCGACGGTCAGACGCTGGATGAGTTCGACGAGAAACTCGCGGACAATCTCTACAAGCTCTGGAACCGGATGTCGTCCGGCAGTTACTTCCCTCAAGCCGTCAGGCGCGTGGACATACCGAAGAAAAGTGGAGGGACGCGACCGTTGGGCATACCGACGGTCACGGATCGAATTGCCCAAATGACGGCGCGATTGATTCTCGAACCGAAGCTGGAACCGTGCTTCCACGCCGACTCCTACGGGTATCGGCCGGGAAGATCAGCGCACCAAGCGCTAGCGACGGCGAGGCAACGGTGTTGGGAGTATGATTGGGTCATCGATCTGGACATCAAGGGATTCTTCGACACCATCGATCATGAGCTTCTGCTGAAAGCGGTGGATCATCACAAACCGCCTGCCTGGATCAGGCTCTATATCGAACGATGGCTGAAGGCTCCCGCACAGGACGATACAGGGGAGCGCTATGAGAGGACGATGGGAACTCCGCAAGGAGGTGTCATTAGTCCGCTCTTGGCAAACCTGTATCTGCATTATGCCTTCGACGCATGGATGGCGAGGACACATGCCGGCAATCCGTTTGAACGGTACGCCGACGATATCGTCATACATTGTAAGACGCAGGCAGAAGCAGAGCAGTTGCACGACGAGATTAAGCGACGGCTTGCGGACTGTAAACTGGCCGTACATCCTGATAAGACTAAAGTCGTTTACTGTAAGGACCGGAATCGGAAAGAGGACTATGGCACGACCGAGTTTGACTTCCTGGGGTATACCTTTAAAACGAGGATATCTCGGTGGAAGAGTGGTAAATATGTTGTGTCGTTCACCCCGGCTATCAGTAAGAAATCAGAAAAGGCGATCAAGGAAACGATTCGCGGTTGGCGTGTACACCGGTCTGTTATGTGTGACATCGATAAACTCTCTGAGAGGTTCACTATGATCCTCCGTGGGTGGGTTGAATACTACGGCCGGTTCAGGATTTCGGAACTCAATGGCGTGTTCTGGATGTTTCAGAAAGGTTTGGTACGATGGGCTATGCGCAGATACAAGCGGTTTTACAGAAGCTGGAAGGGAGCCTCACGCTTCATTGTCAGCATCGCAAAGAGTCGGCCGCACCTATTTGTACTATGGGAATGGCGCTTGATCCCAGTTGGTTGAATGAGAAGAGCCGTATGACGGGAGACTGTCACGTACGGTTCTGTGAGAGGCTGGGGGTGCGATTCCCCCGGTCTACTCGACCCCCCTAGGCTTACTCCCCGCGAAGGAACCTATGGTAATCCGGGAGGGGGACGCTCAAAAGAGGGGTGCGGTTTCTGTACGCGCTTTCGCTCGTCGCCGTCCTGGCTCCTCACGAAAACGCTACAGAAAGCCCTCCGCGCAGAGAGGCGAAAATCAGTTGTCGGGATAGGTTATGCTTGGCGCCTTAGCCCTTGCCGGGCACGGTGCCAGCCTCACGATTCGCGGAAGGCGAATCGTGAGGCAAGAAGGGAGGCTGTTAGATGACTATGCTTTGCTAAAGTATTGTAGGAATTGATTTTATAAATACGAATCATAGAATTAGTAATTATAATTACTCTTGATAAACTGGTGGAATGGTTTATAATGGTGCAGAGAAATGCTAAGTATTCCGGTATTCAATTTTTCCGGATTATGCTGAACAACCGAATCCAGTGTTAGACAGACCCTTCGGGCTGAGGAAATAATGGTATTAATTGCTGAAACAATTAAAGAATGCATAGAAAAAACTACACTTTTAGATTTTAAAGACTTTTTAAAAGTCGTTGATAGAAGCGCAAGCTGGTTTCTCCTATCTGATTTTTGTTTTGATGATGATAAAAAACAGAGTAATGTTCTTACTTTTTCTGTTCTGTTATGCCATGACAAAACTGAAAACATAAAATCATACATTAGGCAATTTCAACCAAAAGATATAAAAAAATCATCAGAAGCAAGAGATGGTTTCTTAAGGTATCTGAACAGTCCAGTAATATTTCACTTTAGTTTCATTATTCAAAAAAAGGATAATTATTTTAGTAGATCATTAAATAATGACAGTATCAATTTATATATGAACGGACTCCAGTCTTGGATAAAAGTACTGGAAAAAGATAATTTATCGACAGGAATCTATTTAAATGAAGTAAGTAAACGAATAAAGGAATTTAGAGAAAGTACCAAGGCAAAGGCCTTTAATTGGAAGCTAATGCGGAAAATATTGATAACAAGTTGCATTGCTTCAATCATTTTTTATGAATTAACTAGAAACAATAAGCCAATGTCTATTTGCTGGATATCAGATCGTGATGGGATAGTTGAAAAGTATGATAGTATTTCACTTGATATCGCTTTCCTTAATTTTCTCTTGCTTTTAGCTAATGATTGCATAGGACAACAATATCTTGATTTATCATTTATTCCAAAAATCGGATTTCTTACATCTAAAGCCAATTCTTTGGATGACTATGAGGAATTAGTGCGCATACCTGATTTCATTGCAGGAACAATCGCAGAACTGGATGGAACAAATTATAAATTTAATCACGATAAATATGAAGATATTTTTTACTATTCAATTGTTAATTCAAAAAATCATTCAATGATTGCAATGGATGATATTGAAAATGATTTCTATATTAGAAGAGTAAAATATGTCTAACAACTGCTTCAACCTGACTCGGCTATTGTCACGATTCTTGCTTGTCGGCGCTTCGCTCCTCGGCAAGAATCGCGCCAATGTACGCCTCGCATGTTAAGCAAATGTTAGACGGACGCACCATAGGTGCGCAAAAAAACAAGGAGGAAGTCATGGACTACGAATGGAATGTGAAAAAAACCGAGGGACAGCCAGCGATTGGTTATGAATTTATTTGTGAAGCAAAAGCAAATAACATCCAAGTTATGGCTGCGATTTATTGCTTTCCTAAATTAGATCAATTTGGAAGCCATAAAATTGCTACAGTTACTGTTTTCTGGGAATGTACAAAAAGTGAGATAACTGATGGCTTTTTTCATTGGGTATTAGATGATATTGGACAAATAATTAAAGAAAGAGAAAGCTTAATATTTGATAAATCATTAGATTCAATCGAAATTATGTTAACACAACAATTTTTCTGTAAGAAATTACCGAACTTGGAATACTTTACGCATGGTGATTATTATATTGGAGGAGAAAAGTAATGTGGGCTATTTTCAATTAAATACCGGATTGATTGACAATTATTCAATTGAATTGGTAAATGAATCAGCAGATTATAGAGTAATTAATCTATCAATCTATACAGATGTCTCTTCTGTTGCATGTGGAATATGTGCTGATACAAGACAGCCAAATATAGATGATATTTATGAAAATCTGATTATTGCACTAGAATTTGCAAAAACAAATGCAGATGCAAATATTAAGATCAATGAGTACTTAGATAGAAAATATATATTTATGACACATCCAGATGAAAGCATAATTCAATATACTGCAAATATAATATAAGCTGTTTCGTCTAACAACTGCTTCGCGTGGAATGATGTTGTAGAAATGAGGATCAAGTGAATTCTGAACCGTTAGATGAAAATCTCAAAAGATTAAAACCCTTTTTAGTATCTGATGAGGAAGAGATTATCGAGTCTCCTATTTATCATTACTGCTCTATTGATTCCTTTATGAATATTATTAAAACCGGGGAGATATGGGCTTCACATCATGGGTCAATGAATGACAGCTCAGAATCTAGATTATTCTATGAAGTATTATATGACATCGGTCAATCAAAAGCCAATTCTAGTTCAATCGACAAGATCAATACTTTTCTTAGGAACTTTGAAATTAATTTAAAAGATTACTATATTGCAAGCTTCTCTAAAAATCCAGACATCTTAAGTCAATGGTATATGTATGGGAATAAAGGTAAGGGTGTATGCATTGGCTTTAATCCTGAATCATTTCACGTAAAAAAACATATTCCGCATATGACATTAGATGATAATGAAAGAATTGGAATATTCAATGTTTCATATCAAAATGAAAATCAAGAGGCTCTTGCATCTGACCTTATCGCTTTGGTAATTGAAGATTTATGGAATTCTACTCCACCAAGTATAGAGAAACTGTCTTTAGCAATGAAGCATAAAAGCTTTGAACAAGAAAAAGAAGTAAGAATTGTTGAAGTTCAACTTGGGCAGACATTAATGAATCCTGATGTATCAGCATTAAGAACTCCTTATCCTGGTGAACATTATTCATTTAGAGTTAAAAATGAAAACAGCATTGTATCATTTAGAAAATTCCCATTTCGAAATGTAGATGGATCGAGTGTCGTGCATAGTATTTGGCTAGGGCCAGAATGTAAAATCGATCAAAAAACATTATTGTTATTCTTAAACGGATGCAAATGTGCACTTAGCGATAGTTTTTATCGTTCTAGTTGTCCATTTAGAGTATAGATTTTTAACTAACAATCGCTTCAACCTGACTTACCTTTTGTTACAGTCTTTGCATTCGCAAAAACCGTGACAAGCCCTTCGGTCCCGAGCTGCGAAGGTTAAGCGATTGTTGGGCGGCCTGGAATAGATCAGCTTCTTATCAACACCTGCCATCATTGGCAAGTGGATACTACACAGAATCATCAAAAGTCGCTAAAATGGTGGGTATAATGGATGTCAATTCTTTCGACGACAAGATCAAGTTCGCAATTACCTATTTCTGGCACACCCGTGTTAGGCAACTCGGAGAGCAGAAAGGTCGGAACACCGTAGATCAGGGAAACCGTGGGGCTGTTACTGGTGGCAAACAGATGAATGGTTTTATTGAGCTACTTACTGAGGTTGCCCTCAAAATGGGTATTCCAGAAAAGAGCATTCACACCTCGGCAAATTACCTTCCTGGCTACTTCCGGCCCTCTAAGGATTGGGATTTCCTGATCAGCACTCCAAAAGGGCGGCTTGTATGTGCCATCGAGTTGAAATCGCAAGTTGGTTCGTTTGGCAACAACTTCAATAACAGAACCGAGGAGTCGCTCGGAAGTTCCTTTGATTTGGCGACTTCACTTGCCGAGAATTCCTTTCCGTTCTCGATAATGCCTTGGGTAGGCTATTTCGTTCTGCTGGAGCATACTGAAGCTTCAACCAAGAAAGTGAAAGCTCAGCAGAAGCTATTCAAGGTTCGACCTGAATTTGAGGATACTTCTTACCTGGATCGGTATGATCTATTCTGCAAACGCTTAATGATAAAAAAGCTCTACAATCATGCATCGGTAATTTGGAGCAAACCAGACCTAAGCTTTGGTGATTATTCCGACGAAACAAGCCTCAAAACCTTCCTAAGGTCATATATCGCAAACTTGGGATTCAGAATGGATGAGTTCAAGTGATTTACGGCGAACGAGCGAACGGCAGCCATCACGGCACGGTATACACAAATCGTGAAGTCGTGCAGTTCATAACTGACCTATGTCTTCCTGCTTCGGATTTGCTCTCTGGGAAGGTCATCATTGAACCATCCGCTGGTGATGGTGCCTTCGTTGTTCCTCTAATCGAACGAATTATAGAGGAATGTTTCAACGACATCGGCAAGTTGAGAAACGCTCTAGCCAATATCCATATATATGAGCTTGATCGCGGAATTATTCCAGCTTTGAAGGAAAATATTGGTTCCATTCTTCATGATCCGAATTTAGTTTCATTAGTAAACATCTACATTGGCGACTTTCTGCTTGCCAACATTCCGCAAGCAGATATCGTCGTGGGAAATCCTCCATATGTTCGATATGATAATATTCCACTAGAAAAAAAAGAAATGTATAAGGCTTTGTTTCCTTCATTCTCTGCTAGATGTGATATCTATGTTCCATTCATCGAGAAGTCAATCAAGGCTTTGAAACCCGATGGAAAACTCGGTTTTATATGTGCGGATCGATGGATCAATAACCAATACGGTAAAAACCTACGGGGTATCATTAGTAGAAACTTTCACCTTAAGTATTTCATCAAGTTTTCTGGTTACAATCCTTTCCAAGAAGACGTAATTGCTTATCCGTCTGTATTCCTTATTGAGAACACCGGTAAGGATCAAAACATCATCTTTTCTGAGGTCGCGTCAGCGAGTGATCTTTCTACTCCCAACCTTTTGCTGAAGTCAAAAAAATTCCGCTTTGGCGAAAATGCCGAGGTTGAGTATGACGATTTGGAAGCACGTTTCCTGTCCTTGGAAGAGCAGGGTTTCAAAATTGGCATTGGTGTCGCTACTGGTGCCGATAAAGTCTTCATTACCAATAATCCTGATTTAGTTGAGCCAGATCTCTTGGTTCCTTTAGTAAGTCGGAAAGATTTTACTGGCAATGCTATTAAGTGGCGCGGTTACTATCTTATAAATACTTATTCGCAAAAGGGTTCTGGACTAGTTGACTTGAGCAATTACCCGAAGCTCAAGTCACATCTTGACGCTTATATTGTCGAGGTCAAGGCGCGTCATGTTGCAAAAAAGAACGAAACCTCCTGGTACAAATTGATTGACCCCGTGAATAAAGACCTGCGGAAAAAACCAAAACTACTAATTCCAGATATCACGACAAAGAAGTCGATTATATTTGACTCAGGCAATTATTACCCTCATCACAATTTGTACTATATAACCTCGACTGACGAGCAAAAGCTTCTCGTTCTACGCTCTATTTTGGTTTCTGATTTCTGTTCTCGTCAAATTGCCCAGAAGGGCGTACTGATGAATGGTGGTGCACTTAGGTGGCAGGCCCAAACCCTCCGTAAACTATTCTTGCCCGATATTAGCCAATTTTCTCCTGAATTATCGGCAAAACTAATTGAGCTGTATGAGAAAGATGATTTTGCCTCAATCAACAAAGTCATCGATGATATTGAGTCTCTTTCCCTTTCCGTGGCTAAAGAGACAGTTTCTCGACGGATCGCCATCCCACATTCAGTTCAACCTGACTTGGCTATGTCATGGTTTTTGCCCCAGAGTGCCAAAAACAACACTCTTGACTCCGCGCAGGTTAACTGAGTATCTAACGGACGCTGTGCGTGTAGCTTGCAGGCTAAGATCGAAAGAGGGGAAAAGTGGCACAAAATATTCAGTATGAAGTAGTAAACGATCTTAAACGATTCATTAGAGAATTCTTTGATTTGCGTGGCGCATTAAAGAGCGTTGTTAGTAGATATTTCGAAACTATATGCCAAAATTTTGATAGTAAATTATTTAAATCTTTAACAGGCTGTTGAAATTCTCAAATTTGCATTCCTATGGTATACTGTTTGCGGAGGGGCAGTATGCGTGGATTCGAGGAGAAGCAGGTTGATGCATTTTGTTACATTAGTATGGAAGATAGGATTCCGAAGAATCATCCCATCCGACCGATGAGAGAAATGGTCAACGAAATACTGAAAGATATTAGCGCCGAACTCGATACATTGTATGCCGCTTCAGGTCGTCGTTCAATCGCTCCTGAATATCTTCTCCGGGCTTCGATTCTGCAGATACTCTATTCAATTCGCAGTGAGCGTCAATTGATGGAGCACATTGATTTCAGCATTCTGTTTCGCTGGTTCGTCGGATTGAGCCTTGATGCCGCAGTGTGGGATCATTCGACGTTTACCAAAAACAGAAACCGCCTGCTTGAATCCGAGATTGCCAATCTTTTTTTCTGCAAAGTCGTTGAACGAGCTCGACGCAAGAAGTTTCTTTCCGATGAACATTTTACCGTGGACGGCACACTCATTGAAGCTTGGGCGAGCATGAAAAGCTTTCAGAAAAAAGATGATAGCAATAAAACGAATAGTGACTCAGGGAGCGCCAAGAATCCCAGTGTCGATTTCCATGGTGAGACACGCACTAATGATACTCACGAATCACGTACAGATAAAGATGCACGTCTGTACAAAAAATCAAGCGGAGCAGAATCGAAACTGGCCTTTCTTGGTCATGTCCTTATGGAAAACAGGAATGGCCTGGCTGTCGATGTCGAAGTTACCCAAGCCAGTGGTACCGCTGAACGAGAAGCCGCATTGACCATGATGGAACGGCTTCAGGGTCATAAGCATCGGACACTTGGGGCAGACAAGGGCTATGACGCCGCTGTGTTTGCAGATGATTTACGCGAGATAAACTGCACGCCTCATATTGCTCAGAAAAAAAATGGAAAGTCAGTCGATGGCCGTACAACCAGACATGAAGGTTATGAGATCAGCCAACGTAAACGAAAACGAGTCGAAGAAATATTCGGCTGGGCAAAAACGGTCGGGTTAATCAGGAAAGTAAAAATACGAGGTCTTGAAAAGGTTGACTGGCTATTTACTATGTGTCTTGCGGTCTTCAATTTAGTTCGTATGCGCAACCTGGAGACGGAAGCATGAAATTAACGAGCGAATACGACCGTTTATTATACTATTGTACCTTCCTTTGGAAAGTTGCTGCGAATATACTTTTGAAATCAACGGTTATTCTATCATAATTTTGTCTTTTACATCAAAATCAGAGGTTGTTTTGGTTAATGGTGTGTAATTTTCAACAACCTGTTAGTTACTTTATTTGACAATGGGATTTCAATACTCCATCCATTCCTTAATGGTGAAGTATACTCAATTGAAAACTGTATCCATATAATATTTGAGAAATTAGTATTAAGTAATATAATCAATATTGGAGTAGTACTATTCATATAATAATTTAAATGCTTCTCTTCTCCATGAAAAACAATACTACAATGATTTACAACTTTAAAATATGAGTCACCATGTTTAATCTGTACTCCGATTAGCCTCCCAGTAACAGATCCATTATCAACAACTTCAATATACGCATCAATACCATAATCATTTTCTTCTTCAACCTTATGATATAACCAACCTAATTCATTAATAATAAAGTGCTGAAAAAAAGATTGACCGCTTTGCCCCTTTGATTTTGATAAACTTTTATATGGGAATTTTGAGTTATTCATCATTTTCTCCTATTCCCCTGCGCGGAGCGCCAATCTAACATTTGCTTAAGTTGCAACGCGTACATGGCGCGGTTTGTGCCGAGCGTAGCGACAGCACATAACCGTGACATAGCGTTGTCAACTTGAAGCAGTTGTTAGATTTCGATTGCAATTAATTTACATTTACCTGATTTTTCCATAACTCTCTATAATTTATATTGTTTTGTGCCAAATTCTTATGTGTATTAATATCTATTATTTTACTATTATCTATATAAATAATTCGATTTGTGTTGACAATTGAAGATAAACGATGGCTAATTATTATTCTTGTTTTTCCTTTAAAAATTTCTTTTATATTTTCGAAGAAATTAGTTTCTGATTCGGAATCAAGATTGCTAAACGATTCATCAAAAATAATAACCGATGGATTTTTCAATATCATTCTAGCTAGTGATAAACGTTGCCTTTGCCCTCCGGATAATTTCATTCCTCTTTCTCCAATTATCGTTCCATAACCATCCGTGGTTCCCATGATTTCTTTATGCATTCCAACTAACTTACAAGCTTCATATATTTCATTAGTTGTAGCTTCATTATTCGCAATTTTTAAATTGTCAAGTATTGATGCGTGGAATAAAATAGTTTCTTGTCCTACATAACCAATATGTTTTCTATATTGCTCTAGTTTAATGTTTTTAATATTTTCATTATCTATTTTTACACAACCATTATTTGGATCATAAAGGCGATAAATGAGAGAAAGAATTGTAGTTTTACCAGATCCAGAAGCTCCTACTATTGCAATTGATTCACCTTCTTTAATAGAAAAAGAGATTTTATCTAAAATATTTTTGTCATTGTATGCAAAGCTAACTTGTTCGAATGCAATACTACCTTTTATACAATTAAAGTCTTTTACATTATCATTTTCAATAATATTACTTTTGAGTTCTAGGTAGCTTATGACCCGCTTTACTGATTGTTTGCCTTTTTGAATGCTATTGCTAAGAATGACAATTGATCCTAATGGAGAGAAAAAACCAATAACTATATAAAAAAATGCAAATAGACTTCCTGATGATATTCCATTTGTCTTATAAACTATAAGTCCTAATATTATAACTAAAAAAGGAACTAGTTGATTAAACATTGATGTAATAACAAATGTTTTTGCTGTCTGAATTTCAAGTTTTGAGAATGCTATTGCTGCTTGTTGTAAAAATGTTTTATTTTTTCTACTGCAATATTCCTCTGCATTTAATTCTTTAATAGCTTTAATTCCACCCAAAGTTTCATGAATATTACTACTAGCATTCCCCCAGCTTTTTAACATTTCTCCATTTGCTTTTTTAATACTACTATCAGCAATTTTTTTCATGATGTAATAGACAGGAATAAAAAAGAGACAAATTCCCATTAATACAGGATTTAAATAAGCTAAGAATACAATCATAAATAAAATTTGCACTAATGATGATATTAGTAATTGAAAATCATTCATTACCATTCGTAATATTACATACATATCTTGATCAAAACTCTGCATAAATAGTCCGGATTTTGTATTTAAATAAAAATCCATTCCTAAAGTTAATAAGTGATCATATAAATCACATGCCATATTTTTAAATATTACAGAAGTCTTCTTCGCCGTCAATGCACGATAACATATATCGATAGAATATTTTATAATCATCAGTACAATACAGAGAATGCAAATAATAAATGTTTTATTAATATTTGAAGTAATGCTAATAATCTCGAATATTAGTTTTAGTGAAAACGGAATTGATAAACTCAAAATGCTTGAAATAATAATCAAAATGAAAATTAAAATGAAAAATAGTTTATGCTTTGTTAAGTAAAATATTATATATTTATGCCAGCTGGTGCTAGTATTGGGCATGCTTTATCCTTTGTATAAATTATTAGTAAATCTAACATACGCTTAACCTGCGCCGCCCGTTCCGCGCAGCGGATTGGCGCGGTTTGTGCTTCCAGAATCAAGCCTCTTCAACTCAAAACAACACTGCACAAACCGTGACAAAGGGCAAGTCAGGTTGAAGCGATTGTTAGATGGATTTTTTTTCTTGTTATTGTTTTGCTTTTCTTGATGTATAAACAATACCAATTCGATCTTTCTACAATCATGAAAATTAGAAAATTGGTTTTCTTTATTCCAAAACTGAAAAGACAATATTTAAATTCTCATATCTTAATTGGCGATTTTTAATTTTCGTTTTTTTTATTTCTATTATGCAAAGCCACATTGCTTTTGCTTTCTCTTATGACGCTGTACATGCCAGAAATTGTGTTTTCGACCTTAGAAACGCAAAAGCAATTGGCTTTCGCCTAGATAAAAATCTAGCCAATTAAGATATGAATTTTGATTTGAGAATCGATGTACCAACTGACTATCTTCAGCTTTCATCGACTCTGTCAATTATTTCTATAAACTAAACAAAGCCTGAATATTGAATTGAATTTAAGAATTTCAATTTTCTAATTTCTTTTCAAACCAAGTATCGAATTGGTGTACACGCCGTATTGATTTTGCCTTGCGCGCCGCAGGCGTCCGTCTAACATACGCTTAACCTGTGAGGCGTACATGGCGCGGTTATTGCCGAGCGTAGCGACAGCAATAACCGTGACATAGCCGAATCAGGTTGAAGCGATTGTTAGACTAATTTTTTCTAATATTTCTATAGCTGCTTCTTTTGCAGTTTTATTATCTACATTTATATGAAATGTATTT
>Ga0208958_1002894_pt1 | contig 14012 bp, 53 predicted proteins | sample RifOxyB1_FD_184032 | JGI IMG/M metagenome (GOLD analysis project Ga0208958, IMG submission 184032) | Soil microbial communities from Rifle, Colorado - Rifle Oxygen_injection B1 (SPAdes) | ecosystem: Environmental > Terrestrial > Deep subsurface > Rock core/Sediment | place: Rifle, Colorado... | reverse complement strand
ACGGTTTTAGAATAAAGGCGATAAGATTTTTCACCCTGACGATTATAAAATTCGCGACAATCCGGATCAAAATCTTTGCCTAAGGTAATTTTATCCGCGTAAGTACTGGCACTACAAATATTTTCAAATCCTTGTATGGATTAGGCTCTCCCTTATCTTCATAAAGTGTCTCCCATTTAGACAAAACATTATTCAAACGCTCATTATTCCTAATACCTTCTCCATCATTATCATACAAGAAAATATTGTTTCCATTATACTGCCCAACACAATAGCAATAATCTCTAATCATATCTAAATTGAGTTCTGTCTTACCATTCAACCTTTGGATAACCTTAGTCTTATCAGTTAGGATTACTTCCTCAAATAATTCTTCATCAGTATAATTTATCAATCCTTCTCTAACCTTCTTGATATTTTCCATAAAACTATCTTTAGTGTATTTCATTACTTCGTCTATTAACTTCTTGCCTTCTTTGCTTGAGGCTAATACGACAGGAGTTCTGTTGCCCCATCTTCCTTTACCGCTCACAGATGAACGTTCCTCGTTAAACATTCTGTAATAATCAAAAGCTTTGCCTTCACCGCACAACCTTTCAAATATCACCTTTGCTTTATCTAATGCTTCTTCCTTATTCTCAGAATATACCAATGCTCTTATTATCCTATGCATACTACATCACCTCTTGCCTACCAGTCTATCCCTAATATTTATCTTATCTTTATTTAATTTTCTTATTTCATCCACTTCATTAACATTTACTTTCTTGTCCAATATTCTCTGGACAAAATCAACAACATCCTTGTTGAACTTAAACTTTAGCATAATCCAACCTAGTTCAACAGAAGTATAAAGTTTAGGGTTTGAATACTCCCTCAATATCAAAGCCAGGTCTCCAGCAAGATAGTCATTCATTATAATTTCAGACTGCCCCCTCATTCTGATAGCAACACCATTCTTGTATTTCTTGATGTAAAGATTGTTGCCGACAGATGTTGTAGAATTGTGTTTAGTTACATCAACATCTTGCTTCCCTATCCTTATTATCTTCTTTGGCTTAAACTTTAGGTGTTTCATTACGCCTCTTTAAAATTAAATTTTAATTCCTTAAATTCATCAGGTATTTCAAACTCTACTGAAAGTATGTCCCTCGCCCAGATGCCAACTTTGTCCTCATCTGTGCCGCTATAATCACCACCGCCCCTCCCATTTCCAAGCGCAGTAATCAAAGGCAATGGATTTATCACCCACTCAGCATTGCCCTGCAATCTATCTATTACCTTTTTCTTTATCTCATCTAAAGGGAAGGAATAAAACTTTGCATATTCCTTCTTGGTGTGGTTAACCAAAATTGCCTTCTTCTGTTACTGCTCTCCAATTCTCTGCTTCTGTCCATTTAAAACTATCCACTAAATCTTCTCCCGGTAAATTTATTACTTGTGCCTCTTTAACTGCCGCATCCCTCAGCACAAACTTAGGTATATGTTCTATCCTCTGTATCAACTCTTTTTTATTCATTATGCCCTACCTCTTTAAACTCTATATTTAACCCATCCAATAACTTCTTTAGATGTTGTTCTTCTTCATCACTCATCAAATCCACATTCTCAATTACTATCTTTCTCATTATGCTTCACCATCTCAAATTTCAAGTCTTTTGCCCTCTTCAAATTATAAGGGTTACTACCATCCTTACCTTTACCCTCTATTATCTCGTTTGTATTTAACATCAATCTTTTATTATCACAAGTGCATGGATTGTTGTAACATCCTACACAATCCTTACCAAGCTTAGCTATCGAAAGATGTAGCTCAGTATCCCAATCAAACTTTAATTGAATATCCTTAACTTGAATAAATGAGTTTATCCTGTTATCCAGCCTTGCTATGATTTTCTCCTTATCGCCACTCTTTGCAAAAACAGCGCAACCCCACAAATCAAATGCGTCTGTAAAACCGCAAACTTGTATTGCATTCTTGACGTAATGGCCAGAACCGGAAGGAGTAAATATATAACCCACTTTTTTCCTAACTCCCTTGTCTATTGCTATTACACTTACTTCCTGCTTATTCTTCAGTTCAAATTCAAGTTTCATCAGCTTCCCTCTGGCTTTACATACTCCCACGCCTCAATATCTGATTTAAACACCTTACATATATCACAACGCTGTACTTCAATTCGGTCCCTATCACGATTATCACTCAAGATAACGCCTTCATTGTCACATCCTTCGCATGGTGATATTCCAATCAACCTATTGACTACCTTCTGTTTTGTACTCATCTTTACCTCAAAGAATCATAATACTTGTTATGACATTTCGTGTTGCAAAATCCCCTAAATCCAAGATACTTATCACAACTAAGACAATAATGTGATGGGTTATCCTCTACTCCCATCAATCTTCTTATAACTCTTTGTTTGTCTTCCATAATAATTGTAATACCTAAACTTATATATAAACATTTCGGTTTAATCTAAAATAAGCATTATCAATGCAAACACTATCCAAATAATTCCAACAACATTTTTCTTCAACATAAATGCAACATTTGCTATCACTATTGCAGACCATATTGGTACTATCAATTCCATTCTTCCTCACCTCCTATATTATTTAATATTCCTGCCATCTTGACAATCCGTAAACCCACTGTACCCCATACTTGCTTATGCTGTCACCCTTAATGCTCACTCCATAATATTTAGAATTGTTGCCCTGCAGCCTTTGTATAACCTCTTCCTTGACATCCTTCACTCTCCAGTCTTTCAGGTTAAGTGCAACTGAATGCAGCATCTCCATCTCAAGAGCGCTTCCGCTTCCCTCGTAGCTGTTAAACAACCCGAAGAACAACCCTTTCCTTAATGTGATAAACCCCTTCAAAACCTCTTCCCTCATCTTCAGAATATCATCGCCTGAAACCCTGAAATAGAAAGTAATCAGGGCATAGTTTGATGTGCAGTTTAAAACCTCTTTCTTCAAGTCACTCATCCTAAACTTATTCCTGAACCTCTTCCTAAAATATTCTACTGTCTCGGAATGTTTTGTATCTTCAGTAGGTATCATATCTTCGTTTGAGAGAAGCGCAACTCTTATATTTGCATGGGAGTTATTGAGAAGCCCTTTTATGTTAAAGTCAAACCTTCCCTCGCATTCCATCCTTAACTCATCAATCTCGTCTTCATTTAACTCAACATCATTCTCTTTGCAGTATCTATCTATGATGTCCCTTATCACTTCATAGTTGTAATCAATATTGTCTTCATATATCTCATTCTCAACATCATTGAGGCCGTCTTCCTCTGTTATAATCTTTAAGACTTGCTCCTCGCTTAAGATGTCCCTGTAATCCCAGTACATCTCCAAAGAGCCTTCACTTTCTATCTCATCCGCTATCTTGCTTATGTTGTGCTTTAGCTGTTGCATTTGATTTACCTCTCAATATCTTCTTACAATTCTTACAATTAACTCGCTTGGCAATATCTGTTTTCTTCCAATTAGCTTCTACTGCTTGGTTGCATAAGTAGAATATCTTAACTGCATCCGGCTGTTCCTTTGTTGGTATTGGCTTAGTAATATATTTATGCCTTACAATCCTTCCATCAAATTTCCTGAACTTTGCCATCACTATCCCTCTATCTTCTGCGGAAAGGCAAACGGCCCTAACCTATTGCTGCCATTCTTAAGGAACTTCTTAAGCAAAGGTTTCAACTCACTTTCATAATCGTCGCCTCTCCAGCTATTCCCATTGGCAAACTCTATATTGTGCTTTTGCAGTTCATCTATGTCATAAACTGCGCAATAGCCACTCTCATCAAACAATGAGGCTATCATTATCCTCTTCTCTTCTATGTCCTTAAATATAATGGCATAAAACCCAATTCCAGCAACTCCATTCCTATGGAATGATGCTTTCAATATCTTAAGTTTCATCATTACTCACCTCCTATTAATCTATTTATTACTGCAAACTTAGTGCTTCCTCTGCAAATAAAATCCTCTTTTATAACTTGCTTAAACTCTCTTCCACAATTAGAGCATATATCTTTACAAAACTTAAAGTGATGCCCTAAATAATTAACGCCCACTCAAATCACCTCTTAAAAACTTTAAAGCCTTCTCCTCGTCAGTAAACAATATTTCTGCACATTGCGGACAATTATAATAATTGACTTTGCTATCTGCCTGAAATTCATTCTCTTCGTAAATGCTGGAATTTTCAGGGTCAAACATATAATACATCTTTCCGCTCTGGTAATTCCTTAACCAAGTAATCTCTGAATTGCATTTAGGACATCTTGGATTTCCAATTAATCTCTTTATAACTTCTTCTTTAACGCTCATGCTAAATCACACCCCTTTAATCAATATTCTCTTCTATTCTAAATATAGTAACATTCCTTGGATTTAAAATATCATCTAAATCATAAATATTATTTAATATTCTATCACCACCGATTATAATTAATGTTGTTGCAGATATATTTTGGGTTAAATAATCATGCAAACTATTAACTTTCTCTTTAAGTTTCATCATATATCTAACTCCCTCAATGCCTGAATTAAAGAATTTTCAGGATAGTAATTTTCTTCTTCTCCAACCTCAAAATAATACTTATCAGATAATATTCTAAGCAGTTCCTTAATCTTTTCTTCTTTCATCATAATCTCCACTTACAACAAGTGCAGTTACCCCAACCCTCCTCATGATGCTTCTTACAGTAAGTATCGTGCCAATAAGAATAATTATTACATTTACTAACAACATCTTCACTAAACTCCTTATTATAATCATCAACTGCTTTCCGGGATGCCCACAAACATTTAGGTTTGCCTAATAACCTACCTACAACTTTATCTTTGGTTGTATCATCAATCAACTTCTTCTGCTTTGTCATTCTTAATCAATTGAAATCCACAATGTGAGCAATACACAAGCCCAGCAACAAAACCCTTTACTGATTCTCCATAATAGGCAATCTCCCCACAATCATCACACAACACCTTACAAAGATTTAGTTTATCTTTCATCCTTCTCACTCTCCGCAGCTTCCAATAATCTCTGCCTTACAGCAACCTGGGCCAGCATCTCGTTCTGGGCTTCAAGCTCTTCTATCCTGCTTTCCCAGTGCTCTTTCCAACCATCCTTTCTTGCCCTCTTAAGCTTGCCTTCATACTTCTCAACATCCCTCGTGTTTCTTCTAAATTGGCTTCCAGCATTGTCAATGTCGCAGCCTTCAACAACCAATACAGTGCTTCCTTCAATTGCTTGCCTTACATGACTCATATGGGATGATGTTGAAACACTTCCATAAGGGGTGTTAAACAAATAGTCAACACCATGCTTGAAGTATCTCTTGGCTATAGGATAGTGGAGGCCATGGCTGTATATAGTATCATCACTAATAAACATTCTACTTCCACTTCCTTTAGTCTTACCATCCGCAAATGCCTGCGCTACATCTCTATGACTTATGCTCATCTTTATCCCTCCTTTGATTCTATACTCTTAAGTAGCCTGTCAACAACCATTAGGAAATTCTTAGACTTGTCGCTTTTCAACAACTTCAATATCTTCGTGTCAATATTAACGCCATCAATTGCGTAATTGAAATGTTTGTTCTCTGCTAAGGATATATTAACTCTAATTTTGGTTTCCTTGTCAACATTCTCCTTATACTCTCTTTTAGCTTTCTTTCTCAATTCTTTCTTAACTTTCCTTAAATCAGGTTTATCTACATTCTCCTTTCCGTCAATGTAGCCTACACTAACTTCTACACACTTCCCATAACCAGTATTGCAGGCTAATCCAACACTACCAACTATGCCTCTCAAACTGCTGGTGTGCCCATTTCCAACAATATCATCCCAGCAAGTTCCATATAATGGTTGATATGCCATTTTAATTCACCTCGTATACTTCCAAAGGAGGATTTATTATCCACCTTAAACAATCTGGGCAAGTATCCTCTTTATCTTCCTGTCCATAAAACATATTGCCACACTCACATTCAATCATTTCAAATCACCTCAGTTTATATTATTTATACAATTCTCACATAAACCTTTATATTGTAAATATTCATCTTGCGGCATTGAACATTCACAATTATCACAATAAGATAAACCTTCCATCTAAATCACCTCAATTTTAATAATAAAATTCTAATTCAATCCCTAAGATGTATATAGAATGATTATCATTTGGGTTCATTGTTCTCAATCCTCATTTTGATGAATAATTATATCTTCATGAAACATATCCTCTAATATATCAAAAATATGATATTCATTTATTATTTCATTAATTTGAAGTATACTATCATCATCAAAATATGTCAATAGAAAAACTTGTCTTCTATTGTTACCTTCTCCTATAATGTTATAACCTAAATATTTACTTTTATATACTTCAAGGTTATTTATTCCAATTAGCCTTCTTTCAACAAAATTTGAAATTACATTAAATAATTCATTTAATTTTAATGTATCCAGTTTATATTTAAGTTTGTATATATTCATCTTTACATCACCTCAACAATAACTTTGCTGCACTTATCCAAATTATATTTCAGCAATCCAAGAACATAATCCTTAGAGCCTTTCCTCACTTCTATCTTCCCGGAAGCTGCTTTCATATCTGTAGTTGGATTATAAAACAATCTCAGCTTGTATTGCATCCCACTTTCATCCTCATCCAACTCAAATCCCATCTTGCCTCACTTCCTTAGTCTTTAACTTCTTGTTGCTGCACTCCAAACAAATGTACCCTATAATTTTATAATAAGTTATATACCCAGAATCAGGATGTTTCCTAAATACTCTGGAAAGAGCAATCCTGCAATAAGCGCACAATTCTTTCCTGCAAACACAGCAAGTCTTGATGCCTGTTGATGGTATTCTCCTTCTGCATAAGTCACAGCAATGCAGTTCTGATTTAATTGTATGCTCTATCATATTTCTTCCTCTATATCAGCGGCACTTCCCCGCCGTGAATGTTAAGCATATCCCTCAACAGCATCATCCTGTTATACTCCTGCTTGGTTAAGGGACGCTTCAGGCTTATGTCACTCAATCCTTTAATCTCCTCAAGATAAGCGTTCTTAATCATAGCGTTCCCCAGCTCACTAAATCCATGTTATTCCGTTCTGCAATATCAAGAAGAATGTCTTTAATATCTTCTCCGTGCATATCGCCTATCTTATTTAATTTGAATGTTGCTACTATTTCTGTCATAGTTAATTTCCTCCATTATCATTTTCTCGGCAACTCTCCAATAACTTTATTACTATCTCCAATCAGTCTAAACACAGCAAATCTGTTTAGTGCTATATGTTGCCTAATGTCTACACTAAAATTAAATTCATCCCATAATCTGTCTATGCTGCCTTTCCTCATAACTTGGAAATGATACCCGTCAGGAGCAAATAATATTCTAGCCATCTTTATCCCAACCTCTTAAATCTCATTGAGCCACCCTTAAACTCAAAGTCAATCACTTCCCCTACTTCGGTTTCTATAATATCTTCATATAAATCAGCAGCAGTTTCTATGTGCTTAGGGTTTATTATCTTGTTTACCTTTCTATCCTTCTTCAAGTCTTTAGTCTCTAGAAATCCTATTCTCTGTCCAGCTAAAACATAAAATTCCGTATTCCCCTCTCCCAGAGCAGGGTTTAGAATATACCTGTGATGTTTTCCTTGTTTACCATCCCACACCAATAAAGTTAAATCTTTGCCTTTATATTTCATTTGTATTCACCTTCTCAAATTTAAACACTTTCTGTTTAGTCCCTCTATCATTGACGCAAAGCCTATATACACTTTGGTAGTCACTATCAGATTTAATATACTCCATACTCTCTATGTTGGAGAATTCTTCCTGCTTTGCCAATCTTCTCAACTCTTCAACATTCGGGCTTAATCCTAAAAACTTAACTTCCATATCCCAGTCTACCATTTATATCACCTCATACATTTTAATTTCCTGTTGCTAAATCAAGCAATTTATTCTTTGAATTAGCTTGATAACACTCACTACAAAATCCTTCACCAGATTTTGGGTTATACCAATAAGGAAATCTTATTTTGTTACAACATACACATGGACATTTCTCTCCTGCCATTTTAGTTTACCTCAAATCACTCTTTCCAAATTATCAGTATATCTCAAATATAATGTGCTTAACACCTTGCCTTTATGCTCATCATCAAATCCATATTTCTTCTTAAGCAACTTCCATGATTCATCTGCTGTTACTTCCCTACTCAATCCCCCTGGGTTAAAATCCAACAATTCATAACAACTTGTTTCTCCATTATACCATAGGCATTCGTCGTAGTTCATTTTGGTATCGTATTTTTCCATTCTAATCCCTCCATTCATAAACTTCAACAGCAAATCTTTTATCTCCATCCTTGAAGATAAATATATCATTGCCGTTGTTGCTGTTTATATCGCTTCCAACCAATTCATAGTTCCTGTTAATCAGCTTCTGTATCTGTGCTGCAATTGACATTCTGTATCACCTCGTTATATACTTTCTTCCTCTAAATTATCCAAATGTTTGCTGCACTCCAACTCGCTTTCAAAAGTAGTTCCGCAGCCCAAACATTCAAACAGCCCATTATCATTCAGTCTAAAATTATCCTCTATTTGGTTCATCTTCTCTTTACCTCTATCCCGCTCATCTCCAAATCCCTAACCATCAGATTGTATCTCCTGCATTCATCAATCTGCTTCTGCTTCCTGTCCTGCTCGGCTTTCCATTTCAGGTTGTATTCTATACATTCCTCTCTCTTCCTTTCATCCTCTGCTTTCTTCCTTAAGTTGTATTCCCGGCATTTGGCTATCTCCAAATCTTTGATTCTCTGTGCCTTCAACTCATTAACCCTTCCATCAACCAGCACCCTGATAGATACGAGTTTGCCATCGCATATCTCAAACTCATCATCTGGTTTGGTTGTGCCGTATTTCCTGTACAACTCCTTATTCTCTTCCAATGTTGACATAGGTATCACCTCATTCTTCTATATCTTCTATATCATGTACTGACAGTATTTGAAAATCTGCTCCGCTTCTCTTCAAAGCGTTATAAGCATCATCAGTAGCTTCATCCTCATCGTTTGCAGTAACAAATATTTTCCCTTCAAAATACACTTCAAACTCTTTCATACATCATCACCTTCCTCTATCTGTATTAATTTACAATCATCACATTTTAGGTATTCCACTATACCCTTAGTTTCATCAAGGACAACCCTATATATTTTCCCCTTAATTGCCTTGTTGTAGTCTTCTAAATAACAAGAGTCCAAAACCAATTCTTCACTTCCACATCCTTTACATCTCATATCGGTTCACCTCACTTAATTTTCTTAAAAGAATTAATCAAAAAGGCAAGAACCCTAAGTATACTCTTATCACTCACATGACTCTCAACAATCAACTTGAATATGTTGTCTTTCAGATGCTTCTCTCTCTCAGTCAAAACCTTTAATGCTTCCTTGCTTGTTGGCTTAATATTTTCATCTTCAGCATTATTGGATTTAATATTACTAACCGCTCTAAGATTAGGCACAAACTTTCTTACTACTCTGTTGAATGTCATTTCAATACTCCACATATCCATTGTTGGTAAAATCCCAGTCTTTGGTTTCACAATTTGCGCAATAAGGCTTGTTGCTTATTCCATCACCTTCACCCTTGATATAACTCTTCGTCTTGGCATCCCAATCCCAAAACAAGTCTACATCCTGCGTTTCCTGTACCCTATCTAAAGGTTTCTCGCAATGCACGCAGTATGGCTGCCTTCCTTCCTTAAACGCCTTGTTGAATTCCTCTTCTTGAGTTTCTCCTAATGTTGGTTTCATTCCAATTCCTCCACAAAGTTATATACTTCTTCACGCTCATCATCTGTAAGCACTTTATCCTTATCAATGGCATCTATCTCAAATTCATAGTCATTGGATAGTGCATCCTGCTTGTTGTACTTCTCTACTCTAACTACTTTCTTGTTTATCTCAACATCAAACAATTCGGCAACTTCCTTGTAAGCAACTCTCCTGCTTATCAGTTTTGGTTCTGACATAGTATTCTACCTCCTCTTATTCTTAACTTCAAACTCAATGCCATCAAGCCAAAAGCTGTCCCCTATGGCAAAGTCATCATCTTTCAATGCGTGCTCAAATTCTTCAAGCTTCATGTCTCCTCCAGTTTAATCTTTAGAACCTTCTTTATCTTAAAGTTCAAAATGTAGGCTTCTGTTGCATAAACATTTTCGTCCTTCAAACTCCTAAATGCTTCTTCTTTCGCTTCCTCTTCTGTCTTAAAAAGATAGCATTCTTCACTATCATTAAAAGCCAGAATACACTTGTAACTTTTTACATTCTTCAACTTTCTCTTATCTTTTGCCATAATTCACCTTCTCCTTCACTTATCATAATCAATACTACCATCTGATTCTATCCATTCAATTACTTTCTCAACAGCATCTTCTATTTTGGATTCATTATCAAATTCTCCTCTTCCGTTTTCATCCTCTATCTGGCTCTGGATAGTATTAAAAACAAGCTCCACATTCTTTGGTGTGCATTTCATTTTCCTCATCCCCCCTCAAACAATTTATTAAGTGTATCTCTTCTTTCAATATTTTGTACAGCATATTTCAAATCTATCAATGCTTTATCACCCCAATAAGGGATTCTCCAATCATCTCCAATACCTGTAACAACTTGGATTAACGCCTTCTTGCCTTTTATTGTTTTAATAGTATAAACAGCAAAACCATCTGCATAAGACTCTTGAATAAATCTTCCAACTAACTCGCCTTTTTCCTTTAGTTCTTGGTCTTTCTTAAAGAGTTTATTCCAATTTTCTTTATACACCTTCTCAATATTCTTTACCCCTTCCATACTTGCTTGAAACATTTTGTCCTCAGATTTTATCTCTCCCACTTTTCTCACCTCGTAGCTTTATTCACCTTATCATACTCTTTCTTGTTCATACAGCTTAACCTACCTGTCTCTGCATATCTCTCCTCGTCGTAGTCAATAATTGTGTCTTCAATGTCAGCTTCCTCAAAAACACAATTATCGTAAAGGCTGTACTTGTTCTGTATCTCCTCAAACATTTCCCTTACCTGTTCCTCATCATGCCCTTCTATCACGATGTGGTATATCTTCTTCTTCCCTAACAATCTATTCACGACCTTCTGCTTTATCTTCTTGTCTTCCATTGGTATCACCTCTAAATTCTATACTTGCTGAATCATAACTGCCATCCGGCTTTTTGAATATTGTAGCACTCATAGATGTCTTCCCCGTTCTCCTTGCTATCCTATCTATATTATCAATAGCTTCTGATGCCCCCTTCTCATTGCCTGTTAATTGAGAGATAGAAAGCTGATGTTGATAATGAATTGTTTCCTTGCAGTCTTTGCATACAAGCCACTGGGACAATTTATATAAATTAGGATTAGGTATTGTTTCAGTTCCTTTTTCTTCTCCGCAATAAACACAGCTTTCATCCTTGCCTTTTTCAATGGTCCGGATTTCTTTCTCTATTTCTTTCCAGTGGTTCAGGATATCCTGCTTTCTTGTTAGTTTTTTTCCATTGCAGTTTTTATTGAATTTCCCACAATACCAACCACATTCCAAACAATATGGCTTATGGGTGATATTCAAAAATATGAAGCGCTGTATCGGATGAACAAATGACCAGTCAAACCAAAACGGAATAGCATCCTTAAATCCGAATAATTTGATGGTATCAATCAATTTTATTCCTCTCAATGGGTATCACCCTTCTCCATACTGTTCATACTCTTCTATTGTTACATTCTCATTCAGAATCTTCTGGCACTCCAACAATCTCTCCCTTATTGCAGGCAAACATTCCAGTATCTCCTCATTGCTCAATGCCAAATCTTCCAGAACATTATCAACATGGTCAAAAAGAATAACTTTATCTTTTGTGTTCATGCTTATCTGCCCCCTCAATAGTTGTTGTGCATATTGTCCAACCTTATCAGAAAAATCAACATAATCCCAATCCTTCTCTGGCTCTCCCATAAACAATTCCAAATGGATAATACCATCTCTTACATCTAACTTGAATGTTTCTGTTTCACTTTCCCCTATATTCCCATGATGTTCTATTGACATTTGTTTCACCTCACTTATTCCCATTCACTTCATCCAATTCAGCAAGAACCCTATTGGCAATCTCTTCCGTCTCGTCGCCATCAAGAGCTTCCTCTTTCCACAAGTCGCCTATTGAATTAATGAAGTTCTCAATCTCTTGGTCTATGTTGCGTCTCATATATCTCACCCTTTATCACTATATCTTACCCTTTCTTTCGGTAGAGTCTTATTACAACTTTCACATCTTGGAGTGTACTCAACATCAACATACTCCATATAACTTTCACCAACTATTTCTGGATTTTCCATAGCTTGTGTTTCATGCTTACATCTCATTATCAATCACTCTCCTCATAATCACTTATATCAATGTCATTATCCAAGCAGAAGTCATAGACATCATCATTGTCCATCTGCCCTATTGTTGTGTTCAAGTCCCTTGCAAACGCAAGAAATTCATCCTTGAACTGCTTGTCTTTGCACAAGTCATTCTTGACCTCATCCCAATCTATCTTTCCCATTTGTTGCTCACCTCTTAAAAGTCTTCTTCAGCACTGCCATCTCTTCTCTGAGCCTATCCCTCTGCCCGTCTATGTACCCTTGAATATAATCCAATGACTTTCCTTTTGCTTTCAATTCATCTACCTTATTCATTCTTATTCACCTCCCTATTCCCTAACACTTTCAATAGATATAACCCTAACGCTGTCATTAGGCTCTATCTCGTTGGCATAGCTGTCTGCTTCTGCCAACTTATCAAATAACTTTAAGCTGCCGTTCTCATTCGTTATTGCGACAACATAGCTGTCATTTATCCATTGTATTACTGCATACATTTTATTTCACCTCCACATCTCAAAAACTTCCTTCTTGTATTCCTTAATCCTTTCAAGAGTATGCTTAAATTGCTCTATGGTTATTTCATTCTTTAAAACCATATCAATAACTTTTACCTTATCGTCGTTGGGTTTTAGAAATAGATTATACAAATGCTCTTTCTGCTTCAATAGATTACTCCTCAAATTCAGCATATCAGCCTTAAACTTCCGCCTCTCTTCAATGGAAAGATGATTGTAACAATTGACTGACATCTTAACTTATCTCCTGCAGCATTTCCATTTCCTTGTCGTTGTAAAGAATCATAAGGTTATTGACTTCATCAACAACAGCATTGTAAATTTTCTCTGGTTTCCTTGAGTCAGTATCATAGCCATAGTTTGAGCAAAAGTCCTCAAAGTCAGCAGGCATATACTTTGTCATTGCAGCCAATACTTCGTAAGGGGTTGGCTCTTTAGGATATATCAATTCATCATTAGAAGTCAAAGTAAAGAATTTATTATTAAAGAGTGCATAGTTAATTCTGCCTTTCTTAATCTGGCTAACCTTCTTGCTATCCTCTTTACACAAACAATCCTCCATATCTGTCCTCGTGAACTGATGTGTTATTCTTCCCGTCTTCCTGTTCTTAATTTTAAAGTTGCTGTCATTAACACTCTGCCCAAACTTAAATTTATATTCCCTCTCGCCTCTCTTCAGGGCAATCTCATAGATATCCCTGCTTTCCTTGTCATCCTCAAAATACTTGTCATGCTTCAGGAACTTTGCGGAAAACTCCGTTCCTGTCTTGCTCAAAAACTCCTTTGCCTGCTCTTCATAGTCTGTCATTCTTCAACACCTCCTGCTATACAATAACTTACATAAATATCATTAATCTTGCTCAACACACCTTTGCATATAGGACATTCCATTTCTAATCACCTCAAAAACTTTTCTTGAAAGCAAACCCTTCAAAGTTATCTTTAATTGTCATCTCTTTAATGGATAACAGGTATTGATTAATTTCCTCCTTATTATCCTTCAGCTCTT
>Ga0208958_1002893_pt1 | contig 14013 bp, 14 predicted proteins | sample RifOxyB1_FD_184032 | JGI IMG/M metagenome (GOLD analysis project Ga0208958, IMG submission 184032) | Soil microbial communities from Rifle, Colorado - Rifle Oxygen_injection B1 (SPAdes) | ecosystem: Environmental > Terrestrial > Deep subsurface > Rock core/Sediment | place: Rifle, Colorado... | reverse complement strand
AGAATAAAGAATTATCATCTTCTTTTAACATTAAAATCACGACAAGATTTGATTCATCTTTTAGACTTTCTAGTTCCTCTTCAGTTTCAGCATATCTTAGATTAACCTGATATATTCCTTTATTTTTTGCACCATTATGCATTTGCTGAAATTCTTCCATACCATTAACTGCTTTGGATATAGAGGGATAGGTGGAAAGCTCTTCTTCAAATAAAACAGGATGATTATCAACTCCCTGTCCAAATAAAAAATTAACATTTGGTTTATAATAAGGGGGCTCAGCCATAAATACATAACCTTTTACTCTTTTCATAATTCTGTATTTACAAAAGGTATTTAAAATAATTGTGTTGTTTTATTATAGATGATACTTGGCATTGAATCAACTGCTCATACATTTGGAATTGGCATAGTTGATAAAGGTAAAATACTTGCAAATGTAAAGAACTCTTATACAACTGAGAAAGGAGGAATAATTCCTGTTGATGCTGCTAAACATCATAGAGAGTTTTCCGAAGTTATTTTAAGCAAGGCGTTGGTTGATGCTAATGTAACTTTAAAAGATATTAATGCAATTGCTTTTTCCCAAGGGCCAGGACTCTCTCCTTGTTTGCTTGAAGGAATAAGGTTTGCAAAAAAATTATCACTTGAGTTAAATATTCCTTTAGTTCCTGTTAATCATTGTATTGCTCATCAAGAAATTGGAAGAATTACAGGAGCAAAAGATGCAGTTATGCTTTATGCATCAGGAGCTAATACTCAAATTATTGCTTATGTTTCTGGTAAGTATAGAATTTTTGGAGAGACATTAGATGTAGGGATTGGGAATTTTATAGATACTTTTGCAAGACATTGCGGATTAGGATTTCCAGGAGGTCCTAAAATAGCAGCAATTGTTGAATCTGCAGTTTATTCTGGGAAAAAATTAAGTTACATAGAATTACCTTATAGTGTTAAGGGAATGGATGTTAGTTTTTCAGGCCTGCAAACTAAGTTAAATCAAATGTATAATTCTAAAAAATATTCTATGGAAGATTTATCCTATAGCATGCAGGAAACTGTATTTTCAATGTTAATAGAGGCAAGTGAGAGAGCTTTAGCACATACAGGAAAGAAGGAATTAGTTTTAGCAGGAGGAGTTGCATGCAATAAAAGGTTGCAGGAAATGGCGAGAATTATGTGTAAAGAGCGTGGATGTGTTATGTTTGTGCCTGAAAATTCTTTGCTTGTAGATAATGGAGCTATGATAGCGTATACTGGTGAGATAATTTTTAAGTCTGGGATAAAAATAAAACCTAAGACAAAAGAGTTTGATAAATTGGATATAAAACCACGTCAGCGTACTGATGAGGTTATTGTGAAGTGGAGATAAACTATTTGTATTTTTCTTTCATGGCTTGTAATAATTTGAATAAATCCGGGTGTTGATTAGAATAACCTTCAGGAGTATTTTTAAACATGTTTAAGAATTCTTCAGGATTTCTTAGAGGTTTTAATTTAATATATACATCACCTATTAATTTAATTTGATCATTATTTTGTGCCATACCTAAAATAATTTCAAATTCAGATCTTGTTCTTTCTTCAGGAAATCCAAACATTTCTTTTGCTTCTTTTACCATTTGATCTATTGTTTTTGCTCCTTCATCTAAAAGAAAATTTGCTAGGTTTGCATATACTATTATTCCCATATATTTTTTGATAGAGTAAGGTTTATAAACCTATTTTATTATTAGTTTTTAACCGATGAGGTAAAATTAAACTTACGGAGGTCCGCATGGATTTCTATACAATTGTTGAAAAAGCAAGAAAAACAGGAAAAATTGAAAAAGGAACTAATGAAGTTACAAAGGCTGCTGAAAGAGGCAGTGCTAAGCTAGTTGTTGTTGCTAGTGATGTATCTCCCAAGGAAATTATTAATCATTTGCAGTACATTTGCAAAGAAAAAGGAATAAAATTTGGAGAGGTAGACAGCAAACAAAAATTAGGAATTTCAGCTGGAATAAAAGTAGCTTGTAGTTCAATTGCAGTAATTGTTCCTGGAGATTCTGATAAAGACATAAATGCTTTAAAGTAAAATTATATTTTTTATAAAATGGCAGACTCACCTAAATCAAATGAACAATCCCAGAAGAAAGCAATTAGATTCGTAAGTGATGAAGGACCTGTTCCAGCTGTTGTTGAAGATATTCTTGGAAGAACTGGATTTAGAGGAGAAATAACTCAGGTAAGAGCTAAGATTCAGGAAGGAAAAAATAAAGGAAGATCAATGAGAAGAAATGTTAAAGGACCTATTAAAATAGGAGATGTTTTAATGTTAAGAGAGACAGAGATAGAAGCAAGAAAAATAAGAAGCAAAGTAACAAGGGGGGCTTATACTTAAAATGCCTGTATGTTCTTATTGTAAAATAAATTATGAAGTTCCAAGAGGACTGACTTATGTATTAACTAATGGAGAGATAATGTATTTTTGTTCTAGTAAATGCCAGAAGAACTGGAATCTTGGAAGACGGGCTGATAAAGTTAACTGGATAAGAAAAGCTAATAAAGTAGCCGTTAATAAAGAGAAAAAAGAGTAATTTTTACTTTTTTACAATAATGTTTAAATTATTTAATATTTATTTTCTTGCAACTAAAAGATTAGCTTTACCGACGGTAAACAGCTATTTTTGCATGGAAAGCTTTTTAAAGGTTGAAGGCTTTTTGTAGGTGTAAAATTAGGAAAATTGTATTAATTTTCTAGGTGACTTAATATGACTAAAGAATATAGTGCAAATGAACCTTTAGGAAAGGTTCCCAAAACCGGAGTAGAATATGAGTGAGGAATATTCAGCGAAATCAATTAAAGTTTTAGAAGGTTTGGAAGCTGTTAGAAAAAGACCGGCTATGTATATTGGAAGTACATCAAAAGAAGGTCTTCATCATTGCTTCTACGAAGTTATTGATAATTCTATAGATGAAGTCCAGGGAGGCTTTGCTACCTTAATTGAGGTTACTATAAACAAAGATGGTAGTCTGACTGTTGTGGATAATGGAAGAGGTATTCCTGTTGATAAACACGAATCTGGAAAGTCTGCTTTAGAAATTGTAATGACTAAACTTCATGCAGGAGGTAAGTTTGAGAACAAAGCTTATCAGATTTCAGGAGGTTTGCATGGAGTTGGAGTTTCATGTGTAAATGCCTTGTCTATTAAACTTATAGTTCAGGTTAAAAGAGATGGTAAAATTTACGAACAAACTTACAAAATAGGAGTTCCACAAGGACCTGTTAAAGTAGTTGGTACAACAAAAGGAAATGAGACAGGCACAAGTGTAACATTTTATCCTGATCCTGAGATATTTTCTACTGTTAATTTTGATTTTTCAGTTATAGCAAACAGAATCAGAGAGTTAGCTTTTTTGAATCCAAGTGGTAAGATAGTTGTTAAAGATGAAAGAGATGGTAAAAAAGAGGAATTTCATTATGAAGGAGGTTTAACTGAATTTGTTAAATGGATTAACCGTTCAAAATCTCCTATTCATAAAGCTATTTATTTTAAGAAACAAGCTGACTCAACAATTATAGAGGTTGGAGTTCAGTATGTTGATGGTTATCAGGAAAATATTTTCGGTTTTGTAAACACAATTAATACTGTGGAGGGAGGAACGCACATTTCTGGTTTTAAAACAGCTTTGACAAGAGCAATAAATGATTATGCTACTAAAAAAGGTATTCTTAAAAATAGTGATAAATTGACAGGAGATGATGTTAGAGAGGGATTAACTGCTATTGTAAGTATTAGAATTAAAGATCCGCAATTTGAAGGACAGACTAAAACTAAATTAGGAAATTCAGAAATAAAAGGTTATGTTGATTCTGTGTCTTCAATTGCATTAACTGAATTTTTTGAAGAAAATCCAGATATAGCTAATAAAATTGCGAATAAGTGTGTTTCAGCAGCTAAAGCAAGAGAGGCTGCAAGAAAAGCAAGAGATTTAGTAAGAAGAAAATCAGTTGTAGGTTTTTCAGGATTGCCTGGTAAATTGGCAGATTGCTCTTCAAAAAAATTTGAGACAACTGAATTATATATTGTAGAAGGAGATAGTGCTGGAGGTTGTTTTTCTGGAGATACAAAGATTGCTCTTGCAGATGGAAGAAATATTTCATTTAAAGAATTAGTTGAAGAGGATAAAAATAGTAAGAAAAATTTTTGTTACACTATTAAAAATGATGGGAGTATCGGAATTGAAGAAATAAAACACCCAAGAATTACAAAAAATAATGCTGAAGTTATAAAAATAATCTTAGATAATAATCAAGAAATTATTTGTACTCCGGATCATAAGTTTATGTTAAGAAATGGAGAGTATAAAGAGGCTAAAGACCTAATTAAAGAAGATTCTTTAATGCCTTTATATAAAAAAATTTCTAAGATTGGGGGAAAAATTACTATTGATGGTTATGAAATGGTTTATGACCCTATAAAGAAATGGATTTTTACACATATACTCTCTGATGATTATAATTTAACAAAGAATGTTTATTTAACTGAACAAGGAGAAGCTAGACATCATATAGATTTTAATAAGAGAAATAATAATCCTACTAATTTAATAAGATTAAGTAAAGAAGATCATTTAATTTTACATACACATCATTTAGATAAAACATTACATAGAGAAGATGTAAAAGAAAAGGCAAAACAAGCTCATCAAACTTTAGAGTATAAAAACAAAGTAAAGGAATGGGCAAAGCAACCTGAGATAAGAAAAATGTTGAGCGAAAATGCTAAGGCACAATGGAAAGATGAAAATTACAAAAAATATATGATTACTAAATTTATGGAGTTTTATAACTCAAATGAAGAATATAGAAAAAGAAATAATAATCTTTTAAATGAAAGTCAGAAAGATTATTGGTCTAATTCTGAAAATAGGGAAATAGCTTCTCAAAAGGTTAAGAAATTTTTTGAAGAAAATCCAGATGCTAAAGAGTATTTATCTAATATTGCAAAGGAGCAGTGGAAAGATGAAGTTCTATTAATATGGAGAAGACAAAAAACTAAAGAACAATGGACTCCGGAATTTAGAGAAAAAAGAATGAGGTCATATAATAAAACTTATTATAATAAAACTATTAAATTAATGAAGGAAGCTATTGAAAAATTTGGAAGCTTGGATAATTTTGATAAAATAAGATTAGAGAAAAATGATAAAAGTATTTTGAGTAAGAAAGAATTCATTAATAGATTTTTTAATAACAATCAAGAAGAAATGGTTGAAACAATTAAAAACTATAATCATAAAATTAAATTAATAGAATGGCTTAACCAGAAAATCGATGTTTATGATATTGAGGTTCCCAATACACATAATTTTGCTTTAGCATCTGGAGTTTTTGTACATAACAGTGCAAAAATGGCCCGTGACAAAGAATTTCAGGCAATATTGCCCTTAAAAGGTAAACCATTAAATGTTGAGAAGGCAATACCAATTAAAGTTCTTGGAAATGACGAAATTGTTAATTTAATTACAGCTATTGGAGCTGGAATTAAAGAAAATTTTGATATTAAAAAATTAAGATATGCTAAAGTTATAATAATGACTGATGCAGATGTTGATGGTCAGCATATTAGAACATTATTACTTACATTTTTTTACAGATATGTTCCTGAGTTAATTGAAAATGGGAATATTTATGTTGCTGTATCTCCATTATACAGAGTTAGATGGAAAGGGAAGGACTGGTATGTTTATAGTGATGAAGAGCTTGAAAAAGATTTGAAAAAAACTGGGGGAAATCCTGAAGTTCAGAGATTTAAAGGACTTGGAGAAATGAACCCTGAACAGCTTTGGGAAACAACAATGGATCCTAAAAAAAGAATTCTTAAAAAGATAACTGTTGATGATGCTGTAAGAGCTGATGAAGTATTTACAATGCTTATGGGAGATGCTGTTGGTCCAAGAAGAAAATTCATTGAAATAAATGCAAATATTGCGGAGTTGGATATTTAAAATGCCGAAGAAAAAACCTGACGATGAAAATGAAGAAGATTTAGATGAAACTGAAGAAGAATCTGATAATGAATCTTTGGAAAATTCCGGAACTGGGAAAGAGAATGGTAATGGTGTTGAAACTGGAGACATAGAAACTCTTTCAAAACAGGAAATTAATTTTAAAGATATTGGAGAGGACAGAACTGTTAATTCTGAAATTTCTTCAGAAATGCAGAAAGCTTATATTGATTATGCGATGAGTGTAATTGTTGCTCGTGCTCTTCCTGCAGTTGAAGACGGATTAAAGCCAGTTCATAGAAGAATTCTTTATGCAATGGATCAGATGGGTTTAGATAAAGGGCCGACAAAAAAATCAGCCAGAATTGTCGGAGATGTTATGGGTAAGTATCATCCTCATGGTGATGCTTCTATATATGACGCATTAGTTAGAATGGCTCAGGATTTTTCTTTAAGATATCCTTTAGTTCATGGGCAGGGAAATTTTGGAAGCATGGATGCAGATGCAGCAGCTTCAATGAGATATTGTATTAGTGGAGATAGTTTAGTTTCAACAGATAAAGGACTTATGAGAATTGATGAAATTTCTACTCAAGAAGATATTAATATTAAAGTTCTTTCTAAAGATAAAAAAATTAATAAGGCATTAAAATGGTTTGATTCTGGATTTCATGATACTCTTAAATTAACGACTGATAAAGGTTATAGTTTAACTGGAAGTAAAAATCATCCCTTACTTACTTTAAATAAAGATAAAGATGGAAAACCTGTTTTTATTTGGAAGCTTCTTCAAAATATATCAAAAGGAGATGTTGTTGTTTTGGATAGATTGGAAGATAATTTTTGGCCTAAAAATGAAGTTGATTTAACACAGTATTACCCAGTTTTAAGAAAAAGGGTTAAAAAAAGAACTTTACCTGAAAAATTAACTGAGGAACTTGCTTTTATTTTAGGTGCTTTAACTTCTGAGGGTTTTATATCTGATAAAAAGTTAGAATTTTGCAATACAGATGTATCCTGGATTGAATCTTTTGAAGATAAATGGAAGAAATTATTTCCTGATAGCACTTTACATAAATTTAAAAAACAACCATCTTCATATGGAAAAAAAGAATATTATAGATTAGAATGTCATTGTCTTTATACTTTGGAATTTTTAAGGAATATAGGTTTAATGAATGTAAAAGCTGATAAAAAAACATTACCAAAGCTTATTTTACAATCCCCAAAAAATATTGTGAAAGAATTTTTAATAGCATATTTTGAAGGTGATGGTAGTATAAGTTACTCAGGACATATGATTGAATTAAGTTCTATATCAAAAAGTGAAAAATTAATAAATGAATTGCAAATTTTACTTTTAAGATTTGGAATTGAAAGCGCAAAAAGGTATGACAAATGGAGATTTGTAAACAAATTATACATAAGAGGTAAAAGAAACTTATTAAAATTTTACAAGGAAATAGGATTTATTTCTGAAAGAAAGAAAGTAAAATTAGAATTTATAGTTTTAAATTATAAGAAAGATTATTCAGCAAGTGATTATGTACCATTTATTTCAGACTTTGTAAGGAGTTTATCTAGAGATAATTTTATTGTTAAAAATAATTTTGATAGATATTCAAGTATGGGTGAAAAATATAAAAAAATCAATCAGATTCTTATTAGTAAAACAGGAAATGACTATGCTAATTTATTTGAGTATTTGTTAACTTACCAATATCTTTTTGAACGAGTAACTAAATTAGAAGAAGCAGGTAATCAAAAAGTATATTCTATTAAAGTGGATAGTGATTGCCACTCTTTTATTTCAAATGGTTTTATTAGTCATAATACCGAGGCTAAACTTGATAAAATCGCTTTAGAGTTATTGCAAGATTTAGATAAAGAAACTGTTCCATTTGCAGGTAATTTTGATAATTCATTAAAAGAGCCTTTAATTCTTCCAGGTAAGATTCCAAACCTATTAATTAATGGAAGCAGTGGAATTGCAGTTGGTATGGCAACAAATATACCTCCTCATAATTTAAATGAAGTTTGTGATGCAATTATAGCTTTAATTGAAAAACCTAATCTTGAAATAATTGATTTACTTGAGATAATCAAAGGACCTGATTTTCCAACAGGGGGAGTAATGGTTGCAGAAAATATTCTTGAAATGTATTCAACTGGAAAGGGTGCTGTAACTTTAAGAGGAAGTGTTAGGACAGAATCTTCTAAAACAAAAGAATCGGTTGTTATAGATGAAATCCCATACCAAGTTAATAAAGCAGAACTTGTAAAACAAATCGCAGAGCTTGCAAGAGATAAAAAATTAACAGATGTTTCAGATATAAGAGATGAATCTGCAAAAGGGAAAGTTAGAGTTGTTGTTGAATTAAGAAAAGGAGTTGACTCAAAATTTACAATTAACAGACTGTATAAGAGCACTAATCTTCAAACAAGATTTAACGCTGTGTTTGTTGCTTTGGATAATGGAATTCCTAAAACTATGAATCTTAAACAGATTTTGAATGCTTATATTGTTCATAGAAGAAAAATAGTTAGGAAAAGAAGCGAATTTGATTTAAGAAAAGCAGAAGCTAGATTACATATTGTTGAAGGTTTATTAATAGCTCAAAGACAGATTGATAAAATTATTGAAACAATCAAAAAAAGCAAGACGACTCTTGAAGCTTCTGAAAATCTTCAAAGTAAATTTGGATTGAGTAAAAAACAAGCTGAGGCTATTTTAGAAATAACTTTGAAACAGCTTACTACCTTAGAAAGAGAAAAACTTGAGAATGAAGAAAAATCACTTAAGGAATTAATAAAAGATCTTAAAGCTATTCTTGGAGATGAAAAAGAAATTTTAAAGATAATAAAAAAAGAATTAAATGATATAAAGAAAAATTATGGGGATGAAAGAAGAACTAAAGTAATAAAAGCTGTCAAGGAAATTGAAGAAAAAGACCTTGTTTTGAAGCAGGATGTTGTTATAACAATTACTGAAAAAGGGTATATAAAAAGAATGCCTTTCAAATCATATCATGAGCAAAAAAGAGGTGGGAAGGGAGTTATAGGAACTGATCTTTCAACAGATGACTTTGTTAAACAATTATTAACATGTTCTACACATGATTATTTGTTATTATTTACAAGGAGAGGAAGACTTATGTGGTTGAAAGCACATAAAGTACCTGAGACACAAAGATATGGAAAAGGTCAGGCAATTGTTAATTTGCTGAATATTAAAGATGATGAAATATCAAGCGTTATGCCTGTGAAAGATTTCAAAGATTATTTATTTATAGTTACTAAGAAAGGAATGGTTAAAAAAATAAGCTTAAGTATGTTTGCCAAACCTAGAAATGTTGGAGTTAGAATAATTAATCTGCCATTAGATAATTCTGATTCAGTTGTTGATGTTAAAAGAATATTTGAGAAACAGCAAGTTATGCTTATGACTGCAAATGGACAGGCAATCAGGTTTAATTCAGATGAAGTGAGGAATATGGGAAGAGCTAGTTATGGAGTTGCAGGAATTAAATTGGAGAAAGGAGATTATGTTGTTTCAATGGAAATAGTTCCTATGCAAAAAACAAAAGGCACTATTTTAACAATTACTGAAAAAGGATATGGAAAAAGATCAGAGGTTGATGATTATAGAATAACAGGCAGAGCTGGAAAGGGAGTAATTAATCTTAAAGTTTCTGAAAAAACTGGTAAAGTTATAAGAACTATTGAAATTGATGTAAAAGATACTATTGTTGTAACAACTAAGAAAGGAATGGTTATAAGAACTAAAGTTAAAGATATAAGAGTTATGGGCCGTGCAGCACAAGGAGTTAAAATAATCAATCTTAAATCAGGAGATAATGTAGGAGATATTGCAAAACTTGCCGAAGTTGAGGAAATAGAAGAAGATTCTTAATAGAAAATAACAATATTATACATATTTCTTAACATATATCTTTTTAAAAGAATCTTTGTTTAAGAGTAAGGAGAACGGGGTGTAAAGAGGTGATATTTTTATTATCTTTTAGTTTTCTTTTTGACTTTATTTGACTTAACCTTGCTAATTTTAGCCTCTATTTTTTTAAAACCAGTATATTTCTGTAAGACGACTGGAATTGTTATGCTTCCGTTCTTGTTCTGATTGTTTTCAAGAATACAGACAAGAATTCTAGAAGTTGCTAAAGCTGTATTATTTAATGTGTGAACTACCTGTCTTTCTGATGATTTTCTTACAACTTTAATGTTATGATCTCTAGCCTGGTAATCTGTAATGTTTGAAAGAGACATTACCTCTCCATATTCTTTTGTTGTTGGTCTGTAAACTTCTAAGTCAGCGCTTCTATGCTTCCATTTAGCTAAATCTCCTGTGCAAATTTCCAACACCCTATATGGTAATTTTAATTCTTTTAAAATTCCTTCTGAGTTAGCTAAAAGTTCGTCATAATATTTTTCAGAATCTTCAGGAAGGCAGAAAATAAACTGTTCTATTTTGTTAAATTGATGTGTTCTCCAGAGACCTTTTTCATTTATTCCATGGGAGCCTATTTCTTTTCTGAAACACATACTATATGCAAAGTATTTTTTTGGAAGATCTTGTTCCTTAAAAGTATAATCTTTATGCATAGCCATTAGAGCATGCTCTGCAGTTCCTATTAAGACCAAGTCAGTGTCTTTAACTTCATAGATTGAGTTTTGTAAACTTTCAAGACCTTCTGAGGCTGTTATAATATCTTTTTTTATCATCAATGGAGGTTCTATATATTCATATCCTTTTTTACCCATATAATCAACTGCAAATTTTATTAATGCCTGATTTAAAATAGCTAACTCATTTTTTAGATAGTAAAAACCATTCCCTGATGTTTTTGCAGATGCCTCAAAATCACCTAACTTTAAAGATTCTATAAGCTCTACATGGGTTTTTATAGGGAAGTTAAACACTGGTATTTTGCCTATTTTTTTTATTTCTACGTTTTCACTTGAATCTTTTCCTTCAGGTGTTTTATTTGAAATTATGTTAGGAAGTCTGCTTAACATTCTGTCTATTTGAATTTTTAACTTATCTGATTCTTCCTCTGCTTCTAGTATTTGTTCTGGTATTTTCTTAGCTTTTTTAATTAATTCTTGAACAAGCTTATTATCTGCTTTTTTTAGAGCTATATTTATCTCCTCTGAAATTTTATTTCTTCCAGATCTTAGATTATCAACTTCATGCTTTTTACCTCTCCATTTTTTGTCTAGCTGAAGAATTTCATCAACAAGTTCATTACTTTGATTGGCTTTTTTCTGATTAGCCTTTACAATTCCTGGATGCTCCCTAAGAAGATTTATGTCTAACATGAGATTGAATAGAGAATATTATATATAAAGTTTATTAACTGTTATTATTTGTTATTTTTATCACCACGCTTTGGGCTGTGGTGATTGGGCAGCTCGCTCGCGGCGTGGGCTGCCCGACCACAATAATAAGGTTTTTAAACCACTTTTATGATATGTATTTAGCTAAAATATAAAATGGCAATTGTAAGAATTAAATTAAGCAGTATAAATATAGATCAACTTAATCAGATTACTGATACAATTAAAGATATTGCTAATAAAGCAGGTGTATCACCAAGAGGGCCTATACCTCTTCCAACAAAGAGGCTGAAGGTTACTACAAGAAAATCCCCTAATGGAAGCGGGACAGCTACTTTTGACAGATTTGAAATGAGAATACACAAAAGAGTAATTGACTTGCCCAGCAATGATAAGGTTTTACATAGTATTATGAGGCTTCCAATTCCAAGAAGTGTTAATATTAAGATTGAGATGAAAGGATAGTCTTATAAAACTAATTTTTTATATGTATTCTAGAGACATTTTATTTTTAAACTAAGTTTTCTAAAATATTAGATGGAAAGAGAACCTTTATTTATTACATTAGAAGGTGGAGAAGGTTGTGGTAAATCCACTCAAATAAAACTATTTTATAAGTGGTTTAGTGAAAATTACGGGCACGGAATTGTTACTAGAGAACCTGGTGGTGTAGAAATTTCTGAAAAAATTAGAGAGATATTAAAAGATCCTAAGAATACTGGAATGGATATTTTGACTGAATTTCTTTTGTTTGAGGCTTCCAGAGCACAGTTTGTAAAAGAAATTCTAGAACCTAATATTACTCAGGGAATAAGTGTTATTTCAGACAGATTTACTGATTCAACTAGTGTCTATCAAGGAATAGTAGGTGGAATTAGTTTAGAGATTATTAATTATTTAAATAAATTAACTACCAATGGTAAAAATCCTGATTTAACATATATTTTAGCTGTTGATGTTGGAGAAGGGCTAAGAAGAGCTGGAAAAAGAGGAGAACTAGACAGATTAGATCTTTTAGGAATTGATTTTCATAGAAAAGTAAATCAAGGATATTTAGATATTGCAAAAGAAAATCCAGAAAGATGTGTTGTAATTCCAGAAGGAGATATTGCAAGTGTTCAGAGAAATATGAGAACAGAATTTTTTAGAAGATATCTTTCTGGAATTTAAGTAGCTTTTATATTTAACATTTTAAATTCTTAAATTACTGTCTGGGAGTTTTTTAGAATGCGCGTCTAAACGGCCTTCCATTAAACATGTCCAGCATGTATGGACTGTTCCAGACTTTTCTTTTACAGTTCCAGTATCCTTACATTCATGGCACCTGTAATTTCTTATTTCACCTTCCATTTTACCAGTTTTTTGAAATACTTTGAGTTTTTAATTATTATGGTTATCAAAGATAAGGTTATAGTAAGGTTTTTAGGGGATTTTTGACACTTTTTAATAGTATTTTTAGAAAAACTGCCAGCGGATTAAACCTATTATGTTAATAATAAAGTATGAACATGAAAGGAATAATAATCCCCAGTGCTTGTGTTTATATGCGAATATAGCCCATGTAACATTTCCTACAATCCAAATATAATATCCTTCAGAAAACTTAAATGCTATTAATAATGTTCCTGTTAAACTTAATATTGCTGCCATCCATTCTAATATGTGATGTCTCAACTCTTTTTCAATTGTATATTTTGCCATTTAATTAAATAAGCTTAGATGTCTTAAAAACATTACTTTTTAGTGTTTCATAGAATTTTTAAACTCTGTTTATTATTTTTGACTTATGAAACTTTCAAAAAATAATAAGCTTATGCTTGGGGGAATTGTTTTTATAGTATTAATTGCTTTAATAGTTGTATTTGCTTTAAATACAGGAGATAAAAATAATATGGGAAAGGTTTTACTTGAAACTAATAAAGGTAATATTGTTATCCAATTATATGATGATATGCCTATAACTGCAGGCAATTTTAAGAGTTTAGTTGAACAGGGATATTATAATGGTGTTGTATTTCATAGAATTATAGATGGTTTTATGATTCAGGGCGGTGATCCAACAGGAACTGGAATGGGTGGACCTGGTTATAATATTAAAGATGAATTTACACATTCTGGCGGAAATAAAAATAATAGGGGTACTTTATCTATGGCTAATTCAGGGCCAAATACTGGTGGAAGCCAGTTTTTTATAAATCTTGTAAATAATAATTTTCTAGATTCTAAACATCCAGTATTTGGAGAAGTTGTAGAAGGAATGGATATTGTTGATTCTATTGCTAAGGTGGAAACAAATGCTGATGACAGGCCTTTGGAAGATATAATTATTATTAGAGCTAGTATTGTTAATTGATTTTATTTTTTTGTTTTCTTAATTATTTTTTTCTGAACAAATTCGGCTTTTTTTCTTATTTTTTTCAATAATCTTTTTGCCCATACAAATTCAGCTGCAAGAATTACAAGACCCAGTATTATAATTAAAATTCCTGGACCGGGTAATACTAATAATAAAAAACCTATTGCTAAAACTGTCAGACCTACAATTACCACAAATACTCTTTTTACCTTTTTAATAGTATTCATAATCTTTTTAAGTATGCAATCTATTAATATTTATCTATATATAATTAAAATGGCAAGAAAAAAGAGAAAATACAGTACAAA
>Ga0208958_1002883_pt1 | contig 14068 bp, 14 predicted proteins | sample RifOxyB1_FD_184032 | JGI IMG/M metagenome (GOLD analysis project Ga0208958, IMG submission 184032) | Soil microbial communities from Rifle, Colorado - Rifle Oxygen_injection B1 (SPAdes) | ecosystem: Environmental > Terrestrial > Deep subsurface > Rock core/Sediment | place: Rifle, Colorado... | reverse complement strand
TTACATTACCATCAAATATTGGCTCTGGAGCTTATACTATTATGGTATTTGTTTCTGAAAAAGATGCTGGTGGAAATGTAACAAACTATGGGAGTATGGAATCTTCCTTGAATGTTAAACAATTACCAACAAGACTCTCTATTGAGACAGATTCATCAGTTGTTCCTGGCAATGAAATAAATTTTAAATCATTATTATATGACCAGACAAATAACATTATTGAAGGATATCCCTCAACAATAAGATTAACAAATGTTAATAATACTGAGGTTATGAGCAAACTGGCAAATACTGGAGAAACTGTATATTATTCTGTAAGTAAAAATGCTCCTTTTGGAAAATGGATAGTTTCTTCAGAGGTTGAAGGTCTTTCTGATTCAAAAGAATTTTATGTTGACAAAAATATGGAAGCTGATTTTGAACTTATTAATGGAACTTTATATGTGAGGAATGTAGGAAATGTTCCGTATGATAAAAAAATTGAAATGAAAATAGGAAATTCAACAAATGTAACAAATCTTAATTTAAGTATTGGAAAATCAGTAGAATTTGAATTATCAGCTCCTGATGGCGAATATGACATAGGAATTAATGATGGAGAGGCAAGTGCTGAGTGGTCCGGTGTTTCTCTTACAGGAAAGAGTATTTCATTTGGAACATCAAGGTCAGGAAAGTTATCTTTTTTAAATAGAAGTATAATTCCTTGGGTTTTTGTAATACTTGTTTTAGGAGTTTTCATTTTTGTATCTTCAAGGTTTGTTATTAAGAAGAACTTTACACTAAGAAATAAAAATAAAGGTTCTTTGGAAGCTCCAATTATTCTTTCTAAAGATCCTTCTGGAAGTGATAAAGGAGGGGTTGTAAAAGTAGATAGTTCTGACGGAAGAAATCAATCTTCTGAGAGTAAATCTCCAAAGCTTTCATCAATAATTCCTGTTCATGGACCACTTGGTGATGAAGCTATGCCTTCATCTTCTATTGATGGAGCTAAACAAAGTGCAGCTATCATTGCTCTTAAAATAAAAAATTACGATGAAATAAAAAACAGCAAATCAAATGCTTTAGAATCTTTGAATCATGCAATAAAGGAAATAACAAGTAATCATGGTAAAGTATACAAGAATGGAGATATTGTTGTGGGTATTTTTGCTCCTGTTGCAACAAAGACATTTGAGAATTGTTATTCAGCTGTAAGAGTTGCTAAGGATATTTCAGGTCAATTAAATCATCATAATTCTAAATTTACACATAAAATTCATTTTGGTATAGGTGTTAATGAAGGAGATATAGTTGCAAAAAAAGATCAAGGAAGATTGTTATTCTCTCCTTTAGGCAATTCTTTAATTGGTGCAAAGAAAGTTGCTGAAGTAGCTCATCAAGAGGTCTTGCTTACAGAAGAGGCAAACAAAAAAGTTATGGGAAGTGTTAAAACAAAGATTAATGAAAACAGAGCAGGAGTTAGATCATATTCAATTCATGGAATTGTTGACAGATCGGAAAATGGCAAATTTATAGAATCATTTTTAAGAAGAAATCAGGAATTTAAATCTTTAAGAGATTATAAATCTGGAAAATAAATAATAAAATGCATTGAATTTCTCTTGAACTTAAAATTAATATTATAAAGAGGATGATGGTTTACCATAATACAGTAAACCATCCAGCCTTCCTCTTTATTTAAGAAATCTTTTTGAAATATGATTTAAACTCATTTGCCAGAGATTTTTCAAATCCGCTTGATTTTATAATTTCATTTAGTGCTTCTATGAAGAATTTATGTTCTATGTAAACTGATTTATTCCCACATACAGAACACTCCACATTTTTTGAGTGATTTTCAAGAAATTTATTTCTATTAACTATCCACTCAATTTCCTTCGATAAAGAAGATATTTTTTTAAAGTCATTAGTGGCTTTTTTTGTTTTTACAAATTCTTTAAATGATTCTGATATACATCTTGGACATATCAGATTATTCTTATTATGAAAATCGTTGTATTTTTCAAGAAGTTTTATATTTTGTTTAGAAGTCATTTTTTTCAAGATTTAATCCTTAACCCAGGATTGTGGTTTGATGTAAGTAAAAATCTTAACAGAGTTTAATGAATGTATAGACTTTGCCACAGATAGGTCTAAAAGAACTCGCCCTATTCCAGTGTTTACTATTGAAAGTCTTATTCATATTCTATGTAGTAAAGATGAGTTTAAATATATTTCTATGTTTATTGGTTTAAAGCAATATATAAAAATATTTAAACAGTTGTATGCTTTACAGATATATGAGTTTGGAAAAGCATCAAAAAGAGGTTGATGAATGGGTTTCTAATTTTACTCCTAAATACTGGCCTCCTATGGAACAGTTTGCAAGACTTGTAGAGGAAGTTGGAGAATTAGGCAGAGAATTAAATCATATGCATGGGAGTAAAAAGAAAAAATCAAGCGAGGAAGTTAAAGAGCTTGGCCAGGAATTAAGCGATGTTTTATTTACTTTAATCTGTTTGGCAAATAATCATAATATAAGTTTGGAAGAGGAATGGGAGAAGTTAGTCAATGAAAAAATGTATGGTCGTGATTTGAATAGATTTGAAAAAAAAGAATCAAGTAATGAAGGTAATGAAGAAAGTAAAAATGAACAGGAAAGTATTACAGAAGAACAAGAGAGTAATGATTTAGAAGAATTAGAAGAGTTATAGCTAATTAATTATTCTTTCTTATTTTTATCCTTAATGATTGAGCTTAACTCAGAAGAAGGATTCATTAGTGTTTTCAAGGTTCCTGAGACAGGGTGGTTTACTCCAAATATTGTATGCATTTCTTTTAGATAGAGTATAGGATTTAGTTTTATTGGAGAGGTATTTGGTCTCACCTCTTTTATTTTAGGTAGCATAAATGAGACTACTATTGCTCTTGCAATTCCTGAAACTAAGAATATAAATAAGAACACATTTAGGAAGCTTAAAGTTAAATATTGAGCTGTTAAACCACCCAAAATCGCTCCTATGAACACAGCTGCTCCATTTAAAATACTATAGTAAGCTATTACTATTCCTCTTCTTTCAACAGTTACAGCGTCATAAATAAAATTTGAAGCTCCAAGATTAAATGCTGACCATCCAATACCTGAAATTAGTTGAGGGATTAGAATAAGGTATATTGGATTATCATTAAAAATCCAGAAAACAGGAATGAATGGTATTATCATACTTCCAATTCTTAATAATTCCCTATTTCCATATTTATCTGCGAACTTTCCCCATAAAGGCATTATTGCTATTGAAAAAACACTTGCAGAGATGTTTACAATTGTAAACCAGAGGTAATTAAATTGAAGATCTTTTAGCATATAAACTGCAAAAAAAGGACCTGCAAAACTAACTGTAAGATTAATTAGTGCTATGTAAATTGCAAACTTTCCAAAATTATTAAACGGAGCTTTTTTAATAAATTGGAAAAAAGAAAAATAATAATCTTTTTTAAATTTTATTTTAGGAACATAATGTTTTGTGAAAAAATAAGCTGAGATAAATCTTCCTATAGATGAAATTACAAATAGTGTTATAAAACCAATTATAGCAAGATTAATATTATTTGTGTAATCCAACCACAAAGCTGCTATAATAGTTGCTGTTATGGATATTAATCCTGCTATCCTATTTCTTTTTGAGAAATACCTTCCCCTGATATTTTCAGGAACAATATCTCCCATCATTGAAAACCATGAGGGATGGGCTAAAGATCCAAATGTAACAAATAAGATATAAGAAACCATTAAAAAAGGAATTATTAAAGCAGGATTGAATTTGTTAAGAAAGAAAATACCTGTTAAGACAAACAAAAGCCAACTAAAAGCCTGAAAAGCAACAAATAAAACAATTAGTTTTTTCCTATCGTATTTTTCCATTAATTTACTACCAATAATCTGAGTTAGAGGACCGAGGATTCCTGGAAAACTTGATAAGAAACCTATTTGAGCATTGTTAGCGTTTAAAGCAAGAGCGTAAGGAGTTATGTAATTTTCTCCAGCCCCTCCTGCAATACTTGCAAATGAACCTTCAATTATAGATAATTTTCTTGTTTCCTTCAACTTTTTTTGAACTGGAGCGGAATTATTTTCCTCTTTGTAAGAACTAGAGTTAGTCTTTTTATATTCAGAATCAACCATAATTTATCATCCTCTTCTACACCTTACATACATATTTAATAATCTCGATTAATAAATTTTTCTTTCATAACGCTTAAATACTTCTTTAAGACTATGATAATAAGTTAATTATTGTGTAAAATATCAAGATTAACTGGAATTCACTAACACTGGATTAAATTATAGTTAAGTTTATAAAATTTCAATTTTATAATGTTAAAATGGTTAATTTAGTGAAAGGAGGTTTAAACAATGGAACAAAAAGATAAAACTGCCAAAGAATCTGGTGAAGAGTCAACTCTTACACTTAAGAAATCAACTCTTTGGAAAATAGGAACTTTTGTTTTCCTTGGACTTTTCATAATTTCTTTACTTACAAGTGGTTTTGGAGGTTTTATTTCCTTAACTGGTAATGGAGGAACTGGAAATGTTATAGCTCCACCAACTGGAGATAGCGGAGTTCAACCAAGTGGAAACATAAAAGTAGATGTTGGAAATGATGATCCTGTATTGGGCGATAAGAACGCACAAATTACAATTGTGGAATTTTCAGACTTTCAATGTCCTTTCTGTGCTAGAGCTTATTCAGGAGCATTAACTGATCTTAAGAATAGTGCTTATTTCAAGAATGGAGATGTAAACTTAGTTTTCAAACACTTCCCTTTGAATAGTATTCATCCTCAGGCACAAAAAGCTGCTGAAGCTGCTGAGTGTGCTAATAGACAGGGTAAATTCTGGGAATATCACGATACACTATTTGAAAATCAACAGGCTTTAGATATTGCAAGTTTGAAGAGCTATGCTTCACAACTAGGTCTTGACACTGGAAAATTCAATAAGTGCCTAGATGGAGGAGAGGCTTCTGCAAAGGTTGCTAAAGATCTTGCTGCTTCAACAGCTGCAGGAGGAAGAGGAACACCTTACTTTGTTTTAGTTAATGAAGATGGAGAAACTCAGGCAATTTCAGGAGCTGTGCCATATGCAAACTTTGAGGCTGCAATAAAAGCACTACAATAATAATCTTTAAAAAAGATTTATTTTTATTTAATATTCTTTATTTTTTTATTTTTTAATAACCTTTTTAAATATCTAAATTTAGTTTTAAGTTATGGTTCGGGTAAATATTATAAATCCAAGAAAGTTAAGCGACCAACATCTTATTGCAGAGTATAATGAAATTTTAATGCTTCTAGGTTATGTAAAAAAGAATCCTTTTTTTAATATTCTTGAGATTCCTGAAAATTATGTTCTTGGAAAAGGACACATAAAATTTTTCAAAAATAAATTGCAATACCTTAAAAATAGGCATAATTCAATTAAAGAGGAAATGAATAAAAGAGGTTTTAATACAAACAAATCTGTTGATTTGAAAGGCATTGATAAAAAGCTTATAAATGACTGGAGCCCAAAAAAGCAAGATATAGAAAAAATTAGTGAAAGGATTATTTATAAAATTAATTTAAAACCATATTTTTACAGGTATTATGGAGAATATAAGGGTGGAAAATTCTTTATAAGTCTTTTAAATAAAGAACATTTTCCTATTTCATAACGTTTTTAAGCACATATAGTTTAGATTTTATATGAAACAAAGACTGGAAAAGATAAAAAAGGCTATTTTTTCATGGCCTTACATGCTTTTATTTGTTATATTTTTTTTTGTCTATCTTGGCATTAATATTTATTTTAATGAATTATATATTACTTTACCTGTTTTATTTTTTAGTTATAATGTAAATTTTGTTATACCTTTTTTATTATTTTTTATTTTAATACCTCTGCTTTTTGCCTTAAATGTCAACCTTACTGTAATGAAAATTAAGGATCTCAATACTATTTTTGGTGTGAGTGGGGGATTTGGGATATTAGGAGTTTTAGGAGGTCTTATTGGAGGAGCATGCCCTGGATGTATAGCAGGCATTTTTCCAACTGTTTTAAGTTTACTTGGATTAACAGGGGCTAGTTTAAATCTACTGCCTTTTTATGGATTAGAATTACAATCTTTATCAGTCATATTTCTAATTATTGGTGTTTTTTTATTATCTAAGGAAATTACATGTAAGATTCCTAATGCTAAAAATAGTGTTAAACAAAAAAATTTACTTCAATAATTTTTAATTCATAACCTTTATATATGATTTATTTTTAGTTTTTATATTAAACTACCTCTAAAATGACAGACAAAGAATTCAAGTGTGAAAAGTGTGATAAGGAATTTTCAAGCAAAGATGCATTGGATATGCATAATAATTCAAAACACTATAGTTCTTCACAAAATGCTGGTGTTAAAAACCTGAAGAAAATGGATAAGAAAAAAGTTAGGAACTGGCTCATAATTCTTGCTGTTGTTATAGTAATAATTGTTGTTGCATATGTTATGGCTATAAAGCCAGCTGCTGCAGATGATAAATATGATGGTTTTGCTCAGTGTTTGTCAGGTAATAATGTTACAATGTATGGAGCATGGTGGTGCTCTCATTGTAAAGCTCAGAAAGAAGCTTTTGGAAAGAGCTTTCAATATATTAATTATGTAGAGTGTTCTACTCCTGATGGCAATGCAATGTTAAAGATTTGCCAGGATATTGGTATTGAAGGATATCCTACATGGGAATTTTCAAATGGAGAAAGAAAAGAAGGATTTGTTCCTCTTGAAGAATTAGCTTTTGCTGGAAACTGTACTTTACCTGATTAAAATTAAATTAAAATTTATTTCATTAAGAATTTTATTCCTTAATTTATAGGTATTAGCCCATTGAGAGTATCCAAACCATCCTTGTAATCTTCCTAAAAGGTCGGTTTTTGATATAATTCCCTTTCTATAAGCTTTAAGATGAATACTAAATTTTTTGCTAAATTTCCTTAAGTTTCTTTTCCTTAAAAGTTTATGATGGTAAAAAATTCTATAACCTAAAAATTGAATCCCTTTATGGAAGGGAGTTATTTGAGATTTATCTGGATGAATTTCTAGATTAAGTGTTTTTAGATAATTTGTTATTTTAGGTTTATAATAATATTCTAGTTTGTTTTTACTTTTGTGTAAAATAACAAAATCGTCTACGTATCTGATGTAGTATTTTGCTTTGAGATCATGTTTAACAAAATAATCTAATTCATTTAAATAAATATTAGCAAAGAATTGACTTGTGAAATTGCCTAAAGGCATCCCCCTTCCATTTTCTTTACTTTCAAAGTTATTTAATACTTGCTTAATGAGCCAAATAAAAGATTTATCATTAATCTTTTTATTTAAAATTTTTATTAAAATATCATGATCGACTGTTTCAAAATAATGTTTTATATCAGCTTTTAAAATATATCCTTCTATTGAATTAGAATTATAATTTTTTCTTAATAATTTACCATTACAAGAAACTTTTCTTTTAAAATAATCAAATCTTTTAACTGCTTTATGAGAACCTTTATTTTTTCTGCTTGCAAAAGAATCATAAATAAATATCTTTTCATAAATTGGTTCTAAAATATTAATTATTGCATGATGTATAACTCTATCTCTAAACGCAGAAGCATGGATTTTTCTTGTTTTTGGATCCCTAACAATAAATTTCCTTAATTCTTGAGGCTTATATTCATATTCAAGCAGTTCTTTTTGCAATAAATTTACTTCATCTTCCAAATTTTTACTAAATTCAATTACTCCTTTCTTTTTCAATTTACCTTTTCTAGCTTTTAAGTAAGCTTTCAAAAGATTTTCTTTTGAGCATAGTTCTTTGTATAAATTATTGTGAGTTTTCATAAAAAGCCCTAGATCTCTTAGGTTATTCCAAGCGCATCATTCGAATTAGATGGATCCCTATTGCAATTCAGGTTAGCCCTATTCGAATTCGCATTGAACCTCGCGACAGTTAGGTAGCACATTCATTAAGTTTCACCATAACTTTAGGATTCACTCTAAACTTACCCAAGGTTTTTCATCATTACTAGCTATTGTCATTGTATTTAATGGCTTTCTAAAGAAAGCTCTATGAATGTGCGTGTAGCCTAAGAGACATCATTATTGCTTCCAATTAAGGAAGAATATTGACATATCTAGGGCTTTCTTAGATACCTGTTTTAGTTTATTAATTTTATAGCGATATATTCAGGGATCATTTGTAATCTTTCTATAGTAATAACAAATGGAAAGATTTAAATAGTGGCTTTTTATGACTTTTGCATAGAAAACACTTAGGTTTTATACATAAAAATGAACGAAAAAATACAAAAATCATATACAATAACAAAAAGAGTGGCAAAACATGGAAGCCAGTCAGTTATAGTTATACCTAAATTTCTTTCGGAAGAATTAAAACCTAAAACAATTGTAGAAGTTAAAATAAATGTTATAAGGGAGGCTGAGGAAGACTAAAATGGCAACTAAACAAAAAGATCAAAAAGAAATGAGAAAACAATTTGTTAATTCTTTATATGAAACATTAGATCCTGTTGTTTCTCCTACACCTTATATGGAAATTTCTGAAGGTAAAGATGTAGATGTAAGATTCCTTAATGGTAAAGCAAGATTGCCTACACCAAATTCAACAGAAGTAACTGTACTTGATATGGATGTTGCTTCTTTATTTTTTGATGATTTTCATATTTTATACGAAGGAGTAACTGGAACAGGAAAGACTTATACAAGTGATGCTTTATTCGATACAGTTTACGGTCCAAATGGACATTATACTTTAAGACTTTCAGGGGGAGTGCTTGGAAGTTCAGCATTAGAACCATTTACAACTACTACTTTAGAAAATGGAGTTCCTAAAACAAGATTAGATAAAGAAAAATGTCAAAAATATGGAGCTTTATTTATCGATGAAATTAATAGGGGAGATAGTCAAGAAGTATTCCAAGTAGTTGATGGTGTTATTCATGTGAATGGAGATACTGGTTACTTAAGAATACCGATACAAGGTACTGATAGATACAAAGGACTTGCAATTATTGCTGCAATGAATCCTGCAGATGCACAACATAGTTCTGCTTTAGAACTTGATATTGCTGGAGAAAATAGATTTTTGAAATTTAGATTTCCTAATGGTGTTGCAGAAGCTGGTTCAGGTCAACTAGAGAAAAAAATTTCTGGAGATTTACATGATAAATTTTGGTCTGATTTTTCAAAAAAAACTGGAATGAAACCGAACTGGAAAGAAAGTTATCCAATTGTAACTGATCCAGAACAATTTGCTAATACAATGAATGGTGAAACAAAAGAATTTATTGACGTTTCTCTAGGTTATGTTGGATCTGATCCTAAAGAAGCTTATGAAAGAAATGCCGAAATTATGGAGCAAGGAGGTTTCCATCCTGGATTTAGTGTTAGAGATGATAATGATTATAGAAAAATATTACAATCACAAGGCACATTAAAACACGGTTTTGTAAGACGTGATTTGAGAAAGATCAGAGATTTATCAAGATTACTTGCATTTATCAAAGGAGTTAAAGACAGTTCATATGAAGCAAATGTAAGTTTGAATGATGTAGCTGCAAGTATTGGAGTAATTCTTGAAAGTAAAACTGTAACAGGTACTGATTATGGCGGATTAATGACTTTAGTTAATGATGCAAGATCAGCATATACTGAACTTCACAAACAAACAAATATTCCAAATGATTATGGAATCAGACAAGGAGTTTGGCAAGCTGCAGTTCATGCAGGAAATCAACATGGTTTTGATGCTTATGTAAATACATTAAATCAAGGAATTGAACAATTAAATATTCAAACAGGAAGTGCTGCTCAAGCTACAATAAAGTCGAGAATACTTGCTGACCTAATTGTATTAGATCATTTTTCAAAAGAATATGAAGGAGATGTAAAATCTGCCCTTAAAGAAAAAGGCGATGGGGCATTCAAAGTTTTTGAAGATTTATATGACCAAAAGAAATCTAAAAGTAGCATTTACGAACATAGACTTGGTTCAATTTTGAGGTGAAACTATGACTCAAATTATTCCACGTGATCTTATAAAACATCTTGAATGGGCTCCAGGTAAAGAACAGCCTAAACCTCAACAGACTACACAATCACAACCATCACAACAAACTCAAGGAAATCTTCAAGTAAAAACTGATTTTTCAAAATATATTCAAGTTGGGATGTCTGGATTAAATAGAAGTCCTGTAGTTATTTCTCCCTTTGAATTAGAAAATTTCAATGATATGAATTATGATAATACTCATGTTAAACTTTTAGAAAATGGATTGTATATGCCAACTCCATCAATATTTATGACTCATTTTAATAATGTAATTCAAGCATTTAATAGGAATAAGAAATTAAATTATGCTGACGGTACTGAAGTTCCTAATAGTTTAGTAAATGAAATGTATGAACATATGACTACAAATTCAAAAAATGTTTATGGTAGAAGTGATGTTGGAGCTTGGACATGGTTAAATGCTAAATTTGTAGATGGCAATGGATTTAATGGATTAGCTTTAGAAAATGTTGTTGGTCTTACATCTGATAAAAAATTTGGAGTTAAGAAGACAGATTTATCTGATTATGTTGATGAAGATTGTTATGTTGATTTATCTTTTAATTCTCAAGGTTTAGCAGATCCAACTAGTAAAAGTGGAGACCAATCTTATAATAAAGGAAGTAATATTTATTTTTGGCATCCCAGAAAAAATCAAGTCGCGAGGTTCGTTGCGAATTCGGGTAGGGCTTACCTGGTTTGCGATGGGGATCCATCTGTTTCGAGTGATGCGCTTGGGGTATTCGGTTGTGCCGAAGGCACGCCACGTGCTGGAAAAGGAGGTTCTAGATAATGAAAAGTATGAATTTGCTTTTGAATGAAGCAGAACGTAAGTGGAGACGAGAAGTTAAAGATGATTTTCCTTTACGTGGAGATACTCCTGTAATTAGAGATTCTAAACCTAATGGAAGAGATTGGACTTTCTCAACTGATCTTGAAAGAATATTTGCAAGTATTTCTAATGATAATACTCTTCAAGAAAAATTTAAATCAATAGTCACAAAATACTGGGACGGAAATCCTGAAGAACTTGCAAGAGAAACATTACAATATTTACTTTTTCACGAACTTTATCATCCTATTGAAGCACCATTTAGTGTTGTTGGAGATGATAACGATAATAAAAGAATTCATCAAGCAATTAGAAGAGGAGTTGTAAAAGCAGAACCAAAACTTAGTTCTTTAGATCAATTCTTAAAAGTTCAAGCATCTCAAAATGGGGTTAAAGATTTTATTTTAGATAATAGATTTTATTTAGATAATAATGGAAAAGAATACGTAAGAAAGGATGTTATACCTATTTGGGATTTTTTAGAGTTACAAAGCACTCCTACAAAAACTAATTTTTATACTATTACAAGACTTTTATATGGGACTATGTATGGTCCTCAAGATACTCAAGATTTTTTTGAAGACAAAGCAGGCAAGGAAGGGCATGATTTAGCAGAAAAAGCACTATCAGCTCTTTTAAATCATTCTGCTAAGTTGCCAAAAAAGAAAAATGGTTTAATTGGAAAGGCAAAAGCATTATTAGGAGTTTCAGACTCTGAAGATTATCAAACATTTCAAGATTCTGTGAAAGCTATAAGAAAAGTTTTTTCAGGAGAAAATAGATATAAAGGTATTGAACGTTTTATGAGAGTTCTTGGACCTTATATAGAAAAAGGAATGCCACAAGTAAGACCAGATATGCAAGGAGAAGGTTCAGGAACTTCACCTCAAAATATTTTACAAGATCTTCTTGATGATATGAATCCGTCAGAACAACAACAATTTGTTAGAGGATTAGAACAAGAAAGTGAAGGCTCTCTTGAACAAGCCCTTAATCAAATGCAATCATTAAGTAATAAACCATCTACAAGTGCTGCTGATGATGAAATGAAAAATCTTGATCTTTTAGCAACACACGAGTTTTACAAAAGAAATCATCCAAGAGTTCATATTATGGGTGGAAAGAAAATTGGAGAAAGTGTAGTTGTTGGAAAAACAGATCATTGGGATTTAAAGAACAGCACTATTCTTACAGAAGATCAACTTAGCAGAGTTAATCTTAGAAAAATTGATATAATGCAGAAAAGAACAAGACTTCCATGGCTTATTGATTTAGGGAATGGTACTTTCAGATTAAATGAATATGAATTAAAACAAAGTGATCTTAAAGATATTGTTTACAAAGATGTACATATAGATGTTCCTGATGTTGTGGAATTTTATTTAGATAGTTCAGGTTCAATGTTTGGAGGAACATCAAACTTTAAAGTCAATGATGGAAGTAGCTGGGATATGCTTAGCCATGTTCTATATGGATTTGTAGATGCATTATATCAAGGAGGAAAACAAGTTAAGAAGCAAAGTAAAATGAGAGTTCATAACTTTGCAAATAAACAAGTTAATTCAGAACTTATTCCAGTGGATCAATTCTGGCAAGGAGATTCTTCTGCATTAAGAGTATTATTCAAACCAAATAATGGTTATGATGTTGAAGATATTAATATTACAAAATATAGTGATGGTCAGAAAAGAACATACGTTGTTGCTACTGATGGAAATCTTGTAATTGGTGGAAGAACTGAAAGAGAAGCAGCTAAGATGAAAGAATTAGCTAAAAATCCTTTAACGAATGTTTTATTATTTGAAATTGGAGGAACTTATAGTTTAGGAGAAGTTGTTAAGTCAGATAAAAATGTATTATATTTCCCAGTTCATAATAAAGAAGAAATGTTAAAAGCTGGTTTGGAGGTACTTTTATCAAAATGACATCAATAATTCCAAGAGATTTAATTAAACATTTAGAATGGGATCCAAAAAAAGAAGCTAAAAAACCAAAACAAGTAGCTCAGCCTAAAATTATTCCTACAAAACCTACTATTGGTAATATTCAATCGTCTGATGATTTTTGGTCAATTTCTGGAGTTCAATATAGAGATGGAATTTATACTGTTGATTTAATGAAAAATTTATTAGATGAAGGAAAAGCAAGAACTCAAGATCAGTGGGTAGAATATTCAACGGAAGCTCAGAAAACAGGAGAGTTTTATGTTTCAGATTATCCCTTATTTTATCAAACATTGAGAACTGTTTTCAGTTCTAAAGATGATTCTAAAATGAAAGACCAAGCTGAAGAAATAAAAACAACTCTAAAAGGTTTATCGAGAAACCATTGGTTAACAACTTTAACAAGAATTAGCTATCATCCAAAAGGAGAAGATGTTGTTATTCATAATTATGGAATGGATGATCAATATAAAATAAATCAGAAATTTGTTGGTAAAAATGGATGGATAAAAGAATTAAAAAATAAGGATACTTATTCAGCTTTATTAGGAACTGATAAAATTTCTGAAATTAATGAGACTTTCCAATGGCTTAATGGAACAGATGCATATATTTTTAGAATAAATGAAAAACCAAAAAGCATTGACGAGCGTGTCGCGAGGTTCCTTGCGGATTCGTATAGGGCTGACCTGTATTGCTATGGGGATCCATCTGGTTCGGATGGTGCGCTTGGGGTACGTGCCACGCGCGAAAAAAGTTAGACTATTTTTTCTTCTTAAGAAGAAGCAAGATTTATCTATTTTATATTTTAATTTCTTGATTATCTTTTTAAATATGATGAAAATAAAAATCCTTTTTTGGTAAAGTATGACATTGAACCTGGAATTGAGGTTCCTCCAAAAATAGTTTTTAAATAATAGTTTTCATAATCTTTAAATAATCTACTTCTTCATTAACTTTAATAAACTACTAAAATGGCACTTGAAGATTTTTTAAATAAATTCACCGGGCTTGGAACTTTGCTATTACATATAATCCTTGCTTTAGGATTATTGGCATTTATTTATCATAAAGCATTTAAGAAGAAACTTCCAATTTTTATTATTAATATTAAAGCATTTTTAACATACAATGCAATATTGTTTGCATTTATATTAACTCTTGGAGC
>Ga0208958_1002882_pt1 | contig 14070 bp, 10 predicted proteins | sample RifOxyB1_FD_184032 | JGI IMG/M metagenome (GOLD analysis project Ga0208958, IMG submission 184032) | Soil microbial communities from Rifle, Colorado - Rifle Oxygen_injection B1 (SPAdes) | ecosystem: Environmental > Terrestrial > Deep subsurface > Rock core/Sediment | place: Rifle, Colorado... | reverse complement strand
CTCGTATTGATGGATTACCGCTTCGCGCTGCTGTTGGTGCTGGGTTGGGCCATGCTGCGCCTGCCGTCCCACTGGGCGATGGCGGCTCTCTCCGCAACGCTGCTGACGCTGGTAGGCATGGTGGCCGGTACGGCCGAGTATGCGAACAGCCCGGTCGGCTTCTTCAATCTGCTGCACGTCACCCTCGAGCTCAACATCCTGCTGCTGGTGATGCTGTACCTGTGGCTGACGCATCGGGATCGCCAGGAACTGGCCGAGCGCCTGTCGGCCGAGACGCTGCGGGATCAGGTCACCGGCCTGCCCAATCTCAAGGCCCTGCGCGAGCGCGTCTCGCGCCCCCTGGCGCGTACCGAGCTGGGCTACCTGCTGCTCGACCAGACCGACACGCTGGTGGCCGGCTTCGGGTTGGATACCCAGGCACAGGCGATGGACGCCACTGCACGCCGTCTGCAGGATCTGGTGGAAACCTACTACGTGGGCACCGGACAGTTCGCGTTGCTGCCCCAGCACGCGGGCGATCCGGACCTGTGGGAGCGCGTGGTCGCGCGGGTCGAGCACGCCGAGATCGATGTCGGCGGCCGGCCGATCCGCCTGCTGCCCTATCTGGGCGTCGCCGCATTCAACGGTTCGCATGCGCGGGTGGTGGACCGCGCGGTGGTGACGGCGTCGCACCTGGCCTTCGAGGCGCGCCATCACGGCGAGTTGCGACCGCGCTACCACGATGCGGCCCACAGCCATCTTCGCCAGACCCAGCACCGCCAGTTGCACGACGCGACCGAGGCGCTGGCCAGTCTCCGCAACGAGCGTGTCGTCCTGTACTTCCAGCCGATCCGCGAGCTGGAGGACGGGCGCGATGCCGATCCGCGTGCGCTCACCGGCGAAGTGCTGTGCCGGCTGCTGGACGAGCGGGGCGAGATCATGTCGCCGGCCAGGTTCATGGCGCCGCTGGAGGCGGCGGGCCGGGGCGCCGAACTGGACCTGGCCGTGATGCGCGCACTGTTCCGGCTGCTGCGCAAGTCGCCCGCCGCCCTGCCGCATTGCCGGGAGATCGCGATCAACCTGACCGGACAGAGCCTGGCCTCGATGAGCTTCCAGGTGGAACTGCGCACCCTGCTGGCGGGTTCGCCGTTGCCGATGAGCGCACTGTGCTTCGAGGTCACCGAGACCGCGGCCATCTCCAATACCGCCGCCGCCAGCCACCTGCTGACTGACCTGCGCGCGCTGGGATGCCGTATCGCCATCGACGATTTCGGCACGGGCATGCAGAGCTTCGCGCGGCTGCGCGAACTGCCGGTGGACGTGATCAAGATCGACGGTTCGTTCGTGCGCAACGTCGCCCAGCTGGGCAAGGACTATGCGGTGGTGCAGGCCTCCGTGGCGGTGGCGAAGGCATTCGGTGCGGCGACGGTCGCCGAGTTCGTCGAGGACGAGGACACCGAGTTCTGCCTGCGTCGCCTGGGTGTGCAGCGCGTGCAGGGCTATCTTTACGGCAAGCCCAGACCCTTGGCCGAGGTGCTGTCCGACGCCGTGACGGAGGCCACGGCATCGGGCGGATGAGCCGCCGGCTCAGCCCGGGATGCGTTGGGGGCGGTAGGGCGGCGTGGACATCACCATTTCCGCCAGCGAGAACGCCAGTTCGCGCTCGGCCAGCACCGCGCCGTCGGCGCCGTGTTCCAGCAGGTGCTTCACTTCGACTTCGCTGTGCGCGCGCGCCAGCAGCGTCAGCGCCGGATTGATCGCGCGCAGCTTGGCCAGTGCCTCGCCGGCTTCCAGCGGCTGCGGGATCGCCAGCACGGCGATCTTCGCGCGCTCGGGATGCGCTTCGGCCAGCACGCGGTCGGCGGCGGCGCTGCCGCGGATCGCGGGGATGCCGGCATCGTGCGCGCGCGCCACGTGGTCGCTGTTGTCGTCGATGACGATCAGCGGCACGCCGCGGTCGCGCAGCACGCGTGCCAGTTCGCTGCCCACCCGCCCATAGCCGATGATGATGGCGTGGTCCGTGACATCCAACGACGGGCCGGGAGGTACTTCCGGCTCGGCCGGCACGGGCGCCAGGGCGTCCTGTTTCTTCTGCCAGCGGTCCAGCCAGGAGAACAGGAACGGGTTGGCGATGATCGACAGCAGCGAGCCGGCCAGGATCAGGTCGCGGCCGTCCGGCGGCAGGATCTTCAGCGACACGCCCAGCGCGGCCAGGATGAAGGAGAACTCGCCGATCTGCGCCAGGCTGACCGAGATGGTGAGGGCAGTCCCGGCGGGATGCTTGAACGCGCGCACGATGAAGAACGCCGCCAGCGATTTGCCCACCACGATGATGCCGAACGTGGCCAGTACCTGCCACGGATGCGCGATCAGGATGGCCGGATTGAACAGCATGCCCACCGAGACGAAGAACAGCACCGCGAAGGCGTCGCGCAACGGCAGGGAATCGTTGGCGGCCTTGTGGCTGAGCTCCGATTCGTTGAGCAGCATGCCGGCGAAGAACGCGCCCAGCGCGAAAGACACGCCGAACAGCGTGGCCGAGCCGAACGCCACGCCCAGCGCGATCGCCAGAACGGACAGCGTGAACAGCTCGCGCGAGCCGGTGGCGGCGATCTTCTCCAGGGTCCACGGGATGACCCGGCGGCCCACCAGCAGCATGAAGGCCACGAACGCCGCCAGTTTGACCAGTGTCCAGGCGATGGCCACGACGAAGCGGCCGAAGCTGGCCGGCTCGTCGCCCGTCGCATCACCGAAGGTGTCGGCCAGCACCGGCAGCATCACCAGCGCCAGCACCATGGCGATGTCCTCCACGATCAGCCAGCCCACTGCGATGCGGCCGCGCCGGGTTTCCAGCAGGCGCCGGTCCTCCATCGCACGCAGCAGCACCACGGTGCTGGCCACCGACAGCGCCAGACCGAACACGAAGCCGTTGAGCGGCGTCCAGCCCATGCCCCAGGCCAGCGCCCAGCCCAGGCCGGTGGCGACCGCGATCTGCGCGATGGCGCCGGGGATCGCGATCGCCTTGACCTCGAGCAGGTCCTCCAGCGAGAAGTGCAGGCCCACGCCGAACATCAGCAGCATCACGCCCAGTTCCGACAGCTGGTTGGCCAGTTCCTGGTCGGCCACGAAGCCGGGCGTGAACGGGCCGACGAAGATGCCGGCGAGCAGGTAACCGACCAGCGGCGACAGGCGCAGCCTGTGCGCGAGCGCGCCCAGCACGAAGGCCAGGGCCAGGCCCACCGCGATGATGTTGATCAGGTCGGTGTCATGGTGCATCGAACGGCGCGGTTCCTCGGCGTGAGCGGTCGAGTGTCGCCGATGGGGCCTGCGTGCGGCAAACCGGCGGCACGCGCGTGCCGCCGTTCACGGGCCGCTAGAACGGGAACGCCCCGCACGGGGCGGGGCGTTCCGGTGAGCTCAGGTACGGATGCGCGTTACCACGTGTAAGCGATGCGGCCGTACACGTAGGCGCCGTTGAAACCGAACGGCGACTGGCTGCTGTAGGGGAACTGGCCGCTGTTCGAATTGGGGAAGATGGTGCGGTCCGGATACTCGTCCAGCAGGTTGTCCGCGCCTAGCGTGAACGCCCAGTTCTCGGTCGGGCGGAAGCGGGCCGAGGCATCGAACACCCACTTCGCGCCGTAGGTCTGGTCGTTGGCGAAGTTGCCGGTTTCGCTGATCCGGCTGGTGAATTCGCCGTAGCGCGTGGCGCCCAGGTTGAAGTCCCAGCGCGCCAGGTTCCAGGCCGCGGTCAGCGTGGTCTTGTTGCGCGGATAGCCTTCCTCGATGCGGCCCTGTTCGTCGCGGCCGATGCGCCAGAGGTTCGCACCCAGGGCGGTGAGTTCCGGCGGATTCGGCGCGATGCGCTGGATCTCGGTCTTGTTGTAGTTGTGGCCGGCGGTGAGGTTCAGGCTGCTGTTGGCCAGCGGGAAGGTGTACTGCGCGATCACGTCGATGCCGCGCGTGCGGGTGTCGGCGGCATTGGTGAAGTAGCGCGCACTGGTGACGCCGTTGACGCCCAGGCTGGCCAGCAGCGCCTGTGCGGCGGCGTTGCTGCCGAGGATCAGGTTCGAGGAAAGGACGATGCGGTCGTCGACGTCGATCTGGTAGGCGTCGATGGTGACGTACAGGCGGTCCACCGGCTGCAGTACCAGGCCCAGACCGTACGACAGCGAGGTCTCGGCGGTCAGCGGGTCCGCGCCCAGTGCCTGGGCAACGGCGCTGGTGGCGGGGAAGGTGCCCGATTCGAAGAAGCGGTCCAGGCTCGCGTTGTACTGCGAGGTCACCACCTGGTAGTACTGCTGCGCCAATGCCGGCGCGCGGAAGCCGCTGGCCACGGTGGCGCGCAACGCCACGGCGTCGCTGAAGGCGTAGCGCGCCGACAGCTTGCCCGACACTTCGCTGCCGAAGTCCGAATAGTCCTCATAGCGGCCGGCGATGCCGGCGGAGAACTTCTCGGTCAGGTCGGCTTCCAGGCCCGCGTAAGCCGCGTAGCTGTCGCGGTCGGAATGCACCGCGTTGGCGGGCGTGAAGCCGCCGAAGCCCTGCGCGCCGCCGCTGGTGTACGAATCCGGTGCGCCCGGCGACTGGTTCCACTTCTCGCGTCGGTACTCTGCACCGAAGGACAGGGTCGCGGGATAGGCCAGGCCGATCTCCAGCGGCTTGCTGATGTCGGCGTTGAGCACGTTCTGGGTGTACTCCAGCGCGCCGTCGTAGAAGCGGTGGGGACTGGATGTTCCCAGGCTGTAGTTGATGCTGTTCTGGGTGTAGAACTTGAGGTGGTTGTAGCCGTAGTTGTAGCTGACATCCCACTTCCAGCCGCTCTCGGTGTCGCCCTTGACGCCGGCCACCAGCGAGCGGTCCTGCGAGAGCTGGTTGATCTCGGGCACGTAGCCGTCCGGATAGACCTGGGCCAGCAGCGCGCCCTGGTTGCTGTGGTTGGGCGAGCGGTAGAACGCAAACGAGGTGATGTCGCGGTTGCTGGCGATCGCGGTGGCGTAGGCGCTCACGCTGTCGCTGAACGCGAAGCCGGCGTTGGCCGACACCGCGCCGGCGTCCACCTTGGGATCGCCATAGACATAGGCCACTTCGCCGATGTCGGGGTTGTTGCCGGTGTTCGGCGCGGTGCCTTGGTACGGACCGGCGCGGTTGGTTTCGTCCTGGGTCGTCAGCTGGCCGGCCACATGCACGAACCCGCGGCCTTCGCCGAACGACACGCCGGTATCGCCGGAGAGCTGGTACTGGCGTCCGTCGCCGGCCGAATACCCGCCCACGTCCGCCACCAGCGAGCCGCCCTTGCCGGCGCCCTTCAGCACCACGTTGACCACGCCGGCGATCGCGTCGGAGCCGTACTGCGCCGATGCGCCGTCGCGCAGCACCTCCACGCGTTCGATCGCCGACACCGGGATCGCGTTGAGGTCGACCGCCGACGAGCCGCGGCCGATCGTGCCATTGACGTTGACCAGGGCCGAGATGTGGCGGCGCTTGCCGTTGACCAGGATCAGCACCTGGTCGGGCGACAGGCCACGCAGCTGCGCCGGGCGCACGCCGCTGGTGCCGTCGGTGACCGCCGGGCGCGGAAAGTTGAGCGAAGGCAGCGCACGCGCGAGCGCGGTCGCCAGTTCGGTGGTGCCGGTGGCCTGCAGGGCCTCGGGGGTGATGATGTCGATGGGCGACTGCGATTCGGCGACCGTACGGTCGCTGACGCGGGTGCCGGTGACGATCAGGGTGTCCAGCGTGCGGGCGTCGGAGGGAGCCGACTCCTGCGCGAAGGTGGCGGGGGCGACCAGGGCCAGGGCGATGGCGATGGTCAGGGGTGAGCGGGTGCGGATCATGGGGGGCTCCGGAAAGACGGCGAAGTGCGACTTCAAGTGGATCAGGGCTTGCAAAGTTTCCTTTGAAACCATGGACTTAGGCGGTACATACTCTGGTTATCAGGCCGCTGATGGGCGTGTCAATGGTTTCTTAACAACGTCGAGTGCGAGTGCTATCGATAAACTACGCGGCCGCTTCTCCCAAATCCCCGTAGGTTGTTTCTTGATCGCCCTTCGTAATTTCGCGCTCCGCCGTGGTGAGCGCCTGCTGCTGTCCAACGTCGACCTCACCTTGCATGCGGGTTACCGCGTCGGCGTGGTGGGTCGCAACGGTGCGGGCAAGTCCAGCCTGTTCGCCGCCGTGCAGGGCGAACTGGAGGCCGACAAGGGCGACCTCGACCTGCCTGGCAAGGTACGCATTGCCAGCGTCGCGCAGGAAACCCCCTCGCTGCCGGACCCGGCCCTGTCGTTCGTGCTCGGTGGCGACACAGAAGTCGCCGCCGTGCTGCAGGCCGAAGCCGAGGCCACCGCGCGGGAAGACTGGGAGGCGGTCGCCAACGCGCACCAGAAGATGGCCGAACTCGGCGCCTACGACGCCGAGGCGCGCGCGGGCAAGCTGCTGCACGGCCTGGGTTTCCCGGCGGATACGCATTCGCGGCCGGTGTCGTCGTTCTCGGGTGGCTGGCGCGTGCGCCTGAACCTGGCGCGCGCCCTGATGATGCCCAGCGACCTGCTGCTGCTCGATGAACCCACCAACCACCTGGACATGGATGCGGTGCTCTGGCTGGAGCAGTGGCTGCTGAAGTATCCCGGCACGCTGCTGCTGATCTCGCACGACCGCGAGTTCCTCGACAACGTCGCCACTCATACCCTGCACCTGCACGGCGGCGGCGCCAAGTTGTATACCGGCGGCTACACCGATTTCGAGCGCCAGCGCGCCGAGCAGCTGCGCCAGCAGCAGATCGCGCACGAGAAGGAACAGGCCGAGCGCGCGCACCTGCAAAGCTTCATCGACCGCTTCAAGGCCAAGGCCTCCAAGGCGGCGCAGGCGCAGAGCCGCATGAAGCGCCTGGCCAAATTGGCCGGCACCGAGGCGGTACGCGCCGAGCGCGAGTTCCGCATCGAGTTCGCCGAGCCGGCCAAGCTGCCGTTCTCGCTGATCCGTCTGAACCACGTCGAAGCCGGCTATGGGCCCGATGCGGTGATCCTGCACGATGTCGGCTTCGGCCTAGAGGCGGGCCAGCGCATCGGCCTGCTCGGCCCCAACGGCGCGGGCAAGACCACGCTGGTGAAGACGCTGGTGGGCGAACTGCCGACGATGGCCGGCGACCGCATGGCGCACCCGGACCTGCGCATCGGCTACTTCGCCCAGCACACGGTGGAGTCGCTGCATGAAGGCCAGTCGCCGATGGACCATTTCCGCGACATCTCGCCCGATGCCAGCAACCAGTCCTTCCGCGATTTCCTGGGCAAATGGAATTTCCCCGGCGACCGCGCGTTCGAGCCCGTCGACGGCTTTTCAGGCGGCGAACGTGCGCGCCTGGCGCTGGCACTGATCGCCTGGCAGCAGCCCAACGTGCTGCTGCTGGACGAACCCACCAACCACCTCGACCTGGAAATGCGCGAAGCACTGGCCGAAGCGCTCAGCGACTTCGACGGTGCCATCGTGATGGTGTCGCACGACCGCCATCTGATCGGCCTGGTCTGCGACACGTTCTGGCGCGTGGCCGACGGCGTGGTCGAGCCCTTCGCCGGCGACCTGGACGAATACGCGGCCTGGTTGCGCACGCGGGCTTCCGCGCAGGGCAGCAAGCCGCTGCGCAGCGAGCCGGCACCCGCACCGAAGGCCACGCCCGCCCCGGCGCGCAAGGTCAATCCGGTCAAGCTGGCCGCCGCCGAAGCCAGGGTCGCCGAGCTGGAAGGCCAGCTGGCGGAGGTCGATGCGCGCCTGGCCGAACCGAAGACGTATGCCGACGCCGACCTCGCCGCGCGCCTGGGCCGCGAGCGGGAAGATCTGCAGCAACAGCTGGCCAAGGCCGAGGAAGCCTGGTCGGCGCTGTACGACGAGGCTTGATTCGTCCGCCGGCCGTCCCCACACAGCCTCCCGTTCCCGTTCCCGTTGTTCCCGTTAGCCCTCCACGATCGACTGCCATGCCCATCTACGCCTTCGAATGCACCCAGTGCGGCCACCGCTTCGACCGTCTGCAGAAGCTGTCCGACCCCGATCCCGACACCTGCCCCTCCTGCGGGCAATCAACGGTAAAGCGGCAGATCACGGCGCCGGCGTTCCGCCTGGCCGGCAGTGGCTGGTACGAGACCGATTTCAAAAAGGAAGGCGACAAGAAGCGCAACCTGGCCGACGGCGGCGAGGGTGCGAAGCCTTCCGTCGACGCCAAGCCCGCCGAATCGGCACCGGCCAAGGCCGAAAGCACGCCGGCCAAGACGGAAGCCAAGCCGTCGTCGACGCCCTCGGCCTGAGGCCGGCGGTGTATGGTGCATCCCTTCCTCAAAGAAGGGATGCCATGAAGAGGGTCTTGCTCGCGTTCGCTGCGTTGTCCGTCGCAAGCTGCGCCACGTCGCCCACGGCGGCATCGTCATCGACGCCCGCCGACGCCTTCCTCTCTGCGCTGCAGGGGCATTGCGGCAAAGCCTACGCCGGCCGCATCGTCGCCAACCAGCCCGCATCCGCCACGCCCGATCCGTTCGAGGGCAAGACGCTGGTCATGCACGTGCGAGGCTGCGACGACCCGACGCGCGAGATCCGCATTCCTTTCCATGTCGGCGACGATCGCTCGCGTACCTGGGTGCTGACCCGGACCGCCACGGGACTGCGCCTGAAGCACGATCACAGGCACCAGGACGGCCAGCCCGACGCGGTGACGATGTACGGCGGCGACACGGTGGATGCCGGCACGGCGCAGCGGCAGGCGTTTCCCGTGGATGCCGAATCGGTGGCGATGTTCAAGCGAGAAGGCCTGAACGCTTCGCTCAACAACACCTGGGCCATGGAACTGGTGCCCGCGAAGACCTTCGTCTACGAACTGAGCCGGCCGAACGGCCGCTTGTTCCGGGTGGAATTCGACCTCACTTCGGCGGTGGAACCGCCGCCGGCGCCGTGGGGCGCCGACGGTTGAGCAGATGAGAAGCGGTCAGCGCGGCCCGAAGCGGCCACGGCAGCCGCGATCCACCCAGATCTGGTTGCCGGCGTAACCCCAGCTGTAGCCTTCGCGGCAGCTGGTGTTGGATATCTGTTGCAGCAGGATCGGTCGGCCCTGGCGCGGGTCGTAGGCGCAGGTCTTGCGGCGGTTGTCTTCGCTGCTGCAGGTGACGGAGTACTGGCTGGAGCCGCCACCGCCACCGGCGCGCGGACCGAACTCGGCACGGCAGCCGTTGCCGACATAGACCTGGCCCTGCTGCGATTGCCAGCTGCGCCCTTCGATGCAGGCGGCGTTGGACAACTGCCGGACCAGGCGTGAATGGCCGCTCCACGGCGTGCGGCAGGTGCGGCCGCGGCCATCATTGCTTTCGCAGCGGATCGTGCCCCCGACGGCCACGCCCGGCGCGAATTCGCCGCGGCAGCCCTTCCACACGGTGATCAGGCCGTCCTGCGAGCTCCAGGTCGCACCCTCTTCGCAGCGGCTGTTGGAGATCTGTCGTACCAGCCGCGACTGGCCACGCCACGGCGGTGTGCAGCGCCGGGCGTCGCCGCTCTTGCTCTCGCACAGGATGGTCTGTCCATGGGCCGGCGGGTTCGGGTTCCAGCCGCCGCTGTCGCCGCCCAGCGACTGGGCGATGTCCTGCTTGATGCGGCTGAAGGTCCAGTTGGAGCGGTTGACCTGGTCCAGGTAGAACCGCAACTGGTCGTCCGGGATGCGGCGACCGCGGGACTGTTCGGAATACTCCAGGCTGATGACCCGGGTCTGGTCCTGCACCGACAGCGTGCGCAGGTTTTCCGGTGCATAGGCCTTGGGCGCGATCTGGGCGAAGGCGCTGCCGGCCGCCAAGGCCAGCAACAGTACGAACACGGACTGCAACAACGGCTTCTTCATGGCGACACCCTCCTGGGAAGGCGACAGCATACGCCCGGCCGGTTAAGGCTGTGCAGGGGCAGGCCCCGGGCCGGAGGGCAGGGGAGCGGGTAAACTAGCGGGCTTGACCGGCCTGTCACGCCGCGGGATGTCCCGGCCCCGGTCCGAACCCAGTGGAGCCCCCATGCGTACCCATTTCTGCGGCCTCGTCGACGAGGCTTTGATCGGCCAGACCGTAACCCTGTGCGGCTGGACCGATGTCGCCCGCAACCTCGGCGGCGTGTGTTTCATCGACCTGCGCGACCACGAAGGCATCGTGCAGGTGACGGTGGATCCGTCCAATGCCGAGGTGTTCAAGGTCGCCGCCTCGCTGGGCTACGAGGACGTGCTGCAGGTCGAGGGCGTGGTGCGCGCGCGCGAGGCGGTCAACGCCAAGATCCGCACCGGCCAGGTCGAGGTGATCGCCACCCGCATCACCGTGCTCAACAAGGCCGAGCCGCTGCCGTTCCACCACCATGAGAACCCAGGCGAGGACATCCGCCTGAAGTACCGCTACCTGGACCTGCGCAGCCCCGACATGCAGCGCAAGCAGCGTACCCGCATCCGCCTGGTGCAGGCGCTGCGCCGCTGGCTGGACGCACGCGGTTTCCAGGACATCGAGACGCCCATCCTCACCAAGGCCACGCCCGAGGGCGCGCGCGACTTCCTGGTGCCGGCGCGCATGCATCCGGGCGAGTTCTATGCGCTGCCGCAGTCGCCGCAGCTGTTCAAGCAGATCCTGATGGTCGCGGGGTTCGACCGCTATTACCAGATCGCGCGCTGCTTCCGCGATGAGGCGCTGCGTGCCGACCGCCAGCTGGAATTCACCCAGCTCGACATGGAATTCGCCTTCGTGCGCGAGCGCGACGTGCAGGACACCGTGGAAGGCATGATCCGCGACATCTTCGCCGAGGTGATGGACGTTCAACTGGATGCTCCGTTCCCGCGCATGACCTGGGCCGAAGCGATGCGGCGCTACGGTTCGGACAAACCCGATCTGCGCATCGCGCTGGAGCTGGTGGACGTGGCCGAGCTGGTGAGGTCCAGCGAGTTCGCCGTGTTCACCGCGGCCGCCAGCGATCCGGACGGGCGCGTCGCCGCGCTGCGCATCCCCGGCGGTGCGTCGCTGAGCCGCAAGCAGATCGACGAGTACGCCGCGCACGCCGCCAAGTACGGTGCGAAGGGCCTGGCCTACATCAAGATCGACGAGGCCGGTGAGATTTCCTCGCCGATCCGGAAGTTCTTCGCCGAGGACGCCTTCGCCGCCCTGGTGAAGCACGTCGGCGCGGGCAACGGCGACATCGTGTTCTTCGGCGCGGGCGGCTACAACAAGGTCAGCGACTTCATGGGTGCGCTGCGCCTGAAGGCCGGCAAGGACTTCGGTCTGGTCCAGAACGGATGGAAGCCGCTGTGGGTCACCGACTTCCCGATGTTCGAGTGGGACGAGGACGCGCAGCGCTACGTCGCGCTCCACCACCCCTTCACCGCGCCCGCGGTCGACGACATTGCCGACCTCCGCGCCAATGCGAAGACCGCGGTGTCGCGCGGCTATGACATGGTGCTGAACGGCAATGAGATCGGCGGCGGTTCGATCCGTATCCATCGTCCGGAGATGCAGAGTGCTGTGTTCGAGCTGCTCGGCATCGGTGCGGAAGAGGCCGAGGCGAAGTTCGGCTTCCTGCTGGATGCGCTGCGTTTCGGCGCGCCGCCGCATGGCGGCATCGCGTTCGGCATCGATCGCATCGCGGCGTTGATGGCAGGCACGGAGTCGATCCGCGACGTGATCCCGTTCCCGAAGACCACCACGGCGCAGTGCCTGATGACCGGCGCGCCGTCGCCGATCCCGGACGAGCAGCTTGCTGAAGTCCATATCCAGGTTCGTCCGCGGACTTGACCGCTAAGCGGTCAAGCCCCCGTCATTTCGCCTGGGCGAAATGACGGGCCCCGCGCCGTTGCATGCCACAACCCCGCGGCTGACGCCGCGCCCCCTTGACTCAAGGGGGCTTAACATCAAGAGAGCCAAGATGACGGAAGTTGCTTTTTCGCTTGAGTGGGAACGCCTGGGCAATGAAGGGGCCGATGCGGGCCTGGTGACGGAACGCGCGCGCGTGTTCGGTGGCTGGCTGGTGCGCGTCGGCACGTCGCCGGCCGCGATGGCGGTGACCTTCGTGCCGGACGGCCAGGGTCGCTGGGACGGCGAGGACTTCGGCGAAGACGATTACGAAGAAGAAGACGAAGAAGAGTACGAAGAGGAAGAAGACGAAGACGCCGACGAGGAAGATGAGGCGGACGAAGAGGAAGAGGACGAAGAGGACGCGTGAGCGTGCGGATCCGTCGCGCCACCGTCGATGACGCGGCCGTGCTGTCGGACCTGGCGTCGCGTACGTTCACCGAGACCTTCGGCCATCTGTATCCGGCCGAGGACCTGGCGGCGTTCCTCGCCGATGCCTACGAGGTGGGAAAGCAGAAGGTCATCCTGTCCCATCCGGACTATGCGGTGTGGCTGCTGGAGGACGACGGTGTGGCCGTAGGCCATGCGGCGGCCGGCCCGTGTGGGCTGCCGCATCCTGAAGTAAAGGCGGGCGATGGCGAGCTGAAGCGCTTGTACGTGCTGGCGTCGCACCAGAACGGTGGCTGGGGCGGGAAGCTGTTCGCCGAGGTGGAGCGGTGGTTGTTGAGGGACGGTCCGCGGACGCTGTGGATCGGGGTGTGGTCGGAGAATTTCGGTGCGCAGCGGTTCTATGCGCGGCAAGGGTTCGTGCGGGTGGGGGAGTACAAATTTCCCGTGGGAAAGACGCTGGATGATGAGTTCATCCTGCGGCGGAATGCGTCTACGAGTGTTTGATGATCGAAGCGTTCCGCTGGCCCGCAGGGCCAGCGGGTAACTTTTCTTTGCCTGGCCAAAGAAAAGTCACCAAAAGAAAGGCCATTCCCCGACGAAGCCATCCCATGAGGCGTTGCTATCGGGATTTTCCGACTCGCCCTCCTGGCGAGGCGGAAAACGGCGGACATCCTTGTCCGCCGCCCGTTGGGTCTGGTGGGTTCGCTGGCGCGGCGGGATGGTTGAAAGACAAAAGCAAACGGCCGCGTGTGCGGCCGTTGCTGTTTGCGGAGGCTTTCTTCCTTACTTCTGCAGGAAGTCGAGCAGGTCCTGGTTGACGCGGTCCTTGTGGGTGTCGGTCAGGCCGTGGGGGGCGCCGGCGTAGACGATCAGCTTGGCGTTCTTGATCAGCGCGGCGGAGGCCTTGCCGGAGGCGTCGATGGGAACGATCTGGTCGTCGTCGCCGTGGATGACCAGGGTGGGGATGTCGAACTTCTTCAGGTCGGCGCGGAAATCGGTGGCCGAGAACGCGGCAATGGAGTCGTACGTGTTCTTGTGGCCGGCCTGCATGCCCTGCGCCCACCAGCTGCCGATCAGCCCCTGCGAGACCTTCGCGCCGGGGCGGTTGAAGCCATAGAACGGGCCCGAGGCGATGTCCTTGTAGAGCTGCGCGCGGTTGTCCAGCGAGCCCTTGCGGAGGCCGTCGAACACCTCGATCGGCAGGCCGCCCGGGTTGTCGGCGGTCTTCAGCATCAGCGGCGGGACGGCGCTGATCAGCACGGCCTTCTTGACGCGGCGGGTGCCGTGGCGACCGATGTAGCGCGCCACTTCGCCGCCGCCGGTGGAGAAGCCCACCAGGGTCACGTCCTTCAGGTCCAGCGTGTTGATCACGGTGGCCAAGTCGTCGGCGTAGTGGTCCATGTCGTTGCCGTCCCATGGCTGGCTGGAACGGCCATGGCCGCGGCGGTCGTGGGCGACCACGCGGTAGCCCTTGGCGGCCAGGAAGATCATCTGCGACTCCCAGCTGTCAGACGACAGCGGCCAGCCGTGGCTGAAGGCGACGACCGGGCCGTTCTTCGGGCCCCAGTCCTTGTAGTACAGCTGTACGCCGTCGGCGGTGGTGAGGTAGCTGGCGGTGCGCTCGACGGCGACCGGGGCGGGAACGCTGGCGGGGGCGGCCAGGCTGGCCTGGGTGGCGACGGCCAGGACGGTGGCGGCGATGGTGCGGGTGATGGCGTTCATGGCGAGGATTCCTGTGGTGGGTGGGGCAGGAGGAGGGGTCAGTCGGCGATCACCAGCGTCACGTCGATGTTGCCGCGCGTGGCGTTGGAGTACGGGCAGACGATGTGGGCGGCGTCGACCAGGGTCTGCAACTGCTCGCGGGCAACGC
>Ga0208958_1002881_pt1 | contig 14073 bp, 12 predicted proteins | sample RifOxyB1_FD_184032 | JGI IMG/M metagenome (GOLD analysis project Ga0208958, IMG submission 184032) | Soil microbial communities from Rifle, Colorado - Rifle Oxygen_injection B1 (SPAdes) | ecosystem: Environmental > Terrestrial > Deep subsurface > Rock core/Sediment | place: Rifle, Colorado... | reverse complement strand
TCGCTATATGCGCTACCAAGTAAAAGAAGATTCTGGACAAGCAAAGCTTGTCCTCTAAGAAATCCCCGGCCGTGAGGCCGGGGTTGTTTAAATACAAAAATAACATTTAATACCCCTTGCATTATGTATAGATATATGATATAATATAAATACTGGACATTGAAAACCAAGTGAATACGTAACCATTTGTCCCCAACAAGAGGAGGCTGATTTGAGGCAAATTCTCGTTGCCAATTGCGGCTGGTTCGGCATGTTGGCCTACTTCGTTATGGGGTCGGCCTGCTATATGGCCGCAACCATTCTGATGAAGGGGTCGATTTTTATTGGCTTGCGCGGTCAAATCGACCGTCGGGCCGAGAAAGGCTCCTGGATCTGCACAAAGATCCGGGAAATGCTGGGATGCCTTATGTGTACCGCCACCGAGGTGGCCATCTGGACGCTCGGCATTGCGAGCTTTGGATTCGGCCTCTGGTACAGCGTTCCCAACGCGATCGTCGGCGCGACCCTCGAAACCATCGGAACGATTGGTCCCAACGTAGCGATCACGCTACCCTGGTACACAAGCACGGCCATCATGGCTGGTGTATCGTTCGCCTTGTCTCTGGCCGTCGCCGGCCAAGCTTGGGGAATCAAGTGCATCGTCGAGCACAGAGAGGTCAAGTTCTTGGAGCTTCGGAGCGAATCCCGAGCCAGGGAGATTGAACTCTTGAAACAGATCAGTGCATCGGAAACGGCTGGCGCCAAGGGTGGCGACAGCTACAAGTTTGATCTCAGTTAGATTAGATAAGGAGGCGATATGGGTATAATCACGGTAAAAGCCATCATCCCGTTCGAAGTATTCGCAGCGATCTACGCCGCACTTCCCCACTCTGCGAAGTGCGCAGCCGTGTGGTGCGAATTCAGTCGCACCACCTGCCACGTGCGTGAAGCCCGCGAAGCTTGTCGCGAATGGTGGCACGAAGTCAATGGTAGCGCACCGGGCTTCAGCAATTACGAGATCGTCTTCCAGACGGCTATCGCTACGCCCGGGTTTGAGAACAGCCTGTACTGGTGTTTCTACACCGACCAGATGCGTCCGGTCGAAGAGACGTACGCGATGCTCGTCGCCGAGCTGCGGGATTCGTTCGCTGGCCAGTACAGAACCTAGCGTCGCAAGGTAGACGACGACTAGTCCAAATCGATAAACCACCGGCATAGCCGGGGCCGTCCCACCAAGGGCGGCTTTTTAGTTTATTAAATCACGCTTGCAAATAACAGAAAAAGTGGTAAACTAATCCTGCGTTTAAATAAATAATATAACCAAATGCCAATAACAGAATCAGCGAGAAAAGCCCTTCGCCAGACAAAAAAACGAAGAGCCAAAAATCTACAAAGACAAAACGACTACAAAATAGCCGTTAAGAAGCTTGCCAAGCTATCGAAAACCGACAAAAAAGCCGAAATTAGCAAGGCCTTAGCTATTGCCTACAAGACTCTCGATAAGGCTGCCAAGGTTGGCGTCATCAAGAAAAACAAAGCTGCCCGCCTAAAATCAAAAGCAGCCAAGTTGGTAAAATAACTTCGATTAGTTAGTTGAGCCCAGTCATTTTGAATGGCACGCAAGTCCGTTCAAAGCGACTGGGCTTTGTTGTTTAAGTTTATTAAAAAACCAAGAATAAGACTTTTGAGAGTACGGAATAATCTCTACTGAGATTTTCCTCGTTCTCGGCTCAGTCAGCCTGCGAAAGCCTCTCAAAAGTCTTATTCTTGGTTTTTTATATAGTCTCAAAAATCAGTCATTGGCAATATTGATTGATATGCCGATACCAGAGAGTAAGACAATCATTGCCGTACCACCATAACTTATAAACGGCAGCGGTATTCCCGTTAACGGTGCTATGCCGGCATTTGATGCAATATTTAAAAATGCCTGAGAACATATCCAAATACCCATACCCATAACAAATAATGATCCGAATTTATCACGCGTATTTTTGGCAATCTTTACAAAAATAAAACATAGCCAAGCGAACATTAGGATAACTAATCCTCCGCCTAACAATCCTAACTCTTCGACTACAACAGAAAAAATAGAATCACTGACCACTTCCGGCAAGAAGCCAAGTTTTTGGCTACTATTGCCAAAACCATTTCCAAATAATCCCCCCGAACCGATTGAGATTAAAGATTGATTTACCTGATATGATATCCCTCGCGGATCAATTGAGGGATCAAAAAAAGTTCTAATGCGGTCGAGTCGATACGGTTCAAAATATATCATGGCCGCCATCAGTACCAGAATGATAGCACCAGCAATACCGATATGTTTTAATGAGCCTCCTGCGGCAAAATAGAGACCCACAGATATCAAAGTTACCACAATCAATGTGCCAAGATCGGGCTGAAGAATTAGTAACACACCTACGAATGCTAAGACGATAAAAAACGGTGCCATGCCATAAGACCAATTTTTCAAACGCTCATCTCTACTGCTAAACCAAGTCGCCAAATAAACAATCATGGCCAATTTAAGACATTCACTTGGTTGAAAACTATAGCCAAATATATGGATCCACCGAGTAGCACCCTTGAGGCCCTGTCCAAGAGACGGAATAAAGACTAGGGCAACCAAAACTAAGCCGGCAAACAATATTGGCATGGCTAATTTCTTCCACCATCTATAATCAATCTTTGCAAAAGCGAACATAAGTGCAAGGCCAGGCAAAACACTATAGAATAGCTGGTGATAAAAATAAAAATAAGGTGAATTAAATTTTTTCTGCGCATCCACAATACCAGCTGAAGAAAGCATAATTAAACCAAAAATAACTAGAATTAAAATTGTCCAAAATAATGTCTTGGCCATTGCCCTAATTTTAATACAAACTACTTTAAAAAACTAACTCCGCCCAGCCATATTGAAGAATACGGCCATATTCTTCAATATGGCTGGGCTTCGTTTCAGGAACGACCTTCAACCTCACGCAAAATCATTGACGGCTCATCCATGTGCGAGGTTTTTAGATACAGAAATAACTTAATCTTGACAGATATATAATTATTGTATAATCTACTTCCGAATGGCTAGCCTGGGATGCTACGTTTTAGTAGCGTGAGGGGCAGCCAACAAGAAAGAGGGTGTCATGGCAAGAACACAAGCGGAAAAATCCGTAGTCATCACTGGCGCCGGCTGGATCGGCAGTTTGGCCGGAGCTCTAACTATTCGTTTAAAAAGACGAGGATGGTCGATGAATGACATCCACGGACTTATCAATGAAGTCGAACCCGAGACACCAGAATTCGACTCAATGATAGATGCTATGATTGAGGCAGTAGAGCCAAAAGGTACAATTATACTCGAATTGGCATCTCAGGACATTGTGTCAGGCGAAGATATTATTCCGGGGATATACACGCTGACATTTGAGCCCCTTTTCAAAGAAAAAGAGATCAATATTTCACTCGAGGTAATGCTTGAACGTGCCGAGCAAAGACACGCTAAATCGAGTATGAGCTTTGCTAATGCTTTATTACGTCAGTTGGATAAGATTCCTGCAGAATTGTTGGGTAATGCTAGCCTGATCTTTGCTGGAGGAGTAAAAAAGTCTGGTCGTTTTATGTATGTACCGTGTCTCGTATCACATACTGGCAAATGGGCTCTGGTACAACATTGGTTCGATATTGAAAGGCATGTCGGCCTATACAGTGATAAAAAAGACTTTTATCGCCTAGTCCGAGTTCAGAAACGCCTTAACCGCAAATCTATCTAGTTGGAGTTATATAGCCTTGCATTGCGAGGCTATTTTTATTCTGACTATGATTTAAGAAATTTAAGAAATGAGCCCTAAGTAAGTGAGTGGGCCCTATCGAATCGTCTCGATATTAATTTGTTCGCTTTTATGACGTAGAAATGGATAATTTATCCAGGAAGTAAAGAATGAGATATGGTATATTCACGAGCAATTATTTAAAGAGTGGCGGAATTTTGGAATCAATGAGAAAAACAATCAAGCCAAGGATGGCACCGATAGCTGAAATCATCCAGAAGCGCATCGTAATCTGCGTCTCGGGCCAACCCATGGCTTCAAATGTGTGATGAATTGGTGTAGATAAAAATACTTTTTTATTTCTTGCTTTCTTAGAGATCGTCTGGATTATCACCGATGCTGATTCAATCATTGGAATAATTGCTATCAATGGCAATAACAAGGCGGTATTAGTCAAAAGAGCGACGACACCAACTGTAAATCCGAGGGCCATAACACCAGTATCACCCATAAAAAATCTGGCTGGATAAATATTAAACCACAAAAAACCAACTAGAGCTCCCATTATCGCAACCAACAGAACGGCGAGATCAATTCTACCCTGATCAAAAGCAATTACAGCATAGGCACCAAAAATCGTAAGAAAAACTCCTCCCGATAGGCCATCTAAGCCATCGGTCTCATTCATTGAAAACGACGTTGCAACCATAATAAATATGAAATACAAGAAATACCACCAGCCGACTACGAAATCACCCAGAAAAGGAATATTAATGGTCTGGCGATCAAGTTTGAAATAGAACCACCAAGCACCGATAATTGCGAGTGCTACATATAATATTAAGCGCCTAGACATAGAAAATCCGCCCCGCTGGAATATTCCCAAAATATCGTCAAACATACCGACCAACCCCGCTAATATGAGAAATCCTATCGGTAGTAATGTCTGCGGTCGGGATAGAAAATTAACTCTTGACCAGAAACCATCTGACCAGACATGCATCAAGAAGAAAATAAAAGCCAAAAATACAACCGTTAACCAGACTGGCAGACCGCCCATGGTAGGAGTCCCCTCTTTTCTTTTGTGAAGTTCATTAAAAATCGGTGCATCTTTTCTGTCAATCTGCTTGCCTGGACGAAAATATTTATGCAATATCTTGGTCCAGAAATATGTTACGAACAGATTAATAAAAAAAGCCAGAACTCCGACTACAAAGATTCTGACAAGATTAAAGATATTAAATACTTCTATGGGTGAGTTTGTCATGATAAATATTACTGCCAACGATAGGCTGTTTTTGACCAATTAATCAATTTTTCCGAATCGCCAAAGCGATCATTAGAGCCCAGCACAACACTGACTATATTATCATTTTGACCAGGAATTTCCACTACTAGGATTAGACAACCCAAAGCAGAATCGGTATAGCCGGTTTTCCCGCCAATTATATTAGGAATAACACCCAGCAGAAGATTAGTATTTTTCGCAAAATGTTTAATCTTCTCGTCCATTGATTCTACGACCAAGTTCTTCTGAGACAGGGTTTCCCAAATTAAAGGATAGGTCAGGGCAAATCTGGTTAATTGAGACAGGTCTTCGGCAGTTGAATAGGCGCTATCATTAAGTCCAGCTGGATCTAGAAAATTGCTGTTACGCATTTTTAATTCAATGGTCTTCTTATTCATCTCCTGAATAAAATCTACATTCTTAGTGACTCCAAATTGAGCCAAGGCATAGGCTGCATCATTGGATGACTCAATGAGCGTCATTTTCAATAAGTTCTCGACGCTTATCTCTTCTCCTTCGTATAGATCCTGTCTTTCACTATCAACCTTAACCGCCGTATTTTTCACCAATACGATGTCTTGTAAGTTATAGTGCTCCAAAACGATCACTGCCGTCATGATCTTGGTCAAAGATGCGATCGGCAATTTTAAGCTTGAGTCTTTCTCGTAGAGTGACCTACCAGAGCGTAAATCGTAAACTAATGCCGACTTAGCTTTTATGGTCGGAATTGATATATCAGAATCTAAAATAGGCAAGTAATTTGGTTCTGAGAGAGGTAGTATATAGGCTGACTGAGCTTCTGACCATGATCTAGGTTGACTGCCAGTCTTTTTAGAATATTCGAAACCAAAAAAGAAATTAATGCCAATTAATATTAGTACTAAAAATCCGAATAACAACAACTTAGAACCATTTTGTGGTTCTGTATCTTCCATGATGTTTATTTTTCTATTTTAAGCTTTAATTCTTTTAACTGCTTTGGACTGATTTCAGACGGTGAAGCCATTAACAAGTCTCGAGCATCCCCTGTCTTTGGAAAAGCCATTACTTCACGAATATTTGGTTCTTGGTGTAAAAGCGTTAACAATCTGTCCAGGCCCCAAGCAATACCGCCATGAGGAGGCGTACCAAATCGGAAAGCCTCAAGCATGTGGCCAAAATTAGCTTCGATTCTTTCTTTCTCAAAGCCCATTATCTCAAACACCTTTTCGAGAGCCTCAGCTTTATGATTCCTAATACTGCCACCACCAATTTCCCAACCATTGAGAACAATATCGTACTGAGTTGTGATAATATCGCCAATATTTTCTTTAGCCATTAGATCCTTCATAAATTCTGGCTTAGGCGCCGAGAAAGGATTATGAGTAAACGTCCAACCATCATTATCGGTCTTATCGAAAAATGGAAAATCAATTACCCAACAAAATGCCAAAGTATTTGGATCATTTTTGTCTTTTCTTATGTCGGGCCTGTCTGTACTATATTTATCTATAGCTTCTTGATAAGTGATTTTTGGAAATGGCATCTCTTGAATCTTTTTCTCGGGATACAATTTCTGAACAAGATCAATTAATAATTTCTCATTGACGGCCATTACGTCTTCACGCTCAACAAAACTCATCTCCAAATCCAATTGAGTAAATTCGGGCTGACGGTCACCGCGCGTATCTTCATCGCGAAAACATCGAGCAATTTGGAAATATTTCTCTACACCTGAAGCCATAAGCAATTGTTTATATTGCTGTGGCGATTGAGGTAACGCAAAAAACTTACCAGGATACAGTCTTGACGGCACAACGTAGTCACGAGCACCTTCCGGGGTAGATTTAGTTAATATCGGTGTCTCAATTTCTAAGAATCCTTCTTTGTCGAGCCAATTTCTAATATGTAAAATTAATTGATGGCGCTTGGTCAAATTTATAGCCATCCTCGGTCTGCGTAAATCTAAATAACGATATTTCATCCTTGAATCTTCGCCAATTTCGAGACCGTTCGTATCCAATGCAAATGGTGGCGTCAAAGATTCATTCAAAACTTCCAGCTCGGAAGGCTCAAATTCTACCTTACCTGTTTCGATTTCAGCATTAATCATCTTCTCGGGTCGAGGATTCACTTTGCCTTTTATTCTCACGGCCCACTCTGAGCGTAAAGTTTTGGCTAATTCGTATATCTCTTTATTGGATGGCACAAAAACAACTTGAATAGTTCCAGAGCGATCTCTTAAATCAATGAAAATAAGTTTGCCATGGTCGCGACGAACGTGGATCCAGCCAAACAGCTCAACCTCTTTGCCGACCAGATCTTTGGTTTCATTTATAAATATGGATTTCATTTAGAAAACTAAATATTATGAGCTTATATTAACATAAAAATGGTCCGAACAATCTGATGTCCGCTCACCAGGATTCGAACCTGGGACCTTCTCCTTAAAAGGGAGCAGCTCTACCAACTGAGCTATGAGCGGAATTACTACGCCCTGACTTACGTCAGAGCTTCGAAGGGCAAGTATATCAATATTCAGACTATACCTGTCCGCCGAAGCTCGGACACTCGGACGAGCGAAGGTGGAAGCTATGAGCGGAAATTACTAGAATATATTAACATCAAAAGATAGTTTCATCAAGATAATTATAAAGGCCGCTTCTCGCGACCCTTGTTATTGGCTACCATTGATCAGTACGGAAATCGGGAAAACCACTTCGCAACGACACGTCTTGCAGATTGTATTTGTTCGAGATAAGTCGGCAACTATTTGCGGATTACGAGCAATTATCTGTTGGAGCGTAGCCACATTCATAGGATTCTCACCCGCAATAACTTCTCCGTTTTTATTATCCCAGCTCATCCCACAATGACTGCAAACAACCACATCTTTCAACATCGACATTATCTTTCTTCAACAATGAACTTGCTATAATCTACACTTAACAATTAGATCGGTCAACTGTAAATAGTCTTTTTGATTATTCCATGCACACCATCAGCTTTCCTATACAATTTCTCACGTTCACCAACAATACAAACTCTAACTGCAATATAGTCATCGAGATCACATTTTAGTGATTCGAAATAATCTTTGTGTGTTTTCTTTAACGAAAAGACTTCGCCATTATCATGATACAAAATATCCTCCGGAATAAAACGCCAAGGAGTTAGTATCGGTACTATTACAATTCTATCCGAGTCCACTTTCAGATAAGAGGCAATCTTGGCTTCCAAAGCTTCAAGTTGCCTAGGTCCAGAGACAGCTATGAACTTATCAAAAAATTCCTGATTCTCGCCAACAAGTCTAATTTTCTTACCAGATATTCTCTCCTTAAATTGCTTATCCTTAAGTCTTATAACTAATCCTGATACCGGTAGATTACGCCCGAAATATGATTTGTACATTCCCGATATTGTTGCATTGTCGCTTAGATATAAGTGCGCCAACAACTCGGCATCATTTAATTTCCAAAGTTCACTGGAATTGAATCCTGAATGTTCAAGCCACAAAGAGATCATTTTTTGAAGATATCTTTGGCTGATCATGGATGACTTATGAAGATAGACCTGCTTGAACATATAGGCATAGAGACTCTGGATTTGTCGTGCCGCCTCAAGTGATTTTTTATCAATGACTAAGTTCCCCTTAATAAAAGTGAGATAATTAAGCATTGTCTCGACATCCGGAATTTGTCCGAATCCGGTATGATAGATATCCCTAAAGAGGTAGTCTAGTTTATCCATGCCCATATTTTTATCCATCACGATTTTGTAAAATGGATTTTGTCTTTTAAAAAGTCCGGCAATATATTCCATGTCCCCGCCCGATTTTTTAATTTCTTCGGCCAACAAGTAAGCTAATTTTAACCCCAGCTTATCATGATTTACCGATGTTATTTCTTCAATCAAATGTGAGAAGGGGCCATGACCGATATCATGCAATAATGCAAAAAGAGAAACGTTGTAAGCATCTTTTTGATTCATCACGCCATCTTCAACCAAGTGCTGACACAGTTTTTTAGTTTTATTATGAACGCCCAAGGAATGCTCGAAGCGATTATGAACTGCGCCTGGAAATATATTTAAAGTTGGCCCCAGTTGAGATACGTGAAGCAATCGCTGATAAATGGGATGGTTGACGATATTAATAATCCGCCTTACATCTATGCTTTCGTTAGGAGGAATCCTGATATATTTTCGGTAATATTTGTTGGACATATTATGTGCCTATAAGTTAGCATAACCTTCGTAAAATAAAAGAGCGCTTCGCCTAGCCCCATCACTCACAAGCTCCACTCGCCAGAGAAATAATATAAAGATTCATCATTGTATCCGAACAAAAGGGACGATCGCCAAGAATAAGACTTTTGAGAGTACGGAACTTTTTCTGCTGAAAAATTCCTCGTTTTCGGACCAGTCGTCCTCCAAAAGCCTCTCAAAAGTCTTATTCCTTGACGATCTTGGACAACACTAAAAAACAACAAGGCCCGCACGGTGCGGGACAATGTTGTCCGTTACCGAGCGGGCTAATTAAAGAAGCTCGCACCTGAATACCTTGAGTTCGAAGCCATCATTCCATTCATAGCCACACTTCCTACAGTGGCCGAGAGGCCTCCTGTTAAGGCGGGCCCCGGGACAGCGATGAAATCGCCCCTTGCGGTCTCTGATGTAGAGTCTCTTGGGTTTGGACTTACGCCCACCCTTACTCATAAAGCACCTCTTTAAGAGTTCGAACATAAACCACTCGCAGAGTCCGAGGTGATTCTCCTCGTTCCACGGTATCAATTCGAAGTAGATCATAACCATGATCTTTTGCAAATTCAACCGCTTCATGAATTGCTCTAACAGAATGCGTCAGAGGATAGACCCTGCGGAACATATCGTGTTCCTCTGGTGGCCACGATAAATAGTCAGCCAAAATGTCGAAATCCCGATTAAATTGGAAAATGACTTGTAATGTTTTGGTTGGCTCCTTGCCATAAAGTGCTTTGTCAAACCTAATTATCAAATTACCAAAGAACTGACGAATCTTGCCCATCGCACCCCCCCTCCAACATTTCACGATAGAATCAATATACCGCATCTCGGCAGTATTGTCAATCGCAAGTCTTTCTCCCCAAAAAAACAACAAGGCCCGCACGGTGCGGGACAATGTTGTCCGTTACCGAGCGGGCCGCTAGCTCATCTTCCATTTAAGAACAGGGTGCATAAAGAACAGCCTTGGGGTCCGAGAGTAGTACGCCTTGGCTTTGTCACCAAAACGTGCCAGCGTCTCTTTCTCTTGAATAACCCCAGCAATCACGATACTGGAGTAGAGGACCACCAACGAGATCCAGAACCCCAAGTCCAGGTCCTTACCGAACCAGCACTCGAGATCCATTAATACGATCCCCGTGTACATGGGATGCCGCGTAAATCTGAAAACTCCCGAGGTTATCAAGCCATTCACTCTCGCCCTCTTCATATACAGGGTCCAGAGACACTCAGCGAATAGAAGAGCTCCGACCAAACCGATAATTGTGAGAATCACGCCACGATTCTCGGGCGCATAATAGACCATCCTCCACATCCACGCCGAGATTAGTAGCGCCTGGAATGGAGCACCCCGGAGCTGGTATTTGTCGGCCTCGGTCATGAAATCACCTCCATGTCTTGTTTTGCGTCCCATCCGAATCAGATCATCTTCTATAATGATACAGCATTTCTATGGAATTGTCAATAAGTCGTAATGTTTAAAAACCCTAGCGTAGCCCTGCCCATAATTCATCATCCACAGACAAAAAAATATGGGAAGGATAAATAAGATTATATACCAAAACAATAGGTCAAACGCCAAGTAGTCTAAATACAATGACTGCCTTTGGTTTCAAAGACAGCCATTGTATTTAGACTTTACGAGGAGGCAAGTGCGGGTACCTGTTGTTTTGGTTAGATATAATCTTATCTATTCCTGAACATATTTTTGAAGGTGAGGACCTGATGAATTATGGGCAGGGCGAAGCTACTCTTCTTTCTTATCGAGTGACTTCTTCAGTAAATTACGAAGTTCGTCTAGGTCAACTTCCTTCTTCTCTATGGTATCTCTAGGCTGAATCTTGCGCCCTTTGAAATCAACAGCACCATCCTGCAAAGACGACAGGGATGCTATTTTTGGTTGACTAGGCTGACTAGGTATAGGCTTCGGAGGAATTGGTTGTGATTGTGGCCTATCCTGTCTCGGTCGGTCATCTCTGGGTCGATCATCTCTCGGTCGATCATCTCTCGGTCTATCGTTTCGCGGACGATCATCACGATAATCCGGTCGGATAGGTGCACTCTCGCGTCTTTCGCCATACCCACCGCCATTTCGCCCGCCACCACGATTATCATCCCTGCCCTGAAAATCTCTTCGTCCCCCGTCATCTCTATAATCACGACGAGGCTGTTGTGGCCGATCATCCCTTCTGTCGCTTCCACCGTCTCTGGGTCTATCACCCACCGGCCGGCCACCAGAAGCACCCGATTCCGTACTCATCCATTCAGCCGTTTCTTTCTCTACCTTGTCTTTCGGATTAGTATAAACTTCTCGGGATGCCTGGATAATCTCTTCCTTAAAGGTTCTTTCTGGTCTTGGAAATGGCGGAAATGTTGCTGCCGAGAAGGCCCGCCCAGAAACTCCATTAATCATTAGTTTTATATAGATCGTGTATTTAGCTAGATTAACAATGTCGTTCATAGTAAAATCTGGCTGGTACCATCTTTCTAAAAATTCGGCATCTTCAGCGCCGACTCTGAAAGTAACGAGGGTACCAACGTTACCAAAAACGGCATCACGCACCGGCTCTTCCATTTGAGTTATGTACTGATGACCCATAATTAAACACAGATGGTATTTTCTAGCCTCAGATAATATATTAGCGAAAGATTCTGTCGCAAAATGTTGGAATTCGTCCACATAAAGAAAGAAGTCTGGCCTTTCACTCTCAGACACATCAACTCTCGACATCGCCGCTAGTTGAATCTTAGTAATCAGCAAGGCGCCAAGCAATCTAGAGGCGTCTTCGCCTATTTCTCCACGAGATGCGTTGACTAACAAAATCTTGCTCTGATCCATTATGGTACGCAAATCAAGCTTTGAATTAGTCTGACCAATAATATTACGGATGAGATTGTTTGAAGCAAATTGTCCGACTTTGTTCTGAATAGCCGCCGTAGCTTCTGTCGCAAATTTATCGGCATATTTCGAGAACTCATCTACCCAGAAACCCCTGACAATCGGGTCTTTAATCTGAGCTACGATTTCTTTACGATATTCTTTACTCGACATCATACGATTAATACCCAGCAATGTTGAGCCCTGACATTCCAATAACGCCAAGATGGTATTATTTAAAATATATTCCATTCTTCCTGACCAAGCATCAGGCCATATTTTCTTAAAAACACCCAATAGTCCGCTGGTAACCTTGCCACGATCATCGTAGTCAACTCTCTCCATAACATTAAAAGCTATGGGCCAATCCTTGTCGCCAGGATTAAAATATATAACATCCTTAATTCTCTCTTCTGGTACAAAATCCAAAAGATCCATGACTGCATCGCCGTGAGGGTCAATGTAACAGACTCCTCGGCCAGATTCCATATCCTGAATAGCCATATTTTTCATCAACTCTGATTTGCCCATACCCGTAGAACCGATCAGATACATATGGCGGCGGCGATCAAGAGGCTTAATACCAAAACGGACTTTCTGATTTCGAAAGTTGGTCTCGCCAATAAATGCTATCTCTTTGTCATTTGTTAATTCGGACATATTTTAGGCAATTGGTAAATTAATTGGCGGCTCGCCCTTCTTAGCCTCAATGCGCGGTAATGGTGATTCAATACCAATATCTGGAAAATGGTAAATAGTCGCCAATTCTTCAGTGTTAAGTACATAAGTCTTAGTAGTAAAAGCGCGTTTTTTAAATTTCTTATACAGTTTTACTTTGCGCCTAAATTCCATGATTGATTTAATTGGCCACTTACCATCTGGCTTAGTATCGCCATCCACCTTAAAACCATTCAAAGCCTGCGATGATAATTGTTTGAAAGCACCCGTTACGCCAGCTACGCGCCCTTTATTAAATTTTGACTTCTCGGCAAAATAGATAAATCTGATGCTAGTATTAAATCCCAATTTGGCCGTAGAGCGGTCAATGGCCTTAATTTGCTCTTGTTTGCCAAAGGTAAGCTGAGACATAGTTATCTCTTTCTCGTCTTTCTTAACTTCGCCAGTCGACGGAAACAATATACCGTCAATCGCCATGATAATCTTACCGAATAAGCCCAATGTTACTTTGGATTTTTTACCCATTAGTTTATCAACTTCGCCCTGTGCCGCTTTTGCCCATTTATCATCAGCTGATTTAATTAATACCTGGACCGACATTAATTCACCCGGCAACAAAATAGCCATTGATTGAGACAATGAGGCCAGCGGATCAATACGCTTAAGATCATCCTTGCCGGCATTATCCTCTTCAAATTCTGGATAGGTCCGAATAGGATAGGCGTCGGGCTTGGTCAAAATCAGATCACCACCGGTTACTTCATACTGATCATCAGGCATTAAATCCGGATAATCGGCCATATAATCGTCTACTTCGAATATTTCGGCGTCGGGATATTGGGCATAAATTTGAGACTCCAATAAATTGCGATTACCTTCTAGGACACGAATGATGAAATGGATGTCACCACCGATGGAAACTATTTCAAAAGAGAACCAATCGCCGACTTTGCCCTTCCAGAATCTATCTTTTGGCTTAACTGATGATCCGACCGTATGAATCGCAGCGAATATCTGTTCAGTAGCCTTAGGGCTTTTGCGAGTTTCGCGTGGTACGCTCAACTGAAGAGTTACCCATTTCATGTTAGCTAAATAATTCGCACGCTTATAACTTTCAAAAGAACCTAGTAATGCAGAAAAAAGTAAAAACGGTAGCAACAGCCACCAAAAAGACAAGATGAATTCAAAAGTAATAATGAGTAACGCTAGTGTCTGAATTAGTTGATCCATTAATTGCTCAATTA
>Ga0208958_1002876_pt1 | contig 14099 bp, 16 predicted proteins | sample RifOxyB1_FD_184032 | JGI IMG/M metagenome (GOLD analysis project Ga0208958, IMG submission 184032) | Soil microbial communities from Rifle, Colorado - Rifle Oxygen_injection B1 (SPAdes) | ecosystem: Environmental > Terrestrial > Deep subsurface > Rock core/Sediment | place: Rifle, Colorado... | reverse complement strand
TCCCACTTTCTATAAATGTTCTCTTCATAAAGTTTATGGTCGTATCTGCTGTCCATGCGCAAAGTATACCAAAAATAGGGGAATCAATCAGTTGTGGAGAGTTGGGGATCAACAAAAACATTTTCCCAGCCAACTTGCTTGCAAATATAGTACGCCGCCGCACCAATCATAGCTGCGTTATCGGTACAAAACTTTGGCTCAGGAACGTGTAAGGTTATCCCGGTGAGGTTGGAGAAAAATTCATCGGCAAACTTTTCCCGAAGATTTTTGTTTGCCGCCACCCCTCCGGAAAGCAGAAAACTTTTCGGCTCATACTTTTCAATTGCCCTAATCGACTTGTTCACAAGCACTTCACAAATCGCCTCCTGCACCTCCGCCGCCAATTGCCCTATATCTAATTTTTCCACTTTTCCGCTCTCCTGCTCTTTTACTCTGTTTTGCACCGCCGTCTTGAGCCCCGAAAAACTAAAGTCATAATTTTTTTCCCTGATCATCGGCCTTGGAAATAAATTCAGGGTTTGATTTTTGTTATTTGTCATTTGGAACTTAGACGCTTCAGCGGCGATACTCGGTCCTCCCGGGTAGGGAAGTCCCAAAAGCCTTGCGCATTTGTCAAAACACTCACCCGCCGCATCGTCCCTCGTCGTTCCAACAAGTTTGGTTTCACCGTGTCCTTTCATATAGACTAAATCTGTATGCCCTCCACTCACGACCAGTGCCAAAAGAGGAAACCCCGGCTCCCTATTATTTGAAAATTGAAAATTGGTGCTTGATAATTCGCGAATAAAATTCGCATATATATGTCCCATCATATGATTCACCGGAATAATTGGTTTCCCCCAAAGTCTTGCTAATGTCTTGGCAGTTTCCACTCCCACAAGAAGTGAGCCAATTAGTCCTGGTCCCACGGTCACTGCCAAAGCATCTATATTTTGCACTTTGCACTTTGCACTTTGCACTGCCATTTCTATCACCGGCATAATTGATTTTACTTGTTGTCTTGCGGCCACTTCGGGAATAATACCGCCTGTCTTGGCATGCATATCAGACGAAGTTGCCACTACATTGCTCAATATCATCTGTCCATTCTCAATAACTGCAGCCCCCGTCTCATCACAACTTGTCTCAATCGCAAGTATTATCATAGCTATTGTACCGGTGCTGTCCCTCTCATATAAACCGCCCCCCACGGTTTATAAACTGAATAAAATGCTTTTTCGTAAATCGTCTCACCGTCGCGGGTCACATTGTAATTAAAAACTACTTTTGCCCCCCACGCTTTATACTCAATTTGCTTTATCTGCCCAAGTGGAAGGCTTGGATCATCTATATATACGTCATCGGGTGGGGAGGTGCTCTCGGTGATCACCGGTTTAGTGATTGTTGCCACCCTCCCGTCACTTGTGCCATAAAGCTCAAAAACCAATGTTAAATTTTTTGTGTCTGGCGTCGCTTGAATTAAAATATGCGCCGGTGTGTCATTTTTAAATTTAAAATCTGTCGTGGGCGAGTAAACCGTTGCGTCTAAGCCCGGGGCAAACCCCTGCTCGTAATATCCGACTCGATAAGTGTGTGCCCGTCTTTCCATGATTGGCAGGCCGGCATTAAGAGCCGCACGAAACAAAGTCGTTGAAACTTGGCACACGCCACCTCCATCCCCAAGAATTGTTTTTCCCTCAGAAATGACATATGCCTCTTTATATCCTGTCAATTTGCTCACGTCCCCGAGGGCCGCGTTAAATGAAAATATCTCACCAGGTTTCACCAGGACCCCATTCAATCGGCTTGCCGCCAAATCAATGTTATAAACGCGGCCCGCAATCGATCCTCGAAAATTACTTGACCCCCGGCCGATCAATTCCTTTATTCCTAAATTATTTACTTCGCTTGTTTCAAATTCTGCCGGTGTCAATTCAACCGGTGCTTCTATCGTTATCTCATCTACCTCTGTACTTTCCAGTTCCGCCATGGCCTCGTAAAGCCTTATTCTTAATTCTGTATTCTTAATTCTTACTCCTGCCAATGCCGGAGTAAACTCCTCTACTCGTCCATTTGTAAAGACGAATGCTGGATTCTGCGCTTCTCGTTCAAACTTTACCTTCGTCTCTTCAACCATCTTGTTCATCGCCTCGTCCCGATACCCATTCACCGCTATCATCTCCACCAACTCTCTAGACTTATAAGCTAAATTATCACTCTCAAACATTATGATTAACGATTTACTGGTGAATTGCTCTGCACGGTCACGAAACGTCATTTGCTCCATGTCGTTGATTGTTGGGTCGACGACTTTACTTTGAACAATAATTTCGTCCCTTCCCGCCCTCGCCAATTCATCAAGAAACGCTTTCTTTAGTGAAGATAAATCCACCTCTATACCGGCCTTGCCTTCATTCACGATAATCTCATCATTAACGAGTATCGCACTTGGGTAAACAGGCTCCACTGAAATTTGTCCCACAATTACGCCCATTGCCTCTGATAATTTCTCCTCGTCATAATTTACCTTTATCGATAGTCTGGTGGGAGACCAAAAAGATTTTAATATCTTATATAAATCAGCTAAAACGTTTCCCCTCCTCGCAATTTTGTACGCACCTTCCGCCGTTCCCCGATAGTCATAAGTCACACCCACCGAGTCCATTGGTATTTCGTAGCGCATTTCATTTTCGCCAGTCGAGTAAACAAAAGCATATTGCCCAACTAGTGGATATCTTTGTGCCAGCACCCTTTCGGCTTCTTGTGGTGTTAAGCCATCCACCCGCGTTTCAAGCACATGAGTCACGGGTAAAATTTTCCCGTAAAAATAAACAAAAAAACCCGCCAAAGTCAGTAGCATACCAATTGGCAGTCCTATTACAAAGATAACAGCCAACCATCTTCCTCTCCTTTGTATTTTAAGTTTTGCCATTTGCGTTTTGAACTTGTTGATATGATATCATTTAGCTAGTCAAGATCTCTATTAATATGGACCCAAACGACCCCACTCAAACCTCAGTTCCGCCATCCGTCCCCAATCTTGCCGATCTTAACGCGACTCCAGTCGCGTCATCCTCTGCGACTCCAGTCGCGTCATCCTCTGCGACTCCAGTCGCGTCACCCTTTGAAACACCTCCATCCCCGATCTCTGCTGTCCCCAGCAACTCACCCATTAGTCCACCACCAGCCCCTGGTATGCCTGTCACTCCGGATGTCAAAAAATCTCGCTTTAACATGAAAAAGATTGGTATTATTTTCGGTCTTCTTGCCATTATTGGTTTGTTTGTCTATCTCGTTGTTATCCTTGTCCTTCCACGTCTTGGCCTCTTTCGAAAGGAAGTTAATCTTACCTGGTGGGGTCTTTGGGAAGATGAGGCCATCATGACCCCGATCATTGAGGAATGGGAAGCCCAAAACCCCAACATTAAAATCACTTACATCGCCCAAGCCAAAGAAGACTATCGCGAGCGTCTCACAAATGCCCTAGCCCAAGGGTCTGGCCCCGACATCTTCCGCTTCCACAATTCCTGGGTTCCCATGTTCATGAGCAATCTTGCTCCCCTTCCCCCAGAAATCATAAGTTCCGAAGAATTTAGTCAAACCTTCTTCCCCGTCGCCATTTCTGATCTTACAACCACCAAGGGGTTTGTCGGTATCCCGCTTGAATATGATGGCCTGGGCCTCTTTATTAATGAAGAAATTTTCGCAACTTACACCAAAACTCCTCCCAAAACCTGGGATGAGCTTAAAGACACCGCCCTCGCACTCACCATCGTTGATGAAAAGGGGATCATCAAGCAATCGGGTGTCGCGCTGGGGCGTACCGAAAACGTTGATCATTGGCCAGAAATTGTGGCTCTCATGCTTCTCCAAAATGGCGGAAGCATCAATAATCCTTCCGATCACCTTGCCGAAGGCGCACTCGCGTACTACGCCTCTTTTGATAGCGTTTACAAAATTTGGGACGAAACTCTTCCACCAAGTACCACTTTTTTTGCCAATGGCAAACTCGCCATGTACTTTGCCCCTTCTTGGCGAGCCTTTGAAATTTTATCTCTAAACCCCAATCTTAAGTTTAAGATTGTGCCCGTCCCTCAGCTTCCCAAAGATAATGCTACCGAGCCTGATATTACCTATGCGAGTTATTGGGTTGAAGGCGTTTCTGAAAGCAGCAAAAATAAAACCGAAGCTTTCAAGTTCCTCAAATATCTCTCTACAAAGGAAACTCTCCAAAAGCTCTACGGCTTCGAGGCCGCTTCAAGCCCGAATCGTCCGTTTGGCGAGCCCTATCCTCGGGTTGATATGAAAGATCTTCTTACCACGGATCCTTATCTAGGGGGCATTACTGCCCTTGCCGGGAATGCCAAGTCAGGTTACTTAGCATCTCGCACTTATGATGGCACCTCAGGCATTAATTCCCGTCTGGTTCAGTACTATGAGGATGCCATTAACGCCATTAGTACCCAAGGCGTCCGTGCCTCAGAAACAATTCTCGAAACCTTGAGTCTCGGCGTCCAGCAAGTCCTCTCCGATTACGGCCTTGTTGCCCCGCCCGCTACTCCAGCTCCCTGATGAAAAAAAGTTGGCTAATTTCTCTTCTATATCACGATTATTTTGATTACCCTCTCACAAAAAGCGAGTTAGATAAATGGCAAGTTCATCCAAGACTTCACCTAAAAAGCTACCTGCCTGCGCAGGCAGGCAAACTATCAGCTACAAGCTATAAAAATAATTATTTCTATCTAAAAAGTCACGAAAAATTAGTCTCCCTTCGCAAAAAGCGCGAAACTATCTCTGAGGAAAAACTAAAAATTGCCCAACGCGCTGCCAAACTTCTTAAACTAATTCCGACCATCAAAATGGTCGGCATCACCGGCTCCCTTGCCATGAATAACTGTAGTGAAAATAGCGACATCGATTTCATGATCGTGACAAGTCGTGGCACTCTTTGGTCAACCCGTCTCTTCACACTTTTATTTCTGAAGATCATGCGGTTACCAGTCAGAAGCAGGGGAGACAAAAATGAAAAGGACAAGCTCTGCATGAACATCTGGATGGACGAAAGCGATCTGATTATTCACGAACAAAATCTATATACCGCCCATGAATTAGCGCAAGTCGTGCCGTTAATAAGTAGGGGAGAAACCTATGAAAAGCTGTTACTCACGAATAAATGGATTTTAAACTTCTGGCCGAATGCAGTGAAAATCACCAAAAATTTTTCCTCAAAAAAATTACGCATTACTAGTTACGCATTACTAGTTACTAGGCCAATTGAAAAATTGGCCTTTTTTCTTCAGCGCCTCCATATGGCCGGTTACATCTCAAACGAAACAATCACTTCCACTCGCGCTTTCTTCCACCCCATAAATTGGTCAAAAAAATTAGAAACTCATCTCAAAAAGTCCAACATTAATATACCCTGTAGTCCTTGACAAGCCCATAGTCATTTGCTATAATACGCAGTATTACAAGCTATTTGCTTATAATATCCTTTTTTAAAGTAATTAAAATCTGTCCACCTTCTTAAATTACTTTTTTCCCATTAAACAGATTAAAATTACCATCCCAAGCACATTTCAACCTCAAATTACCTTGAGGGTAGCGCTTTGAGCTCAACCAGGCTCATTTTGTGCCTGAAGCGCTACCTTTGAGGTTCGAGCTTACTCGAGGCTAGTTTCTACCTAACTCAAGCCCAAAATAGCCATAAGAAAGGAAAATCTCATGGCAACGAACAGTAGTGTTTTGGAATTGATCGAGGCGCGCGATTTTGGTGCGCTCGGCCACAAATGTGCCCCCGCGTGGCACACGGCACCCCAGCAGCCCGCTGACCAAGGCGAGGCTCGGAAGGCCGTTTTGGCAGCCGTGCACGGCATGAGTGTAGCCGAGCTAGGCTTGTTTTGTCTGGCATACGGTTTAGACACGCTCCGTAACCGGTATAGCCGGTGGCACACCGAGACCTTCGAGCGGCCTTTCGCGCAAGCGATGGCCGAGCGGATGGTTGAGCTTTTGGCCGAACCAATGCCCAATGGCAATTGGGTCGGTGGCCGCATCCAGTACATTGATAACTGGGTGGGTGCCGAAGGCCGCGCTAAGCTCAAACTGGCGCCGAAGCACGAAAGCTGGCTGCCCACGCTCACGCGCATGGCGACCAACTATCCGAACTGGCTCCCGAAAAGCTAGTTCAAAAACAGGCCTCCAAGCGCCCCCTTGGCTAGAACGTTAGCTCGGGTAGAAAAGACTTGGATAAACTTCTAGAGAGAGGGATCTTATTCTCTAGGTAGTAAGTGGGTTAACCACTACCCAGCACCGGGGAGGTGTGATCTTGGAATATAGCCTGTCGCGCAACTACAGGGCGCTATATTCGACGCGAATTGACGGCCAAACAAACTGTTGCAAAGTCATTATTTAAACACCACGGGCCAGAAGCTAGATTCTTTTCATAAATTTATGAAAATAGTCTTCTGGTCCGTGATTTAACCTAAAGGCAGAAACGAGTTTCTAACTAGCATATATAAGAAAGCACAAGTTTTAACACTATTTTTTAGATATATCGCTTTCATTTATCGGTTGGAAATTCATTTCTGCTTTATTAGCAGAGAAATACCCTTCGGGGTTTTAGCACCTTAACGGCCTCCTTGGAAACAAAAAAAGAATCTCCTTCGGGGGACTGAATGCCTTTCACAGGGCGTAAGTTTTGTTTCGCTTTTGCGAAGCATTAAGGTTTTCCTTAGGAAGGGAGCCATGTTAGCAATTTTTCTTAGCCTGGGCCTCATCGTCCTGGCTCAAATAATCGTTGTTTCTCGCCGCTGGTTTGCCCGGTGGCAAGAATCTCGTGCTGAGGCGGTTCGCCAGGCCCAGCGCTGTCAGCGCTCACAGTCCAAGGCCCGTCGGATCGAACCCACGGCTCAGCTAAAGGTTCAGCCGAAGGCTCTGCGGCCCATTGTTGTTAACTTAGACGGTTGCCGTCGCATGATTATCGAACGCGACTGACCGTCTGAGAGAGGGGAAGCACCTGCCCAAGAACCAGTTTTATAAATAGGTTCTTCCCCTTAGTATTTTTAAACTTATTAATTGGCATTTAACTGCTAACAGCAAAGTTGGTAGCTAAATTCCCATTAAGCACCTTGCACTTTTTAGTCCGCGTTAGCCTAAGGAGGCAACAACAATGAACCAGCTGAGTCCGGCCGAAATGGACATGGCCAAAGAGGTGATGACGCGGTTTTTCAAAGCCGCCATCAACATTGGCCTGCAAGCAACGCCCGAAGAAGTGGCCTTTAGCCACCCAGTCAGCCACCTGGTCAACGAAGCGGTTGAAAAGGGTGCCGAGGGGTTGGCGGAAGAACTCTTGACATCGTTTGGTGGCCAGGGAGAATATGCCCTGAACGGATCAGGCCTAAAGCTCCTCTGGGGAGAAAGCCTTCGCGGGCCAGGGTCGGACCAGATACACCTTCGCCTCGCAATTTACTGCGATCACGGCGATGGCGTTTACCCATCCACCCTCCCGGCCCTCAAGGCGCTGATCAAAGAGCGCCACTGGAGCTGGTACTACTAACATCCGAGGGCAGGGAAATGTGGAATTAACACGAAACAACACACATTCCCTGCCCAGAGTTTTTTGCAATCTGACTATCTCAATTGCGAGGTAGACAGATATAAAAAATTAATAGCACCTTTTAAAATCTAACTAGCTGATTCTCACTTTCAAAACCAGACGGTAGTGAATTGAGGGTAATGAATTTATCCCCAGCTCGCTACCGTCCGGTAGTTCGCGTCAAACGAGGTTTGCGCGACCGTCCAACTAGTGAGTGGTTTTCTCGAGGAGGAAATCATGAACAAGTACACCGGAGTTGCACTCGAAAAACTCCTCCCACTCGCGACAGCTTTCCAGTCGCAAGTCGAGATCTTTGGTGGCGAAGATCGTGCTGGCCGAGGTTTCACAACCCAGCATGACTATGCCCAGCGAGAACTCGACGAAATTTGGCTCGAGCTCCTTGAGAACCACTTCGAGATTATTCGTGGTTCGCTAAAGCTCGTTGGCAAGGGTCCGCAGCCCTTCCAAGACCGGAACGCAAAGCTTGTCTTTGCACAAGGTCAAAACAAATTTCAAATGATGGTCTGGGTCCTGCGGAAGAACCCGGACCAATACACGAAAGTGAGAAACAAGATGGAGAAAGAATTGACGATGAAAGCCCACAAAGTGTGGGTCGACGGGGAAGGTTACGGCCTTCTTAACAAAGCGTATGGGCCAGGCGCTGGTTACTATGCTGTTGTGCAAATGATCGGCAAGTTCCATTTGCCGGTTATGAGCATGCTCTCGGTCGATCGCTTTACGGAGCTGACGGGCCAGCCCATCGCTGTACTCGACGGGGAAAAAGTAGGCCCATTTGCCTATGAGTTCGAAATTCCCGCCGCTGAGTACGAAAAGCGTTTCCCCGCTAGCGCAGGAAGCGCTGAGACGGACACGCGCGAGCGCACAATCCGACTCCGTCACAATATCGTGCAGTTCGACGTTTTCGTTCACGGGGTGCAACACTAGGGACATGAAAATCTTCATGTCTCAAGCATTGCACATTTTACATCCGCCTTTGGCGGAAAATTAACTAGCTCAACTAACGTGCGGCAATTTGGTTATCAGGATTTCTTGGTAACCAGTTTGCTGTACGTTGGTTACGGCATCTCAGTCCGGTGATGAGTTATTTAGGAGGTTCGTTATGCCCACACTGCGTATTGGAACGCCAGAGGCATATTGCATGATGGACAATGCCCAAGTCATCTTGCGAAACCGGGATGGGCAACTCGATTCTTTGCCAACCCTCCGCATCGATTTTGGTGGAGAATTTGATCTCCCCGATGTCGGGAGTTTGGGTCGGCACGCCCAAGGTCGTATCCCCTTAGTAGACGATAATGGAAAGAAGTATTTCCTTCGTCTTTCAGCCTTCAAGCTGGGGGAACGCGGCCGCTGGGTAATCTCATCCTTTACGATTTATGACTCACTTGGAGGTGAAGTCATGTTGTCCTCGATTTATGTCGAAATGTTTATGTGGGCCGTTAGTAATTGCCCGCAGTCGGGTAATCGGGACGGGCAAGTTGTCCCGTATTACGTTGGCAATAACGGCAGCTTCAATGAGGTCACCCTGACCTGTCGTGAAGGAGCCGTCTACAACGCCAATGTCGCGTCCGACTCGTTCGGCTATTGGGAGTTTATCCCCGTTGCTGACATCGAATCGTTCGAGTACCGATCATGCACAGGGTCGGTAGTAAAAATCAACCGTGTAGGTGACGTCTTTGTTGTCACCGAGACGGCTGAGGTTGGTCTGACCACCCTCAAGCGCCTGCGCGATGCTGGCTACGAAGGCCCAGTCAACCGCCGCCCGTTTACCCGGCTTGTGTGCCAACACGGGCACGAGGTTGAGGTCGAGGGCGACGCCCCCGATATCATCTGGAACGCCTCCTGTCACGTCTGCACAGATGAGCTTGGGCAGCACGCCGGCATGGCTGCCTTAACTGAGGAGGACGCGGTTCTCCTGGCCAAAGTCCAGGCTTGGTGGTACGCCGTAGGGAATGTGAATTTCCCAGTCACCCACCTCCGCGTTACAAACCGCGGGACGTACTGCCGTCAGTGGCAGGAAACGCGCCCTGGCGACGAACCAAACTCATTCCGGCTCGAAATGGTCGTGAAGGACGAGACCGCCTCGCTCTGCGACCTGCTGAAAGGCAAGGGTCTTCCAGTCGAAGCCATCGAAGCCCTCACTCTTGAGGAACTGAAGGCTCAGAAAGCCGCTGGCGAAGTGGTTTACAACCAGCAGTTCGAGGCCGCGACCGGGGTGAGCCTGGACGCTTATTTTCAGATGTCCAGAGATTCTGAGGAAGCCAAGCGGGTCTCTGAAGTCTGGTGGGAGAAAAACATTTCCAATCAGGCTGTCGTTGCTGAGGCGTACGCCGCTTATGCCCTTGCCCAGAAGCAAGCCGCCGAAAAAGGCATTTCCCTCTGGCCCTTTATGGCGCCAGATGACTGGAAAAGCTTTATCGGTCTGTCTAGCTAGTTGAATTTACCCCGGAAGGGCTTTGAGATTTCATCATCTTCTCATCCCTTCCGGAAACACATTACACCTTGAAAGGGGACGCGGTATGTTGGGCAGGCATACTGCTTCCCTTTCAGGGAATAATTTTGCACTTTAAAACTCTAATGGTAATGAACCGTGATATTGATAATTTCAATTGCTTTTTTAAGGTTGTCAGACATCAAGCTTTGCTTATCATCGCGGAAGAAGAATAAAACTCTGACTTTGCGGTCAACCCGAAAGCTCCATATACCCATTTGTTTGGGTTCGAGGAGTTCGGTGTTTAAGCCAGGATAAAATGGGTTGCTTTCAAAAAGTTTGATCGCTTTCCCAAGTCTTTTCTGGACTCCCAATCTTTTGGCCTTTGAGGTTAGTTTAGGCGACAAAGGCAGAACTTTGACGGAGATCATTTGGTAAAATAGTCGGAGTTTTCTAGGCCTTCGGCTAAGTCAGCGAGAAACTCACGCGAATACTTCCCTGTCTTCTTAAATTCACTCAGAATTTTAGTACGACTTTTGGAAGTAGGGGAAACAAATGGCCAAGCCGCAACCTCTTTTTGCGAAGCAAAATCAACGCTTAGTCTACGAAGAAGCGCTCGAAAAAACTCACTTCGGTTTGCAAAGCCATATTTCTCAGTTATTTCATTAACAAACTCAAGCTGGTCTTTAGTTAGGGAGATATTTACAGTGGACATGTAAGTATCCTACCAAAGATTGGCAAAGTTTGTCAATCATTGTTCCTTGAAAGGGGACGCGGTACCTTGGGCAGGGGTACTGCTTCCCTTTCAGGGAGTAAAATCCTTGAAAGCACTTTTTACCCTTTTGTTCCCCTCTTTGAAAGGAGAGTGGAGTATGGCCACAAAAAACGTGGTGCACGTTCATATCGATCTCGCCGACCAGATTCTTCAGATGCAACTGGATGGGTGGGATCACCGGAGGCTGGTCGAGCTTTTGATGGGCGCGCGGCTTTCACCGCACGCTGCCGGCGCAGTTGAAGTCAACCTAGACTCGTTCTACGGAGCCGACGGCCAGCCCATTAACGCAACGGGGGTGAATCACCATCCCGACTGGCTCGATCTGCTCGGCGCGAACGACGTGCAAGGATAAAAAAAGGGGAGAGGACTGGGTGCATGCTACAGCCATGTAAACAATTACATCCAGCCTCTCTCCCGACCGCACACCTATGAGGAGGTGTACCTCCAATCTACCACACTTTCCCAAGCACTAACCTTTTCCGAGTGCTAATTTACCCCTTGACAAGCTCCATTAGCCTTCATAAAATACATCTCGCAAAGATCAAAAAATCATGGCCGCCAAAACCAAATCAATCAAAAAACCAAAATTCTTCCCTTCTCCCGGCTATTTACTCATCGAACCCCAAGAGGCCCAGACCAAAACTGACTCCGGCATTTATCTCCCCGATTCCGCGGATAACGAAAAACCTCTCAAAGGTAAAGTTCTTGCTGTTGGTGCTCCCGAAACGACGGAATTTGGTATCAAGCGCGAAAGCCCCGCCGAAGTTGGGGACACCGTCATCTACAAAAAATGGGGCGGCAATGAAGTCAAGCTTGAAGGCAAAGAATATTTATTTAGCAAATTTGAGGATATCCTTGCTGTCGAAATCAACTAATTAAAAATTATAAATTTAAAATTAAAAATTAATTAAACATGGCAAAACAACTAAAATTTGGTGACGAAGCTCGAAAATCCCTGATGCAGGGTATTGATGTTGTTGCGAAAGCCGTCGTTACTACCCTTGGTCCCAAAGGAAGAAATGTCGCTCTTGATCGAAAATGGGGTAGCCCCAATATCGTTCATGATGGCGTCAGTGTAGCTAAAGAAATTGATCTTGAAGATCCGTTTGAAAATATGGGTGCCCAGATTGTCAAAGAAGCGGCCAATAAAACCAACGACGCCGCCGGAGATGGTACAACCACGAGCACCCTTCTTGCTCAAGTTATGAGTGCCGCCGGCATGAAAAATGTCACCGCAGGTGCCAACCCCATGATTGTCAAACGTGGTATGGAGAAGGCCGTCGCTTCTGCCGTCGCCGAGCTAAAAAAGATGAGCAAACCCATCAAAAATTCTGAAGAAATTGCCCAAGTTGCCAGGGTCTCCGCCGGGAGCCGTGAAATCGGTGATAAAATTGCCGAGGCACTTGAAAAAGTTGGCAAAGACGGCGTAATCACTGTGGAGGAAGGCAAAGGCCTCGAAATTGAAATTGAATACAAAGAAGGCATGGAGTTCGACCGCGGCTATGCTTCAGCCTACTTTGTGACAAACGCCGAAAAAATGGAAGCTGAGATCAACGACGCCTATCTTCTTTTAACCGACAAGAAAATTAGCGCCATCCAGGACCTTCTTCCTTTTTTGGAAAAATTTGTCAAAGTCAGTAAAAACTTGGTTATCATCGCCGATGAAATTGAAGGCGAAGCCCTCGCCACCCTGGTTGTAAACAAACTGCGTGGTTCATTTAACGTCTTGGCCATTAAGACGCCTGGTTTTGGTGATCGGGCCAAAGATATGCTTACCGATATCGCCGTTTTAACCGGTGGTACCGTTGTTTCCGAAGACACTGGCCGCACTTTTGAAAATCTTGAAATAACTGACCTTGGTCAAGCCGATAAAGTCTGGGCTGATAAAGATAATGCCAGAATCATTGGTGGCCACGGTAAAGACGCCGACATCAAAGGCAGAATTGCCCTCATTAAAAACCAGATTCAGGCATCCGATTCTGATTTCGACACCGAAAAGCTTCAAGAGCGCCTAGCAAAACTTTCCGGTGGTGTCGCCCAAATCAATGTTGGCGCCGCGACTGAAATCGAGCTCAACGAAAAGAAAGAGCGCGTCAAAGATGCCGTTGGTGCTACCCAAGCCGCCGTTGAAGAAGGCATCGTTCCCGGTGGTGGTGTCGCCCTTTTAAGAGCCCGAAAGGCGGTTCAAACCGTCAAAGGTGAAAATGCCGACGAAACCATTGGCATCGAAATTATCAACCAGGCTCTCGAGCAGCCCCTAAGGTGGCTCGTCAAAAACGCCGGCGAAGATGATGGTTATATCCTAAAAAAGATTGAAGAAAAAACTGATTCTGATTACGGCTATAATGTTCTCACAGGGAAATTTGGTTCGATGATTAGCTTCGGACTCCTGGACCCACTCAAAGTTACTCGCTCCGCTCTTCAAAACGCGGCCAGTGTTGCCCAAATGGTCATCACGACCGAAGCTCTTGTTACCGATATCCCCGAAAAAGAAGCTCCTGGTGTGAGTGGCGGCGGTATGCCCGGCGGTATGCCTGGGATGTAGTATAATACCCCCATGTTTGATGACTCAAGTCGTATTCGCCCTGTTGTCCACGAGGTCGAAAGGCAGCCCGTCCCCATTCCTCAACCAGTCCAAAAAGCCAACCGTAACTATAAAAAAATTATCCTCATTATTCTCTTGACTGCCCTTGCCGCTAGCTTTATCGTGGGGGGTCTTTTTGTTTATTTCTCTGGCGCTTCCACCGATCCCTCCCCCCTCCCAAGCCCCACACCCATGATTCAAGTGACTCCTGCACCCTCACCATCACCATCCCCAACGCCAGAGCCTCTTCCCGATCTCACCGAAATGAAAATCAACATCTTAAATGGTAGTGGCAAAATTGGTGAGGCTGGTAAAGTAGGGGATTTACTCGAAGAAGCCGGATTTGAAGCTATCACGATCGGTAATGCCAGCCGTTTTGATTATGAAGAAACAATTATTGAAGCCGGAAAATCAGTTTCACCCAAAGTTGTGAGTTTAGTTAAAGAAACCTTGTCAGATAGCTATGAAGTCACAATCGGTAATTCCCTTGAAACAAACACAAAATACGATCTTGTGATTACCGTTGGTTCCAAATAGGTAAGATCGAGAGAGGATTAATTGGTCTGCCATTTTCGCGTACCTCCAGATGTAAGTGACTTCCTGTTGACCAACCAGTTGATCCCATTTCACCTAATTTTTCTCCAGCAAGAACCGCCTGTCCCTCAGTAACCTCAATTTTGCTCAAATGAGCGTATAAGCTTGTCATCTCGCCTCCGTG
>Ga0208958_1002875_pt1 | contig 14105 bp, 19 predicted proteins | sample RifOxyB1_FD_184032 | JGI IMG/M metagenome (GOLD analysis project Ga0208958, IMG submission 184032) | Soil microbial communities from Rifle, Colorado - Rifle Oxygen_injection B1 (SPAdes) | ecosystem: Environmental > Terrestrial > Deep subsurface > Rock core/Sediment | place: Rifle, Colorado... | reverse complement strand
GAAGAGGGAAAAACCAAGGTAAGCAAGGCCGCAGCCGATAAATAATATGGCAAAAATTAATATAGCTCTAATCAAAAAACTCCGCGAGGAAACGGGAGTGGCAATAATCAGGATCAGGGAGGTTCTTGAGGAAGTTGGAGGAGACGAAAAAAAGGCTTTATCAATTCTTAAAAAAGAGGGAGTGGAAAAGGCCTCAAAGCGCGAGGGGCGCGTTACCGGAGAGGGAAAGATATTTGTTTACTCGCATCATACAGGAAAAGTTGCTGGAATAGTTGAACTCCTTTGCGAAACGGATTTTGTTGCCAAAAACGAACTTTTCGAAAATTTAGGCCGCGATATTGCCATGCAGGTTGCATCCATGGGAGAAGAGGATATCGATAAGCAGGAGTTTGTCAAAGATCCCGGTAAAAAAATATCGGATCTTGTCAAAGAAGTAATTGCCAAAACGGGGGAAAATGTTCGCATTGGCAGAGCTTTTCGTGTAGAATTGGGTAAGTGATGGATGAATCTTCCGTAAGGTCCAAAATGCAATCTTCACTGGATGTTGTTGCCTCCGATATTGCGGGCATAAGAACCGGGCGTGCAACACCCGCACTCGTGGAAAACATAGTCTGCCCCGCCTATGGCGGAACACAGAGACTGAGGGTGCTGGAGTTGGCAACCATCACGGCACCTGACCCTTCTCAAATTATCATTAGCCCCTGGGACAAATCCATTATCGGAGACATTAAAAAAGGAATAATGGAAGCGAACGTCGGAATGAATCCTTCGGTTGACGGAGAAATTCTAAGGATTGCCATGGCTCCTTTGACAACGGAGGACAGGGAAAAATATATCAAGCTTCTCTCGTCAAAACTTGAAAACGGCAAGGTTGTTATACGTCAAGTCCGTGCTGATGAGATGCATGAAATAAAGAAAAAGTTTGAAGCGAAAGAAATGACCGAGGATGAGAAATTCGGTAGTGAAAAAAGACTCCAGGAAATAACCGATGAGTACGTCGGCCGCATCGAAGAGATGGGGGAAAAGAAAAAAGCCGAGCTTCTTCAGATCTGATATACTCGTATAATGCTTGGCTCAATCTTGGTCTTCATTCTGGTTCTTTCGATCCTGGTTTTGGTGCATGAGCTGGGACATTTTATCGTCGCAAGGCGCATGGGCGTAAAGGTGGAAGAGTTTGGTTTCGGAATTCCCCCACGCCTCATCGGCAAAAAAATCGGAGAGACAATTTATTCAGTTAATGCTCTCCCGTTCGGCGGTTTTGTCCGTCTTCACGGTGAGTCCGACGCCGAAGGGATAACGGATTCGAAGCGTGCATTTTTAAATAAGAGTAAAAAAGCCAGGGCACTGGTTGTGATTGCGGGGGTAGTCATGAACTTTCTTCTGGCGATAGTTGCCTTTGCGGTTGTCTATTCATTTTCCGGAATTCCCAGAGATACGGGGAAGCTTAAAGTAATTGATGTTGCCCCGGGGTCTCCCGCCCAGGTAACCGGAATGGTTGTGGGGGACATTATAACCAACGTCGGAGGTAGTCCCATTGTCTCTTCGGATGATTTTATAAGTAAAACCGCGGCCCTCAAGGGCAAAAAAACCGTTTTTGAAATTCAAAGAAACTCGGCCGGTCAGGAGTCCCAGTTAAAAATTACCTTAACCCCAAGAGAAAGCCCGCCCGAGGGTGAGGGACCGATCGGGGTCACCATAACGACAATGGAAATTTATTACCCGCCCGTGTGGCAGCGGCCATTTTACGGAATTTATTACGGGTTTAAGGATGCCCTTTTTTGGGGACAGACGATAGTTTTGGGACTTGGGGATATTATTGGCGGTCTTTTTAACGGACAAGTACCCCGGGATGTTTCCGGCCCCGTGGGTATATTTGCCGTTACCACCGAGGCGGCAAAAAACGGCGCCATAACATTAATTAATTTTATCGGGATCCTTTCCGTAAACCTCGCCATTCTAAACATCTTGCCCTTCCCGGCACTTGACGGAGGCAGGCTTCTTTTTATCGGAATTGAAGCGGTAACCCGCAAAAAAGTTTCTCCTAAACTTGAGGGGACGATTCATAATATCGGAATGATTATTTTACTTCTTCTCATTTTGGTCATAACAATCGGGGATATCCGAAGACTAATCACCTTTGGCGGAATACAGGGATTCATTAATTCAATGGTGAAATAGTGTTACAATAGCTTCATATGAGACAATCGGTTCTTTTCCCAAAAACCCGTAAGGATGCCCCGAAGGATGCGGAAAGTATCAACCACCAACTTCTGGTACGCGGCGGATTTATTGATCAGTTGATGTCCGGCAGCTGGACCCTAATGCCGCTTGGATTTCGGGTAGTAACCAAGATAAACCAGATTATTCGGGAAGAAATGAATGCCATTGGTGGGCAGGAAATGTTAATGCCGGTTTTACACCCAAAAAGTATTTGGGAAGAAACGGGGCGTTGGGAAAAAGCGAAAGAAATTATGTATCAGTTCAAGATGAAGGATAAAGAATACGGTTTGGCCTTTACCCACGAAGAGGTTGTAATGGATCTTCTTAGAAAGAACATAAAAAGCTATCAGGATTTGCCGATTTATGTTTATCATTTCTCAACAAAATTCAGAGATGAAGCCAGGGCAAGAAGCGGCATTTTAAGGGGGAGAGAATTTATGATGAAGGATTTATATTCTGCACACGTTTCCGAAAGTGATTTGATGGATTACTACAATAAAGTTAAAGACGCATATTCAAAGATATTTAAAAGAATCGGCTTTGATTTCCGTGTAACTGAAGCTTCGGGTGGCGTATTTACAGACAAGCATACCCATGAGTTCCAGGTGATGGCGGATGGCGGGGAGGACTTTATTTATTACTGTGATAATTGCGATTGGGGGGAAAATAAGGAGATTTTTGCAGGAAAAGAAGGGGAGAAGTGCCCTAAGTGCAAAAACGGGAAGGTTAAAGGCGCAAAATCAATCGAGGTTGGCAACATCTTTCCGCTTGGTACGTGGTTTGCGGAAAGGATGCGGGTTTATTACGCAGATGATAAAGGATTGAAGAAACCTGTTTGGTTTGGCAGTTACGGGATCGGGCCCACAAGGGTAATGGGAACTTTGGTTGAGGTTGGGCATGATGAAAAAGGAATTATCTGGCCCAAGGCAGTCGCTCCATATGAAGTCCACTTGGTCGAGCTTTCTGGAGCGAAAAATGCGAAGAAAATTTATGAAGAGCTTACCCAAAAAGGGATAGAGGTTTTGTGGGATGACAGAGAGGTTGGCGCCGGCGAAAAATTTGCAGATGCAGACCTGATCGGAATCCCTTCCAGGCTTGTAGTTTCAGAACGCAACGGCGATAAGATTGAGTGGAAGGAAAGAACTTCAGAGAAAACCGAGCTTCTTAGTTTGGACGAGATCATATCAAAGCTGGAAAGCTAAGACGGGTTACTTTTACACCGGCTTCCCATTTTTGTGTGCAAAAGAAAATATAATTTGTTATATACTGATCTCTGCGATGAAGGAAGATTGCGTATTTTGCAAAATCGTAAAAGGGGAGATACCTTCTCATCGGATTTGGGAGGACGATAAACACCTCGCAATTCTCAGTATTTTTCCAAACACCCCCGGGTTTACCGTAGTTCTCACCAAAAAACACAAGCCAAGTTACATTTTCGCGAACGACGACAAAACCGTTTCGGATTTAACCCTGGCCACCAAGAAAGTGGCCAAACTGTTGGATGCAACCTTCGAAGACGTAGGGCGAACAGGGATGTTTTATGAAGGGTTTGGGGTAGACCATTTGCATTCTAAACTTTTCCCGATGCACGGGACAAAAAAACAAGAATGGAAACCTATTGAAAGTGGTAGTAAGATGAAGGAGTTTTACAAGAAATATCCAGGTTATTTATCGTCCCATGATTCAAAAAGAGCTGACGATAAAGAACTGTCGATGCTTGCCAATAAGATAAAAGAGACGGCATCAAAATCAAAAAATGATAGCTAAAACCTTACAGACAAAAATTGGGGAGGCGATGAAAGCCCACGATGAAACCAGGACTTCAACCCTCAGGCTTCTTCTTTCCGCTTTTAATTATGAGCAGATCAATAAGCAACATGACTTAACCGAAGAGGAGGAATTGGCCGTAATACGGCGCGAGGCCAAAAAAAGAAAGGAAGCGGTTGAAATGTATAAAGGAGCAGGGGCGGATGACCGTGCCACAAAGGAAGAAGCAGAACTGGCCATTCTTCAGGAATATCTTCCTCCGGAAATGGGAGAGGAAGAACTGGCCAAAATTATTGACGAAGCTTTCACTCAAATTAAACCCGCAGGCCTTAGTGATATGGGAAAAGTAGTCGGATTTGTTAAGGGTAAGGCACCAAATGCGGATGGGGGTAAAATTGCAGAGATTGTCAAAGGAAAGCTTTCGTAAAAAAATCCCATGATCAAAGTCTCCGTTACCAAACAGTCGAATTATCCGGTGAAAGTCTCGGCAATTAAAAGAAAACTTGTCGAATTCATTGCCAAAAACGGCATAGTTTCCGATGCCGATGTAAATGTGGCAATAGTCGGGGAGAAAAAGATGCTGGAGATTGGGGTTAAATATTTGAAGGACAAGAATATACATAACGTGTTGTCCTTCGTACCGAGTGAGGTAAAGGGGAGGTTTGTCTACCCGCCCGACGGAAGTATCCACTTGGGAGAGATTATCGTTTGCTACCCGCAGGCTGTTAAAGAAGCGGAGGAGGCGAATATACTCATAGACGAAAGAGTTTACGAACTTATCGAGCACGGAGCTTTACATTTACTTGGGATCCATCATGAAGAATGACGCTATATCTTAAATACCGGCCGAAAAATTTAGACGAACTTGACCTAAAAGATGTCGGCGAATCGCTTAAAAAAATCCTGTCGAAAAGTTCCATGCCCCACGCATTTCTTTTTGCCGGGCCAAAGGGAACCGGCAAAACCTCAGCCGCCAGAATTTTGGCAAAAATAGTAAACTGCGAATCCAAAAACCCCCCGTGCGGAAAGTGCAAACAGTGTACCTCAATTGATAAAGGAAACAACCTGGACGTAATTGAAATGGATGCAGCGAGCCACAGGGGAATTGACGATGTCAGAATCTTAAGGGACGCGGTAAAACTTTCCCCCGTTTCCGCCACAAAAAAGATCTACATTATTGACGAAGCCCACATGTTGACGACCGAAGCCAGCAACGCTCTTCTTAAGACGCTGGAAGAACCTCCCGAACACGTGATTTTTATTCTGGCGACAACCAATCCCGAAAAATTAATAGAAACGATACGGTCCCGCACCACTTATATTCCTTTCAGAAAAGCAAACCCGGACGAAATCGTAAGTTCCCTCAAAAGGGCGGTTTCGGGTGAGAAAATAAAAATCGACGGAGAAACCCTCTCCGTTATTGCGGAGGCTGCCGACGGGTCTTTCAGGGACGCGATTAAAATTCTGGAACAGCTTGTTGCCGAAGAGAAGCAACTTTCAAAAGAATTTTTAGAGGAATTTCTCTTTAAGAAAAAAGCATTTGATCTGGACGCTTTTACGGCCCTCTTGATAAAAAAAGATGCAAAAAGTCTGATTGAAGAAATCGGCAAATTTGGAGCCAAAGGAGTGGCGGTTGAAAATTTTCTTGAGGCCATTCTCGGAAAACTGCGCATGTCGCTCTTGGCAAAGGTTGGTGTCGGAACCGATGAGATGTCGGCTTTGGATAAGATAAGTTTGATCAGGCTTATTGAACTTTTGGAAGGGGCACTTAAAGATTCTACAGAATCTCTGATTGAAGAGCTACCGCTGGAGATTGCGGTCATTAAGTGGTGCGAGGGGGAAAACGGACAGTTGCAAACTGTTCAGCCGGAGGCGGATGCTCCTTCCGGCACAGCCAAAACCGGGGACAGCCCCCGTATGAAGACTCCGGCCGGTTTTGATACGACTCAGACGGAATTTTCGGGTACCCGGAAAGAGGCAAATATCCAAAACCCGGGGGTGGGGGTAAACGGTGACGTGTGGAAAAACATATTAGAGCTTGTTAAACCAATCAACGCTTCAATCGAGGCGCTTCTAAGGTCATCAAAACCGATTACCTACGACGGCAAAACTCTTACCCTGGGTGTTTATTATAAGTTTCATAAAGAGAGGCTTGAAGATATTCGTCACAGGAAGATCCTGGAAGAAATAGTGGCAAAGGTATTGGGTTTTCCGACAAAAGTGGTTTGCGTCTTGGTTGAACCTCCGCCGGGGGGGATTATCGAAGAAATAAAAGTTGAGACGGTTTTGACGGAAGGCGAGGATAAAGATATAATCAAAGCGGCGGAGGAGATATTCGGTAACTAAAGTATGTTTGATAAATTTAATCAACTAAAAGATTTGGCAAAAATGCGCCAGAAGGCAATGGAACTCCAGAAGGAATTGGAGAAGATTATTAAGACCGTGGAAAAACACGGGTATTCCATTTCGGTTACGGGAGACCAGAAAATCCGTTACATCAAAAAAGACGGAGAAGATTTGAAAGAACTTACCGATCTTATAAACGATGCAATGAAAGACGTTCAAAAAGAATCCGCCAAAAAAATGATGGAGATGGGAGGGGGACTCGGCGGGCTTCTCGGTGGACTCGGAAAGTAACTTCGGATAGAATGACACTATAACAGACGTGAACGCCTGATATAATCTTTCGTTATGAAGATAGCCAGACCCATAGCCGCTTTAATCGAATCGTTCCAAAAGTTGCCCGGCATCGGGCCGAGGAGCGCCCAAAGGCTTACCTACTATTTGCTTCATGTTCCACAAGTCCAGTTGGACGATTTTGCCGAGTCGGTTTCCAGATTAAAAAAAGATACGGTTCTCTGCTCCGTCTGCAAAAACGTAAGTGAGACAAACCCCTGTCCTATTTGTTCAGACCCTTCCCGTGACCAGTCGGTCGTATTGGTGGTCGAACAGCCGCTTGATATTTTGGCTTTTGAAAAAACGGGAAGGTATAAGGGTTCGTATCATGTTCTCCATGGGGCGATCAATCCATTGGACAATATCGGGCCTGATGAAATCTATATCGACGATCTAATTAAACGGGCGCCTGAAATGTCCGAGTTGATAGTAGCGACGAATCCCACCATGGAGGGAGAAGCAACGGCAATGTTTATTAACAAACAACTGAAAAACAAAAGCTTAAAGCTTAAGATTACCCGTCTTGGGATGGGAATCCCGACGGGGGCGGATTTGGAATACGCTGATGAGGTGACTCTGACGCAGGCTCTGGAGGGAAGAAGGGAACTGACTTAAATAAATATGAATACTGCCAAACAAGCGGGTCAGAATACCCGCGATTTAGCCCAAAAAATTGCCAGGCAAATGGCCGAAGAACCCCTGGAGATTTTAAAAGACGCGGGAACCCAGGTTGCGGGAGTTGAAGCCGGAAAACTCCAAGAAAATTATCCTCAAAACCAAGATTCCGGAGATACGGCAAAAATTACGGGGCAGGAGGGTGAACTTGCGGATAAAGCCAAATCTGCCCGAAGAATGGAAGCCTTAAACCGGGAAATCAGGGATATTCATAAACAGGATTTATTTAACGATCTCCAGAGAAAAATCTCCCAGGGAGTGGATATTCCGGTTGCGGATTATTCCGAACTTTCAATGGAACAAAAACAGGTCCTAAAAGCCCAAATGGAAGCATATAAAAACCAAAGTGAAAAAATCCAAAACGAAAGTGCTTTCAGGGAGATTCCGGTAGTTCGTTCCAGACCGAGCAGAAGATTTGGTGCCGGTCAAAAACAGGAAGCGGAGAAACAACAAACCCGTGTCGAAAAACCCGTTCCTCCGTCGGGATAATCTGATACAATAGCCTTGATGGATATTTTTTTTACAAATTCCTTAACCCGCAAAAAGGAAAAGTTTGTTCCGATTAATGATAAGAAAGTAAATTTATTTGTTTGCGGCCCCACCGTTTACGATTACTCCCATCTCGGCCACGCAAAGACCTATACGCAATTTGATTTTATAGTCCGATACCTAAGATATCTTGGATTTGATGTTTTTTATCTCCAAAACATTACCGATATTGATGACAAAATAATCACGCGCGCGAACGAACTAAACATTCCGTGGAGCGAATTAACCGGAAAGTTCGAGAAACTGTATGTTGCGGATATGGAAAAACTCAACAATACATCCGTTTCAAAATACGCCCGGGCGACAGACCATATCGATCTGATAGTTAAGCAAGTTAAAACCCTGATGGAAAAAAGCTACGCGTACAAGATAGACGACGGTATATATTTCGAAATCTCCAAATTTCCGGAGTACGGAAAACTTTCAGGCAGAACGGAACTAACGGAAGCCGATTCGGTATCCAGAATAGATGAAAACAACCAAAAAAGAGGCTGGAATGATTTTTGTCTTTGGAAATTTTCAAAGCCGGGTGAGCCGTCCTGGGAAACCGATATAGGGAATGGCCGGCCGGGGTGGCATATAGAAGATACGGCAATTACGGAAAAGTTTTTTGGTCCGCAATATGATATTCACGGAGGAGCGGTCGATCTGATAATTCCGCACCACGAGGCGGAAATAGCCCAAATGGAAGCCATATCCGGCAAGGCACCGCTTGTAAGATGTTGGCTGCATACTGCCTTTTTAATGGTTGACGGCAAAAAAATGAGCAAGAGTTTGGGAAATTTTTACACAATTGATGACGTGATTAAAAAGGGATTTGATCCTCTTGCACTACGGTACTTATTTCTCGGCGCCCATTACCGCGATACCTTGAATTTTACATGGGAGTCGATAGGCGCCGCACAAAACGGTTTTGAAAGACTCAAATTGCAAGTTGCCGGCCTAAGCTCGGAAACTTCAAGAACCGTTCTTTCGGAGGAAAAGCAGAAAAAGGTTGATGAATTTAGAGCCGGTTTCATGGAGGCATTAAGTGATGACATGAATACCCCGCGGGCCTTGGCGGTTTTATGGGAAATGCTGAAAAGCAATATTCCCAGTGGGGACAAATACGAACTTGCGATGAGTTTTGACGAGATTCTCGGGTTAAAGTTGGGGGAGGCGAAGAGTATCGAAATTCCGGGAAACGTTAAGGATTTGATGCAGAAGAGGGAACGGCTGCGTTCTGAGGGCAAGTACGAAGAAGCGGATAAGATAAGGGAAAAAATTCAAGTCCTTGGCTTTGCGGTAGCGGATAAAAACACTTAAATGAAAATCTCGGCCGTAATTTTTGATTTGGACGGAACTATTTTGGAAGATGAAGATGAATACGGGCGTGCTTTCAACAAAGTTTTGAAAAGTCTTGGGGTTGATTCAAAAACGTTTATTCCGCAGGCAAAAGGAGTAGGAGTCAAAGAAAACTGGTTTGCCTTAATCAAAAAATACAACATAAAAACCAACAAATCCCCAGAAGTGTTGGCCATGGAAACACAGGAAGCATATTTACGTGAGATTAATGAAATTACAATCCGCCCCGGATTTAGCGAATTCGCGGAGGATTTGAAAGACAGCGGTATCCCGATTGCACTTGCCACCTCCAACAATTGGGAAGTTACCGAAAAAATCTTGAACAAAGTCGGCCTTCAAGCAGTTTTTGAAGCAGTCACAACGGTTGAAGAAGTAGCGCGCAGTAAACCGGATCCGGCGCTTTTTACACTGACTGCAGACAAACTCGGGGTAGAGATGGAAGAGTGTTTGGTTATCGAAGATTCCCCTTCGGGAGTTGAGGCGGCGCAGTCGGCGGGGATGAAGGTCGTAGCGGTTTCCGATAAAGTTGAGGACGAAAAGATTCTGGCTAATGCGGATTTAATAGTTGACCATTTTGCCGAAATCACTCCGAAGGTAATTGCAGGGTTGTAAGAGGCCAGCCCCATACAATATAATAAATTATATGTCCGATCCTAATCCTGTCCCTTCTCCTTTCCAAACTGTTACAAATAAAAAATCCGGCAAAATCAGCACACGTACCATTATTGCGACAATCAGCATAGTCGTATTTTTGATATTGGGCGTGGTGGCAGGGGTTCTCTTGGTCCGGCAGCAGCAAGATATCAGGGAGAGGGCGCAGGAGGATTCCTGTCCGGCTGCACAGCAGTGTCCGATTCCCGAAAAACCCGATCTTCTCAGAGTTTGTACTCCTGAAAACGAAGGTCAGGCACCGGAAGATTATACGTGCGGTATAAACAATGTCGGGCAAATCGTTGAGTGCGGAGGGGTGGAATTTTGTTGCCCGTCAAATATCGGCGTATGGGATTCCAACGACCTGACTCCCTGCCTTACCCCTATTCCCACACCTACACCCACCCTTACTCCTACTGCCACACCTACCGGTACACCTCTTGGTACAGGAACTCCCACCGCAACAGCCTCGGCAACCCCGGGGGCTACCGCAACGCCTACTGCCACTGCTACTTCCACTGCCACCTCATATGCCACCTCTTCCGCCACACCGGCGGCGTTGGCTACTCCCAGAGAAATTCCGGTGTCGGGAATCGACTGGCCGAGTATTTTGGGGATAGGCATAGGAGTGGTTGCAATTATCGGAGCTATACTTCTGGCACTCTAAAGGTTGATTTTCTTCAGGGAAAATTTGTTGACAACAATTCCGATGTGATCAATTAGGGGAAAGTGACTTTTGACCTCGGCTTGAAACTTTTCCGCAAGATTAACGGTGTAGCTTCCAAACCCCGCTTTTTCGGATTGTTTGCAAAGCCTGTCCTCCCACTCATGAATTATTTTAAGAACGTTCTCTCCTTCTTTATTAAAATTTTCCTGGTTCTTGTCATTATCGATCGAATACTCGAAATGTGCCCGGGTGAATTTACCGAAGACCTCTTTATTTTCCGACACCATTTTGTCGAAGTACTCCTTGTATTTGGTCATGTTATGATTCTATCTTTTAGACGAAATCAAATCCACAGGTATTTAGTCTTGAACTTTTTCTTTTGCAGGGCTACAATTTTACAAAATAAATACATGGAAGATTCGAATACTATTCCAGCAGAGGCCAAAAAAAAATTTAATCCCGCCTTTGTAATTGGCGGCTTGATCGTGTTGAGTGTAACCGTTTTTCTGATCGTTTTAAGTAATAGAAAAACCAGTCAACAGGGGGCAGAAGCGGTGGATGGTGGAACATCCAGTGCCCAGACCTCCATCCCCACGGGCTCCGTAAAAGAATTCACCGTCAATGGGAGCAGTTTTGCCTTTGACCCTGCAACCATTACGGTCAACAAAGGGGATACGGTCAAAATTACTTTTATAGACGGTGACGGGAGGCATGATTTGGTTGTTGACGGATACAATGTTTCGACAAAAACACTAAGCGAGGGAGGATCCGATATAATTCAATTTGTTTCCGATAAAACGGGGAGTTTTGAGTATTACTGCTCGGTTGCGAATCACAGGGACCTTGGTATGAAGGGTGTCCTTGTGGTACAATAATTTCAAGGTGAAAGAAAAATATTTTGGCTGGGTAAAAATCCTAGCCTTTATCGGTATAGGACTGGCCCTTTTTCTTCTTTGGGAAAGATATTTTAGGCCGAGTTTCCAGCCCTGCAACATAAACGAAACCGTCAACTGCGACGCGGTTATTTGGGGCGAAGTTTCCAACACACTCGGAATCCCCACCCCTTTAATAGGACTCGTCGGTTACATATTCATTCTTTTGGGAGCATTCAAAAAAAATGCCAAACTGGTGTTGGGCATGTCGGCTTTCGGATTGGCTTTTTGCCTCTATATTGCCTATAGGGAGTTATTTCAACTCCGCGTGGTTTGCCCTGTTTGTATTCTTTGCCAGATTGACATAATCACCGTCTTTATTCTGGGGATGATTCTGACCCGTAAAAAAACTACTCCAAAGGTTGAGCAAGAAGAGTAATCCTGTACATATTTTTTCTCGGTGGCCATTCAAGATCAATCCCGGCTTTTCGCATGGTCAGATGCATGTTTACTTCCATTGCCTCGGCGCTATATATAGGTTGAAAGTTTTCAAAATCAGGTTTAGTTAACTCCGAACTTACAAAAGAACGGAGTCTGCTATCCAAATGCCCCTGGAAGTGTCTTGGGTTTACCAAAGCCCTTAATGTCCAGTCAGGATGCAACTTTCGTTTTTTCTCCAAATATTGGCCGAAATCAAACCGCATAAAAGCAACAAATACAGTGGGTCTAAATATATCCAGAAAGTAAGGAGCAGACGGCGGGCAACCTTCGCTCTTTCCGAAATTTGGACACCCCTTTACGTGATCGGGATAGGGAAGCGTGCACCACCTGTTAAAACCTTTCGGTTGACAGGCAGCCACTACGGCCTTTTATAGAAAAGTTTCGCTCTATTTCCCCGATTTCAAAAGCCTTTCCTTCAACATTTCAGGCGAATGATACCACATTTCCGGCAGCGGTGGACAGATCCCATAAGCCGAACTTAAAACGTACTATTTTAAGACCTAGAGATATCTTATAATATTGACTTTTTGACCTTCCCATGCTAGTATTCCACATCCTAGGCGCGTGCCTACGATGTGTGAGTTGCACATTAATTTTCAAAAATCCCATAAAACCCGAAAGGAGGCTAGAATGCCTAAATTTATACAGTCGTTTCAGAGGGAAAAAACCAATTGCCTGAGATGTGGAGGTGAAGGTTTTGTAAGAGGACGAAAGTGCCCGAAATGTAAAGGTCTTGGCCAGGTTAATATGAGGCCCGCCAAAAACGGGAAAATTGTAGTCGGGGGAATGATCTTGGCTCTCTTTGTCCTTTTTTGCTTGTCAAAGCTTTTTACAAGACCTGCAGAAGCGGCCGAACCCCCCGCAGTGACCGTTCTGGTTGAAATAATTGGACCGTCCGCGACCGAGGAGATTGAAAGCCCCTGTCATGTGACACCCAATTACCCTCAGGAAGTAATGCAGTGGTGTACTCTGATCACGGCCGCCGCACACGAGCACGGGATGCCGTCTGACTTGATAGCCGCAGTTATACTTCAGGAATCTGGAGGTGACGAGTTGGCTTATTCGTCCAGCGGTGCAGTCGGTCTGATGCAGGTGATGCCGCGTGACGGAATTGCAGCATCGTTTGAATGCATCAACGGTCCGTGTTTCGCGAGCCGCCCGACAATTGCAGAACTTGAGGATCCCGAATTTAATATTAATTACGGCACACAAATGTTGGCAGGATTGCAGGCCAAACTTGGAAGCCTTAGGGAGGCGCTCAAAGCATACGGCCCGATGGACGTGGGTTATGAGTATGCTGATACTGTCCTGGGGATATTCGAAAACTATCAAGAATAATTTTGAAATATATGTGCAAAATCCGGAGCTCTAAGCTTCATCTTTGTTTTTTAAAAGATGACGTTTATCTCCGGTTTTTTGTTGGCAAAAAAAGTGTATAATGGGCCGCAATTATGACTGACGTAGAAAGACAAACAAACGGAGGTCCGAACATTATTGAAACCATGGCCAGGTTTTTACTGGGACAACTTAAAATGGCGGACATGGATGAAAACAACCGTGTTACCCTTAGTTATTATTTGGGACTCATGGATGAAGATCCTAAGTTGAAGGATGTAGTCTACGCCAAAAAGAATCAAATATCTCTCGCAGAGAGTAACGGCAGGAAGATTCCCCCTTATACAGAGGCGGATCTGTCAAAAGCAAATAAGCACAATAATAAACACACCTCAACCGAACACGCTTTTCAACCCCCTTTGTTTGATGAAAGAATAAAAGAAGGGAGCAGTAACAGCGGAGTCATTTTCGAGTCCGATCCCGAAAAAAAACTTGGAGATCTGCATAAAAACCTACAGGGTCGCTTTACCTGGGAAAAAGATAAAACAATAAGTAAGGACATCCAGGAAAAAAAGCGGGAACTTAGGGAAACGATCGGATTACCCGTGGCAAGGGGGAAATCGGAGCATGTTAATGATAGATTCTATAAATTCTTAGTCAGACGTATTGTAAATCTTGACACGTTCGGAATCTTCAGTGAATTTGACCGTGCGATATCAGAAAAACCTCCGAAGTTGGAATCGAAAATCTGTGAAGTTAAAGGCCTTGTAGCCGAATTACTCGGTGGAGAATTGAACCAGAGAGAAAGATTCCAAAGGTTTTATGAATTCTCCAGGGAGTATACGGAG
>Ga0208958_1002872_pt1 | contig 14118 bp, 19 predicted proteins | sample RifOxyB1_FD_184032 | JGI IMG/M metagenome (GOLD analysis project Ga0208958, IMG submission 184032) | Soil microbial communities from Rifle, Colorado - Rifle Oxygen_injection B1 (SPAdes) | ecosystem: Environmental > Terrestrial > Deep subsurface > Rock core/Sediment | place: Rifle, Colorado... | reverse complement strand
ATAAATATTAATAACTAACTCATCATTTCTTCTTAGATATATTTTAAAGTCTGCATTAAACAAATCAAAGAATATTTTTCTAAAATAGGTGTCATAATAATCAAAATCTTCAGAATAACTTCCAGCAATATTCAATAAATAAACAATATTTGATTTATATTTTTTATTACATTCCAAATGTCCATCACCTAAAATAACACCTAAAATCTCTGCTAATTCAAGATTTATTGTGGCAGGTAATTTAATTTCTTTAGAAATATCTCTTTTACTAAATAAAGTATTCTCTTCAAATAAAACCATCCAAATAAAAACACCGTCGATAATATAAACATTTATTCTCATTACTCCATAACAAAACTTTTAAAGCACTAATCCTCAATATTTATGTGCCTGTATAGCTCAGTGATAGAGCATCGGTTTTGTAAGGTTTTATAACTAGGATCCAAATGAACCGAGGGTCGGGGGTTTGAATCCCTCTACAGGCTTAACTTTTCTAAAGAATCATTTCAGCTTCACAGCAGTCCCATAAGCTAATATTTCAGCAGACATCTGCATTACAGTGGAACTTGTAAATCTAAATCCAATAATTGCATCAGCACCCATTTTGATCGCATCATTAATCATTCTATTCAATGCTTCATCTCTTGATTGGGCAGTCATTTCAGTAAAGGTTTTAACTTCACCTCCAACTATACTTCTTAATCCAGCTGCAATATCTCTTCCTATATTTCTTGATCTTACTGTATTTCCCCTTGCAATTCCAATAACTTTCAAGATTTTTCTCCCAGGAACATCAAAAGCAGTTGTTACAATTATTTCTTTAGCCATTTTACTTTCTATACTTTTTTTCTTTTAAATCCTTTCTTTTTTCTATATCATCTTCATTTTTATTTAAAAGAATCCAAAGTCCCAACCCCATTAAAGGAATACTATATAAAAACATCCACCAAACACTAAAGAAAGTAAGGATAATAAAAAATATTCCTGCTATTAAAAAAATTAATCCAATAATTAATCTGCTTAAGCTTATTTGCATTAAAAAACATGACAAAGAAACTTAATAAATCTTACAGTCAACCCTAAAATTACTTGTCAATTATTTCTGCTTTGCTTCCTTCTGAAAGAATTTTTGCTATTTCTTTTGGAAGATTCACTATTTCCCCTTTTGAATAAGGACCCATTTTCTCTCCTTCTAATCCTAAAAACTCTTCGACATTCTCAAGAAAAACAACCATTTCATTTGTTTTTGGAAATTCTGCACTATTTCCATTAAGAACTTCATTTAATTTCTTATCAGATATATCCATACAACTCATAAGCTCCTCAAATAATTCTTTTTCAATTGCAAGCATATTCTCAAAATCCTGTTTGGAAATTCCTGTTTCAGTTGCAATCAGCACCAGATTAAGAATTTTCTTCCTTCTTCTTATAATTAATTCCTTAAACAAAGTAATTGCATTTTCCAGTTGTTTTTTTGTTTTTATAATTACATCTGAGAAATCATCACTGTTCTTGGAAGCTATTTCTTTTTTGTCTTTCAGGTATCTTGAAACTTCCAGAACAAAATTCTTTGGTATTGCCTGAAGCTGTTCTGAATATCTCTCTTTTCTTGCTGCTTCATATAAATCATTGTAAGTTATCATATCTTTATCTCCTGAAGCAACAATGCAATTTCATAAGAGGCAATTAGAAATTGCCTTTCAGTGTTTTGAGGAAAATAGAAAAAAACCAGAGGGTTGTTTTCAGCTGCTTCATATAAATCATTGTAAGTTATCATCTCAAATAATCTGGAATTTCAAATTTATTAAAATCTTCAAAAAGAGTTTTTCCATAAATAATTCTTGAAAAACACTCTCCTGTTAATTTGCAATCCTCTAATGCATTATGCTCTTTTCCTTCTGAAATTATTTTATCCTTTCCAATACTTCTTCTTTCATCTTTTATCCCGCAAAATTCTAAGATAGTGGGCAGATTCATCCCGCTATAATCTTCTTTAATTAAAAATCTCCCTTTAATCTGATGGTATTTCATTTGTGCCATTGAATGCAAATCAAATGCCCTGTGATGAAATGGAATTTCGAATCCATATCTTTTTGCTTTTAGCATTATAAAACCCAAATCAAACTGAGGATTCTGGCATATGCAGGTTTTTATGCTTACATTCTCACACCATTTAAAAAAATTAATTAATAATTCCCTGCAGGATTGCTTGCTCTCATCCCTGAGAAAATCCTCTGTTTTCCCAGTAATTAACAAAGCTCCTTCATTAACAATATCTTCTTCATCTATTCTGCATTCTTCTAAAAAACAATTTTCAGGATTATCACTGTCTATGGCTCCTATCTGCCATATGCCGTGTTCTTCGGGATTTATCCCGCTTGTTTCAATATCCAGAATTATCATCCCAGAAAAAAACATCCAGCATTTTTAATGATTGTTATAATTTAAGGAATAGTTACAAATCAATAACCCCGTCTTTAGTCAAGGCAGCGAATCTTATTCCAACAGGAGTATTAATTAAAGCAGAAATTAAAGCCATGTGTTCTTTTCCATCCCCGCTTGCAATTGAAAGTGCAACTTCTGTTCCACTTATTTTACCTTTTAGTTTTTTCAAAAACTCTTCCTGAAGTTCTTTTATTTTAGCATCCAGATTTACCTTAATAAATTCAAATTTTTTTTCATGAGAAAATCCCCCTGCAAATTCATCCCCAAAAAGAATAATATTATCCCATTCCCCATGCTTCATTAATCCAGAAACCTGGCCCCAGGTTCCTTTTCCTGTTGATAAAAGTGCTATTAATTCCATTTTAAGTATGTTTATCCCCAAATCCGCAAATAACACATTCATAAAAGTGGTATTTATCAGGATTAGGAGAAGAACCAAGATATTTCATACTATAAATATCGCATCTTTTGCAAAGCATATGTTTATCACAATCTTCAATTAAAGGTCTTGATTTGTTTATTTCATTTTCTAATTTAGAAACTTCTTGTTTTGCTTTTTCTATAGTTAAAGTAAATTCATTGATTTTTATCTTTTTTTCATCTCTTTCTTTATGAAAAGAATTTCTTAATTCCTCATATTGTTTTTTTTGCTCAGAATTTATATTTTCCATTTTAAATCCAATCCTGGCTGCTAAATCCAGATTTAAAACCCTCATATATTCTATAAGCTCTTTTTTCTGATATTCTCTCTATTCTGTAGCCTTTTTCAGATTTTAACCCCCCTCCATTCAAATATAAACCGCAGATATTAATTAATTTCTCAACAGAAATTCCCTTTGTCATTGATTCAAGTTTAGAGCCTGTAACTCTAAGAACTATGCCTTCTCTTGAAAGTTTTCCCTCAGGTCCAATATGATAGTATGTTTCTTTCTTCTCTGGTTTTCTCATTACTCCAATAAAAAACCCTCATTTTTAAGGATTATTGTAAATTTATATAACCGACAAACTTAAAAACTCAAAAAATATCAAAATCTTAGCCGATTGAACCATATCGTCCTGGGATAGATTCTATGTCCAGAGCGCATAAGATGGGAGGCTGGCAATTTAGTGGTAGAAGTATAATCCATAAACTGCTTCGTGCGGGATTGGGAGGTAAGGAAAGATTAATATGGCAGAATTAGAAGAACAGCTGAAGAATGCTTTAGTTGAATTAAGAAAAGACAAGGAAAGAAAGTTTAATCAGACAGTAGACTTAATTATAAATCTGCAAAAATTTGATATTAAAAAGAGCAATATAAATTTGTTTTTAAGCGTTCCAACTAAAATAAAAGAAAAGAAAATAGCAGGATTTCTGGAAACTAAAAACAAAAGTGTTGACACAATTACTCCTGATGAATTCAAAAAATATTCCGAAAAAGGAATGCTAAAAAATCTCGTAAAGAATTATGACTTCTTTATTGCGCAGGCTAGTCTTATGCCAAGTGTTGCTACAACTTTTGGGAGGGTTCTTGGACCAAGCGGAAAAATGCCTTCTCCTCAGCTTGGAATAATAATGAATACTGATGAAAAAACAATAAATGAGCTAAAAAGTAAAATAGACAACAGCATAAAGATAAAAATAAAAGAGTCAAGCATCAAAATCCCAATAGGAAAGCAAAGCATGAAAGATGAGGAAATAATAGAAAACATCCTCTCAATTTACAATGCAGTTCTTAAAAACATGCCAAAAAATAAAGAAAATATCAAAAATATAGAGATAAAATTCACTATGACTAAACCCCAGAAAATACAGATAAAATGAAAGAGCAAAAGAAAAAAACAACTCATGTTTCAGAAGAAAAGAAAAAGATAGTCAGCGAATTATTAAAATTAATACAAAGCAAAAAAACAATCCTGATTGCATCTATAAAAAATATTCCTGGTTCTCAGTTTCAGGAAATAGTAAAAAAATTAAGGGGAAAGGCAATTGTAAATGTTCCAAAAAAGAATTTGATATTTAAAGCACTTGCTTCAGCAAAAGATCAGGAAATACACAAGATTAAAGAAAAAATAGGTTCAGATTTTGCATTATTGTTTTCTGATCTGGATTGCTTTGATTTGGCAGTTGATTTGATAAAAATTAAAAGCCCTTCAAAAGCAAAAGCAGGACAGATTGCTCCTTATGATATAGAAATTCCAGCTGGACCAACAGATTTGGTTCCAGGACCTGCAATAAGTGAATTAGGGGCATTAGGTATACAGATTCAGATTGAAAATGGAAAAATAACAATAAAAGCTCCAAAAATTGTTGCTAAAGAAGGAGCAAAAATCCCCCAAGGAGCAGCAGATATGATGAGCAAACTTGATATAAAACCCTTTTCAATAGGGTTTATCCCCTTTGCAGCATTTGACAATTCAGAAAAGAAATTCTATCCTGAAATAAGCATAGATCAGGAAAAAACACTTGAAGAATTAAATAATGCTTACTTTAGAGCTCTTCCATTTGCAGTTCAAATTGGATATACAACTCCAGAGACAATAACTTTCTTAATAGGAAAAGCAGGAAGACATGAAAAAGCAATTTCTTCATTAACTCACTCTCACACTCATTCAGATAAAACTGAAGGAGAGGAAAATTAAAATGGAATACATCTATGCAGCACTTTTACTGCACAAAGCAGGAAAAGAAATTAATGAAACGCACATAAAAAGTGTTGTTGCAGCTGCTGGAATAAGTGTTGATGAATCAAAAATCAAATCACTTGTTGCCAGTCTTAAGGGTGTTGATATAGCAAATGAATTGGCTAATGCTAGTTTAGTTGCTGCTGCTCCTGCACATCCTGGAGCATCTTCTGAGGAAAAGCATGAAGAAAAACCAAAAGAAGAAAAACACGAAGCTGCAGCTGAAGGACTTAGTGCATTGTTTAGTTAAATTTTCGGATTATAAACTCCTTGCACTAAGTAACACTTTTCTAGTTTGAACAGAATAATTTTATTTCACAAACCCCACTTTTTCCAGTAATTCCTTTCCCATAATTCTTCCAAGAGTTCCTTTTCTTCCTTCTTTTTCACAGAATTTTATCTGCTTGGGAAGAACCTCTCTTGCAGGATAAAATAAAACAGGAACAGGATCAGCAGAATGCCCTTTTAATTTACATGGAGTTGCATGGTCTCCTGTAACTACTATTTTTATTTTATTTTGAGGTGCGATTTTTCTCAGGTATCTAAACAGAGTAATATCAATATATTCCAGCATTAATTTCTTTTCAAAAGGTTTATTGTCATGTCCAGGAGTATCAACTTCCTTAATATGGATATAAAGATAATCTGCTTTTTTCATATTTTTCTTTAAAATATTCATTGAATATTTGCAGGCTTTTCTCAAACCCTTCCATAAATTTTCATATGCATCCACTCCTTTAAGAAGAGGATATTCAAAAGAAAAATTCTTCATTCCAGAAACATTTGAAAAACCAATTTCCAGGGGCATATAATTTGCAGAAATCCAGTTTTTATATTGTTTTAATTTAGGGGGCTCAATTCCTGCTCCCCTGACCATAAGGTAATTTGCAGGCATTAGTCCCTTTCTTATTCTTTCCTGATTAACAGGGTGGTTTTCAAGAACTTCATAAGCTCTTTCTAAAAATTCATTCACTAAATTTGAGGTATACTGGGAATTTTCATCATCATCTAAGGCCTTGCATCTGAAAATTTTGTTTATGGGAAAATTCATTCCCTGTATATAAGTTGAATCATTTCCTGATATATTATCTGAAAATCCCCCTCTGAAAACTAAAACCCCTCTGTGCTGAATTGTTGGCTTAAATACAAAATCACATGGCATTTTTATTTTATTAACTGCTTTTGCCAAAATTAAAGCTTCTTCTGTTGTAAGTGTTCTTCCTGCTCTTCTGTCAAGAATATTTCCCCATTCAAGAGAATCTATTGTCGCGAAATTAGCTCTTAAAGCCAAATCCCCCCTTGTCATTTTTAAATCACTTCCTCTTGCTTCAAGCTGGCCTCTTGAACTTGAAATTAAATCATTTCCAAAAATAGAAACAATTGCTTCATCAGATTCAGGGATAAATCCCGGTTTAACAGAATACATATATCCCAATTCTCCTCTTGCTGCAAAAAAATCCATATTCGGAGTTTGTGCTGCTTCTAATGGAGTTTTTTCATTCAGAAGCTTATGTGGCAAATCTCCTAATCCATCAAGTATAACTAAAACACCCTTCATGTTATAATGAAAAGGTTTATTCTTTATAAAAATTTAGTCAATAGGAAAGTGGTAACAGGACTAAGATTTCACAAAAATAATCCCAACCCAAAAACTTAATAACTCCAAATATGCTCTTAAAAACATGTTCTCAAAACTAAGGGAAAAATTAAAAAACTGGACCCAGGGGCTTGTCAAAAAGACAATTGTAGACGAAGTCCGGGAAATTTCAAAAAAAGAAAAAGCAAAAAAGGCACCTAAAAAGAAAAAAAGTGCAAAAAAAATCAAAGAGCTAAATGTTCCTTTGGAATTTAATGCAGGAATGCAAGGATATCAGCCAGATTTAGAAAAACTAAAAGAAGAAGTGAAATCAATTGAAAAACATAAATATCTTGAGCCAGAAAAAAAGATATTTGATAAGGAAGAAAGAGGGATTAGTGAGAAAATTATTGAAGATATAAAACACGAGGAAGAAGAGAAAAAAGGATTTTTCAAAAGGATTTTCTCAAAAATTACAAAAGTTAAAATTTCTGAAGATGATTTTGAGGTTTATTCAGAAGAACTTGAAATGCTCCTTCTTGAAAATAATGTTGCATTAGAAGTAGCTGAGAAAATAGTAGAGCAATTAAAAGAAAAAATAGTTGGAAAAGAATTCCTGAAAAAAGAAATAGAATCCCAGATAAAATTTACTTTTGAAGATATAATAAGGGATATCCTGATAGAACCTTTTGACTTAATTGAGAAAATAAGATTAAAAAAAGCAGATAATAAGCCTTATATTATTTTATTCTGCGGGATAAACGGAACAGGAAAAACAACCACAATTGCAAAAATTGCAGAGATGCTGAAAACTAAAAAATTATCCTCTGTATTGGCTGCAGGAGATACTTTCAGAGCAGCTTCAATAGAGCAGTTAAAAAAGCATGGTGAAAAATTAAAAATAAAGGTTATTGCTCATGAATATGGAGCAGATCCAGCAGCAGTTGGTTTTGATGCAATAAAATATGCTGAAAAAAATTATATTGATGTTGTTTTGATTGATACAGCAGGAAGAATGTATACTGAGAAAAACTTAATGGAGCAGATTTCAAAAATAGCAAGGGTATGCAAGCCAGACAGCAAAATTTTTCTTGGAGAAAGCATAACAGGAAATGATGCAATTGAACAGGCAAAAAGCTTTAATCAGGCAATTGGAATAGATGGAATAATTCTTAGTAAAGCAGATATTGATGAAAAGGGGGGAACTGCTTTATCAGTTGGATATATTACAGGAAAACCCATTCTCTTTCTTGGAACAGGACAGGAATACAATGCAATAGAACCCTTTGACAAGAATAAATTTATTGAAAAACTCGGCTTAAAAGAGGATTAAAAGATTCCAAGGGAGATTAATTCTTACTTGTAAATATTCTTCCTATGCCCAATCTCAACTACATAGATTATTAATTTATCATTCTGAATATCCAAAATAAGTCTATAATCTCCTATCCTTAATCTATAATAGGGGCTTCCAATCAACCTTTTAACAAAAGAATGAGGACGTATTCTTATTCTTTCAAGAACATTAATAATTCTTAATCTAATTTCTTTAGGCAATTTAGAGTGTTGTTCTTCGGCTTTTTTTGACAACTCTACTGAATACATTTTAGAATCTTTCTTTTCTTTTCAATTCTTCTAAAGAAATAGTTTTTCCTTCTTTTATTTGTTTTTCGGAGATAGTTATATTCTTTTTGGTCTCTTCAGAAAGTTCCATACAATCTTCAATTAAATCCCAAAGAATATTTTCATAACTTTCTTTTTCATGGAGTTTCATAATCTTTAATCTTTCTAATAATTCATCACTTATTTGTATTGTCGTTACCATAGTGATTATATAACCTGCTATAGTATTTAAATCTTTCCATAACCCAAACTTTATTAACTCCTTCTTTACTAAATATTTCATGTTAGAGAAACTAGGACAAGTATTGAAAAAAGCAACAGATAAAATAGCAAATGCCATATTTCTTGACAAAAATCTTCTTGACTCAATTATAAGGGATTTGCAAAGAGCTCTTATTGAAGCAGATGTTAATATTGCTTTAGTCAAGGAATTATCAGATAAAATAAGAAAATCAGCTCTTGATGAAAGAATAAAGGGAATTGAAAAAAAAGAGCATCTTATAAAACTTCTTCATGATGAACTTGTAAAGATTTTAGGGGAATATAAACAACTCAAATTATCTCCTTCAGAACAAAATAGAATACTTCTTTTAGGTTTATATGGTGCAGGAAAATGCGTGCATGAAGAAACTAAAATACAAACCTCAAAAGGAGAAATAATTAAAGCAAAGGATTTATATGATAAATATTCTAAAAAACTAAATGAAGAAAATATTAAAGATGGTAAGATAATAAACATAGAAAATGAAAATATTCTTGTACCTTCATTTAATCCCCAAACACAAAAAATTGAGGACAAAAAAGCAACTCATTTATGGAAATTAAATAAAAAAGAATTATTTGAAGTATATCTTGATAATGGAAATGATTTTTCGATAAGGGTAACTCCAGAACATCCTTTTTTTGTGCTTAGAAATGGAAAAGTGATAAAAATAAATGCAGAAGAATTAACAGAACAAGATTATGTATCTCTCCCTTCAAAAATAGATATTTCAGGTAAAACAATAAATTTATCAGAAGATATTAAAGAAATGAATCTTGACGTGTACCTTATGTCAGAAGAAATAAATAAGTATCTTCCTAAAGACAAGAATTTAAAAGAAATATGTAAGAATCTGAAACATAAAAGAAATTATTCTTATTTAACTCATTCTATTAAAAATGGAAAGATTCCTGTAGAATTAATTAATTTAAAGGATTTTAATCTTTTAAAGATAAAAGGTAAAGATGAAAAAAAGATAATTACCATCCCTTTATTTCTTACTTCAGAATTTTCAGAGTTCCTGGGATATGTTCTGGGAGATGGCTATCTCTCTAAAAGGTATATTGGAATTGCAAATGAGAACAAGGAAATAATTAATAGGGTAATTATTCTCTCAAAATTACTTTTTAATATCACCCCCACATTAACAAGAGATAAAAGAACAAAAAGTCTTTATCAAATCAGGCTTAATTCAAAGACACTTGTAAATATTTTCAAAATATTTGGATTAAAACCAGGAAAAAAAGGAAAACAATTAGAGGTTCCAAAACAAATAATAATTTCCAAAGATGAAATTATTAGGTCTTTTATAAGGGCATACTTCGATTGTGATTCTTATCCAAATAAGAATAAAAGATATATAGAATTAACTTCAGAAAGCCAAATTTTAATACAACAAATAAATATCTTATTAAGAAGATTTGGAATATTATGCACAATATCAAAAAAGTTAATTAATGAGATTCCTTATTGGAGATTATCAATAAAATCAAGATATTCTGAATATTATGCTGATAAAATAGGATATGAAATCAAAAGAAAACAGGATGCAGTTAATAATTATAAAACAATTGGAATACTTCAGGGAAGTGGAAATCAGGATATGATACCTCTGGGCAAAACATTAAAAGTTATAAGATTACAGCTAGGATTTTCAATAGGTGAAATACAATCAAATGCAGTTTATAGTTATGGCATTTATGAGAAAAAAGGGTTTATATCTAAAGAAAACTTAAGAAAATTATTAAATTATTATAAGCTAAAGAAAAGAGGATTTATCTGGAGTATTTTGCAAAATATTTCTGATAATATTGATTTAAATAAAATTTATCCTTATAATGCATTAAATGGAGTTATATACTCTTTAAAAAATGAAGAACTAATAACTTTTTCTAACAAAGAATTAAAATTAACAGATAAAAGCAGGCAAATGCTTAAATTAATCAATAAAAGTCAATTAGAAATAGATAATCTCTTTGAATCTCTGGAAAAGATAGCAGAATCTAATATTTCATGGTTAAGAATTAGTAAAATAAATAAAATAGAAAACTCAAGCAATTTTGTATATGATTTAACTGTTGAAGACAATCATAGTTTTATAGCAGAAGGATTTATAGTCCATAATACAACCACAATTGCTAAATTAGGAAACTGGTATGCAAAAAGAGGAAAAAAAGTTGCTCTTGTCGGACTGGATGTTCATAGGCCAGCTGCAAAAGAACAATTACAGCAATTAGGAGAAAAAAACAATCTAAATGTTTTTGTGGATTTTGAAGAAACAGATGCACTAAAAACCTGGAAAAAATTTGAAAAAGAAAAAAAATTCAGGGATTATGATTTGATTTTAATTGATACAGCAGGAAGGCATAATTTAGACAAGGAATTAATTCAGGAAATTAAATCTCTTGGAAAAGAAGTAAAACCAACAGAAACAATCTTGATAATGCCAGCTGATATTGGGCAGGCAGCAAAATCCCAAGCAAGTGATTTCCAAAAAGCACTTAATATTTCCGGAGTAATTATAACAAGAATGGATTCAACTGCAAAAGCAGGAGGAGCACTCACTGCCTGTGCTGAAACAAAAACAGGAGTTTATTTTATAACAAACGGGGAAAAAATAAATGACATAGAAGAATTCAATCCAGAGCATTTTCTCTCGAGAATGCTTGGAATGGGTGACTTGCATGGACTTCTTGAAAAAATAAAATCAGTAACAGATGAAAAAAAACAGGAGAAAATCCAGAAAAAATTAGAAGAAGGAAAATTAAGTTTGGAAGATGTAATTGAACAGGTTAAATCCATGAATCAGATTGGAGGATTTGATAAAATAAAAAACTTAATCCCTGGATTAGGAAATGCAAAAATACCAGAGAACTTGCTTGAAAATCAGGAAGAAAAAATAAAGAAATGGGAGCATATCTTAAAATCAATGACTCCAGAAGAAAGAGCAAATCCTGAATTACTTAAAAAACAAACCTCGCGTATAGCCAGAATTGCAAAAGGCTCAGGAGTAAATAACTCTGATGTAAGAAGTCTTCTCAAACAATATGATATGCTTCAGGATATGCTTAAGGGGGGGATGGATAATATGGATGTGTCTCAGGGCTTTTCCCAAAAGCAAATGCAAAAAATGATGAAGAAGTTTGGAAAAAAGAAGATGATGAGGTTTTAGAAAAAGCTAATCTAAAATAAAATAGTTATCTAAGTAAAATCATATATTACAATTATAATCTCCTAATTTATTTAATATAACAACCTTCAGAGGTTTACATCTTAACTAATTTTTAATAGGAAATGGCTTGAAACTCCTTTCTCCAAAACCCTTTTAAAACCCCTTCTTCTATAAAAAACATGAAAAACAAAACAAAATACACAATTATATTGGTATTAATGATTCTTGCAACAATAGCTTCAATAATACTTTCTTTTGTCCCCCTAAGCCAAGCATGTGGAAATTCTGAAAGCTGCAACATCGTAAATACCTCACAATATGAAAAAATATTTGGAATAAAGAATGCACATCTTGGACTTATTGCATTTCCAATCCTTTCAATACTCACAATTTTGGAATTAAGAAAATCAAAAAGATATCAAAAAAAATTAATAACTCTTGGAATGACGATAGGAAGTGCATTTGCAATATACTTTCTTTTTATCCAGTTCATAGTATTAAAAGCAGTATGCAAATACTGTTTGGTAGTGGATTTAGGGGTTTTAATAAGCTTAGGACTTATTTTCTTTTTTGAAGAGAAAATAGAAAAATAAATCAAAACAGTCATTCTTTTTTTAATTTACCTTTAATGGAAATTCTTAATCCAATTGGTATATACAAGCATTCTGTTGAAAATTCATAAGGAATATCTTGCCCATTTATTTCTTCAGATTCAACTCTAATGGGAAATTTAAAATGAAATTTATCTCCCTCTTCCTTTTTAATAAAATCAACAGGATTTCCAATATAAGTAGTATGTTTTCCTTTCTTCACAGTTTTAACACTAGCTGAATAAGGATTTCCCAAAGCAATAAAATTCAAAGTATCTCCTGTTTTTTTATTAATAAAATCTTCAAGTAAATCAGGAAAAGATTGATACTTTCTATCAAATACTCTTTTTTCTAAAATCTCTTTTTCTGCTCTTGATTTTCCAGTTGAATAGTAACTCTTAAGAGTATAGCAGGAATCTTTCATAGAATATTCGTAAAATTCCATTTCATTAACAATTTCTCTATAAGTAGAATCATTTAATTTTTGGAATTTCATAGAATTATCAAAAAAAGTAAAACTAATTTCATTAGGGCTCGCATCCAAATCAGCTGCAACTTTTAGTCACCTTATAAGAGGAAATTCTAATCTGCCTGATACATCATAATCAAGATTCTGGGAAAATGCAGTGCTTGAAAATAAGAGTGTTCCTGCAAGGAGAATCTTTTTAAGCTTCATATAAACAAATAAAAATTCCAATATAAAAGGATTTGGATAAAAATATTTATATAACAAACTTTAAAATACCAAATAAATTAAGTCTTTTATGAAAATGAAATTAATACAGCAGGGTGCAGAAGCTAAAATATTCCTGAATGAAAAAGAGAATTTTATTATTAAAGACAGAATTTCAAAATCCTATCGTATAAAAGAATTGGATGATAAAATAAGAAAAACAAGGACAAAATCAGAAGCAAAGATATTAGAAAAGGCAAATAAAATAATTGCTTCTCCAAAGCCATTTTTTATTCCAGATGGTAGTTATCAAATAAAAATGCCCTATATTAATGGGAAAAAACTTTCAGAACACTTAAATGATTTTCCTCTTGAAAAACAAAAGCAGATTATGAAAATAATTGGAGAAGAGGTTGCAAAACTTCATAAAGCAGATATAATTCATGGAGACTTAACAACCAGCAACATGATTTTAGTTAACTGTAACAGCAAGGATAGTGATAATAATATAAATAATGATAATCCCAGAGATAACCCCCATATAATCAATAAAAAAAGAGGTGATAATAATTTTCAAGTTTTCTTTATTGATTTTGGATTGGGTTTTATATCCAAGAAAACAGAAGACATGGCAGTTGATTTGCATTTATTAAAACAAGCACTAGAAGCAAAGCATTTTCAAAATTGGAAAACTCTTTTTGAACAAGTTAAAAGCTCTTATGAAAAAGAATTGGGTCATTCAGAGTCTCACAAAGTCTTTGAAAGAATAACTGCTGTCGAGCATAGGGGAAGATATAGGCATTAAATTATATTTTTAAAATATTCTTCCATAATCAAGTATTGTTTATATCCAAAAAAAGTCATCTTATTAGCTTCTCCAAATTTCTCAAAATTATCTCCCTTAATAGATTGATCCTCTAAAACATTACAAAGAGATTTATACATAACAATTAAATCAGAAACAGATAATTCTTCTTGCTTCTTTTTTGAATATTGTGAAAGAGAAGTTAAAAGCATCTGGGGAATTCCAAGATTAAAAATAGTTACATGATAAAATATCCTGTCAATCATCCCCTGTTTGCTATTAAGAAAGATATTTTCACAAACTTGATTATG
>Ga0208958_1002870_pt1 | contig 14125 bp, 11 predicted proteins | sample RifOxyB1_FD_184032 | JGI IMG/M metagenome (GOLD analysis project Ga0208958, IMG submission 184032) | Soil microbial communities from Rifle, Colorado - Rifle Oxygen_injection B1 (SPAdes) | ecosystem: Environmental > Terrestrial > Deep subsurface > Rock core/Sediment | place: Rifle, Colorado... | reverse complement strand
GAGGAAATCTACGGTAAGAGGCTGGTACTGTTTGCTCCTTTATACATTTCAAATTTATGTAATAATGAATGTCTTTATTGCGCTTTTAGAAATAACAATCACAAATTAACCAGAAGATCTTTAGGGCAGGATGAAATCCAAGCAGAAACCCAAAATTTAATTAAAGAAGGCCACCAAAGGATTTTGCTGGTCGCTGGAGAAGCTTATGGTCGTCAAGGTCTTGATTATATCCTAAATTCCATCAACACTATCTATGCCGTAAAAAGCAATCATCACTGTATCAAAAGGATTAACGTTAATATTGCACCACTAGAGACCAATGAGTTTAAGCGCCTAAATGAATCTAAAATTGGCACCTATCAACTTTTCCAGGAAACCTACCATGAAAAAACTTACCATCAACTGCATCTAAAAGGTCCCAAGGCAAACTATGACTACCGTTTAAAAACCATGGACCGGGCCTTTGCGGGAGGTATCAAAGACGTAGGCATTGGAGTGTTATTTGGACTTTTTGATTGGAAATATGAAATTTTGGCCTTACTACAGCACATCCATTATTTGGAGCAGGAATTTGGCATCGGACCTCACACTATCTCGGTACCTCGAATTGAACCGGCCTATGAATCCAGTTTATCCTATAACCCGCCTTATCCAGTAACCGACGAGGACTTTAAAAAAATAATTGCCGTCTTACGATTGGCCGTTCCCTATACGGGAATTATTTTAAGTACCAGAGAAAATGTTGCTTTTAGAAAAGTGGCTTTCCACCTGGGAGTTTCACAAATTTCTGCCGGTAGTAAAACCAACCCTGGGGGATATACCACTCATGACAATAATGCTCGAATGGGTGAACAGTTTTCACTGGGAGATACCCGTCGTCTACTAGATGTTATTAAGGATCTCGTCAAGCAAGCATACATCCCTTCATTTTGCACCGGTTGCTATCGGATGGGACGCGTAGGCGCAGATTTTATGGATCTGGCCAAACCAGGCCTGATTAAAGAACACTGTCTGCCTAATGCCATCTTCACCTTTAAAGAATACTTAAATGATTTTGCGGATGAAGAATTAAAAATCGCCGGCAATAATTTAATTAAAAACATATTATCCAAAGATATTTCCAGTAACCGGCAAGAGGATATTTTAAAAAACATTAAGCAAATAGATTGCGGGAAAAGAGACGTGTACTATTAACATCCACTCAAAATATGCTACACTTATCTCATGAAATTCCGGCTTTTAATAATCAGTTTTGACTTTCGACCTCAACTGGGTGGGGTGGCGACTTGTGCTTATGAACTGGCTTGTGCTTTGAGCAAACAAAATATTGAAGTCAAAGTGGTGGCACCATATAGGGACGGAGTTGAGCAATTTGATCAACATCATTTTTTTAAAACTAAAAGAGTCAAACTTCCATCTTCTGCCCTTAAAAGTATTTTTAAACTCAAAAAAGAAATTGAAAATGAAATTGATACTTTCCAACCTATGGCCATTTTAGATTTATTATGGATGCCAGATGGTTTGGCCACTTTTTTCGCTCACAGAAAAAAGACTCCCTTTTTTCAAATTATTCACGGAGTAGAGGTTATTGAGTCACTTTATTCACTACGAAAAATACTTCGTTTTGCCTTATCCCCCCTTAAAAATAGGGTTTTAAAAAATGCTCAGGAAATTTTTTGTGTCAGTCATTTTACTAAAGAACTGGTTAAAAGATATTGTCCTATTGCTGATGATAAAATATTTATCATTAACAATGGGGCCAATCCCCAAACTTTTTATCCTAAAGATAAAAATAAAACCCTGATAAACAAGCATAATCTCCAAAATCGATTTTGTTTTTTAACTCTCGGCAGGCTGGAAGACTATAAGGGCATAGATATGGCCATTTTGGCCTTTAAAAATCTCAAACATTGCCAAATTCCTTTTAAATACTTAATTGGTGGAACCGGCCCAGATCTATCCAGGCTTAAAAAAATGGTTAAGGAGTACGAACTCGAAGAATACGTCGAGTTCATTGGTGTTATTCCTTCACCGCTTTTAGTGGATTATTATAACCTGTCAGATTGTTTTATCACTTTATCAAGAGAGGACTATAAAACTCCCAACGTTGAAGGTTTTGGACTGGTTTTTTTGGAAGCAGCTCTTTGCAAAATTCCGACACTCGCCGGAAACTCCGGTGGAATCCCCGATGCGGTAATTGCCCCCACCACTGGATGGTTAGTTGACCCTCAAAATATTGCAGAAATCGCTCGCACCATGGAGTCGATATTACTAAACCCTGAGGACGTCAAAAAAAGAGGAATAAGCGCATATGAAAGAGTTTTGTCCCATTTAACCTGGGATCATATGGCAAACAAAATAATACAAAGGCTAAAAATGCATGTGCGGAATTAGTGGACTCTATTTAAAACAAGGTCAACCAGTTGATCCACAACAGCTAATGATTTTCAATGAAGCACTTGCTCATCGTGGACCTGATGCTAGCGGACTTTATTATAAAAACAATATAGGATTATCTCATACTCGGCTAAAGATTTTAGACCTCAGTGATACTGCCAACCAACCATTTAAGTCGCCTGACCAAAAAAAAATTTTGGTTTATAACGGAGAAATTTACAATTTCCAAGAAATAAGAAATGACTTAATCAAAGAAGGTATTAACTTCAAATCTACCGGCGACACCGAAGTCTTATTTCAAGGGCTCATTCACTATGGAGAAAAACTTATTCCTCGCTTGAATGGTATTTTTGCTTTTGCCTTTTTAGATCTTTCAAACAATAGTCCAGTCCTTATGCTTGCCAGAGATCGCTTCGGGGTCAAACCGCTCTTTCTTTCCATTAAAAATAATCAATTGGCCTTTAGTTCAACGATGGCACCACTACTTAAACTGGATTGGATTAAAAAAAATATTAACCCTGAAGTCCTTTTTTATTTTTTAAAATTTGGACACGTTCCCACTCCTTTATCCATATTAAGCGACATTACTCAATTAAAACCCGGTTATGTACTGCATTTTAACGGAAATAATTTAGAAGAACATTGCTATTTCGACTTGTTCAAATCGCAAAAAAATTATTTACCTTTATCTGAAGATGAGGCCACTAATCAATTGGAAACCTTACTAGGTCAAAGTGTCAAAAGACAATCAATTAGCGATGTGCCGGTTGGAATATTTTTAAGTGGGGGTATTGATAGTTCTCTGCTGACAACCTCTTACCTGGAAAATGTAGGAAAATCTATTTCAACCTTTTCGATTAAATATAAAGAAAGTGAGTTTGATGAATCCAGTTATGCGCAAATTGTGGCCCAACATTTACATACCGACCACCATGAAATATTAGTGGAACCCAAGGATTTATTTAATCAAATACCGAGCATCCCCAAATTTTTTGATCAACCATTTAGCGACCCTACCATGCTGCCTACGATGTTTTTATGTGAACAGGCCAAAAAGAAAATAACCGTGGCCTTGTCTGGAGATGGTGGTGATGAACTATTTTTTGGTTATACTTACCAGCAAATGATGCTTCATTTAAATGCCCTAAGACATCTTCCCTCACCGCTTAGATCCACTGTTTTAAAGCTCCTTAAAAATTCAATCCAGTGCATACCTGGTAAATTACCTATAACCCTTCAACAAATTTGCAAATTTTGTGATATTTTATCTTTTGAAAATAGTGAAGAATTTTGCATGTATTTCATCGGCACTATTGGCCCTATGCATATGAATAGATTAAAACAGATAGTCAATCTCCCAGGTCTTAACCACACCAAACATTATCATGAACTATTGCAAAACTTTAATCATGAAAATTTATTTCACCAAATTGAACGACTTTTTCAATCAACTTTTTTACCTGATACCGTTTTGCAAAAAACTGATCGGGCATCGATGGCCTTTGGACTTGAAGCCAGGGTTCCTTTTCTAGACAATGATTTGTTTGATTTTTCCAGAAACTTAAACCCCGGGTTAAAATATAAAAATGGTATAAAAAAATACCTTCTTAGAAAACTGCTGGCAAAAAAACTGCCTCCCATTATTACTAATCGAAAAAAGCAGGGTTTTTCTATTCCCATGAGACAGTGGATCAAAACTGATTTGAAATATTTAATGGATATTTACTTGGATCAAACACTAAAATCTGATCCTTATTTAAATCCAGTTGAAATCAAAAAACTTGTATATGAACATCTCCAAAATCGCGCTAATCATAACCACTTGCTGTGGTCTTTAATTGTCTATCAAATGTGGAAAGAACATTATTCCATCAATTAAGTCAGGTAATGCCAATTTCCAGTCGACTATTCACTCAATATTAGGACAATACTTCCTCTAAACCAATATTTATAATTCGTTGTTATAATCATACTTATGAAAACAAGAACAATTGATTTGCGGGGAAAGCTATGTCCATTTCCCATCATGGAAGTCATGAATTTAGTAGATGAAATGAAATCTTTAGAAAGTATTACTTTTCACATTGATGATCCGCTGGCGCTTAAATCTATTCCTGAAGAATTATCTGAATATTCAGATTTAAAAATATGTATCAAAAAAATAACTTCCTACTGGGAAATAACCATAAATAAAAGTTGAGGTTTAACATGTTCAAACAGCTTTTTAATAAAAGCATGATTATGATCATTCTTTTTAGCACTCTCAATGTCATTATGTATTTTAGTATTAAAAAATTCTGGATTGGCGGTAGCAGCTTCTTACCTATGATTGGTAAACTGGGTCCCAACAACGCTCTCTTGTTTGCCTTTCTAGTTAATATGGGTGTTATCGTAGGCGCCTTCTTGGGGGCCGTTTTTTCCAAAGAATTTAGCTTAAAAACTCCCCAGATGAAAGATATTCCCAAGGCCATTATCGGTGGTATTTTAATTGGCATTGGCATCACTTTAGCACCTGGAACCTGCACCACTTCTTTTGTGATTGGCTTTCCCATGCTCTCGATTTCATCGTTTATCTCAGGTGCCGGCATATTCATTGGCGGATACATTGTCTATCTGACCATCCTCAAAAAAAACTTAAGTAAATAAGGAGTTCCTATATGTCATTTACTCTACTTGTAACAATTGGTTTTATATTTGGAATCGGACTGGGATTTTTCGTCCAAAGAGCCGGACTGTGTTTTGCCCACGGATTAGGCGAAATTTTTGTAGGGAAACCCAAACGGATCATCAGGATGACTTTACTTATTTTTATTATTTCAGCGCTGGGTTTTTATTTCTCCTCATTTATATCTGCAGATCTGGGGCTAAAACCAATTGGTGAATTACGCGGTTTTGGATTCTACAACCTCCTGTCTGGAATGATTTTTGGCGCCGGTATCATTTTAAATGGTGGATGTATTCTAGGTACGCTTAGGCAACTAGGTGAAGGAAACCTGACTTTCCTAATTGTACTTTTATCTTTTATCCCGGGCATGGCATTGGTGGTTTTTGTCCTAAATCCGCTGTTAAACCATAGCTACAACGTGCAAAATATTATCCTTCCAGGTTTATTAAATATTGACCCGGGGTATATTATATTTCCAAGCGTGCTCGGAGCGATCATCTGGTATACGATACTTAGTTTAAAGAGGAATTAATTTGAATCTTAAGTACAGCGAAAAATCTCTGAAAATATTTGAAGAACGAAATAAATTATTTCGGATTATTTACGATACGCTTATTAGCTGTGCAGGCTTGTACGGTAGCCCGGTTTTTCAACATTTGACCCACAACCTACTGGAAATTTCGAATGCCAATCAAGTTTTGCTAACGATTATTGAAGGCACCGAAGTTACCAAACTCTCTCAATATCAAATATCAAAAGTACAATCAATTATCAATATCACTAACGATATTCCTTTTGAGATAAGACAATTAGCTGATTATGAGGCCCTTCCTACTAACCATCTAGTCAACAGCCAAGATTTGTCTCCTAAACAAATGATTAATTTAGAAAAGTTAAAAATACCAATAACCTGTCAAAAAGACGAAAGTTATTATCTTTTCTTTTTAACCAATCAAAGTTCCATCATGGCCTATGGAATATTAAAATATGAAGATTCGGCTAAATTAAAAGCGAAGGATCTGGTAGAAACCTATTTAGGATTACTTGGAGAGATTGCTAAAAGAGAAAAATCATTAGCTGATCTTGCGATGAGCAACCGCCGTTTTGAAAAATTAATTGAAAGCAGCCCTACAGGATTTCTACTCATAGATGATAAACAAAAGATAATTCAAATTAATAAGGCCACTGAAGATTTATTTGGGTTGCCAAGACACGAAATCGTCAATAAAAAATGCTATACATTTTTTTGCAAAGGACTCGCATCATGTCCTTTAAGCAAAGGCAATCCTGATCAAAAGATCAGAGAAATTGAGATCATTAATCGGAAAAATGAAACTATTCATATGATTAAACATGCCATCGTAATCGAGATGCATGGAAAAAAATACATGTTAGAAACTTTGGTAGATATAACCAGTTTAAAAAAAGCAGAAAAGGCCCTGGCCCAAAATGAGCAACGACTTCATGATATTATCATGAGCACCGCTGATTGGTTTTGGGAAATTGATAAAAACGGCAATTATTCGTATGTATCAGATGCCGTTGACAGACAAACTGGTTATAGCGTGAATGAACTGCAAAACAAACACTGTTCCTTTGTCATTGATCACGCATTCAAAAATAAATTCATTAAAGATCTTGAAAAATTTTATAAAGAAGAAAATCCCATCGTAGATTATGAAAACCAGATAGCAACCAAAGATGGGGAAATTAAAATTTTTCAAAAAAATGGTGTGCCTACTTTTGATGAAACCGGAACTTTACAAGGATTTATTGGTGTTGATAAAGACATCACCGAAAAAAAGAATGCTGAAAAGCGACAAGAGGAAATGAATAAAAAGCTACTCCACTCTACCAAACTGGCGGCAGTAGGAGAATTAGCGGCAGGGGTCGCCCACGAAGTCAACAATCCCTTATCCATTATCATGGGTAATATTGAAATGATGAAAAGTAAAATCCAATCCGACGAAGGTATGTCCGACAGCCTCAGCAAACATCTTGTTACCATCACCACTGCCATAGAAAGAATAAAATCGGTCATTCAAGGAATGAAAGGACTTTCCCGAAGTGAAAGTAGCGCAATTGAAATATGGGATGCTAACGAAATTATTCGAGATAATTTCAATCTCATCAATATTATTTATGAAAAAGAAGGAATTCATTTACTCACGAATTACTCCAACGAAAAGGCCTATATAAAATGTTCCAAGGATCAAATCCAACAAGTTCTATTAAATCTTATCAGCAATTCCCGAGATGCCTTAAAAAATAAAAAATTCCACAAAAATATCACTATAAATTGTAAAGTGATCGGACGCAAAGTCATTCTTGCCATCTCAGATAATGGTTCAGGAATACCCGAGCACTGCAGAAGTAAAATTTTTCAATCATTTTTTACCACTAAACCGGCAGGAGCTGGAACCGGGTTGGGGCTTAGTATTTGTCAGACTATCATTAGCGAGCATGGAGGAAGTATTGATTTTGAAAGCACCATCAATGTCGGAACTACTTTTTTCGTTTCTCTGCCGCTGGTGGAATATTTAGCAAAAGACCCCACCCCGATCAAAGAAAAAGACCTCACTTTTACTTTGGCGGGAAAGAGGATCCTGGTCGTTGATGATGAGGATGATATCAGAGAAATCTTAAGGGATTACCTGGAATTGGAACAAGCTATCGTTATGACCGCCAGTAACGGGCTGGAAGCTTTTGAGAAATATCAAAAAAATGATTTTGACATCATTTTAACTGACTTAAAAATGCCTCTGATGAGTGGTGACGAATTCATTCAAAAAGTTGTCAATTATAAAGCACAATATCCTAAGATACTCGTTATAACAGGCGAATTAAACGATACTAAAATTATTAATTTACTAAAGAAAAAGGATATCAACTTACTCAAAAAGCCATTTACTAGAGATAATCTGATGCAAGAAATTCAGTTTCTTTTTTTAGAACATTAACATAGTTAATTTTTCTTCTTAAATTATCTCGTTCACTGTCTTAATTATCTGTGAAACGCTCATCTTTTTTACTTTATGACTAAAATAGATTTAGTTAAGAAAATTTTTGATAAATTTACTTGAATATTTCACTCAGTAACGCTATTTTTATATTTAGGTTTTATTAAGGAATTTTATGGATCTATCCAAATATTACTATTTAGAATTTTCCGCATTTATCAAGAATGCCCGACAACGCTGTGGTTTTAGCATTGAAGATTTATCAGCTAAAACTGGCATTTTGACCAAGGATTTAAAGGAATATGAATCAGCTTCTCAAATCATTCCGTCCAACGAATTTAGTTTAATTATTGAAGCTACCGAAACTCCTAAAACTGAAGTTATTAACTTTCTACATGACCTCTATGTTTTAAGTGCGACTATTTCTTCCAGCAAAGATCTTAAAGTTTCTTAAAATTCTTAACTTTCTTTACTTCTTTTGACATTTACTTTGAACATTTTTCGACGTTTTCTAATAGATAGTTGCCCTGCCCTAGTTTTTGTATTTTTATACCACGCTTAGACAATTTGCTTCTTAAATTACATAAATGCACATCAAAGGTTTTTTCGTGCACCATTAATCCACGCCAAATTTTTTCCGTGATGGCCTCTCTACTACTTATATAATCCTTGCTGTTAATTAAACAATCAAAGATTTGTTGTTCCTTAGATGTTAGCTCACTAAAATTAAACGACGGTTTTTCTGCCACGGGCAAATCCATCTTTTTAAAAATTGAATTTTTGGTCAGTACCCATTCAATGTTGGCGATCAACTCATTGGAGTTGATCGGTTTAATATGATACCCCAGAGCTTTATTCTTATAAAAAAATCTCATGATTTCTAGGTCATCAATATCAGAAACAATATAAAGAGATATTTCAGCAAAAATGTCCCGGTGATTATTAAAAAACTCTATGAGGTTACCATCAGTTAATGATAACGAACTGATAAGCATGGCGGGTAAATCATTTTTTTTAGTTTCCTCATAACGTTGTTTTAGCTGGGAAAACTTATCAAAATAAGTTGTTTCAAATCTTACATCAAAAATAATTTTATAGAGATCAATTACTTGTCGATCATTTTCCAATATCCAGATTCGGTTAATTTTTTCCACCTAATTTCTCCAAAACCCCTTTTCTTTACATCACCAATCTCGAAGATTATAGCATTAATTTAACCGATTTAGCGAAAGTTTTACTTTAATTTTTAATTTTCTTAAATATAATAGCTTAAATATCTTAGCAAAAGGAGTTTCTATGCATACCATCTGTATCCCTCTAGCTAACGGTTTTGAAGAATTAGAAGCAATCACTTTAATTGATATTTTAAGAAGGGCCAAGATCAACGTCATCATTGCAGGAGTGAATGAAGAATGGGTTGAAGGCGCTCATCAAATCAAAATCCAGACCGACACTCTTATAAAAAATATTAGCTCCAATAAAATTGATATGATTCTTCTCCCGGGTGGAATGCAAGGAACTAAGGGACTTTGCCAAGACCAACATGTCCAAAAGCTTATCAAAGAAATGAACACCCAAAATAAAACCATTGGTGCCATCTGTGCGGCTCCCCTCGCGCTGGACACGGCTCAAGTCCTTAACGGCCAATTTACCTGCTACCCTGGCTTGCAAAGTCAGATCAAATCATCGCATTATAAGGAGAGTCCAAACGTTGTTATTGATAATAACATCATGACGTCCCAAGGCCCGGCTACGGCCCTAGAATTTGCGTTAGAAATTGTTAAATTTTTTATGGGAGAAGAGGTGTACAAAGACATCAGAGAGGATTTACTGGCAGATCGCTAAGATCGCACCAAGAAAGAGTGATTTAGCGTCATTAGGTGATGTTTTTCAATTATTTGTGCTTGAAAATCCACAAATAATTCATTAGATTAGTTATATCAACTAGTGGGGGTGTAGCTCATCTGGGAGAGCGTCTCGCTGGCAGCGAGAAGGTAGCAAGTTCGATCCTTGTCATCTCCACCACTTTTCTTTACGAACAATCGACAACAATGACTCTCGACTCTCATCCCTTCATGGTGGAACACACTGCACTCAACCCCTCAACGACAGGCATTTAGCACTCTCAACCGATAATTTGCTTATTCCACTCTATGATATTCAACAAATTCCCATTGCATTATTGGCACTGCAAGCACGGACTCAATGCCTGTATAAAACAGCTTTAAAAAGTTTTGATCAATTATTCCCACAAACTTTGATTCTTCCGGGCCTTCAATCCAAAAATATCCAGAGTAAAAATCGTAGGCCCCTCTAGTTATTTTGCTCAAAGGAGCAGTACCACTCAGATGGAAAAAACCAGATAGTGATAATGGGTGAAAAGAATTAAATACCTCTACCGAAGAGTCACTACTTGGGCCCGCCGAAATCTCCAGTTGAAAAACCGCATTTTGGTATCGTCCTGATACAGCTGAAATTAGATTTATATTTTGAGGAGAGAGAGGGATTTCACCGCGAACAAGTTGAGCAGTTCCTACTCGTCCATAGTTTTTTGAATACCAGTCCATGACAATTAAATCGTTTTTCCACTGACGAATAATTCCAAAGGATTCACTGTTTTCTCCAACTAACATCCCTCCCTCTGACGTAAGCCACTGCCGGTTGTTAAATTTCAACGTAATTCTTTCGATTGATTCGAAATTTCCAAAATAAAGATTCGCTGTGGTGGCAATATATAATTGGTTGGGAGAGTGCATTCCTTCCCTATTGCGAAAAGCTGTTACATCAAATCGCATGGTTTGATACTTATTGGTTGATTCATTAAAAAGATGTCCATAATACTGACCAGAAAGAGAGTCCTCCATCAACTGCGTTGGGAGATCATCAAAACCGGCCTCATCAATCTTTATTATAGAATTATAAAAAGGCGCTGTGTTAGATTTTACAAATAGTTCATCCAATCCTTTTAATTTACGATAAGAACATTGGCCACAAACCAATTTATTATTTTGAACCGTACATTGTAAATTTGTTGGTAATCCATACAAAAATAATTCGCCGGAATAAAAGTTGTATGCCCCCGATTGAAAAATAATGTCTCTAACGTTTGAATTTCCCTTACTAAGCCGGCCCTTTATATCGTATTGCCCATAGGAGTGATTGATCTTCGGTGATTCCTGTAAAGTTCTATTGACTTCGATCTGTATAATATTATCAAGTCCTTCGCAAGTAGCTTTGTATTCACCAGAGAGTGCGTCGACATATTGATTGCCCTCAAGAAAGATCGAATTATTCACATGGTTATTTTTAAGATCAAAGGACCTTTGAAAATTCAGACTCATTGTACCGTTTATGGAAGAAGATACACTCCGAAAATTACCCATAAGATGGCTTCCATGAATCATCATACTCGAAATCATTATGTCTTGATTTTGGAAGTCGAAGGTAAGCTCCATTTTATCTGGATCGAACATTACCTTATCGTAGAAGCTACTAATATACTCTGGAGTAAAAAAGCCTCCTAAATATGTTTTTAGAATTGCGTTGAGTTTTGGGAACTCCTTGCCCTCTTGGACGACAAACAAATCTAGGGTTGCCATCACTTTTTTATTCTTACTTGGAACAACTAACTCACCAACGTAACGCCCAAGCTTCAGGCCGTTCTCGTGGTGTCCTTCATCAACCGACATGTCACCGACGGCCAGCACCATATTGGTGGACGTTAGTAAAAAAAATAATGCAAAGAACACTGTGATTGCTTTCATTGCCAGTCTCCTTATTCATAAATTACTACCGTGGTAAACATTCCCTGCGCAGGATTCATCGGAGGCATTTCTCCGGGAATTGGTGGTCTATCCATATCATTCATCATGTGATGTAAAAAATGACAGTGCAAAAGCCAAGTGCCCGGTTCCTCTGCGACAAATTCAACTGTTCTAGTTTCTCCGGCGCTTACTGAAATAGTTGATGCTGGCCATTGTGCGGAATCAGGTATTCTTCCACCTTCTGTTCCGGTAACCCAGAAACTCACGCCGTGCATGTGGATGGGGTGTGACAACATACTCAGATTAGCTATTCTCAGCCGCACTCTTTGACCTTTCTTTACCTCTATAGGGAGGGTAGCTGGAGCAATTTTTCCGTTGATAGTAAAATAGTTCCAGTCCATGGACATTGTATCCGGCTCACCACCTCCAGGCAGAACTTTCCAAATTTGCAGCATAAGGGTAAAATCCATATCTACTTTCGGCGCGTAGTCGCGACGAGGGTGAGCAACAAAAAATCCCCCCAATCCCATTCCAACTTGATGAGACTCCATATGACCAGAGTGATACATAAATGTGCCATGTTGCTTAATGGTGAACTCATAGACATAAGTACCACCAGGAGGAACTGGCCGCTGAGTAAATCCAGATGCTCCGTCCATCGCGTTGGGGAGCTCTATTCCATGCCAGTGGACAGTCGTTGGTTCGGGGAGACCATTTATAAATCTGACTTTAATGTGATCGCCCTCAGTTACCTCGATAGTAGGCCCTGGCATTTTCCCATTATAACCCCAGACGACTATGGGCCTTCTGGCGTTGAAATCTAAAGAAAACATTTGAGTTATTGGTTCGGCAACTAATTCGAAAACTTTGGTGCCATTTTCGTCCACAGTGAAAGGGAGCTTTCCTACTTCTTGACTCAGCACTGGTACAGAGCTTCCTCCTGAAAAAGAATAGCGTCCATCGATGGCAAAGCCCAAAATACCCAAAAGCGCAAACGACAGCAAAAGAGTTAATTTAAATCGGGGGGAAAGGATCTTCATGCTCACCTCCTAAAAAAAACCAACGGCAAGCACGCTACACCTTAAGAGGATATAGCGTCAAGCTGCTGAATATAACAAGAATTAAGGTGAATAAAGCATGAATTGCTTTAAAAAAAATAATTTTAAAATTTTATGCACATTGTTTAAATACAAAAACCTGTACTGTCTACCGATAAATTAAGCAGCAACTTTAAATTCAGTAAAAAGTCCATGTGCATGTTTAATCTTTTTATATTTTACCGATTGTAAATTGGTTAATTGAGGTTGAGACGATTTATTTACCAGTTTAATTGCTTTTTCTCGTTTAAAAAAATCGCTAATAGTTTACCTCGACCCCCCAGATATTTCTGAAATCTTGCTCACTGGAAGATCAAAACCCAGATACAGTTTCCACAAAACCGAATGATTTTCCGAAGGATTTCCAATGAAATGTGGAATAAAAGCAGACAGATAACTTACTTGTGGTAATGGTTCGTCCAGCGTCTGACTACCTCCACCACTTTTCTTTAGGTCTTTTAACAAGACCTTTTTTTTGCCCAAAAATCAAAACTTATCCGGTACTAGTAATTTCCAAACTCCCGATCATACACTGTAATCAACTTATTCAATCAAACACTAATAGTTAGACAATTAGAGAAGCAATATAGGGGTATCTTATGGCCACGCTAGAGAGTGCTAATTCTTTTATTGAAAAACGTATTGACGCCCTGGATGGTCTCATCGGTCATATTTCAGAATTTTATTTTAATGATCAATCTGGACAAATTAAATATGTCGTAGTTGATGAAGGAAATATTTTCACACATAAAAAGATTTTAATAACACCTGAACTCATTAGGATAAATGAAACTGATCAGACTTTGCATATTGAAATGACCAGGAAAGATTTTAAAAATATTTCTCACACTCACAATGAAAAACCGATTATTGACCAAAAAAAAGCTAGCTTGCATGAGCACTATGATTGGGAAATTTACATGGGTTCTGAAGTTTTACTCTCTAATCCAAAGCATGAGACTTCTTTTCTTTTAGAGCCGAAAAACCCGGACGGATCATTGTTCGATTTTCATTTAAGAACAACAAGGGTTGTAGCAGGTTATATGTCCCAGTTCAATGATGGCCTAAATGGTAAGGTAATTGATTTCATGATTGATCCCCACAAATGGAATATTGATAGTTTTGTTATTTTGAGTCAATACGGGGATGAGATTCATTTGCCATGGGGTCTGTTAAAGTCGATCAGCTTTGATGAAAGAAAAATTAATTTTAACACTACTCAAGACAAATTTTACGACCATG
>Ga0208958_1002864_pt1 | contig 14146 bp, 11 predicted proteins | sample RifOxyB1_FD_184032 | JGI IMG/M metagenome (GOLD analysis project Ga0208958, IMG submission 184032) | Soil microbial communities from Rifle, Colorado - Rifle Oxygen_injection B1 (SPAdes) | ecosystem: Environmental > Terrestrial > Deep subsurface > Rock core/Sediment | place: Rifle, Colorado... | reverse complement strand
GGATGTCACTTATCATTCTTATGACTCTGCTAGCTTTCATAATTAACGTAGGACTTTTTGTTAAGGCTAAAATTAATCTGCAAAATGCTGTCGATTCCGCTGCTTGGGCCGGAGCATCCGTTCAAGCAAAACAATTAACTAACATTGCTTATCTCAATTGGGAAATGAGAAACGTCTACAAGGAATGGATGTTTAAATATTACGTTTTAGGACAAGCCTCACTAACTAAAACCAGACTTACCGGAGGTTATGGAATTAGCGGACTACAACCTCTTGGCCCCAATATGAGCTATCGAGCTGATACTATATTCAAAGATAGTGAGCAATTCGCTTACGACCCTAACGCTTACTCAAAATATAATCTTCCTTCTATCTGCTTTCACTTTGGAAAAACCGGATCCGAATTTAACATTTGTGAAGCCGCCCTCGTTCCTGGTCTACCTAGATTTAAACCTATAAGCATACCTGGTATCAGCGAACACCAAGAAGTATTTTTAAATAGCATTGTTAAAACCAAAGCTAAAAACTGTTCAGAGCGAACCCAGATAAATTTTGGTGTCGCACTTATGTGGGCCTATGGAGTTGGAGGAGTTATTGTACCAGGCGCACCTGGTATTGCTTCCAATCGACCAGGTGCCTGGCCAAAAGCTTTTGAGTTAGCAATCCGTATGAGAAATCTAGAAACATTCGTAAATCGCCCAGCGATCACTGATGGTATGTGCACCAGCGGAGATTGCGGCGTTAATGTCATAAGTCTAGATGATCAATATACCACCATCCCAATTAACGAAAGACCCATTAAAGCCTTTTGGTCAGCATATCGAAATCTAAACCCCGATATGCAACAAAGATTCACTCTCTATGAAATTGCTCCCAACGCATTTGCCCCTAATCCAAATACCCTCTCAACTTTTTTAATACCAGCTTCAGGAAGTATTGCCGGAGTTAGTCCCAGAATTAAACAGTATCTCGATTTACAAGCGTACCCCCTCAATCTAGTCACTTATTTTAGTACTTTTTCAAGCCGAACAGCGGAAATGGATCACGGAAATATTAAAGCTGAAGCTTCTTGTGATAGAGCAAATACCGCTATCCCCGTTCCTGGATACCTATTTGGCTTTATTAAAAACCCTGAAGTCCTCACCTATTATGCAGTTAAAGGAAAAACCAAATTTATTGGACTTTTTTATCCATTCCAAGATGACGAGGGCATTGAAATTTCAGCCTACGCCGCAGCCAAACCATTTGGAGGAAGAATTGGACCTCGACTGTTTCATATCGATTCCAATACTCAAGTAAAACCAAGAAAAAGCTCTCGGCAGTTTCGCTCATTACCATATGTTTCAGGTATTCAACCAGGTGGTGTACCTCAAGGTAATATGCCCGACCCAATTATACCTCTAGCAAAACCTGGAGGTGGGAAATTTTTTGTCTCCAACGACAATGATGTCATAGGGGGCATACCGGATACCGGAGACAATCTAACCTTTGCTATCCCCAACCTTATATATGAATACTTAGATTCCTCTCAAGATATCGGCTTAAACCAAACCAGATATTCAAGTGCCGGCTTGGATACAATTCAAATAGTTGCTCCAGCAACCAGCATCGATAATGCTAAAACTATTCATGAATTTGCAGGACTTTACGACAAAACTCAATTTAGAATGTTTGCTGCCAACATCCCCCCTCTTGGACAAGAAACCATTATTTCAGCTGATTCCGTCAATGAAGCTATTTACAACGTAAGACGCCCAACCAAATATGAAACCTTGAACTACCTGGTCCCAACATGTGCTACGGATGGTGATAAATCCGACACTGTTCCTGCGATAAACTCAAGGTGTGATCAACATACAATATTAGCTCCATTTTTTGGCCCAGAAGCACTGCACAAGAACACTAATGATTTACTTGGCTCTCTTAATGAATATTTAAATCAAAACAGCGAAGCCATTAATACCTTTATATCAGGACTTCAAAAACTGGCTAATGACATCCGCTCATCTGTTTCAACAAATGATTCCATGGCCCCTGCTGCTGACATAATTTTCAAGAACGCGGCGACAGATACCGACTGCCAAACCTTGTCCATAGCCGGTAAGTTCCGAATATTTTTTAATTCTAATGGCAATACCACTTGCGGTATCGTTCCCTTGGCTCTTTCTTTGGAACAATTTTGGAGTGATATGGCCAATAATAATCCAAACTTTTCTAACTATTTTCTAGATCATTACAGAGGACCAAGCGATACCGTGGCTCCACCTACAGGACATAAATCTACGACCTTTCATACTGCCTATATGCCAGGTCCCAGACAAGGAGCTTCACCTGATGGTGAAGTAGTAAGCTCAAATAAACTAAGACCCAAAAGCGAAAATGTATTTTCCAGAAGGAATTTTTACTCAGTCAAATTTGTGGCCATGGCAGCTTTGACTAAAAATGGATCAGGAAACATTCCCAGCTATTCAAATTTGGGGTTTTACCAAGAACATTCTGATATTGGTAACGTAATACCTGATATATATCCCCAAAATACTCCAGACTTTAAAAATCCTATCATGATAGAAGATTTGTCTGAATTTGGAGAACTTACACACTAAAAAAGTTTTTGTTCATAAGATATTAAGTTTATCTTATAATTACCGACAAAAAGTGATTGAAATCTATATAAAAGTACAGATATAATTTTTTAGTATAAATGTTAAATCAAATTTTTAAAAAAGGATGGGGCCCGTGGCAAAGAAAAAAACAACTAAAAAAAACACACCTAAGAAAAAAGTAGTAGTTAAGAAAGCTACTAAAAAAGTAGTGGCCAAGAAAGCTACTAAAAAAGTAGTGGCCAAGAAAGCCACTAAAAAAGTAGTGGCCAAGAAAGCTACTAAAAAAGTAGTGGCCAAGAAAGCTACTAAAAAAGTAGTGGCCAAGAAAGCTACTAAAAAAGTAGTGGCCAAGAAAGCCACTAAAAAAGTAGTAGCTAAGAAAGTAAAAGGTAAAAAACATCCTTCTATTGAGAAATTAGAAACCAAGATCCCCGCATCAACCTCTGGGTGCTGTTGCTGTGATGATGCTGAATGTGAAACCGATATAATCGACACTGAAGAAGTACCTTTGGATGAGCTTGAAGAAAGTGAAGCGGGTTTTGTAGCTGCTGAACCTAGTGTACGAGAATTTAGCGCTGATGATGAAGAAGAAGAGGAAGAGGAAGGCAAATATGGTTACGGTTGGGGTTACAATGATGCCTTTGATGGAGAGAGTGATGAAGATCGCGAAGAATTTGTAGACGAGGATGAGCGTTACGCAGAAGGTTCAGAAGACGAAGAAAACTAATAGATTAAAATAATTTTTAATTAAATAAAAAGGCTCATTAAAATTATTGGGCCTTTTTTATTGGAAATTGGTTAATTTGTCAGGTAAAAGTATACACATTCAAACATCACTCAAAATATCTATATTCTTATTAATCAAGGAGCAGTGTGATGGAAATCAGAGATCCTGTTCATGGCTCAATCAATATTCTCGATGAAGAAATTCCAATTATTGAGCACAATCTTTTTCAACGACTACGAAATATAAAACAACTTGGTTTCTGTGAATACCCCTTTCCGGGAGCGACTCATACTAGATTTATACACTCCATTGGAGTTATGCATATAGGAACTACGGCTTTCAATAGTGTTTTCAAACACCAACTCGAAGAACAAAAAATCAAAACCCTAAAAGAAACTTTCCGCTTAGCTTGCCTTTTACACGATATAGGTCACGCCCCTTTAAGTCATACCACCGAAATAGTCATGCCTGCTTTAAGTGAACTAATGATCCCCATTAGATTTTTATCTAACCATGATCAAAAACATGACCGCCAAGCCAGGCATGAAGATTATACCATCAAGGCAATTGCCGACAGTTCATTTAGTGATGCATTTTATTTGGTGGAAAAGAAATTTGGAATAGAGAGAAAATTTATTGTTGACCTGATTACTGGAACAACTGCTGAACCAAGTTATTTTACCCATAAGGGAGTCAATTATTTTCCAATTTTACACCAATTAATTTCTAGTGAACTTGATTGTGACAGAATGGATTATCTACTTCGTGATAGTTATTTTTGTGGAGTTAGTTACGGAAATTTTGATCTAGACTGGCTTATTAATAATTTAGAAATCTGCCATACGGGTACAGAAGCTTATCTTGGTTTATCAGAAAGAGCAGTGGTTACTTTCGATGACTTTCTCCTCAGTAGATATCATATGTTTTTAATGGTTTACTTTCATTATAAAGCCGTTTGTCTAGAGCAACTGCTGATAAAATATTTCACTAGCTCCCCAGATGAATATCGCCTTCCTGCTGACATTGAGGAATATTTTGAGCATGATGATTATTATTTAATGAAAACTCTAAAAAAATCTAAGTCAGAATATGCCAATAATCTGGTAAAAAATAAAATTCCTCCTAAAATTTTTGAATCATTTAATGACGAACAACTTTTGAAATTGGAAGTAATTCAAAAATACCTGGATGAAAATAAAATTGATTATATTAGGTGTTCATCATCCAAGAGAATCTCAAAATACATTTCTCTAAATGAAGCACCCAGCAAATATACAATAAAGGTGGTGCGAACCCTACATGAAACCCAACAGCGTAGTTTTTCCCATATCAACGAGGCTACCGACTTATTCAGTAAATTTGAAAAATCACACGCCGTTAACCGTTTACATCTAGATATATCTCTCTTGAAAGCGTCGCATAAAAATCAAATTATTGAACTAATTAATACTGGTCATCAACCTAAACTAGACAATCTGATCATTGAGTAACTTCAGTAACCCTGATAATATGATACACTGTTATCAATGAAAAACATGAATCAATTTTCTATTTATGCCTTACTGGTTCTCATCTACCTTGGGATGTCTAAGAGTTTTGCCCCCTCAGAAAAAATAACCCCTTATATAAAAAATCAATATGACCTTTCGAAGTATGTTAAAAACGCTCCAGTGAGTGCAATCTTAATTGATTATTTCAAAGCAGGTTTTATTATCAAAACTTATTTTCACAGGTATAAAATAGTCCACGGATTTACTCAACCAGAGACCATTACAGTTAGAATTTCTAAAAAGTATTACCAGGACAATATACTTAATCTAGGAATGAGTTTATTTAACAGAAAAGAGCGTTTGAATGAAGAAACCTATATTCCAATCCCCCCTGGCATGATCTATGTGGATGACTCATTCTACGGGAAATGGGTATATGAAAATTCAGGTAGTCAAGTTTGGGATTTTCACAGAGGTTATAGGCACTTTCCTGAGCTTTTTGGCTGGGGAAATTTCCGTCCGACCAAAGATTTTCTAGCACAATTAAAAGTCAACCTTGCTAGCGAAAAGCCTTTTTATGGCACAAACGAAGAGTTTGGCCTAAACGGAAGAATTTCCAAAGAGTTTTACAAAACTAACCAGAGAAAAGTTAAAAATATTGATAAAATAAAATATCATTTGAAAAACTTTTTAAGTATCCCTTGGCAAAAAAAGAAAAAATCTACAAAACCTAGCCAAAACACGACAAAAAAGACATAGCTGGAGACTATTTATGAATGAAATATTTGATAAGATGATTTTAAGAATAGTATTCACAGCTTTCATATGCTTTACACTAATCCTATATAAATTTGCCCACATTTTTCTCTATCCATCTTCCAAACAACAACTCTTTAAAAAATTCTATCCTTCAAAAAACTCTCCCGACACTATTCATCTTTTTGGACGAATTCTAGGGATTGGAATAGTTTACTCAAACTTTTATTTTTATATTTCTAATGGAATTATCCTGGCACTCACCACATTTCTAATACAAGCAACACTGATATTTGTTGTCTATCTATTATCTATTTACATAATTGAAAGTATTATTTTTTATAATTTTGAATATATTGATGAAATCATCAAACGAAAAAACTATTCTTACGCTATTATCAGTTTTACCAACACTCTGAGCATTGCGCTGATTTTATCAACGGTCATCAGGGCATCTGAAAATAATTTTATTTTATTTTTACTTATGTGGCTTTTAGCAATGGTGATTCTTGGGTTTAGTATTAGATCTTTCCCCGTAGTCTCCAAGCTGTCCCTCAATAAACTCATTGTACAAAAGAATATTTCGGTAGCATTTTCTTATAGTGGTTTCATTTTAGGTTGGACATTAATCATTTCATCATCCTTAGAAAACAATATGAAAGACTACGTTTGGTATAATATTCAAGTGGTTTTAAAAATACTCTTATCTATAATTATTTTTCCTCTTTTTAGGTGGGGGTTGATTAAAATTTTTAAAATTGAGAACGATTTTAGATCCGATGTTTTATCAGATGATGGAAAAGAATTACTTGGCCCAGAAATTGGATTTGGACTTTATGAGGGCGCCATCTTTTTGGTTTCCTGCCTTTTAACTTCAGTCATTACAGGTAATCTATTCTTTGGATCTTTTTACCCTTCTTACTAAATCAATGTCACCTAGTAGTTTTTAAGAAATAAGTGAAGACTCATGCAGTTTCTCATAAAAGTTAGCAAGCATGAGATTAACCCTTTCCAGTTCGACTTCTCCGATTATATCGGTATAGGTTTTTTCCAACTCACTTACACTTTCAATCAAATTCAATTTAAATTTTTCCCCATACTCCGTTAGACGAACACGTTGCTCACGACGATCATTGGGATTTATCTCGGTAAACAAATACCCTCTTTTTTTAAGCTCATTTAAATGGCTGGTCATAGTTTGTTTTTTTAAATTACATCCAATACCAATTTCTCTTATGGTCGGTCCATTATGTTCACACACATAAAGCATAACTTCCAAAAAACTAATTCTTAAATCAGTAAAACCTCTTTGGCTTAATAAATTGAGAATATTATTCCCATATCCTCTGTGGATTTTTTTTAGATAGCTACCAATAGACGCCAGTTTTTTCATACACAAGATTATTACATAATTAGTATGGTGTTCATACTATATGATGATAATATAAAGAATCAAGAAAATATTATTTATTTACACAGAACCTAGTTTCTCATATAGTGGGATCGTTAATTCAATAGGATAGGCTATCTGGTCTTGTTCCTGTTCCTGGGCTTCTACAACATCTGGATTCTCATATACAGCGTTTAAATCAGAAATTTGAAGGCCGTTGTACCATAAATCATACCTAAGCTGACTAATGACACTATGATCATCAGCACATACTTCTTGTGAATAAACCAAGTAGTTAAGTAAAAGAACAGCCGTAAAAAATTTAGACAAATTTCTTATCATATTAAACCTACAATCCAGTAGTTTTGAACTATATGAATTGTGGTTGCAATATAAATGCCGTAATGAAGCGAAAGCGGTCGGAATTAAAAGAAGTTTCTTGAATTGCTAATGGAAGTGGCAACACCACAACAGATCATAAAAGTTAAAAGACTCGTACCACCATACGAAAGAAGTGGCAGAGGAACCCCTACTATCGGCATCAAGCCCATCACCATCCCCATGTTAATAAAGGTATGCCAGAAAAAAATAGACATTAATCCTATCGCTAATATCGAATCGAAAATCTTAGTTACCGCCTGGGCCAACCATATGAATCTGTAAAACAGCACGATATAAAGCGAAATCAAAACTAGCGAACCAAAAAAACCATGTTCTTCATTAAAAATGGAAAAAATAAAATCGGTATGATTTTCTGGTAAATATTGCAAGGAAGCTTGCGTTGATTTCTTATACCCCTTGCCTAAAAATTCTCCGGAGCCTATGGCAATTTTTGATTGTATGGCATTGTAACCAGAACCTTTGGCATCTGCGTCTGGATTGATAAAAGCGATGATTCTTTTTCGCTGATATTCCTTTAGCCCGTATTGATACATCACACTTCCACCAATTAGAGAGATAATTCCCAGCATGACAATGACTTTCCAACGAAGTCTGCGATAAAATGCAATCATCAAAAATATTAACCCAATTAAAATCCCCGTCCCAAGGTCTGGTTGTAAAACAATTAACACCATGGGAACAAAGGTAATTATCGCAGGAATAATTAGTTCTTTAAATCCAAGTACTAAATGGGGATCAGTTTTAGTAAACCATCGCCCCAGAGCTAATACGATGGATATTTTCATAAATTCAGAAGGTTGAAAACTAATAGGACCAAGCACTAGCCAGCGTTGCGCCCCCATCCCAATTTTCCCAAGAGTCAAAACCAAGATAAGTAAAAAGACATTAACCCCATATATAAAGTAACCATATCTAAAATAATTTTTTGTTTGAACAAAACTTACGGTCAACGCTATTGCCAAAGAAATAAGAAAATAAAACAACTGAATTTTAAATAAATTCGAGTGAGATAATTGATCTGAAGCTTGGGTGGCGGAATAGAGATTAATCACTCCGATAAAAAAAATGGCAATCACTGCACCGAAAAAACTGAAATCATATTTTTTCAAGGTCTCAAGTATTGCTGTATAATTCATAGTTTCCCCAGCTTGCTAAACTCGTTCATTACTCTTCATCGTTCTTTTTGGCTTCTTCTGCGGCTTGCGCCTTCTTTCTGCTCCAATGAGCAGCAAGCATTTTATTATCATCTTTCAAATATTTCTCCCGTAATTCAGGGTAATATTTTTCCAAATATTTACTAATTATAGCAGTAGCCACAGGAGCACCGGAAGAAGAGCCATGACAACCATGTTCGACCACCACACCAACGGCAATTTTCGGATTATCGCTGGGAGCATAAGCTGCAAAAACTGCATGATGTCTCAGCTTGTACTCATTGTCTTCACATTTATTAAAAATTTTATCACTTGAAAAACGAACTACTTGCGAAGTCCCGGTTTTCCCGCTCATATTAATTCCTTTTCCCCTATACCACCAAGCTGTACCCGTTGGATTATTTGCCACTTGAAAAAGCCCATCTCGGACAATTTTGAGAGTTTTATCTGAAAATATTTTTTCTGTGGAAACTTCAATGTTACCTTTTTGGATAATGTCGCCGGCATTTGAAAATATTTCTTTAATCAAAACTGGCTTAACTAGTCTACCATTATTGGCGATAGCGGCATAAGCAACGGTTAGTAGCGAGCACATATGACTGGCCGATTGCCGTCAATAAAGTTTCTCCCAGTTGCCAAGGAACTGCATTTTTCTTGAGTTTCCAATCTTTGGTGGGAATAAGTCCCCGAGTTTCTCTGGGAAGAGATATCCCCGTTTTATTTCCAAAACCAAGCATTTTGGCATATTTTGCCAAAACATCAATATCAATTTTAGTACCAATCTTGTAAAAATAAACATCACAGGATTCCCTTAGCGCTTTGTAAATATTTACCACTCCATGCCCATGCTTTTTCCAACAATGAAATGTCTTTCTTCCCAGTTGAAAGTATCCATTGCAACGAACTTCTGTATTTTCATCGACGATGCCTTCTTCCAACGCAGCCAGGGCTGTAATGGTTTTGAACGTTGATCCCGGCGGATAGTGGTCCTGAATGGCACGATCATACAGAGGTTCATTCTCATCCTTAGATAAAATACTCCAATAATCACTGGTTAACTGTCGGCTAAAAATAGATGGATTATATGATGGTCTTGAAATAATCGCTAATATTTCTCCATTAGTTACGTCCAACGCAACCACACTTCCAACTTTACCCTCCAAGGCTTCATAGGCAGCTAATTGCAAATCACGATCAATGGTTAATCTGATATTCAAACCAGGAACAGCTGGTCGATTTTGAATGTCATCGAGTAACAAGTCACTTTTCAAATATCTTCTTTTTCTTCCAAGAGCATCCACTTCCACAAATTCAAAACCATTGTCCCCTTTAAGATGTTTATCAAAAACTTTTTCAATGCCCGCTACCCCAATATATTGAAATTCATCATATTCCTTGACCTTTTTTTTCCCTTGTTTATCTAGTTTGGAAATATAACCCAGCATATGCGATCCGATAAATTCATCGGAATATTCTCTAGTAATAAAAGTTGAAACACTTACTCCTGGCATATAAGAATTTTCAGTTTCAATTAATGCCACTTCCTTACGGCTGAGATTTTTTTTAATGACCACAGGGATATAGCTGGCCTGTTCCCGCTTGGCACGAGTTAACTTTTGAAATATTTCCGTAGCAGGTACATCAATTCTTTGAGCAAGCATTTCAACTGTTTCTTTGGGTGTTTTTAAATATTGGGGAACAATAATAACGTCAAACCGGGGAACGTTATGAACCATTAATTCATTATTTCGACTAAAAATCATTCCCCTAGGGGCCATCACGGTCTCTTTACGAAGACTGTTTTCCAAAGAATATCTTCGGTAAGCCTCCCCCATATATATCTGCAAATACCAAAGCCTTGCTAAAATAATAGCAAATGATACTAAAATAATATTAGTGATAACATCTGCCCGACTTTTGTGGGATTTGACTATATCTTCTTCGCCAAACATTAATCGTTTTCTCCCAAAACTCCTCCCTCTCTCACTCTCCAGATTTGATCAAGTAACATAAAAAAGAAAGGTGCTATTAAGGAAATTACAATACTTTCCGGGAGAAAGCGTGCCAACTTTAATAAAATATATTCAGTAGTACCAAGCCTTAGATAAATAAGAAAAGACACAATAATAAACCACACCACTTGAAATATCTGGGTGACAAAAATTGTGAAAAGTTTAGAGTCAAAATGGAGCATGTCACGCAAATAAGAAATAATAATACAAACAATTATTCCGGCAAAAGTACCATATGCCCATCCCTCCACAGAAAAAATAGAGTAAAACAACTGAACAACCAATATCAAGCAAGCAATGAAAGGAGTTTCGAGCTTAAAAGCCAAAAATAAAATAATAAGTATATTGAACGGCAATCGATAATGCTCGATCCCTAAAATGGGAAGCAAAGTTGTAGTTAAAATTTCAAGAACAATCAAAACTAAAATAGTCATAATAAAAGACGGAATGATCTGACTGATTTTAAGTTTCATCTTTTTTCTTCCTTCTTCTTTTTATCGAGTTCGCCCTTATTTTTGTCGCTAAGCTTATTGTCTACTTTATTTGCAAAATTTTCGTCTTCTTCTTCATTTTCATAACTGGCATCCAACTTCAGCCATTCTCCAGTAGTAACTTGAATAAAATCTGATACCAAAATAATAACTTCTTCCAGCCTGTCGAAATCAACACTGGGGGTAATTTCAACATGTTGAGTTATTCCATAACTTTCCTTCTCAATTTTAGTGACTGCCCCCACTTTCAACCCTTTTGGAAAAATATTACCCAATCCACTCGTAATAACTAAATCGTTTAAAATAATCGGCTCAGTCCGAGTTACATATTTCATTGCACAACGTCCCTTTGCAAAACCTTCTACAATACCATGAGATCTAGTGCGCTGGATAATGGCATCAACTCGATTATTAGAATCCAAGATTGAAATTATTTCTGAGAAGTGATCCGTTAGCTTAAATACATACCCAACCAAACCGTTAGCGGTAACTACCGGGGAGAGTATTTTAATACCATCCTTAGAGCCTTTATTTACTCTCAGCACTTTAAAATCAGAGGAAGCGTCCCATGCCACAATCTGGGCCAAAACTTTATCACTTTTTATTTCTTCTCCGAACTGTAGGAGATCTTTAATTCGATTATTTTCCCTCTCTATTTCATCATAAATAAATAACCGATTTTCAAGATGCTTGATTTTTTCACCTAACAAAATATTTTCTTTGCTGGCATCAACATTGGTTATGTAGTGCTGAAAAAAAGAAGATACTCGTTCTTTGACATAGAAAATACTTCTTTGCATTGGAGCAAAAGCATCAATCATTAAGTTTTCAAAAACAGATGTCTGGTAATGCACAGCATCTTTTTTGGCAATCACAATCAGTGATAGCACCATGACTAAAATGTGGAGCGCAATCTTCAACCGCTGGTCTTTCAAAAAAAACTCCATTTAGAGGATTAATTTTAGAATTTAATTATAATACAAAGTTTAATTCATTTGGAAGAGTTAACCAGAAATAAAAACAAGATAATCTTTGATACATATATATTTAGACGAAAGGCTACTAAGTGTATTAAACTTGTATGTAAATTTTTATATTGGCAAGGAAAGATAAAATGAATGAACAAGAAAGCAAATCAAAAACTAATTTTCTTCTTAGCAGTTTTCAAAAAAGGACGTCCAGCATAGTGCTTGCCATCGTGATTGGAATGGTAGTTATTTCATTCCTTTTTAGCAGTTCTCAAACCATGATGATGAGCACTCCTGACACCATCGCACAGGTTGGAAAATATCGAATCAAAATACCGGAATTTGAGAGGATGTACGAGCAATATATAACCATGTACTCAAAAATGTTTGGAGGTAATAATCTTACAGCTAAGCAAATTGAATCCATGGGGCTTAAAGAAAAAACTATCCAGCAACTCATCAACCAAAAACTCTCCCTAGTCGTTGCAGACAAGCTAGGAATACATCCCAGTAATACAGAAATTAAAGAATACATCAAAGAACTAATGAAAAACAGTGGACATGAATTCAATGTTGAAACTTACAAATCACTACTAAGATATCAAGGCACCAGTCCACTAGAATTTGAGAAAAATATTAAATCTGATTTAGCTCTTAAAAAATATCAACAAATTATCAACAATCTTCCTCTGTCCACTGGGTATATAGATGCAGTTAAAAATTTCAAATCTAATGTTCTTAACATCGATATCTTTAAACTAGATAAAAAGAACATCGAAAAACATATCCCTGTTTTAGAGAACGAATTAACAGCTTTTTTTGCTGATCAAAAAAATATTGAAATAATTAAATCTATTTTTGAACAACGAAAAGCTAGTTTGGACAAACCTGAAGAAGTTTTGGCTAGCCATATCTTGCTTAGGGCCACTGACAAAAAAACCGACAAGGACATCGAACTAGAAATCAATGCTCTTTTCAAACAGTTAACAACCACGAATTTTGGAGCAATGGCTAACAAACACACCATGGACCCCAGCGGTAAGGACAAAGGCGGCAGTCTGGGTTGGTTCAAAATGGGACAAATGACTCCTAAATTTGAAAAGGTTGCATTCGCAACTCCTATTGGAAAAATCGCAAACCCAGTCAAAACCCAATTTGGATGGCACATAATTTATGTCAAAGACAAAAAACAAGCCTATGAGGCTACTTTAGCTAAACACCAAAAGGATCTAGCTAAAGAGTATCTTGGCAGACAAAAAGTTGATGAGATCAAAAAACTTATTGAAGACATAAAGAATGAAGTCACACTGTCTTTTAAAAATAAAGACTACAAGAAATTGGATTTTCTAAAAGAAAAATACCAAGCTGAGTATCAAAAAGATTTGAAAGTGAATAAACTGGATGGAATTTCCGTGAACTTTGAAGTCACTCCTGTTCAGGCTAATCAGATTTTTAGTGGTAATGTTCCCGAAATTCACGCGTTTGACAATGTTTTGGATTTTATAATTGTTAATACTAAAAATAAGGATAAAGTAGACATCACCAAGTCAGAGGAGAAAGGTAAATTTGATAAGCAGGAACAAAATTACGCTATCTCTAATCAATTTAACCAAGAAATCATCGAAACTATTTCTAAAGACGTAAAAATAAAACAATATAATATCCTTCGTTAAATAAATAAGGGCCCAGTATTTTTTCCTGGGCCCATTAACTTCTAAATCTCTAATTATTTATTAGTTACGTTTGATATTAATTACCTCTTCTAACATTTGATCAGCAGTTCTTAAAGTTTTAGCGTTGGCTTGGAAATTTCTCTGAGTAGTGATCAAATCAACAAATTCCTGAGCCAAATCAACGTTAGCGAGTTCAAGCGATTTCGCCACAACCTCGCCTCGACCTGCTTGATGAGGTTTGCCCATAATTGCTTGACCTGATTTTCTGGTTTCTTTAAGAAGATTTTTTCCCATCTTAAAAAGTGCTTCGTTATTTTCAAACTTAGCAACGGCAATCTGACTCATATTTCTTGAAAAACCGTTATTGTAAACTGCAGTTAAAACACCATCATCATTGAATGATAAACTGGCTAAGGTAGCTGCGCTCATGCCATCTTGAGAATGTCTTGCGACAGATGACTCTGAACCAAACTGCGTAGA
>Ga0208958_1002859_pt1 | contig 14160 bp, 14 predicted proteins | sample RifOxyB1_FD_184032 | JGI IMG/M metagenome (GOLD analysis project Ga0208958, IMG submission 184032) | Soil microbial communities from Rifle, Colorado - Rifle Oxygen_injection B1 (SPAdes) | ecosystem: Environmental > Terrestrial > Deep subsurface > Rock core/Sediment | place: Rifle, Colorado... | reverse complement strand
CCGCCGAGGCCCGCCTCTGTCAGGCCTGCGCCGCCGCCCCCGCCGCCGCCGCCGAACCGGCCCCCGGCGCCGCCGGACCCGCCTGCGCCCGAGGCCGAGGCGTCGCCGCCCCCTCCCCCTCCGCCGGCCCAGGAGAGTTCGACGGCGGAGGCCGTCTCCCCGGCCGCGCCCGCGCTCCCGCCCTCGGCCTTTCGTCTGGCCCAGCCGCCGGTCCCGCCGAAGCCGCCCGGCCGCGCCGTGTTGTCCAGCCCCACCCCGCCGCCTGCGCCGCCGCCGCCCGAGCCTTCGAGGCAGACGGTGTCGCCGCCGGCCGAGGCCGGCCCCGCGAGGCGGCTGTCGCCGCCGGGATTGCCGGGGCGCTGACCGGGGCCGCCCGGGCCGCCCGGGCCGGAGGCGGTCGTTCCGCCGGCGCCGCCCAGCCCGCCTCCGGCGCGCAGGATCACGACCCCGTCCAGGCTGATCGTCGACGGACCGCCCGCCCCTCCGGCCGCGCCGGCTGCGGCGGGCGCGCCGCCCTGACCCACGACGATGGCCAAGTCGCCGGCCAGATCCGCGCTCGACCAGACTGCCTCCGTCAGCCCGCCCGCGCCCCCGCCGCCTCCGCCGAAGCGGGCGGTTCCGGCCGGCCCCGCCAGGCCCGATCCCCCGGCTCCGCCCCCGCCGACGGAGACCGCCTCGATCCATCGCGCCCAGGCGGGCGGGACATAGACGCCGTCGGCGTCGAACAGGGTCGTCTCGCGCCGGGTCGCCCCCTGGTCAAACAGGATGCGGCCGGCGGCGCGGTCCACGCGGAAGACGCGCCGCCAGGTCGATCCGTCGGCGCTGACCTTGAGGCTCAGATCCTCGTCTCCGACCAGGCCCAGTTCGGCTCGACCGCCGTAGCCGCTCTGAAACAGCAGCGACAGGACGTCGTCCGGCGCCGTCTTGTTGAGGGTCAGCCGCAGGTCTCCGTCGCCGCCTTCATCCGAAGCCCGCGCGGTGAACAGGGCGGCGTTGGTCTTGACCGCCAGCGGATTGGCGGCGTCAGCCGTCGTGCCGAGCCCCAGGCGCGACAGGCCCTGGACCTCGCCCAGGCGCCGCCCCAGCGGCGCCCAGCCGTCCACCTCGCGCACCATCAGCTTGCCAGCGTCCAGCACCAGGGCGATCAGGCCAGGCTCCGTGGCCACCCGGCTCCAGCCGCCCGCCTCGAACCGCATCAGGGCGCCGGCGGGCTGACCACTCCAGGCCCCCCCGTCTGCGCCCTGCGGCAGGATGTACAAATCGCCGTCGAAGGGCGCCGACGGCTGGACGGCCGTGGTCGCGCTGACCACCGCCGTCTGCAGCAGGGCGTCCAGCCGGGTCAGGGCCGTGTTCAGGGTCACATGTTTTTGCATCTGCCCCGCCGCCAGATAGGGCAGGTTCAGACGGGCTGTGAAATCGTCGCTCATCAGGATCTCCGTTGATGTCGGAGACCAGTCTGCGATCACGGCGCACCCAGGCGCGCTGAGGCGCCGGATTTTTCCTTAGGTGGCTGATTACACGCGAGTTCGTGAGCAGAATTGGGAAATCATCCCCGCGGCAGCGCGCGCAATTCAGTCGTGCAGATAGACGATCCGCCTCAGCTTCTTGTCGTTTCGGACCGTCTCCAGATGGCGATCATGGTCGCCGCTGGCTCTGGCCGCCGCCTCGGTGTCCTCGACCCAGTGGGTGGTCTCTATGTCCTTCTGCAGGGCCTTGGCCGCCAGCAGTTGGCCGGGGAAGAAGGTGTCGACGACGTCGCCGGCGACCGGAACCGTGCCCGTGGCCGTGTCCACCGCCATATAAGCCGCCATCCGCGCCAGCGTCGCCGGCGAGGCCTTGGCCCGAACCGCCTGCATCACCAGCCAGGCGCCGGTCCCGACGGTATAGACCGTGCCCACGACAGGCACCCACGTCAGCAGGCCGTCCATGCCGATGCCGAACGGCCCGACGCCGATCACCCGGTCGGATAGTTTCTTGATCCCCTCGACATTGGACCAAATCTTTTCGATATCCGAGATTGATCGTCTGGCCATGTCGCGCCTCCCCAGCGTCGCCCTAACGCGGCATAGCCAACAGCGTTCACCAAGAAAGGCAACAAGCGATGTCCCTGCTGAAGCCGGCGGCCAATGCGGCGGCTTGCCTGGTCCTGATCGGCCTGTCGGTCGTGGGCGTGGCGGCGCTCAGCGGCGGCGACCATCGCTGGATCGACATCCTGGCCCAGTTCACGGGGCCGGTGCTGCTGGCGGCGGCGGGCCTGACCCTCGGATGCGCCCTGCTGCGCCTGTGGCCGGCGGTCGGCGTCGGCGGCCTGGCGGTGCTGATTCTGTTCGCGGCCGTCTGGCCCCAGTGGATGACGCCGACGGGCCCGCGACAGCCGGACCAGCCGGTGATCCGGCTCTATTCCGCCAATCTCTGGGCGCTCAACACCGACATCGAGGCCATGGCCGCCTCAATCAAGGCGGCGGACGCCGACATCGTGGTCCTGGTCGAGGTCGGCGACGCGCCGATTGCGCAACTCGACCGGCTGCTGGCCGGCTATCCTCATCGGCGCGTGAACGGGTCGATGAAACTGGGCCAGTCCCTGAGCCGATCCGTCATCGCGTCCCGCTTTCCGATCACGAAGAAGCTGCCCTGGCGGCGCGACGGGCTCGCCGCCATCGGCGCGGTCGTGTCCACGCCGCTCGGGCCGATCACCGTGTTCGGCGTTCATCTGACCCGGCCCTGGCCTTACGAATATCAGTGGGGGCAGATCACCCAGGTCATGGCCCTGACCGAAAGGCGCAAGGCCGCCGAACCGGGCACGACCATCGTGGCCGGCGACTTCAACAGCGTCTCCAGCGCCCGTATCGGCCGCCAGATCAAGAAGGATCTGAGTCTGGTTCCCGCCCCGGGCTTTCCCGGCACCTGGCCGACCCGGCTGCCGGCCGTCCTGGGGATCACCATCGACCAGGTCTATCGCTCGCCGGATCTGGCCCTGGTCAGCCGCCGGATCGGGCGACCGACCGGCTCGGACCATTATCCGGTCGTGACCGAGTTCACCCGGGCGAAGCCATGAGGCTCTTCAGCCGCGCCTCGTGACCGTCGGCGGGGAAGTCGTCGGCGATCCAGGCCTCTTCGAACGCCTTTAGAATCCTTCCTGTCTCCGGTCCCGGCGTGCAGCCCAGGCGCGCCAGATCGCGGCCGCCGACGGGCATAGGCGGCGGCGTCCAGTCGCGCGCCAGGCGGTGCAGAGCGGCCCCGTCGCCTTCGCCGCGCGCCTCGGCCCGGATCAGCCGGTCCTCGAAGGCAGAGCGCCCCAGCCGGTACAGGGCGGCGCGCGCCTCGGCGGAGCTCATGCCGGGCGACACCGCAGGTCCGTCTGCGACCGCGGCCGCCAGTCGGTCCCGCACCGCGTTCGACAGCCTCAGGGCCTGAGCGACGCCCAAGATGGCCCCGGCGTCGGGGGGCAGCAGGGCGGACAGGCGGATCACCGGGTCCGGGGTTCTGGGGCAGAGGGTCTCGAACAGGTCCAGAGGTTGAGGGTCCGGCAGGATCACGGCCAGGACTCCGGTCTCGACCATGGCCCGAACCGAGGGGCGAGGATCCGGAGCGGCCAGCAGTTTCAGCAATTCCTTGGACACCCTCTCCGCCGACAGCCGAACCACGCCGTCCTTCAGCGCCGTACAGGCCGCCAGGCCGGTCGCATCGGGCTCGCCCCGGCCGTACCAGGCTTGGAAGCGGAAGAAGCGCAGGATGCGCAGATAGTCTTCGCGAATGCGCGTCTCGGCCTCGCCGACGAAGACGATCCGCCCCTCCGCCGCGTCGGCCAGGCCCCCGCCGGTCGGGTCGAAGACGGTTCCGGCGGCGTCGGCGTAGAGGGCGTTCAGGCGGAAGTCCCGGCGCGCGGCATCCTCGGCCCAGTCGTCGGTGAAGGCCACGACCGCGCGGCGGCCGTCGGTCTCCACATCCCGCCGCAGGGTGGTGATCTCATAAGGTTTGCGCTCCGAAACCCCTGTGACCGTGCCGTGTTCGATCCCGGTGGGCACGGCCTTCAGCCCGGCCGCCGTCAGGGCCGCCATGGTCTCTTCGGGGCGCAGGCGGGTGGCGATGTCGATGTCGTCCACCGGGCGGCCCAGCAGGCTGTTGCGCACGCAGCCCCCCACGAACCGCGCGCAGCCGTCGCCGCCCGCCGCCTCCAGGGCCGCCATCACCGCACGCGTGGCCGGGGCCTCCAGCCACGGTTGGCCCAGCACGGACACGCTCACGCCGCATCCTCTTCGGCGGCGAGCTCAGCCGCCGGTTCGTCGCCATAGAGGCGGGCGTGCAGCCCTTTCAGGATTCCGGCGGTGACGCCCCAGATATAGCGTTCGCCCCAAGGCATGGCCCAGAACCAGCGCCTCAGCCCGTCGTCGATGTCGTAGAAGTCGCGACGGTGGTTGGCCGCGTCCATCAGAAAGTCCCACGGGGTCTCGAACACCTCGGCCACTTCGTCGGGCGAGGGCGTGGTCACGGGCGGCGTCTCCAGCCAGCCGATCACCGGCGTAACCAGAAACCCCGTGCCGGTCTCATAGGCGTCGGACAGGCCCAGGACCTCCACCCCGGCCGGGTTAAGCGCCACCTCTTCGTCCGCCTCGCGCAAGGCTGCCTGAACGGCGGTCTCGCCGGGATCGAGGCGACCGCCCGGAAAGGCGATCTGGCCCGTGTGCCGCGCCAGGGTGTCTGCGCGGCGGGTCAGCAGCACCGTGGCGCCTTCGGGCCGAGCCACCACAGGAATCAGCACCGCCGCCGGACGCAGGTCGCGCATCGGGCGTGCGGCCTGGGGGTTCAGATCAAAGTCCGAGCGTGGGGCCGTCAGTTCCGGTCGCCACGCATCCGCCGGGGCCAGCCGCTCGACCAGACGGGCTTTCAGCGTCGCCAGGCTCAACCCACGGCTCCCAATGAGAAGGTCTGACCACCGGACCGTACGACCAACCGCCCGTCGACCTCTTCGGCCATCTCGACCAGTTCGTAGAAGACCGAGCGCGCGATCCGCGCCCACAGGCCGCGCCGCACATGGACGCGCGGGGCCGGTTCGCCTGTCGTGGGATCGGTCTCGACCACGATGGGATCGGCCTCGCCGGCCCGCACCTCGTCGCCTACGTCGGTGACGAAGATCAGATCCTCGCCTTCGCGCCCTATGGACACCGCGCGGAACGGCAGGTCCTCCACCCGGATCTTCATCTTCTCGACCGGGGTCACCAGATAATAGCCGTCCGGATCCTTCCTCAGCACGGTCGAAAACAGCCGCACCAGCTCCTTGCGGCCGATGGGCGAGCCTTCGTGCATCCAGACGCCGTCGCGTCGGATAAGGATGTCGATCTCGCCGCAATGCTCCGGATTCCACAGATGAACCGGCGGCAGGCCGCGGCCCGGCGCCTGTTTCGCCGCCTCGGCGAGGGCGTTCAGTCCGGACTTTGGATCATCAGGGTTTGTCATGTCCGACATGACTTAGGCCCCGCAGGCCGAACGGAAAAGGTCAGCCGACGCGAACCGAGCCGGAAACCGCTTCGACCTTGGTCGACAGCCACAGGACGCGGCGCCGGTCGACCGGGCCCGGCAAGACGGCCTCGGGCGCGCCGACGAAGCCGAACCGCTCGAAATAGGCGCGATCGCCGACCAGCAGCACCCCCCCGACCGCCATCGATCGCGCCTGATCCAGGCAGGCCTGAACCAGTTCGGCGCCCAGGCCGTCGCTGCGGCAGGTGGCGTCGACCGCGATAGGCCCCAGGAACAGGCCCGCCGTCTCGCCGATCAGAACCGGCCACAGCCGCACGGAGCCGACGATCCGGTCGCCGCGACGGGCGACGAAGCCTGCGGCCGGACGCGATCCCTCGCGCAGCCGCTCCGCCGTCTTGGCGAACCGGCCGGGACCGAAGGCGGCCATGATCAGGGCCTCGACGCCGGCTGCGTCGGCCGAGGCTTCGGCCTCGATCCGGCTGAGCGCCGTCGGGGCCGGGTTCAGAACTGGGGCGTGCGACATGGGCGCTCCGACGGCGAGGCGCGCGCACTAGGGCCAAAGCCGCGCCAAATCAAGGCGCGGTCTTGTGACAGTCAGCCCAGCCTGGAAAAGTCCGGCGCCCGCTTCTGGGTGAAGGCCATGAAGGCCTCCATCGCCTCGGGGCTCTTCATCTGCGACCCGAAGGCCTCGCCCTCGCGCTGCATCAGGGCCCACAGGCCTTCCGCGTCGCGCATCAGCCGCTTGGTCTTGCGGATGGAGTTGGGCGCCCGCGCCGCCACCTTGGCCGCCAGATCCGCCGCCGTCGCCTCGACCTGATCGGCCGGGACCGCGCGATTGGCCAGGCCCCAGGCCAGGGCGGTCTTGCCGTCCAGCGGCTCGCCCAGGGCGAACAGTTCGAAGGCCCGCTGATGACCGACCGCGGCCGGCAGCAGCAGGCTGGAGGCCGCCTCGGGCGCCAAAGCCAGGTTGACGAAGGGCACGGAGAGAAGCGCGTCCTCGGCCACCACCACCAGGTCGCAGTGCAGCAGCATGGTCAGGCCGATGCCGACCGCCCGGCCCTTCACGGCCGCCACCAGAGGCTTGTCGAGATCGGCCAGGGCCTTCAGGAAGCGGAACACCGGCATCTCGCCCGGCCCCGCCCCTTGCGACCCCAGGGCGATGAAGTCCTGGATGTCATTGCCGGCCGAGAAGCTGTCGCCCTCGGCGCGCAGCAATAGAACCCGCACCCCCTCGTTGGTCCGCGCCTGTTCGACCGCCTCGGACAGGGCCGCGTACATGGCCTGGGTGATGGCGTTCTTCTTGTCTGCCCGGTCCAGCGTCAGGGTCAGGACGCCGTCGGCCAGTTCTTTGCGGATATGTTCGCTCACGTCGTTTCCTCGTCCCGTTTGACGGCGATCCACCAGTCGACGCCGTTCTCGTCTCGCGTCCGCCGGGCGCGGCCGCGCTTTTCCAGATAGTTCAGGTGCGCCTGAGCCTCGCCCGTGGCCATGCCCAACGCCCCTTCTCCGACCGCCCGACCGAACACGGCCGGGAAGCCGTCGATCACTCTAGACGGTTGACGCAAGGTCCGTTCAAGCCGTTTCAGCGCCACCTCATGTCCCCGCTTCAGGGCGTCGAGCCGCGCGTGAACGCCGTGGAAGGGCTCGCCATGCGCCGGCAGGACAAACGCCCCCTCGGGCAGCAGCGCCCGCAGCTTGGCCAGGGAGGCCATCCAGTCGCCCAGCGGGTCGGCCTCGGGCTCGGTGGGCCAGACCGAGACGTTCGACGAAATCCGGGGCAGGATCTGGTCGCCGGCGATGAAGACGTCGTCCGAGCGTCGCCACAAGCACAGATGTTCGGGGCTGTGGCCCGAGCCGACCACCACGGTCCAGTCGTCGCCGTCGATCTGGATTACGTCTTCATCGGACAGCCGCAGATAGCTGCGCGGCATGGGGGCGACGCCCTTGGCGAAGCCGCCGTAGTCCTTGCGCCAGCGATCAATCTGGCCCTCGTTCCAGCCGGCGGCGCGATAGTAGCGCTCCCCGTCTTCGGGCGCGTCGCCGGTCCCCTCGGCCATCAGCATCCGCGCGGTGACATATTCCAGCCGCGACATCAGCAGCGGCGCGCCGCTACGGTCGCACAGCCAACCCGCAAGTCCGATGTGGTCGGGGTGCATATGGGTGCAGATCAGACGCCGGATCGGTCGACCTTCCAAAGCGCCGTCCAGCGCCGCCTCCCAGGCCGCAACACTGTCCGGCGTGCGAAGACCGGTGTCGATCACCGTCCATCCCTCGCCGTCACGAACAGCGTAGACGTTCACGTGGTTCAGTTGGAACGGCAGGGCGAACCGGAACCACAGCACCCCGCGCGCGACCTTGATCGCCGCACCGGGCGCCGGCGCGTCGGGCATGGGATAGATCAGGCCTCGCGCCTCGATACCCTGGTCCAGGGCCGTCGCATCGTCCGCCAAGTGCGTCTCCAATTGAAACGAACAACCTTAGTCGGGTCTTGCCCCAGACGTCCACAGTCGCCTTGACCCCGCCCGATTAGATCGCCACGAAGCCTTCAGCCGTTCCCCAACGAAGGTGTCCCATGAAAGCCCGCATCGCCGCCGCCCTCGCAGCGCTCCTGTTCAGCGCCATATCGGTCGCTCCCGCTTTCGCGCAAGAGCAGCGCGCCCCCGATAACCAGCCCGCAACCGTTGAAGGCTCCTCGCGCGCCTCGGCCTCTCGGCAACGTCGTGAACGCCGGCCCGCCGCCCCTACGGCGGAGCAGATCATGGCGGCCGCGCAGGAACAGGCCACACTGGCCAACACCAACTGCCAAGTGACGGAAGCCAAGCTGTTGGGTGAAACGGCGGCGAAGACCTCCGTCTATGAAGTCGCCTGCGCCGTCGGCCCAGGCTTTATGATCGAGTCCAAAACCCCGCCCGAAGCGTCCAACTGCGTTCTCCTGGCCTATTCGGCCGCCGTCCTGCGCAGCCGCGACCCGGCCGCCGACCCCGGCCCGCAGTGCTCGATCGCCGCAAACGCCGACACGCAGAAGTTCCTGCGCGAATACGCCGTCCAGGCGGGCGTCGCCTGCACGGTCGACGAAGTGAAGGTGCTGGGCCAGGCCAGCGACGGCGGCGTCATGTACGAAGCCGGCTGCTCCGACAGCGCCGGCTTCTGGTTCAAGCAACTGAACAACACCTGGACCAAGACCCCCTGCATTCAGGTGCTGGCGGAGAACGGGACCTGCGCATTCACCACCACGGCTGAGAACGCCGCTCTGGTGAAGTCCTATTTCGCGGGCTCTGAGGCCGCGTCCTGCGACGTGACCGAGGCTCGTCTGATGGGCCGCAACGCCAACGGCATGTTCTATGAAGCCAAATGCGCCGCGGGCGACGGCCTCATCGCCCGCCTGAACGCCGAGAACGTCGTGCAGCAGGTCTATCCCTGCGCCACCGCCCAGCAGATCGGCGGCGGCTGCAAGCTCACCACCGTGCCCGCCGCCGCTCCGGCGCCGGCCGGCGGCCGCCCTTAAGCAACCACTGCAGACTCAACGAAGGGCCGTCGGAGCGATCCGGCGGCCCTTTTGTTTTGCGCAGCCTCTTTTCCGAAACCGAGACGCAGCCTAGCGTCCCCGCCATGCGCATCGCCACCTGGAACGTGAACTCGGTCAACGCCCGCCTGCCCACCGTGCTGGCCTGGCTGGAGCAGGCCGCCCCCGACGTCGCCTGTTTCCAGGAGATCAAATGCGTGGACGAGAAATTCCCGCGCGAGGCTTTCGAGAGCCTGGGCTACAATGTCGAGACCCACGGCCAGAAGAGCTACAACGGCGTCGCCATGCTGTCGAAATACCCGCTGTCGGACATCCGGCGCGGCCTGCCAGGCGACGAGACCGACGAACAGCCCCGCTATCTGGAAGCGGTGATCGAGGCGCCCCGCCCGATCCGGGTGGCGTCCATCTATCTGCCGAACGGCAATCCGATCGGGACCGAAAAGTTCGACTACAAGTTGGCCTGGTTCGAGCGGCTGAACCGCCACGCCCGCGAGCTGCTGGCCTTCGAGGAGCCGCTGGCCCTGTGCGGCGACTATAACGTCATTCCCGAGTCGGAAGACGCCAAGAACCCCGCCGCCTGGACCGACGACGCCCTGTTCCAGCCCGAGAGCCGCCGGGCGTTTCGCGCCCTGAAGAACCTGGGCCTGGCCGATGCGCACGAAGTCGCCAACGAACCCGCCGGCACCTACAGCTTCTGGGACTATCAGGCCGGCGCCTGGCAGAGGAACCACGGCATCCGCATCGACTTCGCCCTGCTGTCGCCCCAGGCGGCGGATCGGCTGAAGGGGATCGAGACCCACCGCGACGCGCGCGAGATGGACAAGCCGAGCGACCATGTGCCGGTGGTGGTCGATCTGGACCTGTCGATCGAACCGGAGGCCTGACCCATGGCCGATGTCGTTCGGGTGGTCCTGCTGATCGCCTTGGCGGCGGCCCTGCTAACGACCCTGGCCCTGGCCCTGTCTTGGTGGATGGAGCCGCCGCGCCGCATCCGGAGGGCCGTGCTGAAGGCCCTGGGCGCCCCGCCTGAGGTCGAGGCCGTTTCGCCCCGGGAGGGACGGGCCTGCGCCCTGAACTTCGACGTCGAACAGGTGGTGGTGCTTTGGGCCAACGGCGCGCACGGCCTGGCCTACGCCTTCGAGGAGGTGGAAGGCGGAGAGATCATAGTGGACGGCCATGTGGTGGCCCGCATCCGGCGCGGGGAGCCTCGCAAGTCGCTGGACGTCATGGCGCCGGACGCCGAACAGGTGGTGCTGCGGCTGATGTTCGCAGACGCCCGTCACCCGGAGTTCGAACTGGCCCTGTGGGACGCCGCCCATCCCGGCGAGATCGGCACGCCCGGCGAGGCGCTGCGCCTGGGCCGGCGCTGGCTTTCACACCTCGAAGCCCTGCTGAAGACCTGACCGCCCCCTTCCGATTGGGCGGCGAGAGGTCTAGAACCCCCGCTCATTCCTAACGACACGCCTTTTTACGGGAGGCCGCCTTGGCCCGCCTTTTCGACGCCTATGTCGTCGCCGACTGGACCGCCGCCGAGACCAGGAAGCTGGGCGACACCTCGCTGTGGATCGGAGTGGCCAAGCGCGACGTGCGCTTCCGCCTCTATACCGAGACGCACAATGTCGCGACCCGGGCCGAGGGCGAGGCCCTGCTGGCCTCGATCCTGGCGGACCACCGAAAGCGCGGCGACCGGGTTCTGGTCGGGCTGGACTTCAACTTCGGCTATCCGGTCGGCACGGCCGCGCGGCTGAAGCTGGACGGAACTCCTTGGAATTCCATGTGGAAGTTCATTGCTTCCAATGTCGTGGACAAGGCCGATAATACGAACAACCGCTACCAGGTGGCGGCCAAGATGAACCGGCTGATGACGGACGAGGCCTGGCCTCTCTGGGGCGCGCCGGCGAAACAGGCGCAGCGCTGGCTGACGACCACCAAGCCGCCCGCCGGCGCGGGCGCCGACATCCCCGAGTTCCGGGTGACCGAGAATGCGGCGCGCAAAGGCAGGCTGCAGCCCAAGAGCGTTTGGCAGATGCACGGCGCCGGCGCCGTGGGCGGCCAGACCCTAGTGGGTATTCCGGCCGTGCGCAGGCTGCTGGAATCTCTGGGCTCTTCGGGCGCCGTCTGGCCGTTCGGCACCGGCTGGCGCGAACTGACGCCCGACGACGTCGAGCCCCTCTCGGCCCTTGTGGTCGAGGTCTGGCCGTCCATGTTCGAGGGCAAGCCGAACCCCGGCGAGTTCAAGGACCAGGCCCAGGTCCGCTCCACCGCCGAGGCCCTGGCCCACATGGACGAGGCCGGCGACCTGGCCAAGGCCTTCGGCCCGCCCAAGGACGCCACGCCCGAATTGATCGCTCAGGTCGAGCAGGAAGAAGGCTGGATTCTGGGGGTCTGAACCTGGAAAAAACCTCGACAAATTCTGGAGAATTTGTCGAGGTTCTCGATATCAGGACAGGCGGTCGCGGAACTCTGAATAGTCGAATTCGCGGACCAGCTTCAGCGCGTCGGTGTCGCTGTTCCACAGGGCGATGGCCGGCAGCGGCACCCCGTTGAAGGTGTTGGTCTTCACCATCGAATAGTGGGCCTGGTCCAGGAAGGCGATGCGGGTTCCGGCGGTCGGCGCAGTGGCGAAGCCATAGTCGCCGATGATGTCGCCGGCCAGGCAGGAGGGCCCGCCCAGGCGATAGGTCACGCCGCCTTCCGCCTCGTTCAGCATGGCCGGACGGTAGGGGGCCTCGATCACGTCCGGCATGTGGCAGGTGGCCGAGATGTCGGTAATGGCGATGGGCAGGCCGTTGTGGAAGGTGTCCAGCACCTCACCCACCAGTATGCCGGCGTCCAGCGCAATGGCCTCACCCGGCTCGATATAGACCGTCAGCCCGTAGCGCTGCCCCAGGTCCTTCAGGAAGCCGACCAGGGCGTCGATCCGATAGTCGGCGCGGGTCACATGGTGGCCGCCGCCCAGGTTGATCCATTTCAGATCCGGCAGCAGGGGCGCCAGCTTCGGCTCCACGGCGGCCCAGATCCGCTCCAGCGGCTCGAACCCCTGTTCGCACAGGGCGTGGATGTGCAGGCCGTCGACGCCGTTCAGATGCTCGGGCGTCAGCTGCGACACCGGAAAGCCCAGGCGCGAACCCAGCTGGCAGGGGTCGTATTTGGCGACCTCGCCCTCCGAATGCTCCGGGTTCAGCCGCAGGCCGATGTCAAACCTCTCGCCCTCCGCACGGGCGGCGGCGATCAGGTCGGCGAAGCGGGCGATCTGGTCCGGGGCGTTGAAGATGACCGTGTCCGACAGCCGCAGGATCTCGGGCAGGTCGGCGGGCTTGTAGGCGGGGGAATAGGTGGTCAGGTGGCCCTTGTAGAACTCCCGCGCCAGCCGCGCCTCCCACAGGCCCGAGGCGCAGACGCCGTCGAGATATTCCCCGACGACGTCGGCCAGCGACCACATGGAGAAGGCCTTCAGGGCCAGCAGCACCCGGGCGTCCGCCCGCGCCCCGACGTCCTGAAGGACGGCCAAGTTGCGACGCACCGCGACCTCGTCGACCACGAAGGCGGGCGACGGCACGCGGTTCAGATCGAACCGGGCGAAGGCGCCCGGTCCGCCGGCCTGGGTCTGCATGACCATGGGCGTATCCTCAGAAGTCCAGCGGAGCGGGCAGTTCCTCGACCGTCCACGGCAGACCGTGCTTGTTCAGCATGTCCATAAAGGGATCGGGGTTCAGTTGTTCAATGTTGAACACGCCCTCGCCCTTCCACTGGCCGGTCAGCATCAGGGCCGCGCCGATCATGGCGGGGACGCCGGTGGTGTAGCTGACGGCCTGGTTGCCGGTCTCGGCATAGGCTTCCTGGTGGTCGCAGATGTTCTTGACGTAGACCGTCTTCTGCGCCCCGTCCTTCAGGCCGGTGGCGATGGTGCCGATATTGGTCTTGCCCTTGGTGATCGGACCCAGGGAGGCGGGCTCGGGCAGCAGGGCCTTCAGGAACTCGATCGGGATGATCTCGCGGCCCTGGAACATCATCGGCTCGATCGAGGTCATGCCCACGTTCTCCAGCACCTCCAGGTGCTTGAGATAGGAGTCGCCAAAGGTCATCCAGAAGCGGATGCGCTTGATTTCCGGGTAGAATTTGGCCAACGACTCCAGTTCCTCATGGTACATGAGGTACATGTTCTTGGGCCCCACGCCCTCGAAATCGAACGTCTGCTTGTGGCTGAGCGCCGGGCCCTCGACCCACTGGCCGTTCTCCCAGTGACGCGAATTGGCGGTCACTTCGCGCAGATTGATCTCGGGGTTGAAGTTGGTCGCGAACGGCAGGCCGGTGTCGCCGCCGTTGCAGTCCAGGATGTCGAGGGTCTCGATCGAATCCAGCAGGTGCTTCTTGGTGTAGGTGGCGAAGACCGAGGTCACGCCGGGGTCGAAGCCCGAGCCCAGCAGCGCCATCAGCCCGGCTTCCTTGAAGCGGTCCTGATAGGCCCACTGCCACTTGTATTCGAACTTGGCCTCGTCGCGCGGCTCATAGTTGGCGGTGTCGAGATAGTTCACGCCGGCGGCCAGGCAGGCGTCCATGATGGCCAGGTCCTGGTACGGCAGGGCCAGGTTGACGACCAGGGCCGGCTTGACCGACTGGATCAGGGCGGTGGTCGCGGCCACGTCGTCGGCGTCGATCGCCGCCGTGTCGATGGTCACGCCGAAGCGCGACTTCACCGATTCGGCGATGGCGTCGCACTTGGCCTTGGTGCGGCTGGCCAGGGTGATGTGCGAGAAGATGTCCGAATTCATCGCCATCTTATGGACGGCGACCGAACTGACGCCGCCGGCGCCAATGACCAGCACCCTGCTCATCTGTGCTTCTCCTGAAGTCTTGAAAGGCCTCGGCGACATCGCCGCCCGTATAAAGGGCGGGGCTCATAGCACGATGATGACAGGATCGCTAATGGGCGGGGGTCGGAGGCGAATTTGAGGAAATTTCCGCCCCAGCGACCATGCTTCCGCCCCGCATGAGGTGATCAGCCCGACGGATCGAAACCATTCCAAACGGTCGGCATTGGGAGAGGAAGCCGGCGCGTGCCGACGCGCTCCGCTGTCGAGGCGTGTTCATGTCCAGCCCCATCAATCCTCCCGTGGCGCGCGGCGTCCGCAACGGCGAACTGCCGGCCTATGTCAGCAACG
>Ga0208958_1002857_pt1 | contig 14164 bp, 19 predicted proteins | sample RifOxyB1_FD_184032 | JGI IMG/M metagenome (GOLD analysis project Ga0208958, IMG submission 184032) | Soil microbial communities from Rifle, Colorado - Rifle Oxygen_injection B1 (SPAdes) | ecosystem: Environmental > Terrestrial > Deep subsurface > Rock core/Sediment | place: Rifle, Colorado... | reverse complement strand
GTTCGGACACAAATCATTTGCATTTATTATGCCGTCACCATCATTATCTGTTGGGGCGCAGGCTAAATCTGCTCCAGTGCAGTCTTGGTCAATTGCATCTCCGCATATTTCTGTTTTACCTGGATTGATATTTGAATCGTTATCATTGCAATCTAAATCTTTTGTATAGCCATCAGAATCCGCATCAATTTGTGAATCTGCACAGCCGTTAGAGTTTACAGATTGTCCAGAAGGCGTATTTGGACATACGTCATCTACATCTGGAACGCCGTCATTATCATCATCTTGCGGTGCTACAACTTCGCAGGCGGAATCTTCTGTATCTATATCTCCGTTACAATTGTTATCAACTAAGTCATTACAAACTTCTGCTGCACCTGGATTTATAGCTGCATTGTTGTCATTGCAGTCTACAACAATAGTATAACCATCATTATCAATATCACCGGGAGCGCATACTGCATCTGCGCCACTACAATCATTGTCAATGCCGTCTCCGCATATTTCTAGTGCCTGAGGATTTACATTTGCGTTGTTGTCATTGCAGTCAACATCTCTTGTGTACGTATCTGAATCGATATCAATTTGTGAATCTGCACAGCCAGTTGAATCTACTTGTTGCCCTGCTGGTGTGTTTGGACATACATCATTTGTATTTATTATGCCGTCACCATCTGCATCATTTGTAAGAGTTTTTCCAGGAGGTGAATTAGACCAAGGTGAATCGCCTTTAGTTTTGTGGGTATATTGTGCTACAAACCAGTATTGTGTATTTGGCTGCAATCCTGAAATTGTTCTTTCTATAACTGTATTTTCATCCAGTGCAAGGCAATTGCTACCTACTGGACAATATACTGGACCAGGGAGTGTATTAAACACATTATCATCTGTAATTTCTCCCTGAGTTCCATATCTTATTTGATAATTACTGATAGCATTTTCCTCACATTGTTGGTTTTGTTGAGTATTATCGCCGATGTTACAAGGCAATTGGAAAGCTAAAGAAACTGAAGTTTGCCCTATTGATGAAACTGATAAATAAATCGGATTTAGTGTGTCTGCTATTATAGGTAGAGTTGTACCTCCGCCACCTCCAAAACTACCGCCTCCACCTCCGCCTCCACCAGGTCCGCCAATAACGTTTCCACCGAAATAATCCGGTATAAACTGTCCAGAGAATATTGCTACTCCAGCCAATAATATAACAATAGAAATAGTGATGAATCCACTATTATGATTGACTTTGCTCGTGGCCATTAAATTAAAATGATAAGTATTATTTATATAATTTTAGTTATGCGAGTTTTGTTTTAGAGAATCTGTTTCCTACTTTTCTGAGCGCTGAATCAATTAAATGATCCTCCCAGCCATTGTCGCTCAAGATTTTTTTCAATTGTTTTTTGCTGTAGCCTTTATTGAGAGCGCTAATTACATATTTGTCCAATTCAGTCAGCGTACCGATTTGTTTTTCTATTGGCTTGTATTTTTCTTCTTTCATTCTGCTGTTGTCGCGACCACTATGTTTGAGAGCTGCGACCACTCTCCATTAGACATATATCTAACTGCCAAAAAATAAGTTGTGTCTGGCTCGAGATTACCATCAATGACGAAACTAACATAAGAATCTTGTGCCCGTAGGCAATTTGCATCTTTTCCAACCTCACTTCGGCAGCGTTCCGCTCCGACAATTGAAGTTTCCCAATTATCAATCGTTATCATTCTATCACTGCGCCACTTAACCTCATAGTCGCTTATATCTGCACAAGTGCCGTCAAGTGAGTTGCAAGGTAAGCTAAAACCTAAAGCGATATCGTGTTTTCCCGGCGCTCCCAGAACTTGTAAATTATCAATTAGCTTCAAATCTAAATCTGAAGTTATAGTTGCTGCGGCGCTTCCACTTAGCTGTATAGTTGAACCAGTTATACTTAACACTAAAAAAATTGCTGCGAATAAAACTAATATTAAAATCCAAACGAGCGGAAAATGTTTGCGAACTTTCTCTATATGTTTTTGTTCGTGTGCAATTCTATGCCTAGCCATAACTTGGTTAGCTAATTTCGGCTTATATAATTTATCTAAGATAGTCTTATTTGGATTATAAAATACAAGGCAAATTAAAAAAATAAAAACTAAAATAAAAAAAGTTGCAGATTTACTTCAATCTGCTAAATACGTGTATAGCCATCGCGATAGCACCGATAAGTACCAGGATGAAAGCAATGACTAGGAATATAACTGTTATCCAGTCAACTGCTGTTCCAATGGATGGAATTGCACCACTTACTGGGTCCAAAGTTGCTGCTAGTATTAAAAATACTGAGCCAACTGCTACGTATCCCAATTCTTTTTTCAATTGATCAACGTATCCACTGTACTTCAACAATGCTAGTCCAACTAGGATGCCTACACCGGTTCCAATTACACCTTCTAAAAAGGCCATTTTATTTTTTACCTCCGTAGTATCGAACTAGGAATGTTTATGAGAAATAAAATGTCGTATATAAATGTTGTGTGAAAGAAATAATTACTGAGGTAGAGTAACTCTAAGAAAAAAATATGTATTTTCTAGCCTCGAGAGTCTGCTGATTTCTAATAAAATAAAAATAAGAAAAAAACTAAAATAATTTTATCTGCGCGCAGTTTTTGGTTTTGTTATGAAATCAACCAAAGCCCATAGCGAACCTATTACGATGAACACAAGCGCAAGCAAATTCCAAATGAGTGTCAGCCAAGTTGCTGCATCTCCTATTAATGTTCCTAGCGCCATTGTAGTTGCATTTTCAACAAAATACAACAATGCACCTGCAGCAATAAATCCTGCTGGTATCTTGATGCGTTCAATCAGGCCGGCATAGTTCAATAACACAAGTCCTGCTAAAACTGCGATTGCGAATCCAGTTGTTCCGTCAAGAAATGCCATGAATTTATTTGTTTTGAGAGGTATATAAATATAGTGTCGTTAATCACGTCTATCTGTCCATTTTCGGAAAACTACATAAAGAAAAATCGCTGATTTTTCTAATGCTAATTTTCCTCAGCGCTTATCTGTCCATTTTCGGAAAACTACATGACCAAAATTTACAAGCAAATCAAATTTCAAATCTTTTAGATACCAAGGATAATCGCAGCCTCCAAAGTTTGTTCCAGTCCATAAATAAAAGTCTGCGCCGATATTTTCTTTCTTAGTTAACTCTTCCAGAGCTTTCACAATTTGCAGAGCATTCATTTTCAATCCGTCTGGTAGCTGCAAACAAACTTTTGCAGTTCCGTCTTTATTGAGTTTCTTTATTTCTTCAACTACTTTGCCTAATTCCAAATCGTACTGCAGCTGGTATTCCTGCTCCATAGCGTAACGCTTTAAAGCTCTGATGCACGTTTAAAAACCTATGGAAAAAAACAGTACAGCTGTAACAAAAGTGCGATTGGACAAGGAATTTGCGAGGATAAAAGACGCTCTTGCCGAAACGGAAATGAGAAATGATCTTGATGAAAGTTTACTAAAAGGTGCTGTTGAATGTCTTGATACTGCTACGCGATATGCGAAGGATGCTGAATACTTTGCAGAAAAGGGAGACTTTGCAACCGCTTTCGGAGCCTTGAATTACGCTTTTGGTTTTATTGATGCTGGTTTAAGACTGCAGGTGTTTGTCAAACGGCAATGATGCTCGGAGACATTTACGTAACAAAAGCTAACTTAAATAAAAAGCAAATCAAACAAATAAAAAAACGATTTCCTTGCATCAAAACTATATGTCAAATTTATGGGGTAAGCGGAGAGTTCAGGAAACCAAAGATTAGAAAACTCTTCGGTAAATCAACAACTACATTGCATAAAGAACATGGCATTTCCTACAATTTAGATGTTGCAAAAGTTATGTTCTCGCAAGGGAATCATTTTGAAAAAAAACGAATGATGAATTTAGTCAAACCAACTGACGTTATTGTAGATATGTTTGCGGGTATAGGTTATTTCACTATTCCGATTGCGAAAAAAGTAAAACATATTTATGCAATAGAAAAAAATCCAGAGTCGTATGAATTTCTTGAGCAAAATATAAGACAAAATTATTTATCAAATGTAACTGCGATAAAAAGCGACTGCAGAAAAGTAAAGCACGGAAACATTGCTGATAGAATAATTATGGGTTACTTTCCGGGCACAAAAAAATTCCTACCTGCTGCATTGAAGTTAGCAAAAAAACACTGCGTTATTCATTATCACGAAATCAGCGACAATGTTAAAGACATACTAAAACAATTGCCTGAAGATGCTAAAGTTTTGAATATAAGAACTGTAAAAAGCTATTCTCCAAAAAAGAATCACTACGTAATTGATTTTAAGCTATAAGTTGTTTTTTGTTAATAGAGTATTTGAACGTATTGAGATACTCTTTCGCAAACTTTTGGTCTTTACTGGCTAGCCAAGTAGCAACTCGTTCATTATAACAGCCGGCGCAGATTGATGTGTTTGATTCTGTCCGACAATAGGTGCACGATAATCTATTGTAACGTCGTACGTTATCCAAAAAAGTTCTGACTTCACTTCTAAACTCTTTTAGTGGAGCAATTCGTTTTGATTCTATCCAAGATTCAACTTTATCTGTCATACAAAGGGCGCAGACAGGCGATATTATAACATCATCGCAGATGACGCATATGTTTTTGTTTATGTGATTTACCACGTTGGATTCTAAAATGAAACTTTTGTTTTAAATTGATTGTGGTCATTCAAAGAATTTTAGAAGCTCGTAAGGCTCAAGTCTATCAACTGGCGTTGGCTCTTGCGGATGAGGTCTGTGTTCCTCTTCTGGTGCTTCCGGTTCTGGCTGTGACGCAGGTTTTACATCGCCTTGATGCGGTATTACTGAACTTTCATTTCCGAGCGGGACTTGAATTTGTTTCTTTTGCGTCGCTTGAAGAAGAAATACTCTATTTTTCTCTGTTGCCCATTCAACTTCCTGCTCGTGATACAAATGCTCATTGACTTTTATTAGCAAATCTGATAAAACTCTAAACTCTTTATCTGTTACTATATCTGAACTTTTATTTTCTGCTGGAATATTCTTCTTGACAATTTTTCCGTTAAACAAATCTTTCGTTAGCATCCACGGCTGTTCGTTTTTGTAATAGTTAACTACCTGTCCTGTATGTTTATTGAGCAATATTTTTGTCGGATCAAAATTTCTTACAACAAAACTTTTTCCCATACCCCACACAGCTTCAAGGGCAATTGTATCTGCATCTTTCAAATAAGCTGAACCAGATTTATCTGCGTTAACCTGCCTTTGTACAATTAGTGCCAAATCTATATCCGCATAAGATATGTTATTTTGATTTCTATAAGATATTGCTTCAGGAGAAAATAATGATGCCCAAAAAGCTAGCACACCTTTAGTAACATTTTGGCTGCCATTTAAATTTAGAACGGCGTGAGAGAATGGCGAACTGATAGCAGAACTTCTTATAGCCACTGTTGCCGAATCTCTGCCAGAACTTATAAAAGCTGACACAGGCGCATCTCTCAATTCTTCTGCAACATCAATGTAAGCGTAGTGCTCACTAATTTCACTTATCATTTCTGCTGACAATGAGCTCATTAAGAATAAATTTTGTATCTCTTGTGAAACGTGTCTTAGATTCTCATTCGTAATTGTCTTGAGTTTCTCTGGGATCTTTTTGTCCAGCTGTCTTGCTTTAACAAAATCTCTGTAAGCCTCTGCTGTCACAACAAAACCATTAGGTACTGGAAAATTAACCTTTTGCAAATCAGCGAGCACTGCTGCTTTTTTTCCGACTAGAGACTCATCAGCGTAAGTAATGTTTTTGAACCACTTGCAGTACTTCACCATCAAAAAAATAATTACCTAAAAGTATAAATGTGTTATTGAAGGCTAAAAGACTTTCAAACTAGAAAAACCGATGTTTTCTTGGTATCAAAGTGGTAGCTCTTTTCTTGTCTTGTTATCAAGCAGTCTTAGTTCAGTTTTCATAGGCATTTTTGTACTCGCTTTTCTTGCTGCTTCTCTTGCTAATGATATGTATTGTTTTTCCAAAAAGAACGAAAATAAAATTGTTCCATCTCTTGCCTGAACTGCGTGACCTACTGGAGCACCAAAACTGTGAGCCATACCTTGAGAAAATCTATCGGCTCCAGCGGCAGTTGCTACTGCTTTTTCTCTAAGAACGTGATGGGGCACCGCTCTTATTTTTAGTGCCCAGCCCGTCTTTGATTCTTTTTCCAGAGCTCTTACTGCAGCCTGTCTTGCTGCTTCTAAAGCGTTATCTCTGATTTGCAAAGCTCTTGTTGAAAGTAATTGTAATTCGTAAGGAAAAGCCTGCGCATTGGTTTTGTCACCCATATCAAATTGAACTACTTTGAAATTTGGAGCTCCCTTTACATAGGCTAATGCTCTCTTTCTGCTTGTTCTCGTGTATGGACGCTTTATAACTCGGTAAGCGCTTGCAGATTTTAATCGTGCCATACATCTATGGTATTTGGTTGATTTTTAAATCTAATGTATAACTCAATAAATATTTATACTGAAATATACAAATACCATTATGGCCTATAAACCAAAACATCTTCCATTAGTATTATTCGGAATAGCTCTTACTCCAATCGCTACTATTCAACTTTTAACTACAAGCAATAGTATTGTAACTCTCGCCTTAACCGCATTTCTAGCGATGATGGCTGGAGTAGCAATCTCGATGGGTACTTTCGAGCATATGCGCCACACGCATAGAAATCAATAAACTTTAAGAGAGTACATATTTCACTTAAACTATGGTAAAAGCTAAGGATTTAGTCGGAAAGACATACACAGACGCTTATTCTTCACTAGGTTTAGAGTCATATTTGGACAGCAAAACAGGGCATCATTTAATCAGAGATGTTCCAGAAGCAGAAACCGTTCTTGGAATTTACGAAGCTTTTCAGCCGGAATACAATACGCCAACACTAACGCACAAATACTCTCGTCTGAAAACTCTTGCAGAATGTATTTCTGATAAATTCAATAATTTCAGGCATTCCAAAACAGCCGCAGTTTTAGCAGCAGGAAGTATTGTTACGGCCGGCGCAATAAGTGCAATTGCGAAAGATCTAATGCCGCACCATCCCGGAATTATTATGGATGCTACCGCCGATGCTCCGCAATTAACACTAAGCGGAGGCAAAGAATTCGCTAATCCGAATGGTGATACAGATACACATAATTTAGGCGGCTCGTCAATAGAGATTGTAACTGGCAATGGTGGTGTGATAAATTATAAAGATTTAAGGATAGATATAGAAAACTCTACAGGAACTAAAATCTGGTCTGGAAATATCGAAAACGCTACTTATGTAGATAATTATGCACCATATTATGCATTTGATCTTGGTAAAGGAGAGTATGATTCAAATATTGATGAAACAAGCGAACCTGTAAAATTAAACACCGAAATAAGTGGTTATGAATTTGGAACAATACAAAATACACGTGTTGTTGTTGTAGATAATGATGACACAGATACTATAGATGCTGGCGATACTATTCTTATATTCAACAGTTATAATGGAGACTTAATAAGAGATCTACCCGATTATTATACTGTAACTATTAACTATAAATCTACAACATTAGGGGGTGTTACAAATCAAGGAGAGCATATACAAACCAATACAAACTATGATTTGCTACAAACAAACGCTCCAACTTTTATTTTTGGTGGAGGAGAGAAGTTTTTCCCCGCTAATCCATACGGAGATGGTGACAGAAATGTAGCTAACAATTATGCAAATTGGAGGTCAGATAATTGGGGCGAAGTAGGTCTCCAACCCGATGAAATATACTATCACGTTACAGACTACTCTAACAAAACAAGCATGGAGCATCCAGAAGGTTACAAGGTATTACAGTACTGGTCATACTACGTTTACAACGACTGGGGTTTTGATCAGCACCAATTTGATTGGGAGGTAATTCATAAATGGGTTGATAACAAAAGTAGAGAAGTATTTTACACATCTTCAAGTATGCATCTATGGGATAACAAATATGATGGCAATATCAATAAATTTACCGTAGAAGAAGGTGGCCACGGAATGTCAAAAGATGGTGAATTAGCTGGTAGTATACAAGTTGTTACTAATGGGGTGGGTTATATTTCAGCTTATGGACCAGATGATGGTTTTGATGAAACATCCAATTACGAGTTATGGCCGTTAGAAGATTTACAAGAATATGCAGCAAATGATTTCCCAGGTGAAAGAGGTAAATTCCCAACAGATCAGGAAAGATTCAAAGATCCCGACAAAGCTATCAGATTAAGTAATTCTCTTGAAACAATTGTAAGCGAATTCAAAATCAAAAATAGCCCCGAACTTCTAGTAATAGCAGACGGCAAAGCCACCGGATTTAGAGACGGCAGAGTGATTGAAGATATACCAATGTCAAATTACATAGAAAATGAGGAGCGCATAATTATAATTGGTGACCATAAAGATATAGAAGTTGTATTAACCGGCACCGAAAACGAAAAATATGAACTTGAAGGGCGCACGTACAACAATGGAGTTGAAAAAACATTTACAAATAAAGGTACCATTAGAGATAACGAAATTAAAAAATTAGATGTAACAGATACAGAAACGCCTAGTGCTGACAATGAAAGCCCAAACTACACACAGCTAATGGTTGCTGCCGCAATCGGTGGTGGAGCTCTTCCTATACTTTATTTAGTGCGTAATAAAAAATCTGAAAAAGTAGATAGTAGTAACAAACCTAAGCCCGAAGTTATTAATTCTAACTTAAAAACAACGCAGATATCAGATCTTATGAATAAACATAAGAAAAGTAAAGATGCTAAAACCAAGCGAACTAATCTTCCAGAAGAATGTCTTGAAGAAGAGGGGCAACGTAAGGCGATTTCTTTTGCAGACTTCAGCGATGAGTAAACTTTAAAAAGACCTAGGTTAAGCTAAAAAAAAATATGGATAAACTAGGGTTATACACTACTGGCAAAATTATCAGTCTAGTTGCACTTTTACCATCCGCTATACTTGGTAGCGTTGACATACTTTACAAATCAGGAGATTTCATATCTGGTAGAGGTACTGGAGCGGTTGATGTAATTAGAGACACCATGATTATATCTGGAGTCTATACGGCATATTTACTAACATCTACTTGGGAAAGAAACGAATTACTTGATAAGTATAGTAATACAAACACAGATCTAGATTATACTTCTCAAATACCAAAAAAGTCCAAAAGTAAAGTAACTATAGATGCTTTTTTAGGTGGCGAAGAATATACATTTCATAAATTTAAAGACGACGAAGAAGAATATTTGAAAATATTATCTCGCGAACCAAAAGATGAAGATGCCTTATGGAGCTTAGCTACGATATATTTCGCTAAAAAAGAATATAATAAATCTTTGGAGCAATTAATAGTTCTAAAACAAATCAATCAAAAATCTTATGTTTGGAATAAAATTGGTGACAATTTCGAGAAACTTGGACAAGAAGACGACGCACATAAAGCTTATGCAAAAGCTAACGACCAGAAGAATATCTTGAAGAAGAATAATTCTAATCAAGAATTATAAAACACAAATATTATTACCTATACAAATATAATTATTGTTATCATCTATAAACCTAATCTTAAACGGAGTGTTAATACCTATATCTACGATGTCGCCAAAGTTACCGCTCGCTTTAAAGTTCACATCTTCTTTTGTTAATTTATGTGGAAGCTGCGATTGCGTTTCTCCTACAACTCGTTTTAAATCCTGTTCTTTAATTTTTTGTCCTTCACCCATATTTGTAACTTTAACATCTTTAAAACAAATATCGTATTCGGATGTCATAATACCTAAATAAGAATCTTTACCACCACCCCTATACAAACATCTATCTGCTAATACCGCTATTTGATATGCTCCGCAGTTTTTAGCATCTCCTTTGTATTGTGCTGGGCATTTTGAATAATCATTTGCATATATTTTTGCACTTTTCTCGCCACAAAGAAGCAAAGGTATTGCTACCTTTGTGCCTTTGGGCATAGCATTTCTAAGGGCTGTATTAAAATGACATAATCCATCGCCTGTGCTTGTATTACTGGCGCCGTAAACTGGATAAACAATCGCTAACAAAACTACAACACCAATAGTTATTGCTAACAAAAGCGATATCAAAACGCTTTGCTCTACTTTTCCTGATTTGTTTAACTTATGCCAGTAGTCCATAATACGTCTCATACTCACTGCAGGTTAAATCTTCTTTGAAATCTGACACTGCTGAATATTCAAACTTATCTTTGTCTGATGTAATTAAAATATCTTCCCCGCGTCCAGTAATTAATATTTTGTCTGCTTCAATAAATGCTTCTAACTTAGATTCCTGCAATGTAATTAAAGTATCTTGGCGTGGCGATTTATACAAATCTAAATAGTTCTTAAATTCACTTTGCAAATCTATAAGATTTATTTGCTGATCAGCAAAACAATTAGCACCAGTTTTAATGTTTGCTTTCTTGGCGGCTTTTGCTGCTGCAATTTCAGCTGACTGCTTTATGTATTCGCGCACTGCTTCGGCTTCCGAATAAGTGGAAAGCATATTAGCTTCTTTATCTCCAACCTTTACAAATACTTCTTTTATCGCAAAATTCTTCAAAAAGATTGCGGAAAATCCTATTAAAATAATGAATACAATTGCTAAATAAACCAAAAAAGTTCCGCGTTTATTCATAGCCATTAGTATTCAACTCCCAAAGTAACTAATATTTTTTCTCCAGCTAGGCCTGGAATATACTGCGAACAGCTGTCCTTCGGCTCATATGTTACTAACTCGCCCGCTGTAAAAAAATTGACATTATTTTTTGAGCTTTGAATAAACCACCTGTTTCTAAGCTCTATACCGCGCTTGTAATTCTCAAAAAACTTTTCTGTTTCTATTACAAGATTTTCTCTCAGAGACGCATCTTTGTCTGCAAAAATAATTTGTTTTGCAAATTCTCGTCCGGATGAATCTGTTGCTTTAAGATAACTAAGAAGATTTTGCTGGCAGACTTTTGAGCCAGTATCCTCATCAAAAACCAAACTTAACTCTGCTTGCTGGCCGAAAAAAGGTATGGTTATGGCTATCAAAAGGACTAGAAAAATCACACTTAGTATTACAAATGCGACTAAAAAAGCCACCATATCTTCTATTATTCCTCGTTTATTCATTTTGCAAACCCCACATATCTAAAATGATTAGCAAATTTTTTACCATCAGAATGCCACCTCAACAAATAGTCGGCCATCTGTAAAAGTACCATCAAGCTGTTTTATTTTTACTAAGTAATAATCACGTGCTACATATTTATTTTTATAAATTATTTTTTGTGCCGTCACAATTTCATTACCGTTAGAATCTGTTAATCCGATATTTACAGGTACAGAATTAGACTGCAGACAGCTTTTGACTTTTATCCGTAACCCGTCATCCAGAGTTTCCGATGGATTATGTTTGCTTAAGTCAATTACGCCAGAGTGGACTGCAATTTTCCCACCTATATTTTCTTCCCACGCTAAGCAGTCAGGCGAATTATAAATTCTTGCTGCGAGAATACCCGCTTCCAATTCATATGTCAAAAATTCTGTATTTGTTATAACTGGTTCTGCAATCTTGAACATCATAAACAAACCCATTCCAAATAAAATTAGTGCAAATACAGTTGATATAAGAGCTTGCGGCCACTCCATTACTTTTCACCTCTTAACTCATCGTTAGTCTTAACTAATTTATCTCCATTCTCAAGTGAAACATTAGGAATTTTTACGCCACTGCTTGGCCGTACGTATGAGAAACAATCGTAAGACGGTGGCTTGGGAAAAGATGGTATTGAAAATACACAAACCTTGCCGTCGTTAATATCGAAATGAGTAATAGAACTTTCTTCAGGAAAATCTACTACGAGAGATGCTGTTTCCGGTGCTGCAAGTAACGTATTTACATCTAACTTTCCTTCAAAAGCAAATGTCTCTGGCGTTGATTTAAATAACGGCGCGTAAATTTTTGTTCCGAGCAAAATAAAAATTGCAGCCATTACTATCATTCCAATTATTAGTATCGGCTCTACGACTCCTTTCTTGTTTAGTTTCATTTGACCTCGGCTGGAATGCTATCCTGCAAAACAGCTATGCCGCTCTCAATTTGATAATCATAGTCTGCACACCATTCTGTATCTTTATCCGCAACCCTAATAGATTCTACTGGCTTAGACAAATCATAAGCGCACACTCCATCTCCTAATCCAAAATATAAGTAATTATTTGAAAACGCTGGAGTGGAAAGTGCATTATGATAGTCCCAATCAAATAACGAATTATCTTTTACTGGCGGACCTATAAAAAATAATTCTTTTAAGCTCTTTTTATCGTGGCAATATATCCAGCCATTTTCATAAGCATCATTATTTCCAGAACAAATGTAATTGTCATTTTTTACTAAGTCTGTTGAAACGCCCGCCGACAAATCCACAGTAGCTTCTCCGGTTGTATCTGTAAAATCTCCAGTATTATCCTTGATGGTGTGTTGTTTGTATAGTTTTCTGTCAATTGCGAAATACACAAAACCATTTTCAATTATTGGTTTGGAATTCGTTGCAGCTCCGCTCTTAGACCACAGATAAGAACCATCTGCATCTGACATACAAACAAACGACTGATCGTTATCATTAGGTTCGAAACAAATTACACCATTTTCTACTTCTATTCCTGATTTTTGTCCTCGCCAGTTTATGCCCGCATTACTTCTCCAGACCTCACTGCCTGTCAGAGCATTATGTTTTATTATCTGCTGGTCCATTGCTAAATAAAGAAAATCTTCTGTCAGTTTTGGAGTTGATTCTGTTTTGGAACTCGCGATGTGAGGACTTGCTTCTTTTTGATATGCAAATATTCCTGAATCTCTAATCAAACACTCATATTTTTTCTGCGACGTGCCGAAGCATACGAGCCTGTTATTTACTGCTAAATTTGTAATTATTGTGCCTGAGGAAACATAGCAATTATTCCAAAGCGAACCTCCCAAATTGTATGCGCAAACGTGATTGCCGACTGCGAAATATAAACCGTCTTCTCTCAAAACTGGAGTGGGAGAAAATATATTGGCTTTCCATTTCTTTGCTTTTGTAAAAGTAAATGCTTCCTGTCCTGCTAATTCTTCGCCGACTTTCCACAAACAATGCACAGAGTTATCCTCACCTCCGCTGAAACAAATAACTTTATCTGGAATAACTGTTCCTGAAACAGTTGGATATTCAGAAAGGAAATCTCCAACAATTGTTGACATAAAAGTTAACATAAGTACAGCGATTATAATTCCAATAATCGCGTAAACCAAAAGGCTGACACCTCGTTTAGTCTGCAATGCGGCCATATATTTCTCTAACTTTGGCTGTTTTTATTGTTTGCTCTATGGTGTAGGTATGTTTCCAAACAAAGACTGCCTTGCTGCATCGCCAGCCCCGCCAAAAATACTCGTATAAAACAAAAGTGCAAATATTATGAAAACTAAAGCTAATATCAGAAGTACAATAAATGTCCATTCAATTCCGCGTTTGTTCATCCACTCTCCTCCAAAATATTTGGCCACTGATAAACTCTTACTAGTACTACACCGTCATTATTGTTGCAACCAGTTTTGCCGGGATCTCTAAACCATCCGCAGACATAAGGCCCTCCTTCAAATGTATGGATCGAATAAGGAGATAAATAAGTTTGTCCTATTTCGGTTGGTTTATTTTTTTCTGTCTCTTCATATGGCGTAAGACCAGTAGGCAAAGGCGGAGAAACTGTTACTGGCTTTTGGCTAGCAGCATTAGCATCATAATTTTGTATTTCTAACCGCACAGATGCGCTGCTTGCAGACGAATCGCCCGCCTTATCGTATATTACTCCATTATTATATTCAACGTGGTATGTAAATCCTTCTTGAGTTTTAATACACCAATCCTTATCTCTTGTCGCGCTGTGAGGAAAATATTCAATTCGGTCACTAGCACATTTGCTTTTTCCTCCGATAAACAAATCATATGACTGTGCTTGAGTACATTTGCTATTTATGCAGGCTAAACCCGCAACACATTCAGAGCTTGCACTGCAGCTATTTCCAATTATACTATTG
>Ga0208958_1002854_pt1 | contig 14168 bp, 16 predicted proteins | sample RifOxyB1_FD_184032 | JGI IMG/M metagenome (GOLD analysis project Ga0208958, IMG submission 184032) | Soil microbial communities from Rifle, Colorado - Rifle Oxygen_injection B1 (SPAdes) | ecosystem: Environmental > Terrestrial > Deep subsurface > Rock core/Sediment | place: Rifle, Colorado... | reverse complement strand
GAGAATGGATGAAGGAACAGGAACTACTACCAAAGATGATGCTGCTTCCAATACAGGTACCATCACAGGAGCTACTTGGCAATCAGGTTCAGATTGTGCTTCTGGGAATTGTTTATATTTTGATGGGGATGATTATGTTACATTACCCGCGTTTCCATTATCAGGAACAACTTTAACTATAACAGGATGGACAAAAAATAATATTCATGCCACAAGATATCAACCTATTATGGGTGATGCATCTCAGTCAGCTACTATAGGATATTTATTTTTATATAGAGCAGCTAATGGTTATAATTTAAATTTTGAATATGCTAATGGTACGACTGTAGATAGTGCTATAATGTGGACATTTTTTACTGGATATAATAATGCATGGATGAATTTTGCAGTAGTTACTGATTATTCTGGAAAGACGATTAAGTTTTATAGAAATGGAGTATTAATTCAAACAAGTGTTATGAGCGGAACTCCAGTTTTCCCATCAATTAGTAGGGTTAGATATTTTGGAGCTTATGGGACTGGTAATTCTAATAAAATAACCGATGGTAGTTATGACGATATTCGTATTTATAATAGAGAATTAACCGCTTCAGAAATTAAAGCTCTTTATGAAGGAACTAAGTAAATGGAAAATTTAAAAATCAAAATTAAAAATTACAGTTAAAAGTCATAAAGTTATTTAAAGTTAAAAGATTATAACATTTTGCATTGTCATTTTACGCTTTGATATTTGCATTTTTAATTTATTATCATGAAACTAATTATAAAAAAATCAGAAATCATACCAGAAATATTGATGCGTGAATGCGGATATCGTTTAATTGAAAACCCACATCAAGGTGGCGAAAGAAGTTTTGCGCGCAGTTTGAATTGGGGGCATTTTTATCCGCGTTTCCATGTTTATTTAAATTCATTGTCACAAGGCTTGGAAATTAATTTACATTTAGACATGAAAAAACCCAGTTATGAAGGAACAACAGCTCATAGTGGAGAATATGATGGGAAATTAGTGGAAGATGAAATACATCGAATAAAGAGTGTGGCTGAAAAATTAATTTTAGCTGAGCATTCTGCTTTGATACCAAAAATAGAAAAAAAGAGATCTTTTTGGAACAAAGTTTTTGGTGAAGACGAGAAATAGAATTTATGATAAAAACCCTTATTCCAAGAAAGCGAAAACCCCGGCCTTACGGCCGGAGATGAAGCGTTGCAGATATCGTCGCGAAGCGACGACACAAGGCGGAAGAAACCGCGGTCGTGAGGCCGCGGAGTTTCATTTTTAGATAGGGTTTTTTAGTTGTTATTTTTAAATAAAAAGATTTATACTAAAAGTAGAATCTTAAATTATAATAATGACTTATGGAGGTAAGCATGGAAAATATTGTTGTTATTACTTTAAAATTAGGACTTTTGTTGTTTGGTGCCATTGTGATTAATATTGTGATTTCTTGGATGTTTAAACATCTCGGCTTTTATAAAAGAAGTTGGGTTGTGGATGTGGTTTCAGCCGCGGTTATTATATTTTGGGGAATAGGGATGTATATTATTTTTGGGATTAGTGAGAATTCTTTTAGAGCTTTACGAGGAAATGTTATTTTTCTTGGATGGGTTTTATTGGGAATTATAGGTTCTTGTTTTTTTCTAGTTTCCCTTAGGAATTTTTTTAAAAAGAAAGAAATACTTTTTATTTGTCCAAATCTTAGTAATCTTTCTAAGGAAGAGAAGATAAAAGTAGAAAAACATCTCGGTAGCTTACGAAAAAAGAAATTTTATATTCATTTTCATGCCGTAGGATTTTTATCAAAAAGACAATCATCTTTAGACGCATTTAATCATTTAACAGAGACTATTTCTAAAGTTAATGAAATTCATATTTGGCATACTGATAGTTGTATTAATGAAATAGCTTTTGTTCTTGGTGTTTATTTATATCATGGTTATCTTTTTTGGGGGAAGAATATTGTAGTTGTAAATAATGGCGGTTCTTTATTGAGTAGCAAAAATACTATTGATAAAATTCTTTCTAATTTAGAATGGTGTAGTTTTTAAAATAAAACAGCCTCGACATAACGTCGAGGCTGTTGTTTTTTATTTAAATACAAAAAACCAATTATAGAATCCAATAATATTAATAATGGTATATAAAATATTTACGAACTCAACGCCCCAATGCTTTTTTCTGATAGCAAAGAAATGCCAAAATGGTTGAGAAATTAATCCAAAAACATATGCCCACTTGCTTTTAAAAACAGCCATAAGAATTCCAGATATAACAGTAAAGACTGTAATAGCAATTTGAATCCAATTGTCTAAAGATATTTTGAAAAATTTCTTATTTTTTTCTTTCAAGATTTATCCTTTAAAAAATTTGATAGCATATTTCACACATATCTCTAATACATTTCCAACATAAACATCTTCTTGGATGTTCTGCTCTACAAATATGTTTTGCAGGTTTTTTAATGACTTTTTTGGGATTTGATTGTTTTTGTTCATTTGCTTTTTGGGGCTCTAATTTTTGATTTTCCATTATCCCTTCCCTTTTTAAGATTCCGAATACATCTAAACAAAAAACCTTGACATAGTCAAGGTTTTAAAAAATTATATTTTTTAGCGACTAGCTAATAATTGCCAAAACTTAGTTTGATATTTTTTAGCAAAAAGAATGGCTAATTGAGCCACAGAAAAGAAAGTAGTGGCATAGAATAAATCCCCAGCTAAATTATTTTTGATAAATGGCAATCCTTCAACATAACAAGTAATTAATCCGGCAAGGCTATGCGGATACCAATTACCGAATAACCAAACAGCGCCATTAGTGATGATAAAGAAAATAATACTCCCGCCCAAAATAGTGGGTAAAGCAACATACCATTTTTGTTTTTTAATAAATAACCCCAAGAGAACTACTATAATAAAAGAAATATAAACACTAGCCATAATTTGCCATTGATAAAATCCTAATTTCCAATCACTTAAAAGCATGGCGATAACAGGAATAGCAATAGCTAATTTTTTGTCTTTAATATAATAACCACTAAAAAGCGCAATAGCTCCGATAGCCGTAAAGTTAGGAGCATGTGGCAAAAAACGAGTTAAAATTCCGATAATAATTAAAATATAGTAAATCATATTTAAGGGAGACATAGGGGAATTGCACCCCTGCTAACGCTTCCACAGAGCGTTGTGCTAACTACTACACCAATGTCTCCATAATAGTATTATCAATTCTATATTTTTTGGGGCTTTTTGTAAAGGATAGTAGATATGTTTTGGAATAATAATAATCTAGTGTAAAATTATAATATAAGAGTCACGGATTTATTTTTGATTCGTTATCCATATGGAACAAAGAAAGGTGAATAAACAAAATGATCCGATATTTTTAATGCGTTTGGCGAAAAATGGAGATCAATCTGCCTTTGGACAAATATACGAATTATACTTTACTCCAGTTTTTCGTTACATTTTTTTGCGTGTGCGGAATAAAAGCGATGCAGAAAATTTAACGCAAGACGTTTTTTTAAAAACCTATAAATTTATTGGTAATTTTCAAGAAAAAAATAAAACCCCCTTATCCTTATTTTTTACCATTGCTAGAAATACAGTAATAGATTTTTGGAAAAAGAAAAAAGAGATTTTAATAGAAGAGATAGAAGAAGCAGAAGTTTTGGAAAATTCTTTGGAGATTTTAGAAAAAACTGATGATTGGAAAAGAATAACAAATATTTTGGAAAAATTAACAGAAGATCAAAGAGAGGCGATTAGTTTAAAATTTATTAGTGGTTTAAGTAATAAAGAGATTAGCCAACTATTGGAAAAAAGTGAAGAATCAATTAGACAACTACAAAGTCGTGGTTTAAGAGTTATGAGAGAATATTTTAACCAGGATAGTAGAATTTCAAAATGACACAAAGTGTCATGGGGTCCTGGTATTAAATACAATGTTTCAATATAATTATTTTATGAAGAAGTTTCAGAGAGTTTATAATAACAATTTGAAATTTCACTACCTGGTAAATGAATAGAAATTATTTAGAAAAAATTTTATCATTGCATGAAAGCGGAAAATCAATTTCCGATATTTTGGATTTATTTCCTGAAAATAAAGGAGAAATAAAAGAATTTTTTCAAGCCATTGAAGTATTAGAAAAACAAGGTAAAAAAATTATTCCTCCCAAGCAATTATTGGAGAAAATTGTCACACAAACGGAGCTAGACAGTTATTTATATAGAAGAGAGAATGTAAAAAATAAAGGTCGAATAATAAATCAAATTCACGAATTTATGTCATTAAAATGGAAAATAGGGATTCCAGCTGGCATCATAATTATTGCTTTAGGGGTTTTTGCTTACAATCAACTTAATGTGATTGCTCCTGATTCAACCCAAAAAATGGTTGAAATTCCAGAAGTAGATACTCCTAAAATTACTGCTAATATTGATAATGCAGTTGACGCAATATTATTGTCTGTCAGCGAAGAGCAAGCGATCTTTGAAAGCGAATTAAATGACGCTGCTTTATTGGAAATGGATGATGAATTATTAAGTGATTTTGGTCAAATTTATGATGAAAACTTATTCTAAGATAGCAATTTTAACTTTTGTTTTTGTTGTGATGGGATTGGTTTTTTCTCCAATTTTTGCTGATGCAAAAAATAATATTTTTGGTCAAAATCAAAATAATCCTAATAATTCTAATTCTGAAATGGGACAAGGAAACAATTCTTCTGAAAAATCAAATCAATCTAATAAGCCTCTTGATAATATAAAGGGCAATTTGAATTTTTGCTCTAACATTAATAAGATGGTGCAATTAGAGGAAAGATTAGTTGATGCTCAGTTGAAAATGGAACAAAAGAGAAATGAACAACAACAAAAAACAATGGAGCGTTGGGTGGAAAGAAATACTAAAAGAGAAGAAAATCGTGATAAATGGAATGAAAATAGAGAGCAATTTTTTGAAGCATTAGAAGAAAAGGCTGGTAATGATGTACAGAAGCAAGCTGTTTTAGCTTTTAGACAGGCTGTAACAGCTGCTATTCAAGCACATCGTGCTGCCGTTGATTCTGCCATTGAGGCTTTTCGTAAAGGAGTAGAAGAAGCTATTATTTCTAAAAAATCAATAACAGATCCCATGACTAATACTTTTAGGAATGAAATTCAGGCAGCTATTGCTAAAGCAGAAACTGATTGTGCATTAGCCAACGCTGATCCTGTGGCAATTCGTAATACTTTTCAAGCAGCCGTGAAAGCAGCTAAAGGAAAATTTACGTCTAGTCGTCAGGGAATAAATAATATTTCTGATTCATTGAAAGCCCAAATTGAGGCTAGAAAAAAAGCAATTGAAAAAGCTACTTCTGATTTTAAAGCAGCCATGGAAGCAGCTAGAACTGCTTTAAGAGCAGCTTTTCCATCTGAATCTACTCCAACACCAACTGCTACTGCTACTCCTACTGCAACACCAACTGCCACTCCTACGGCTACACCAACAGCTACTCCAACAGCTACTCCAACAGCTACTCCTACTGCAACCCCAACATCTACTCCAACTCCAACTCCAACTCCAACTCCAACTCCAACTGCTACGCCATAATGATTTATGATTAAAAAATCCGCCGATGAGGCGGATTTTTTTACAGCTTATTTTTTTAAATAATCATTAATAGCATTTTTTAAAGCTTGGTCTCCTAAAACAGAACAGTGAATTTTTATATCAGGCAGGCCGCTTAATCTTTTAATAATATCTTGAGGTTTTATTTTTTTAGCTTTATCTATTTTCATACCGCCATTTTCCGTAATTATAACGGAAAGCATAGAAGTAGAAGCAATGGCTGACCCACAGCCAAATGTTTTCCAGCGGCAATTTTTAATTTTTTTTGTTTTTGAGTCAATCCAAAGCCAAAGTTTCATTAAATCTCCGCAAACTGGACTACCAGCTTCACCATAAGCATTAAATTTAAAGGTTTTTTCTTCCTTTAAATTCATAAAGTTTTTGGGATGGAAAAAATGTTCTTTGACTATTTTAGAATAAACCCAAGGAATATTATTTTTTACTAAATCATTACTCTTGTTGGGAGTTTTTATTATTTTTTTAGGCATATTTTTTTATTATATTATTTTTATGGCGGATAAATTACGAAGTTTTTGAATTATTTTTGGTAAAGTTTTAATTACATAATCAACCTCTTTTTTAGTGGTATATTTACCCAAAGTTAAACGAAGGCTGCCGTGAATAATTTCTCGGGACAAACCCAATGCTTTTAATACGTGGGAGGGCTCCAAATTTCGGGAATGGCAAGCAGAGCCAGTAGAGGCGGCGATTCCAGCTTTATCTAATTCTAAAATTAGAGATTCTCCTTCAATACCAGCAATAATAATATTGAGATTATTAGGAAGTCTTTGAGTAAGGTGGCCATTTAAAATAGTTTTAGGGATTTTTAGAATATTTTTTTGAAGATAATCACGTAATTTTTTTACTTTTTTTATTTCTGCTGTTTTTTCTTTTTGAGCTAACTCTAAGGCCTTGGCAAATCCTATCCAGCTAGTGATATTTTCTGTGCCGGAACGTAAATTTTTTTCTTGACCACCACCAAAGATAATGGGGTCAATGCTAACGCTACTTTTTTTGTATAAAACCCCACTGGCTTTAGGTGCATAGATTTTTCCACCATTTAAAGTCATAAAATCAACGCCTAAACGATTAATATCAAGGTTAAGATAATTAGCTGCTTGGCAGGCATCAGTATGGAAAAAAGGTAAATATTTTTTTTGACGAAATCGTTTGATAATAGTGGAAATTTTTTCAATAGGTTGAATAGTGCCGATTTCATTATTGGCATACATAATGGAAACGAGGATGGTTTGTGAATTAAGATATTTTTTTAATTCTGTTAAATTAATTTCTCCGAATTTATTAGTGGAAACATATTTAATTTCAAATCCTTCTTCGGCCAGTTTTTTTACTGATTCCAAAACAGCCGGATGTTCTATTTGAGAAGTGATAATACGGGGTTTTTTGAAAAATTTTTTGTAAGCATGAGCTATGCCGAAGATCGCTAAGTTAATAGATTCAGTTCCTCCGTTGGTAAAAATTATTTCATGTGCGCGACAATTTAAGTTTTTAGCCACTAATTCTCTGGCGTGTTCTAATGCTTGCTTGGCAATTCTCCCTTCTAAATAAATAGCAGATGGATTTCCAAAATTATTTGTAGCAAACGGTTGAATATATTTATTAACCTCTGGTCTTACGGGGGTAGCGGCGGCGTAATCTAGATAAGTTCTTTTCATATTAAATCCGATAATTTAGTGCGACTAAATATTTTTTCTATTTCTTTGTTAATTTTTCCCCAGATATTTTTTTGTTTGCATTGAATATTAGAACACTGATAATGAGCGCAATTAATTAAAGAAATTGGTCCTTCTACTGCCTCAATAATTTCTTTGAGAGTAATTTTATTAGCTGGTTTAGCTAATAAATATCCTCCCCAATTTCCTAATTTACTTTTAATAAGGGCATTCTTTTTTAAAGAACGATTGATTTGTTGAAGAAAATAAAAAGAAACATTTTCATTGATAGTAAATTCACCCAAACTTTGTGGTTTTTGAGTTTTATTTTTTGCCAAATATGAAAGCCACCTTATGGCTATATGTATTGTTTCTGATATTTTTATACTTTTAAATAGCATAGGCTTAATAATTGTTTAATTATTTATTCAATTCATAGTTGATTACTATGAATTGAATATAAAAATAGTATAGAAGATGGGCTAAAGAGAGTCAAGAGTGATAATTGAGGTGAATAGATGGGCAATAAGATGGGGTAAAGAGAGTATAAGATGTGAGTGATATAGTAAATTTCGGGTTATTTCGTTATTTTTTAAAATAAAAAACCGCCCTTCACTTTCGTTTAGGACGGTTTAACGCCTCATTTAAATTACTCTTCTACTTGTGTGCCACATTGAGGGCACTTTTTTTGGCCAACATTCAATAGGCTACAGCATTGTGGACATTTTTTTGTTTCAATTACACGATAGTTTAATGGTTCTCCATCGTTGCAGTGAGGACAAGTTTTGTCATGAGTATCAACTGGTTTGCTGCAGACCGTGCATATTGCTTGAGTGCACATTTTTTTCCTCCTCATTTAAGATTTAAAAGCTGTTTCTATTATATTAGAGAAGTCTTTTTCTGTCAATTCTGCATCTTTTGCGAATCAGTTTTATAGAAGGATAAAAAATTAAAATTATATTCACAAAAGATGCGGATCCAATTAAAACAATCTTTTTTGTTTAGGCATGGAATTTCTAGTTGTTTCCATTAATTCCAAGTAATCATCTAAATCATTCCAATTAAGAGTGATAAAAGCTGGAGTGGAATAGCGGGAGGGAATAAGTAATTTTCCATTTTTTATCCCATGTTCATATAAATCTTTAGTAATTTTTACATCATTTAGACAATATTGTTTTAATTCATCAATTCTGCCTTCTCGATACATATCAATAGCTTCCAAGCCATGACCAGTTTTTCCTGTTCCAATATTAGCTTGAGCTAAATCATCTAAGCCAATTCTGTGTCCGCGTTGTGATTCCACCTCTTCTAAAATATCTAAAATACGAATAGAAGAAAAATCTTGGTGAATATGAGTTTTTAAAACTGGCACATCAAAACGTTTTAGAGCAAAACCAATAAAAGCGCCGGATTCTTTCATTAATTTTTCAAAATCTTGAAATTGTTTTTCGTCAAAAGCAAAAAATTCATCGCGTTTATAAGAATAAACACCGATGATAGAAATTTCTAAACGATTAATATTTTGTTGACCGCCAACATCAGCAAAAGAATTTTTGGTTTCAATATCAATTACGAGTTTATCTAGCATAGTTTTTTTATATTAATCTCTTGCTTCTTTTTAGTCAAATAGAAGATATAAAAAATACTTCACAAAAGCAATAAAAAGTGTATGATGAATAAAATGGGCTTGTAGTATAGTGGTAATACACCGCATTTTTACCCTGTTAAATAAAAATAGATAAGGGCTTATGGTCTAGTGGTATGACACGTCATTCGCATTGACGAGACGCGAGTTCGATTCTCGCTAAGTCCACAAAATTAATAGATGTATCCTCTAAATTTTTAGCGCAGGGTTGATGAAGCGCAAGTTTGATTCTCACTAGATTCATCTTTTTTATTTTATAAAAAAGTAATATAATTTTTATATGGCAAGAAGTGATATATTATTGATAAAAAAATATGCGAAAGTTTTTAAAACCTTGGGTGATTATGATTCCGGAAAATTGAAATTGGTGAAAACAGGCAAGCCAAAATTCATTTTAACTTATCAAGAAGCAAAAAAGGTAATCGATGAAGCGAGAAAGGAATTAAAAAAAATGGGTATTAGCGTAGGAGCATTTGGTAAAGAAATTAATGGAAAGTTAGAAACAATTATTATTAGTCTTTATCAAACTTTTGGCAAAAAAGAATTATATCCGAGTATTGGAGAAAAAGCCGTTAATTTATTATATTTTATCTTAAAAAACCATCCTTTTGTGGATGGTAATAAAAAAATTGCTGCTTTATTATTTTTGTATTATTTAGAAAAAAATAATTATTTCAAAGAAAATAAAAAGATTAATGACAATGCTTTAATCACTCTGATTTTGTTGATGGTTATGAGTAATTCTAAAGAAAAAGACAATCTGATAAAAATTGCCACAAATTTTTTAAAATAAAAATCTGCCTCATCGGCGGATTTTTATTTAATAATTCCACTTCTAATTAAAGCAGCTTCAACAATTTTATCAATTAATTGCTGGTGATTTAAGCCAGATATTTCAGCAGCATAGGCCATTTCATCATCTCTTTCTAAGTATGGATTAAGGTTAGCTTCTAAAATATAAACTCTCCCCTCTTTATCTATTCTAATATCAAAGCGAGCATAATCTCTTGCGCCTATAGCTCGATATCCTTTTATGGCCACATCATATATTTTATTTTTTATTTCATTATCTAAATTTTCTGGTACTTTTAAACCAATTATTTCTGGTAATCCTAAGCTATATTGATTTTTTGCTTCATAAGTATAAATTTTCTTTTTGTTAGGGGGCCACTTAGAGAAGTCTAATTCTAAGAGTCGTAATGGTTTTAAACTTTTTCCGCTGCTCAATATAGAAACAAAAAATTCTCGTCCCTCAATATATTTTTCTACAAGCGCATCATCTTTAATAAGCTCATGTATTTCTAAAACTTTCTTTTTTAAAGCTTCCTCATTTTCTACAAAAGAATTTTCATCAATACCAATAGAAGCATCTTCATGTACAGGTTTTACAAATAAAGGAAAATCAAATCCCCTCGGGATAGTTACTTCTTCGTTAAGCGGTATTACAAAAAAATCAGGACAAGGAACATTATGAAAATTAAAGATTTTTTTTGTGAGATATTTATCATTACTTAGAAAAATACTACCAGAAGAAGATCCCGTAAAAGGAATACCCGTCATTTCTAATAGGGCAGTAATATTAAATTCAAATTTATCGGTATTGCGAAAAGTTTCAATTAGATTAAAAATTAAATCGGGTTTTTCTTGTTTAATGCCATTAATAATTCTAGAAATGCTTTGGTTTACAGGTAAAAGTACCACATTATAATTAAGATTTAGTAAAGCATTTTTAATTTGATCAATAACTGCATCGCGTTTTGGTTTTTTGCTGGGATATTCTTGATAAAAAAGAATTAGAATTTTTGCTTTTGGTTTTTGTTGAGAGGATTGTTTTTTATACCATTCATCTAAGGTAAAATTCATTGTTTCTATGGGGTCCTCTAAATTTTTTTCAAATTCTGGCACTAATTTATGACTGTATTCTTTGATTAATTCTGCAGCAAATGCCAATTTTTTAAAAGCTCTTGTTCCTTTATAGTGTTTTTTCCAATCAAATCCAGGAGTAATCAAAAGAGCAAAAGTTTCGGAAAAATCTTCGTCAGGATGTTTTTGCGCATACCATCCTTCTAGATGGCGGACAAATTTTTTATTTCCAGGAATGGCAGCAAAATTTTCTTCATAAGGTTTTTGGTAGGCACCAAAAATATCATTCCAACGCGGTAGTTTATATAGAGAATAAGCATAATTAAAAGCATGCCCTGCTTCGTGTCTCAGGATTTGCATTATTTCTTCGTCAGATTCTATTTGATCGTTTTTTTCTAGTTCAATTTCTTTTAAGGTTTTGTTGGCTAAATAAAAAGGCGCACCAATAATAGGTACTCCATCCGGACATCCCCAAGAATCGCTGAAATAAATTTCAGGATGAAATTTAATTTGGGCTTTATCTAATTCCTGATAGAGTTTTTTAATAAAAGGCGCCAAATCAGAATCCATGGGATTCAAATTTAATTGATTAATAGGAGTCTTTAAAATTTCTTCTCGTGTGCCAGAAAATACATTTTTGTTTTTATATTCAGGATTTTTTTCTATATTTTCAGTGTGAGAATTTGTCTCATGATTTAAAATAGAATTTTGATGATTTCCGTTTTTTTCTTGAGTCTCAGTTTTAAATTTTTTATTGTTTTCAGTTGCCATTTATTTTTATTTTATCATTTTTCATTTAAAAAAAGCAATGATTTTCACGATTTTTGGAGAAAAAATAAGAGATAGAAAAAAAATAAAAAGTGTGGTAAATTGATTTTAGAGAGTCGTAGGTGGAAAATTGAAGATAGTTTTGAAAAATAAATTACAATGAATAAAAAAATATTTAATTTTTTCGTTATTATCTCTATAATTTTTTGTTTAGCTCCGATTTTTTCAGTTTTGGCACAGGAATTTGGTGATGATGCGCCAGCCACAGGATTTCGTTCTATTCTTTCTACTAATGGAGAACAGGGAAGATCTTTAAGGGTTTGTTTAGACTCTGGTAATTGTAATTTTTGTGATGTCTTCACTGTAGGTAGCAATATTTTTAAATTTTTAAGAAACGACATTGCTTTCCCTGTAGCTGTTTTAATGATCATTTATGGCGGGGTGTTAATGATTTTTTCTGGTGGTTCTACCAAAAGAGTAGCTAATGGGAAAAAAGCCATGACGTCAGCTTTGACTGGATTTGTAATTGTTTGGGGGGTGGGTTTGATTTTAAATTCTGCTTTGACTATTATTGCTGGAGCGCCAGCTAGTTATAAAGCTTTTGTTAATGGCGATCTTGCTGGCGTAGATTGGGATTGTGAGAAAGATTATAATAATAATCCATTCCCAACTAATTCTCCTTATCCTGTGCCACCAGGTGTGACTTTATCTCCCGGCGTTGATACAAAAGGAGTTCATAAATGTATAATGGATGCTATTGCTGATTTAGGACAAAAATATCAAATAAAAGTTACTTCTTTAAATGATGGCGATCATACTACGGGCTCTTATCATTATAAAGGATTGGCGGCTGATATTCAGGTTAATGGAAGAAGAGATGCTACTGGTAAAAATTGGGATGAAGTAGTAAGTTATTTAAGAAATAATGGATATCATGCTTTTTGTGATTCTGATGGTAAATTAGTTCCTTGTAGTCAAGCAACCCATATTCATTTTGATACTAAAGGAATGCCTGGTGATTCTTGCCCATAGGATTATCCATTTGTTGCTCAATGATGCTGTAAGTATATTTTTATGTCAGACTTAAAACAAAATTATTTTAAAATAAGTAGAGCTACAGAATTAAAAAATCCTTGGGAAAGGAGAATTTTTCGTTTTTTTGAAATATTACCAGGTTTTTTATCTTGGCTAACTATTATTTTAATTTTTATTTTTTCATGGAAATTACCGGTTTTTGCCGCTATTTTTATTGTTCTTTTTGATACATATTGGTTAATTAAAACAATTTTTTTGTCTTTCCATCTTTCTCATAGTTTTAAAACTATGAAACGTTTTCAAAAGAGAAATTGGCTGGAAGAGTTGGAAAAATTGCCTAAAGAAAAATATAATTTATCCGTGACTAATTGGTCGGAAATATATCATTTAATTATTTTGCCGTTTACTTCTGAGGGAATTGAGGTGGTTAGTCCTAGCGTTGAATCTTTAGTAGAATGCCAATATCCAAAAGAAAAAATGATTGTAGTTTTGGCTATTGAAAAAAGAATGGGCGAATGTGCTAAACGAGTAGCAGAAGAAGTAAAAAATAAATTTGGAGATAAATTTTTTAAGTTTATTATTTCTGAACACCCAGCTGATATTGAAGGAGAAATAGCGGGAAAAGGGTCTAATGAAACATGGGCAGCTAGAGAAGCAAAGAGGTTTATTGATGAACAAAAAATTTCTTATGAAAAAGTTATTGTTTCTTCTTTTGATATTGATACAGTAGTTCCTGATGGATATTTTGCTTGTTTAGTTTATCATTATTTAACTGCTAAAAATCCTTTACAATCTAGTTTTCAACCGATTCCGATTTTTTCTAATAATATTTGGGTGGCTCCGGCTTTAGCGCGAGTAGTTTCTTTTTCTTCTACCTTTTGGCAATTAATGCAACAATCGCGACCAGAAAGGCTCACTACTTTTTCCTCTCATTCCATGCCCTTAAAAGCTTTAGTGGAGATTGATTTTTGGAAAACTAATGTAGTATCTGAAGATTCTCATATTTTTTGGCAATGCTTGCTTCATTATAATAGCAATTGGAAAGTGATCCCACTTTTTTATCCGGTCTATATGGATGCTAATGTAGATAGAACTTTTTGGAAAACTATGCTTAATCAGTATAAGCAACAAAGACGCTGGGCTTATGGTGCGGAAAATTTTGCCTTTTTCTCTTTTATTTTTTTAAAAGACTCCTTTTTGTTTAAAGGTAAACAGCAATTTCCTTTTTGGAAAAAAGTTTATTGGTTCTTGACTATTTTAGAAGGATCTCATTCTTGGGCGACTAATTCACTTTTAATATTCTTGCTTGGTTGGTTGCCATTAATTTTAGGAGGATCACAATTCAATTTAATGCTTTTATCTTTTAGCTTACCAAGGATTACTCGATATATTATGACTTTAGCTTCTATTGGTATTGTTACTTCTGCTATTATGAGTTTGAATTTTCTTCCTCCAAAACCTCCACAATATGGTCGTTGGCGTTATCTTTTATTTTTAATTCAGTGGGTTTTAATGCCTTTAAATTTAATAATCTTTGGGTCTTTTCCAGCCTTAGACGCACAAACTC
>Ga0208958_1002849_pt1 | contig 14187 bp, 13 predicted proteins | sample RifOxyB1_FD_184032 | JGI IMG/M metagenome (GOLD analysis project Ga0208958, IMG submission 184032) | Soil microbial communities from Rifle, Colorado - Rifle Oxygen_injection B1 (SPAdes) | ecosystem: Environmental > Terrestrial > Deep subsurface > Rock core/Sediment | place: Rifle, Colorado... | reverse complement strand
CTGGAAAAGCTTGTGTCGGCGCGGCTGCCATCCAAATACCCGCAGGTATCCAAAGAACTCAAAGAACGTATCACCTACGAACTGGACATCATTAACAAAAAAGGGTATTCCACATACTTTCTGATTGTTCAGGATTTCGTCAACTGGGCAAAAGAGAACGGGATAGCCGTCGGGCCAGGCCGCGGATCGGCAGCAGGGTCCGTCATTTCGTATATCCTCAACATCACGGGTCTTAATCCTTTGTATTTTAATTTGCCGTTTGAACGGTTCTTAAACCCGTCACGTCCCAGTCCGCCCGATATCGATCTGGATTTTGAGGATGACCGCAGAGATGAAGTCATCGCCTATGTGACGGCCCGTTACGGCGCCGACAGGGTTGCCCAGATTATCACCTTCGGTACGATGGAAGCCCGAGGAGCGGTACGGGACGCCGGACGGGCACTCGGCATGCCGTACGCGGCGCCGGACCGGATAAGCCGCATGATCCCGCCGGGATTCCAGGGGAATGCCATGACAATTGAGAAAGCAATTGAGCAGTCTCCGGAGCTTTCGCTTGCATATAAAACCGAGCCGGAGACCAAACGCCTTTTGGATGTTGCCCATAAGCTCGAGGGGGTCGCACGGCACGCCTCAGTCCATGCGGCTGGCATAGTGATTTCCGATAAGCCGCTTGTTGAATACACTCCCCTTCAGCGGGAAAGCAAGGGAGAACGCATCATTACACAATATGATATGTATACGGTGGGTGAAGACGGCGTGGGTCTTCTGAAAATGGACTTTTTGGGGCTCCGGAACCTGACCATTATGTCCCAGGCCCTTACATTTATCCGTGCGTCCCGGGGCGAAACAATTGATTTGGAGAACATACCCCTGACGGACAAAAAAACCTACCAGATGTTGTCCCTCGGGGAAACCACAGGAGTTTTTCAGCTGGAGTCGGCAGGCATGCGCAGGTATATTAAAGAGCTTCAGCCGACAAATATTTTTGACCTTATGGCGATGGTAGCGCTCTTCCGACCCGGCCCCATGGCCACAATTCCGGAATTTATTAAACGGAAACACAATCCGAAAGCCGTAACATACCCCGATGACCGCCTGAAAGACGTACTGAAGCAGTCCTACGGCATTATCTGTTATCAGGATGATGTGCTTCTGACTGCCATTACCCTCGCCGGATATTCGTGGGGCGATGCGGATAAGCTCCGTAAAGCCGTAGGGAAAAAGATTTCCTCGGAAATGAAGAAGCAAAAGGAAAAGTTTACGGAAGGCTGTGTCAAAAACGGCATTACCAAGTCAAAAGCAGAAGAAATATTTACCCTGATTGAGCCGTTTGCAGGATACGGGTTTAACAAGGCTCATGCCGCCTGCTATGCAATGATTGCCTATGAAACGGCCTATCTGAAGGCAAATTACCCGGTTGAGTACATGACCGCAGTCCTGACGGCTGAGTCGCGTGCCAATACAGGGCCGGCCAGAGACGAAAAAATTGCACGAATTGTTGCTGAATGCCGCAGGATGCAAATCGGACTGTTGCCTCCGGATATTAACCGGTCGGATATTGAGTTTGCTATTCAGGACGGAAAAATCCGCTTCGGGTTGTCTGCTGTGAAAAATGTCGGAACCGCAGCAATCGAAAGCATACTGGAAGCACGTAAAACCGGTGGCTTTAGCCGGCTATCCGATTTCATAACCAGAGTAGACACGTCCAAAGTAAACAAAAAAACGCTGGAAAGCCTGATCCGTACCGGAGCAATGGACGCCTTCGGCACACGCGCGGCAATGCTACGGGCTCTCCCGCAGCTTCTTGAGCTGTCGCATAAACAGAAAAAGGCGGTAACGGACGGCCAGGTCGGGCTTTTCGGTGAAGAGGACCAGGCGCAGGCATACTCCGATGCCCTTCCGGATATGCCGGAGCTTAGTCAGTCGGAGCTCTTAGGCTTCGAGAAGGAACTATTGGGATTTTACTTAACCACGCATCCTCTGGAGCCGCACCGGAAGATTTTTACGGGCGGGGACTATGTAGCAATTTCCGATATCACCAGTACATATGTGCGACAGCGGGTACAGCTTGCCGGTATCGTTGTTGCCGTGAAAAAAATATTTACCAAAGCAGGAAATAATGAAATGGCATTCGTGAAACTTGAGGACCTTACCGGCACCATGGAGGTGGTCGTGTTCCCCAAAATATATTCACGGACATTCGACATGTGGAAAACGGACACGCTCTTGACGGTCTCGGGAAGAATAGATGAGAAAGATGACCGTTTGACCCTCCTGGTTGATGACGCGAAATTTCTGGTGTAAGGTGCAGTGGTAACCTTATATTATACTAAATTTTACGGCAAAAGAAAGAGATTGCTTTATGAGGGAAACATATGATATTACTTTGAGTGGCGGCCTAAAAGCTGCTAAGCCAAAAAATGTCGCGAAGAAAAAAACTATTCGCGATAGTTCGTGGTTGTATTTAGGTATCGCAGGTCAGGTCGGCTACACGGTAGCAATTCCGCTTGTTCTGGGCGCTATCGGAGGATCGTTTGTTGATTCAAGGTTCGGCACATATCCGAAGGGTATATACATAGGACTGGGAACCGGATTTGTTCTGTCCGTCGTTGGATTTATAGGTGTTATACGGGAATTGTTGAAGAAATAAGGCATACGGGAATTTATTATGAGCGAATTACATATTTCTCTTGCTGCAGAAAAAATAGGGGAAATCGGGGGGTTTCCGGTGACCAATTCGCTGTTGGCTACCTGGATTGTCATGGGAATTCTCGTACTATTATCTCTGAAGGCAACCCGACGGATGACGCTTATTCCGGGGAGCGCGCAATCTATTGCAGAACTCGTAGTCGGTAGCCTGTATGATTTTTTCAGTTCCGTACTGGGCCCGAAGATTAAACAGTTTTTCCCGCTTATTGCTTCATTCTTCATCTTTATCATATGTTCAAACTGGTTCGGGCTCCTGCCGGGGGTCGGCACGATCGGATTTCCCGAGCATGGAAAGTTTGTGCCGCTTCTGCGGGGGGGCACGGCAGATTTAAATACGACACTCGCCCTTGCTATTATTTCCATCGTCGCCATCCAGTATTTCGGATTTAAGACGCTGGGGTTTCACTATAGCAGCAGATTTTTAAATTTCAGCAATCCCATCTATTTCTTTTTAGGGTTTCTGGAAATTATTTCCGAAGTGTCAAAAGTAATTTCATTTGCATTCCGTTTATTCGGAAATATTTTTGCAGGAGAAGTGCTCCTGTCGGTTATGGCATTCCTTATGCCGTTTATCATTCCGCTTCCTTTTTTAGCGCTTGAGCTTTTTGTCGGATTTATTCAGGCCCTGGTTTTCTCTATGTTGACCGCCGTATTTATTCAAGTTGCCATTTCGCACGGCGAAGGAGAACACGCGAAGGCGTAAACGTGAAAGGAGGTGAGTGTACATGGAAGAAAGTGTCATTAAACTGATTATGACCGGTGTAACGATTGCAGTAGGCGGAATTATGCCTGCATTTGCCATCGGACTGTTGAGCGCAAAGGCTATGGAAGCTATCGGACGGAATCCGGAAGCAGCAGACTCGATCCGTACGACTATGATTTTAGGGTTGGCATTTGCTGAAGCTATCGCTATTTATTCACTGGTGGCGGGTCTGATTATTAAATTTGTCTAAAAATGATACGGGAGTATGCAGTCGTCTTGAGTTGCATACTCCCCGGAGAATATGAGATAGTGTTTGACGGATAAAGGGAAAGGAAATTATGGAGCAGTTAGGTATCGAACCAAAATTATTACTTGCGCAAATAGTCAATTTTTTGATTATTGCATTCGTGTTGACAAAGCTTCTCTATAAGCCGATTCTTGCGATGTTAGAAAAGCGGAAAAAGGAGATTGCACAGGGGCTTGAGCTTACGGAGAAAATGCGTCTTGCTGAGGAAAAGTATAAAGAGAAGGAAGAAAAACTTCTTTCCGAAGCAAGGCGGGAAGCGCGGACGATTGTTGAGGCCGCGGAAAAAGAGGCGGGAGAAGTGAAGAAGTCGCTTACCCTCGAGGCACAGCGTGAAGCTGCGGTGATTGTCGAAAAAGGCAGGAAAGAAGCCGAAGAGCTTCGTGTGCGCATGCAGAAGGATGTCGGACGCGCAGCGGCACAGCTTGCTGCCGGCATGGCTAAAAGACTGCTGTCGCAAGTGGTTTCTGCAGACATGCAGCATAAGCTGATCGCCAAACATCTGAAGCAGTTGGAATCTATGAAGGAGTAATGTCATGCAAATGCTCAATAAAGACGCGAGAGGATTTATCGATAATGTCGCCAAATATATAAGCCGCGGGCCGGCAGGCAGGACGGTGCTGCCAAAAGTGCAGACGCTGTTCTCGAAGGTGACGACGCAGGCAAAAAAAGAACGGTTTGCGACAGTACGGTCAGCTGTGGCCCTGACGGATGCGGAAAAAGCGTCGATTGCAAAGACTATTGCACGTATACTGGGACATGAAGTGGAATGTCACTTTCATGTGAACCCGGAAATACTGGCGGGAATTTCTGTAACGGTCGCGGATTGGGTAGTAGATTCAAGCTTTGCAACACAGCTTGCAGCTATTACACATTCGCTTTCAAACGATGAAAAATGATTTTACGCAGGATATAGCAAAAGAACTTCTGAAAAAAATTGAGCAGTACACCCCTGCGGTATCTGCACGGCAAGTAGGACACGTCCTGTCTGTCTCAGACGGCGTCGCACGCGTTTCGGGTCTTCCCCATGTTGCTTCTATGGAACGTGTTATTTTTGCAAACGGTGTTTCCGGCTTGGCATTCAACCTCGAGGAGGATGTCGTCGGCGTTATCGTCCTTGGAGATTATCTGACCATACGCGAAGGCGATGAGGTTCGCGCAAGCGCAGAGCTCCTTTCTATCCCTGTTGGTGATGCACTTTTGGGACGGGTCGTGAACCCCATCGGAGATCCCATGGACGGCGGGACACCTGTCAAACATAAAATAAAATATCCTCTTGAAAAAATTGCCCCTTCCGTGACCCACCGACGGTCAGTAAAAACGCCTTTGCAAACCGGCATTAAGGGTATCGATGCGATGATTCCGATCGGCCGCGGTCAGCGGGAACTTATCGTCGGAGACCGCAACACCGGTAAGACGTCAATTGCCGTGGATACCATTATCAATCAGAAGAAAGAAAATGTCGTATGTATCTATGTTGCCATCGGTCAAAAGACCAGCCGTATCGCGCAGGTTATCCGTGATCTGACACGTGCCGGGGCGATGGCTCATACGGTCGTTGTGTTTACGTCAGCCTCCGATCCGGCGGCGTTTCAATACCTCGCGCCGTACGCGGGGTGCGCAATCGGAGAGTATTTCATGGACCAGGGCAGGGATGCACTCATCATTTACGATGATCTGTCCAAACATGCATGGGCATACCGGCAGATTTCACTCATCCTGCGGCGCCCAAGCGGGCGGGAAGCGTACCCGGGAGACGTTTTTTACCTCCATTCCAGACTTCTGGAGCGCGCGTGCCGCCTGGACGAAAAACACGGCGGGGGGTCACTGACCGCTCTTCCCATCGTAGAAACACAGGCCAATGACATTTCGGGATATATCCCGACGAACATCATATCCATTACTGACGGACAACTGTTTTTGGAATCGGATTTGTTTAACGCGGGCCAGCGGCCGGCAATAAACGTCGGATTCTCCGTCTCGCGTGTGGGAGGAGAAGCACAAAGTAAGGCCATGAAAAAAGTGTCCGGCACGCTGAAGCTCGATCTGGCACAGTACCGATCCCTTGCGGCATTTGCGCAATTCAGCTCTGATGTTGACGCGGCTACGAAAAAACAAATTGACCGCGGGGCACGCATGATGGAGCTTTTGAAACAAGGCCAATTTGTACCCATGGCTGTTGAAGATCAAATTATGAGCATCTGGGCAGGAACTGCCGGATATTTGGATGACGTTCCGGTTAATCGGATCAGTCAGTTTGAGAAAGAATACCTTGCGTTTATGCACGCGAGAAATAAAAAGACGGTTGCCATGCTCACGAAAGAAAAGGCATTGACCGCCGACATTGAAAAACAGCTGAAAGAATCAGTCGCAGAATTTAAAAAAGGATTTAAGTGACCTAAGGTATGGCTAATATTAGGCTTATCAAAAATAGGATTAAGTCAGCGAAAAATATTTCGCAGATAACACGCGCGATGGAGCTTGTGGCCGCATCCAAAATGCGTAAAGCCCAGTCGGCAGCGTTATCGGGTAAGCTCTATGCGCAAAAAATTCATGACATGGTGTTTTCGCTGGCCTCGCGGACGGACATCACCAACCACCCCCTCCTTGCGACACATTCTCTTCAGACGGGTAAACGCCTGGTTATCATCGTTTCGACAAACAAGGGGTTGTGCGGAGGGCTAAACAGTACTCTGTTCCGGGCGATTCTCAAAGAATACGCAAATACTTCTGCGTTTGAATTTGTCACGCTCGGCAAAAAAAGCGCGGATTTCATCGCGCAGCTCAAGGGGTCGCTCAAAGCGGATTTTTCGGACAAGGTGCCGTTTGTCGACAATGTGCCGGCCATCACGCAACTGTTGACAGACATGTATCTTACGGGGGCTGTCGACGGCGTCGATATCGTGTACAACGAATTTGTATCCGTGCTGACTCAGGCGCCGCGTATAAAAACGATACTCCCCCTGACTCTTGATGTCGCCCAGGGCCGGGAAGCAACCGGAGAATTTCTTATCGAACCGGGAGTACGTGAGGTATTTGATGCGCTTTTGCCCCACTATCTGGAAAATCAAGTCCGGGACGCAGTGCTTCAGGGAGAAGCAAGTGAGCAGTCGGCGCGGATGATTGCCATGCGGAATGCTACCGATAACGCCCTCTCGTTTATGGATGAGCTGACGCTTGTCTACAACAAAGCACGTCAGGAAAAGATTACGTATGAAATTTCCGATATGGTAACGGCAAGACTTGCCACGGAATAACAAAAAAAGGAGTACTGTATGCCAAAAACTAAAAAAATACTAAAAACCGTCTCGTCGCCAGAGCACCGCGGCATCGTTGTCCAGGTCACGGGGGCTGTTGTCGACGTCCAGTTTGACCAGAAAACAATTCCTGCCATTTATGATGCCGTTCATGTTGCAGGAGAGAACGGAAAAGTACTAGTACTTGAAGTAGCGGCCCACATCGGTGACGGACGCGTTCGCTGTGTTGCCATGGGGACCACAGACGGTCTCAAGCGCGGTGAAAGCGCAATGTCGATGGGGTCCCCGATCCGCGTACCGGTCGGTAAAAAAACACTCGGCCGTCTGTTTAACGTTATCGGGGAAACGATTGACGAACTAGGTCCCGCGGGAACGACGAAAACGTATCCGATTCACCGGGATGCCCCGCCGCTTACCAAGCAAAGCGGTAAACGGGAAGTACTGGAAACGGGAATTAAAGTAATAGATCTGATCGCGCCCTTCGTAAAGGGCGGTAAAGCGGCAATTTTCGGCGGCGCAGGAGTCGGCAAAACCGTGACCATTCAGGAGCTCATACACAACGTGGCGGAAGTACACGGCGGCGTGTCGGTATTTGCCGGCGTCGGCGAGCGGTCGCGGGAAGGAAACGATTTGTGGCGGGAAATGAAAGAATCCGGCGTTATAGCAAAGACTGCCATGGTCTTCGGACAGATGAATGAGCCCCCGGGAGCCAGACTGCGCGTCGGACTGTCCGGTCTGACGATGGCGGAATATTTCCGCGATGAAGAAGGGCAGGATGTGCTTCTGTTTATCGATAATATTTTTCGGTTTGCACAGGCCGGCAGTGAAGTGTCCGCCCTTCTTGGCCGTATTCCCTCAGCCGTCGGATATCAGCCGACACTGGCAAGCGAAATGGGAGCTCTTCAGGAGCGTATTACTTCGACGGACAAGGGTTCGATTACCTCCGTACAGGCCGTGTACGTGCCGGCAGACGATTACACCGATCCCGCGCCTGTTGCGACATTTGCCCATCTGGACGGGACAATTTCTCTTGAGCGTTCGATTGCCGAACAGGGCCTATTCCCGGCTGTTGATCCGCTTTCGTCAAATTCGCGGATTCTTGAGCCGGCTATTGTCGGACAGGAACATTATGATGTTGCCCGCGGCGTCCAGAAAATTCTGCAGCGCTATAAGGATCTGCAGGACATTATCGCCATCTTAGGGCTTGAGGATTTGAGCGATGATGACAAGCTGGTCGTCTCCCGTGCACGGAAAATTCAGCGGTTTCTCACCCAGCCGATGTTTGTGGCGGAACCTTTTACCGCGCGACCCGGCAAATATGTGCCGCTTAAGGAAACGGTCCGCGGATTTAAAGAAATCCTTGACGGTAAACACGACAGTAAGACCGAGCAGGCGTTTTACATGGTCGGCGGCATCGATGAAGTGAAATGAAAAATTTTCATCTTGATATCATTACTCCGGATCGCAAGGTATTTTCAGAAGAAGTGGCCGCCCTTGGGGTACCGACGGCAAACGGTATAATCGGGGTCCTGGCGCTCCATGAGCCGCTATTTTCTGCATTAACGGAGGGGGAGATCAAAATTACGTCATCCGGTAAAGACTATTTCCTCGCCATCGGCAGCGGATTTATGGAAGTGACCAAAAAAGGCGTCACCATCCTGGTGTCCAGCGCCTACCACGCACATGAGCTGAATGAAGCAGCCATTAAAAAAGCACAGACTGCGGCAAAAGAGGCTATCGCAAATCATGTGAAAGGGGTTGAGCTTGGTACTGCGCAGGCACTCCTGAGGCGCAGCCAATTTGAGCTGAAAGTTCTCCGCCGCCGGCACACACGCCCGCCGGACCAGTCCATTAATTAATCTTCATGTTGTGTTTAGGGAACAATGATGATATAAGTACCTCTGCGCTGCCCCACTAAGGAGGAATATGAGACCATCACGCATTGAGCAAGCCATACCCCCATCTTCGGAACTACGCGTTATAACCCCTGAGTCAATCGCAAATTATTTCGAACGGAATATTAATATACAACCGCGTGTCCAGTTTGCCGATACCGAATTAATTCGTATTCCGGATAATTGGAGGCATGGCGGCGGTAAACAGGGCGAGGCGCTGGTTAGCATGGGAGATATGCTGACCGAACCGATTGCAGGTACAAATTTACCGGCAAATAAATTTTTAACCTGGATGCTCGATCAGGGATTCTCGTTGCAAACTAGTTCAGGTCAAACATATACGCTAGAAGAAGCGGCATTTCTCATGGAGAGTAATATATCTGGTGATTTTGGATCACCACTTATTCGAATAACACGAAATATTCACGGAAGAACGAAGGTACAATTTAATATATACGCAGGTGCAGAATGTGAAGAAATGCAAGAAATGTCGCGTCTAGGAAATTTACCATCTCTTACTTCTACAGATAAATACAATTATGCAAATGCGGCGAAACGTTTAGGTCACCCGTTTATTTCAAAAGGAACTAAGGGGGAACGGTCATCGTTGGGTATAGGCGATGTAGATATTCTATGTAAACTCGATGACTGTTTTGCCAGTGGTATAACAGGGTTTGGTGACGCTCTGATTGATGAGGTGATGCAATATCCAAAACATAATTTGGTGGAAATTTATCGCGGCATCGTAGGAACGACACAATTTATGGTTCTTGCTACGCTTATGGCGCAGCATCGACGTGTATCCACTATATATGATATCGGTGCACCTGGGTTTGGTTTAGGCGGTAAGGACGAGGGTCTAAACTATATTGTTAACACAACAAAGCGCATGAGATCAATCGGAAGATATACGGTGGGAGATATGGGAAATAATCTCGATACGGGGGATTCTGCGAGTGCTCAACCTAGTTTAATTACTGCCCGAACAGAAGAAGAATCTGTACGTGAATTGCGTACTTTTCTCGGAGGCGGCCTTTTCATGATTCGAACGCTTGACGCAGAACTTAGCCAGCGGGGAAAGCCGGCGCGGTGGGACAGATCAATTCGTCGGGCTTCCCGTGTAGATAATGGCTCTAAACAATGGGGAGTGCTTATGAGCGGGACGGATTTAATTGTGAGACCCGCGCGGAGAGACCGGATATATTTAAAAGCGAAAACGGCTATTACTGACCATGAAGGAAAACCAACGGAAGTGCCAGCTGGCGGGTTATGGGTATCTCCGGGAATTCCGGAAGGAGGACTCTTGCCTGTAACATTTCGTGAGGGAAAGCATCTCATTACGCTCTATACGTATACAAAAGCGTAAATTACCGATTGACGAAATAGGTCATTTTTTGGTATCTTAGCTCATGCCCGTAACGAAGTTTATTTTTGTTTCCGGCGGGGTCATCTCAGGCCTCGGAAAAGGTATAACGACCGCCTCCATCGCACTTCTTCTTCAGAACAGAGGATACAAAATGACCCCCGTGAAATGCGAAAATTATTTGAACATGGACGCCGGTCTTATTAACCCCATTGAACACGGCGATCCGTTCCTGTGTGAGGACGGCACTGAGGCAGACATGGACATGGGTACGTATGAAAAATTCCTGGGAAAAAACATGGAACGCCACAACTTCGTGACCATGGGCCAGATTTATCAGGCGGTTATTGAGCGTGAGCGCAATTTCGGTTACGAGGGAGAAGATGTCGAGGCAATTCCGCACGTAACGGATGAAATTATTAAGCGGATTAAAGCCGCAGGAGAAAAAGAAAACGCGGATATTGTCGTGGTTGAACTCGGAGGCACAACGGGAGAGTACCAGAATGCGCTGTACTATGAAGCATCCCGCATTTTGTCCCGGAAAAAAGGCAATACGGTTATCCATGTACACGTCTCGTATCTGCCAACGCCTACGCATCTTGGTGAGCCCAAAACCAAGCCGACACAACTGTCTGTGCGCACCCTTAACTCCATGGGGATTCAGCCGGATTTCATCGTCGCACGGGCGGAAAAAGCGATGGATAAAAGGCGCCGTGACCGGTTTGCGCTTTTTTGTAATGTGGATCCGGAAAATGTGATTGACAGCGTGGATCTGCCCAGTGCATATGAGAGTCCGGTGTATCTTGCCAAACAAGGTCTCGATGAAAAAATTTTAACCATGATGAATTTACCGCTCAATACGCTCGACATACGTGCCTGGGAAACGATGGTAGGCAGGATTGAAAAGAAAAAGGATGTAACGAAGACCATCGCCATCGTCGGCAAATATTTTGCAACCGGTGAATATCAGCTGCGTGATAGTTATGCAGCCCTCATGGATGCAATTGATCATGCGGCTTGGGCGAAGGGACTACATATGGAAGTGAAATGGGTGAATTCGGAAAGACTTGAGAAAAACGGTATCGGGGAGCTTGCCGGCGTTGATGGCATCATTGTTCCTATCGGGTGGGGTACGCGCGGGGTGGAAGGGAAAATTGCTGCTATTCAGCATGCGCGTGTGAATAAAATTCCATATCTGGGGCTTTGTTACGGTATGCAACTGGCCGTGGTGGAATATGCGCGCAATGTACTGGGTCTGACGGACGCCCATTCTCTGGAATGTGACGCAGACACGGCACATCCGGTCATTCATATGATTTCGGGTCAGGCGGATATTCTCAAACGCCGTGCTTACGGCGGTACAATGCGTTTAGGACGGTGGGAATGCCGGGTAAAGCCTCTTTCTATTGCTGATAACGCTTATTCTGCCCACGACGGATACAGTGACGGGAAAAATAAAATTGTCGGCGAGCGCCACCGGCACCGGTATGAGTTTAACGATGCGTATACAAAGCAATTTGAAGACGCAGGTCTGGTTATCTCCGGCCGCTCGGTTGTAGAAAAGTTGGCGGAGATTATCGAACTCCCTGCGTCCGTTCACCCGTTCTTTGTGGGCACGCAGTACCATCCCGAATACAGATCACGTCCGCTTGTACCTCACCCGATTTTCCTGGAATTCATGCAGAGTCTGTAAAATCATGATATAATATCGTCCTTATGGCAAATAGTGCTGTCTGGTCTACAAAAGACGGGGAGTCAGAAAAAAAAGTCACGTTTCATGTCGGCGACACCGTCCGCGTACACTATAAACTTATTGAACACGAAAAAATTGCAGGGAAAACGAAACGAGAGGTGAAAGAAGAAACACGCGAACGCACACAGGCGTTTGAAGGAATTGTCATCGCCATCAAAGGGTCCGGCATCAACACCATGTTTACCGTGCGTCGGATCGGAGCCGCCGCCATCGGCATTGAGCGCATATTCCCCCTTATGAGTCCCTGGATTAAAAAAATTGATATTAAAAAGCGTGGGGACGTACGGCGCGCAAAACTCTATTACCTCCGGGAAAAACATGGCCGCGAAGCCACCCGCATCACTGAATCTCTCCCGTCTCCTGTTGTATAAGTAAAGAACCCCGTTATTTGCTGCATATAATCCTGGTAGAATCGGAAAATACTGAGTACTGACCACTTCCGGTATCTGCACCTAAAACAGCAGAATACGCATACCGCGCGAAGTAGCTGGTGTTATTTTTGAACACGGTTGCAACCGTCGTGGCGCTTCCATAGGTGTTGGCGATATCCGATCCTCCATCTGTCGATCCGACCTGAAGCCAGTAGGATTGCGCGCCGGAATACGTGGGGAAATTTACCGTAACGTTCCATGAATTTTCATTTGGACCACTATTGTACGTTGTACACGTGACTGTAGAAATATCTGACGGCTTAGGTAACGTGTAATTAAACGTAATGGTCAAAACAATAGATGCCGCAGGTGCGGTGACAGTGACCGGCGCAGAATAGGCAAAATCCGTATCAGTGCCGTCTGTGCTTTTTTGTTTAAGTACAGCGATAAGGGAATACGAATTACCGGGAATGGGACTGTCCCATTGCCACACAGTTCCGCTCTGAGGAATCAGATTATCCACCGCCACCTGATACGTGGAGGCATTTGCTAATTTCTGCAGGATGACAATCCGTGTGTTGACCGGCGTCACGCCGTGAAAGCCAATGGTTCCGGAAAGTGACGTAAGGGCAGGTGTGGGAGTCAACGCGGGAGTCGGAGTGGTAACCCCGGGCGTGGTTGGCAACGTTGGTTCCGGCGTCGGAGTGGGTGTTGCAGGCGGGTCTACAGCATCTATAGTAAATTGGAGGTCCAGCGCCGGGGCAGTAACCGTAAAGGCTTGTGATGAACCGATTACTTTACTTGCCCCGTCAAGAAGAGTTACTTTCATGTCGTAACTGACTCCACGCGTCGCCTTGGTATACGAAAATGTTTGATTTGATATTGCAGGAATATTTTGCAGCACCGTACTAAATTGCTGTGTTCCGGCAAGGCGCGCTTCCACATTGATCGTAGAACCGGCGGGAATAGTTCCGTTGATACTGACAGAGCCCAAGATGGCCGCGGCGGTCGTACCGGATGGGACGGTAGACAATCCCTCTAAGGTAAACTCCCGCGTGACGGGAGCTGTGGTGATTTGGACAGGTTTCCGGGATATAAGCGTCAGCACTAATCCGATTAAAAAGGCAACGCCGAGAAGAACTGCGACGACAGTGACAGATTTCACTAGTTCAGCGTACCACCTGTATTGTGAGAAAACAATAAAGTTGGTGAGTCGGCAGGGACTCGAACCCTGGACCAAGAGCTTAAAAGGCTCCTGCTCTACCGCTGAGCTACCGACCCGTACGCGTATTATAGCAAAAAATGCGCTATTATATACCACATGGCTTCCGAAAATTATATTCACATCATTAAATCCCTCCGGCGCTCAATTGCGATGCATGTTGAACGCGATGGCCGGGTGATTGTCCGCGCACCCGCACTGATGCCCAATTTTCTTATAAACCAGTTTATACGAGATCACGCGGACTGGATCCAAAAGCACAGAAAAGTCGTATGTGCGCGACCGCGACGTAAAGCACGCGAATTTAAACACGGCGAACCGTTTTTATTTATGGGGAAAACGCTTACGCTCGCTGTCGGGCGTTACACAAAAATTGACGTTAAGGACGACCGTCTGCTGTTTCCCAAATTCATGGAGTTCCGGATTCAGAAAGAGCTAACCGAGTGGTACAAGAAACATGCAATCGAAGTAATCACGCGTCATGTCAATGAACACACAAAGATTATGGGCGTTTCATACGAGGGGATCTATTTTTCGGATACAAAGTCTAAATGGGGTTCATGCAGCCACGACAACACGCTGCAGTTTAACTGGCGGCTTGAACCCCATT
>Ga0208958_1002845_pt1 | contig 14208 bp, 6 predicted proteins | sample RifOxyB1_FD_184032 | JGI IMG/M metagenome (GOLD analysis project Ga0208958, IMG submission 184032) | Soil microbial communities from Rifle, Colorado - Rifle Oxygen_injection B1 (SPAdes) | ecosystem: Environmental > Terrestrial > Deep subsurface > Rock core/Sediment | place: Rifle, Colorado... | reverse complement strand
ACCAGTGCTTTACAGGATCATAATCATTTGGAGTTGCTCTTTTTGTGTTATCGTCTCGGGTCCAGGCGGATTTTTTAAATATGTTGTTTGACTGTACCCATTCAACATTATCATCTACTTTAAACTTGGTCATTAAATCTTTTAATTTAGACTCGTCTCCAGCTTTAATTATGCTTATGTCTTTCTTCTCTAATAGGGGATTGTTAAAGGCCTTACTTAAATCTTCTGCCTCATTTTTAGAAGTAATGGACTTTTTCTTCTCAGCAGACACACCCTTTTTATATTTAACAAAGAAAAAATTATTTTTATGCGGTTCCTTTAGTTCCTCTTCGACCTGTATCCTTGCTAGCTTTAGATTATCCTCAGACGTAGGTTTAATTATTTTCAGTCCAGATGGATCTGAATTCTTATCTATTGCAAGAACTGGATTGACGATACCAGTTGTGGTTATAAAAATAATAAAGACAATCAATAAGTTAGATATTTTTTTAGACATTGCAGAAACTATAATGCGACATATTAATTAAATTGATTAATGATTATACCACAAAGTCACGGATAGTCAAGCGCGCTAGGCCAATCACGATCTTTTATAGAGAAAATTTTATTTTAACATAATTAGAACTTTTATACATTGTATTCCAACGCAAATTTTGATAAATTTTGCCTTTTAAATAGAAATCATAATTGAGGATTAATATCTCCCATTCTCTTGTATCAATATTCACTGATTTAGACAATAAATCAGATCAAGTATGAATGAGCCTGAAGCATTACTTGCTTTGTACCTAACCTCTAAGTTAGTCCTTGAAACTATGCTATCGAGAGCATCCCTCTGATAATATGCAAACTTTTGCGCACTATCTGGTGTCACGATAAAGTTGTGTTCAGGATGTAATTCTTTAGTTTTCAGTCATCTCCCTACTACTGATTTCAGATTCGTCCTCATAAAGGAAAAAACGGCCGATTTCATCAATCAACTCCTCCAGCCTTAAGCCATACTCATTTGGTTCGTCGTTATTCATCAAGCCAAATTGTACGAATTCGTCACCGACAGCATCCCTAAGTTTATTACCTAACTTTTGATTTATTCTATAATATTTCTCTGAATCAAGGATTTTTAATAGTTTGGGATTTTGATTGCTAACACATTTTCTCAAAATTTCCAAAGACTTTTTTGGTAATCTTATCATTTTTTACCTCCTTTCCAACCTTCTTTTGAAGTTGCCCAAGTAGTTATTACTTTATTTTCTTTATTCAAAACTACAGTAGCATTTTTACCAACATATTTTACTTTTCCATTCTCCTGATGAATAATTTTAAGTGGATTATTAATTGCATCCTGCATGGCTAATTCATTTACACCAATGTATTCTACATTAACTTAATTCAGTCACAATTTTGCTTATATATTTATTTTTAGTATCTTCAAATCTCTTCTTAATGTAAATTTTTTCTAACTCATTTAAATCATGGTTGTTCAAAGCCAATAATGCCCTTCTTTGTACATACTCGTTTTTGTCATCTAACGCACTTATTAAGAATTTTTTCCAATATTCGTTATTTCCATTTGAAAGACACTCGCAAATTTGCCATCTAACCTCCCAATGGACAGAGCTAATAAGATATTGTATCATTTCTTTGTGTTTATCAGCATTAATCTTTATAATTGGAATAAGGTCTTCTGTTTCTTCAGATACTTTTAAAACAAACTCAATTAATTTTAATTCTTCCTCCGACTTTTGTTTCGAATTTTCTATTAAATCTGTAGTTGTACTAATCAAGTTGTTCCAATTTGGATAATCGGATTCCCAACCATCTTCTTCTTTAGATGCGCCTTTCGCCCAATGTTTCCAATTTATAATTTCTATTTTTAGTTTATTTTTCATGATAATATCTTAATAATTAATTTGGCTTTGCAGGAACGATGTGTGCTGTTCCTTTTGAATCATAATGAATGGTTCCTCGTGTTGTGGGCATTCTAGTCCCACTTATTGGATCAACATATATACCAATATTTTTCCCAAAGTCCACAACTTCTTTATTACCATATCTCGTACCCTTCCCAACAAATTTTTCAAGTAATTCTTGAGGGTTCCTATATGTTAATTCGCTTTTACCTGGCTGATAATTATTATGGCCAACAATATGCTTTCCTTGTTTCCCTTCATTTATGGTGATTTCCCCTACATCATCACTTGTTTTACCTACACCCTTAATCCCTTTTGATAAGGAATTTCCTAAATCATAAGCCATTAAAGCTTCTATTGCAAGGTTTCCTCCTATGTATACTCTTTCCTCTAATGGGGTATCTTTTCTAAAAAGATCCTGTATGTGGCATACTCCTGTTATCGCATTACAGAAAACACTCCGATTTGTATATTTGGAATTATCTTTCCACCAACCTACTCCAATATTTCTTTCATATTCATTATGGATTTCGTTCCAACCTTCTCGTGTATCCGACCAGAAATTCATCCATTGAGATACACCATCATTGTTCTTATTAAATCCTAAACTATCACTTGCAATATAAGCTAAAGCAAAGGCAGGATTAAAAAATGGAGCGTATTCAACTGCATAAGTTGCTCCATTTACCAATCCGATCGCTAAATCCCCTCCCAATGATGCCAGTCCTCTACTTACTTGGTATTTTAGACTTTCTCTGTATTCCATTATGGTTGCCAAGTTATCCATTCCAGCGGCTGCTAGTTCTTTAATAGTATCTTTCACTTCACTAGGCGTTGGCGGATCTGTTATTATTTTTGACACCGATACTGTGATTTTCCTGACAGGTGCTGTTATTTGATTTACTATATGCACCACAGTTTGACTAGCCGCACCTGCACATTTTTTCGGATTCATCAGACACCATATCGATTTATTTCCGAGGAGACTAACTAAACCTTTTCCAACTCTTTGTCCGCATGCTTTCAGATCTCTTAGACATCTGCTTACTTCACTAGTTGCTTCCCTAACTTTGGTTATTACTTCGTTCAATGGCTTCCCAATACATCTTCCCAGATGCTTTGCACATCTTACTGCTGAACCGATTGTTCTACCTGCTGAATTAATTGTCCTACCCACAGACCCTAGACCTCTTCTAAGTCCACTCAGAGAATAGCCATACTTATCTATATTATTCACAGGATCCTCTTCTACGAAAGCATAGCGATTACGAGATAGCGGGTTCTTTGTTTCACCTCTGTAACTATCCTGCTTCGTCCATGTACCATTCTGAGGATCGTAGTTTCGTGATCCGTAGTAGTAAGTTGCTGATTCTATGTCGTAAACCTGGCCTGAGTAACCTCTTGTTGACCATTCTGTTATCAGTTCGTTATTCTCTCCACTCTCTGGTGTTGTTACACTGTTATTCAACCTCTTCCCATATTCATCAGTTCTGTTCTGAGAATTTACTTTGTAGATATTGATTATGTTCACTGTAGGGTCCAATACAAACGTTCCTGTACTATCACTAGCTTTGTAGCGTACTTCAAGGTTAGTCCTACTTACTATCGAATCCAATGCATCCCTCTGATAGTATGCGAACTTTTGTACACTATCAGGTGTCACTATGAAATTGTGTTCTGGATCGAGCTCTGAACTTGATTCATCTGCTACTCTCTCCCATGTTGAAGGATCACTATTCGGTGTTCTTTCTTGGACGTCCTCACTAGCTATTAGTGATGGTACTCCCATTCCTAGTTGAGCCATGTAGTAATTAGTATGTACATCAGTTCCTTCTGTTCTATCAGTATACTCCGAGTTCATATCCCAGCTATTTTTATCGTAAACGTAATTCTGCTTGGTGATGTTGTTGTATGAGTCGTTTGCAACCGAGCTATCTGGTGTTCTGCTTGTACGTCTATTAAGAGCATCATAAGTGTAGTTTACTTTGTAGTTCTCTAGTGTACCGTCTTCATTCTTTAGTTTGCTCTCCACCTGTGTGAGATTATTCGCTCTATCCCAAGCATTGTTCACATACTCTGTAGTAGAGTTGTTTGTTTTAGTTAGCCTGTTCCCATTGTCATCATAGGTGTAGTTCCAGGTCGATGCTTCTGAGGCTTCTGTAAGAAGTTGGTTGTTAGCATTGTATGTGTATCCAATAGTTATGTTTCCTCCGCCTTCATTTGTTATCAGTGAAGTCCTGTTACCTACTGCATCATATGTGTATGTATTGTTATATGCATACTTCTCTATCGTTGCTGTTGGGTTATCTATTGTTCTTTGAGTGTGTGTTAGTCTTCCTAGTGCATCGTAGACATAGTTGTCATGAGTTGACACCTCTATGTTACTTGCACATTGGTTTGTTTTGTCACAGTTACTGTAGAAGTCTGTTTGGGTTTTCTGACCATTAGCATTAAGTGTGTAGTTGTACTTAGCAAGAATGTATTCTGGTTGGTCAGGATCACTTGTTGATTTGTAGTTGTTCACCTCAGTTACCTGGTCAAGATAGTTGTAGCTCTTTTTTACCACACTTCTGTCAGGGTTTGCTTGTTTTACAAGGTTGCCATTAACGTCGTAGCTAAAATTAGTTGTAAGTATTTTTGGATCATTTGCTGTTACAGAGTCTCCAGTGTAAGAAGCAGTTAGAGAAGCAATTCTATCATTTCCATTATATGTGTAGCTCTCTTCCTTTCCGTCCGCGAATGTCAATTGCGCAAGATTACCGTTATTATCATACTCATAGCTCTGAGAATAGTTTCTGTTATCAGAAGTATTTGTGATACTGTACCTGTTATCGAATGTAAAGTTGTTCTGTATACTTACAGTACCATCACTATTCTTCTTGTACGCTTTGGTCATATTTCCATTACTGTCATACTCGAAATACATGGATTCCGGTTGAATAGTTTCTCCATCAAGATATTTCTTTGCAGTCAGTCTATTTGCTTTATCATACTCTCTTACATTCACCTGTCCTTTAGCGTCAGTTTCTTTTGTAATATTTCCATTCTTATCGAATTCATAGCTCCAGAACTTGCTCAGAGGATCGGTTTCTTTAACCATATTGTCAAAGACGTCATACTCATAAGTAGTTGTGTTCAAATTCGCGTTCTTTTCTGAGCTCAGGTTACCAACTTCATCATAGGTGTAAGTTGTGGCACCATTCAAACTATCAGTTACAGTTTTTAATCTGCCAAGATCGTCATAAACAAAATTGGTTGTATGAGACATTGCATCTATCGTTCCAGTTACTCGGTCCATTGCGTCATAAGAGATAACTTGTTGTGTCACTGGAATTTGTCCTTCACCTGGTGCTGTCGCATTCTTTTGTATGTTCCTGTTAAGCTGGTCATAAGCATAACTGTAGATCGTTCCATTTGGTCTTTTCTCAGTTAAAGTATTACCGTTATTATCATAAGTGTATACGGTCTTGTTGCTCTCACCATCAATGTATTCAACCACCCTATTTAGATTGTCGTAGTTATATCTTTCCTGATTCGAGTTTGGTTTGGTTACAAACTGCAGATTCCCAACATGGTCATAGGTATATGCTGTTATCTGGTTCTGTGAATCTTTTGCTGAGGTTTTTCTATTTAATAGGTCATATGTGTAAGTCGTCACATTGTTCTCAGCATCTTTGGTGGTCAGGATATTGCCAACGCCATCGTATGTAAACTCATTCGCTTCTGATTGGTCATTGACAGTCCTTGTATTTCTACCAAGTGCATCATAAGTATTAGTTAGAGCGTTTCCTCTAGGGTCAATTGTCTTTGTCAGGTTCCCATTCTTATCGTACTGATAACTTGTTTCTTCATTACCAGCTTCACCGCCATTGATTATTGTTTTTGTCTTTCTTGAGAGCACGTCGTATTCATTTGTGCTCACTCTATTTTTTGGATCTGTAACAGAAAGCATATTGCCAACGCTGTCATAAGTGTAGCCCCAGATGTAGCCCATTTCATCAGTCTTTTGAGTAAGCTTGTCCATCGGGCTGTATGTGTAAGCAACGTCTTTGCCAAGTTTATTTGTCAGTCTAGTAACATTTCCATTGCCGTCATATTCATATGCAGTAGTATTGTTGTATGGGTCCTTAACGTTCTTAACCTTGTCATTAAGGTGGTAAGTAAAAGTTGTAACGTTATCATTTCCATCGTACTGTTTAATAACATTACCAGCCGGATCATATTCTAATTTCTCAAGTAACTGTCCATCAGGACCTTTGGTCTCAAGTTTTCTATTCATATCATCATATACAAAGCTAGTGTCATTACCGTTTGCATCTGTTACTTTACTTAGGTTTCCATTTGCATCATATTTATATACTGTTTCAAAGTTCAACGCATCTTTTTGTTTTATCACTGAACCTTGTGGATCATATTCATAAGTTGTTGTCGCACCTTTTTCGTCAGTTGTAGTCAGTAAGTTGCCCTTGTGGTCGTAGCTGTTTGAAAGTATCAATCCCATAGGCTTATTTACACTGGTCAGTCTATAAATACTGTCAAAGTTATTTGTCGTCAGATTATTCTCGGGATCAATTTCTGTTAGCACGTTCCCGACATTATCATAAGTATAACTTTCAGCGATCGGAGATGTAAGACCTGTGCCGCTCTTTGTTTCTGAAAATTTTCTTCCAAGACCATCGTATTCATTAGTCAATACCAGCCCATTTGGGTAGGTTACACTCTTGACACGATTACCGGCATCGTAAGTTAAAGTCGTCTCTTTGCTGTCCCTGTCAGTTACTTTAATCACATTTCCAAGCACGTCATAAGAATAAGTTGTAGTCTGGCCTTTTGCATCTTTTTCACTAGTTAATCTTCCAAGTACATCGTAGCTATATTCTGTCGAATGATTTTCAGGATCAATTTCCTTTGTCTTATGTTTCATCTGATCATAGAAGTATTGTGTTTGTGCACCCTTTTCATCAACGCTTGAGGTCATATTTCCATCTCCATCAAACACAAAGTTTTTTTCCGTATTATCAGGATTTGTGACCTTTGTCATTCTGTTAAATGCGTCATAGTCGTAGCCTGTTGTCTTACCCCTGCCATCAATATGAGTTTCCATATTACCGTTTGCATCATAAGTAAATGTCTCTGTTACTTCTGTCACAGTACTGTTGACGGCTCTGTTTTTCATTTCAGATACTTTCCTGTTCAATCCGTCGTATGCATATGTCGTGACATTGTTCTCTTCATCTTTGCTTGTCAGCATATTGCCGTTCAGGTCGTATGTGAAAATCTTTGCATAGCTTAGATCATTGGTTATTCTAATGTTATTTTTGTACTGATCGTACGCAAGCGTCGTATCGTTATTTTCCGCATCTGTAATCTTTGTGTTCAGATTTCTTTGGTCATATTCAAAAGCAGTAATATGATCAAGGTTATCTTTCTTTGTGTATAAATTACCATTTGGGTCATATGTGAAGCTAGTTTTTTCTCCAGCAAAATTAATTTGCTCTCTTAATTTACCGTTCTTAAAGTATGTATAAGTTGCTGTCTGTCCTTTAGGATTTTTCACACTTTTCAATCTTTTTTGTGAATCAAATGTTTGTGTCGTGACCTGGTCAAACGAATCAGTTATTTTTACTACATTACCAACTACGTCATATTCATATCTTGTACCTGGCTTACTCTCTAAGATATCAACTGGATTCTTTGACACAGTTTTTCTATCCAGCTTATCATAAGTATATTCGTAAACATGCCCCTCCCAGTCAGATTCAGATATTAGATTACCCCAGAAGTCGTGTGCATATGTCTTTGTTTTACCTGCCTTACTTTCTGAAAATAATCTTCCAAGGGGGTCATAGTTGTATATTGTTGCAACATTGTTCGCATCGGTTTCGCTTGCCTTTGAACCGTTTGGATTGTAAGTAGTTGAGGTAGTAGCAAGCAGCACACCTTCCTTATCATAACTTCTTACTTCTGTTGCTCTATCATTTTCATCATAATCTGTTTCAGTGTAATTCCCCTCTGGCGAAATTTCTTTGGTCTTATTTCCAGCATAGTCATATTGATATTGAGTTATCTTCTCGTTATTTACCTTTATTTGCGTAACATTGTAATTGCCATCATATGTGTATTCAGTCAAAACACCGTCCTCGTCTATCTCATGATCAAGATATCCAGCTGTATCATAGAAGTATTGTTTTGAATTATTTCTTGCATCAGTCTCAGTTAATTTCTTCCCAAGCCCGTTATATGTTGCATTCGTAATATTCAGCTCAGCATCAGTAGTCCGAGTACGATTTCCAACCGGATCATTAGCATATTCAATAATCGCATTGGTCCCTTGATCTATCTCCTTTACCAGGTAGCCATTTGTATAATTGTAGGTCTTTTTATTACCATTAAAGTTCAAAACATACACACCATCACCAGCAAAACCAATTAATTCAGCTACTCCATCATTATTCAGATCCACCGTGGTCCTAATATAATTGGCTGTGGACCAGACCGCCTGACCTGATATAGAATTTAGTGTGCCAAAATCCCTTCCAAGTATCATAGGAGGAGCAAATTTAGTACCATCTGAAATCGATGCCCTGACCTCAGGATCTGCAAAACCGACGATATCAGCTTTTCCATCATTATTAATATCTTTGACAATCCTTGGATGAAGATTTACATCCCATCCAGCATTGTAATTGTAGCCTGTTAACCAGTTTTTTGCTGTGCCAAAACTGCTTCCTGTTGATAGAGAAACATATGTCGCACTATCAGAAAAACCGACGACATCTCCTTTTCCATCACCGTTCACATCTGCTATTGTTCTTGGGTGTTTACTAACCTGCCAGCCACCGGTTATATATCCATAGCCCGAATACCATAGATTTATTGTTCCAAAACTACTTCCCGTTGACAGCGCAACCCTTGGCCCATTATCTGCGAAACCGATCACATCAGCCTTGTGATCATTATTTACGTCTGCGACAACTCTTGGATGATATTCAACCCTCCAGCTGTAGCTGTATCCAAAATTCGAGATCCAGTTTGTATATCCAGTAAAACTGCTGCCGTTAGATAGAGCGACCATTACAGCACTATTTGCAAATCCGACAATATCATCTTTACCATCCCCATTAACATCTGCCAGCATTCTCGGATGTCTTTCTACACGCCATCCACCTTTATTGTAGGTAAAGTTAGTACTATACCAAATCTGTGGAGTCTGGAATTTAGTCCCGTCAGAAAGAGCGACCTCAATATTGTCCATACCGAAAGCTACCAGGTCCTCTTTACCGTCACCATTCACATCACCGGTTGTTCTAACGGTTTTTGTATTATCCCAGTTCTGGTTGGTCCCAAAAACATCCGACCATTTAGAGTAATCCGAAGCTTCGGTCATAGACTTTAAAAGCTGATTGGAATCATATTCATAAAAACTTGACTTACCATTTGCATCGGTTGAAGAAACAAGGTTCCCGTTCGAGTCATAACTAAAACTTTTTGATCTATCAACGTTCACACCATCCATTATCCTTACTGGTTTTCCTTTTGAATTATATTCAGTGGTCACCTGGTAATCATTTGGATAAATTGACTTTGTCCTGTTTCCATTTTCATCATAAGTAAATTGATAAAGTTTCCCGTCAGGGAGCCTTTCGCTCAATCTATTACCTTTGTCATCATATGTATAAGTTGTGCTATCCAGATTCGGTTCGATCTTCTCGACAAGATAATCTTTGTCATTGTGTTTATGAACTATTGCGTGGCCTAATGGATCTGTGATTGTAGTGACCTTATTGTTTCCTTCTGTAGTATAGGCATAAGATGTAGTTTTCCCATTTCCATCAGTTCGTTCCGTTACCTTACCATCAGTGCCATAAGTATAAGTTGCAATCGTAGCATTGTTTGGATCTTTAACTGATTCGATCCTGTTATTAGCGTTATACAAGTATTCAGTAACACCACTTACTGGATTTGTCACTTTCCAAAGCCTGCCATTGGCGTTATATGTATAGTTCACTTCTCTATTTCCAGCATCTTTTATTTTTGTAAGTCTATTTGAGGTATCAAGTGTGAAATCAAACTTTCTATTAAATGTCTGTTCAACTGCTGAAAGGATTTTCCCATTTGCGTCATAGTTATATGTAACTTTCATCCCATTTGGATATTGTATCTGGACCATTTTGCCATACAGGTTTCCTGCTGCGTTGTCGGAACGGAAAAAGAATTGCTGGCCTGATTGAGAGTCTACATATATAAGGACATAAGGATTAGGCGTGCCATCGCTACCATACCTGTACAAATTTCCTTTGCTTTCAGTGCTTGCTGCGGTAAAAGTTCCTTCAAATGACCTGAAATTATTATCATTGTCATAAAATATCTCTCCATGGCCATCAGGAAATATCACTGTCCAGCCATATTTCCCATTAGTGATAGATGGGACTATTTTCATATCAAAACTCGCTTGCCAACCAACTCCGAGAATTCCACTGTATGAACTATCAGAGTTATATGTTCTGCCAAACTCAAAAGCCTTACCACCTATATCAGCATATTTAAGATCGATCGCGGAATAATCAAGAAAGCCTGTTGCAGTGTTCACTGGATCTTCAGGCATTTCGTGTGCAATATATGAAATATTCTGGTTCGCCTCACTTAAAACATCAGCATTAAACCCTGCAGGTAAGAAATATCCATATTTGCTAATATTGATTGAAATATTTTTGATATTACTCGAAGATGGATTGTATTGAAGTACAGAGAATGTTCTTGATGTAGGTGAATGAGAAAGCTGCGGATTTGATCCACCCTGGGCATTTATCCCGTATACATAGAATGTATGTGTTCCAGCATTATATGGCGCTGGTACTAGCCATGAGAACCCATGCGTACCGGATATTCCGTATGCAGAGTTAACATCTGATCGATTGACATTTGTCGGGACTGAAAAACCATCTGCATCTGGATCACCGGCAGGTCCGTCAATATATATATGTACTGCAATTGATGTAGACGGACTATCAGGATCAAAGGCCCAGCCCCATGCAACTGCAGCATCGGTTACATCATTAAAGTCACCGATTGGAGATCGATTTGTTATTGTAACTGAATTAATACTATATGAATATTGTCCTGTATAAGTTAATTCAACCCTTACCGCATGCGTCAAATAGGTCGCTCCACCGCTCATATTGAAATTATACTTATATCCGCTGTCATAAACTTGATAAGAATAACTTGGATTTGAGTTGTAATCCCAAATTCCTTCAACATAGCACTGTGCACCATTCCACCAGCCTTGAGAATAGCGTGTAACGCATTTTGTAGTTGATTGCGCTGTTAAAAATTCCTCCTGTACATCTGTCCTTACATCCGCGGGATCATAATCTGTTGTGCCCCATCCCTCTGCATCACTGGATTGTTCGAAGCTTACAGGCATGATCACTCCTGAAGCTGTAACAAAACCTTTATCATGCTCTGCAAGATCTGAGATCATCCCATTTGCCAACAAACTAGTAATATATGGTGTTGCGAAACTTGTACCAGTAAATAACTTTGTTGAACCATCTATATTTAATGAAACAATTGATTCACCAGGAGCAAAGTAATCTGTTTCTTTGTTATGGCTTGAAAATTTGGAAACAAAAAGATCGCTATTAATAGAACCCACTGACATCACACTTTCGTATTTTGCAGGGTAAAGCATTGTGTCACTTGAAGTATTACCGGTCGAAGCAACTACTGGGATATTTTTGGAATGCGCATAATCAACAGCGCTTTTTAATAACTCCGAATTCTGATTTCCACCTATACTTATATTAATAATATCTGCACCATGGTCCACTGCATAAACTATTGCTGCTGCAACATTAGAGTAAGTTCCAAGACCTTGAGCATCCAACACTCTTAAAGGCATGATTTTCGCTCCTGGGGCTGCGCCAACTATTCCGTCTTTATTATTTGAATTAGCAGCAATTATTCCAGCAACAGCACAACCATGGCCCATTTCATCCTGTGCAACATTATCATTCTCGATATAATCATATCCATCTACTAATTTCCCCTTTAGCTCGGGATGATCTATACAAACACCACTATCAATCACTGCTACAATTCGTGTCTGGAAGCCATTTTCTATTGCTAGTTTTTCGCTCAAAATCTCGCTTAAGCCCATGAATTCGAGCGCCCACTGATCTGTAAATTTTAAGTCATTAAATAATGGAGGTTCATCTTCAGGATCAACCTTGTTTACGAAAACTACTGGGTCCTGTTCATATGAAGTCTTTTCCTTTTCGCTCTCGTTTAAAGGCTTCCCTGGGTCTGCATCTTCTACCGTATTTATGCCCTCTATTTCAGTCGGATCTTCAAGACTTTCCTGAACGTCTTCTTCTTGTTCCTCAGCAGTCTGCTTGACCTGATCTTCTACTGATAGTTCCTCAGCTTGTGCTTGCTGGTCCTGCGCGTCAGGTGAGGGGTCGGATAATGAAGTAACATAATAGTCATTTTCACTCTTTGCAAGGACATCACTTTCAGTAATTTTATCTTCATCAACTTTAACTACCACTGAATTTAATGCACCCAAATTTTCTTCAATAGTTGCTCCAATCGAGTCAATATAAGCCTTTTTTTCGACTTCCGATGTACCAGGTTTGAATGTCAGGACCATTGTCCCTTCAACTTTTTCTGCTGGTTTTTCAACTTTAACGGGATCAACCTTTGGAAGGCGCGAAAGCACATCATCACTATTTTCTATAACCAATGGGCCATCTTTTGTCTCTTTTTTACCGTTTTCAACGGCTACATAAACAATCGCTCCTACTAGAACAAAAAGCACAGCACTTAAGAGCACAATAGATATTTTGTACCTGGATGATGTTTTTCCCATTTAAGGTATATTAAAATACAAAAAATACTTAGACGAGGACCTGTATTTTTTGACAATAGCATAAAAAAAAATTCTCCGCACTGTATTACAACGCAAATTTTATACGATTTCGGAAAATTTTCGGGTCACAATCCAATTTCACTGGCAATTCCCTGCATAGAGGTTAGGCATATTTCAATGAATTTTTCGAGCGGGATGTTCAGGCCTTCAGGTTTTGTGCACAAAGCAACTTCATCTCTTCTTGTGCCTGCTGCGAATTTCGGCTCTTTCAAAAACCGCTTCACAACAGATTTCAATTTCACATCTGCAAGTTTTTTCGTAGGATAAACAAGAGCCACTGCAACAATCAACCCAGTTAAGCTATCGCAACAGAAAATCGACCATTGAGCTTTGGTCTCCGTCTGAACACCAGTAAGAGAAGGTGCATGCGCTTTCACTATTTTATCAACTGATTCAGGCAGTTCAAGGTCATATTTTGCAAGTGCTTCCTTTGTTTTATTCGGATGATCAGGTTTAAATTCTCCCGAATAATCAATATCATGTATTAATCCTGCCAAAAGCCAATCCTCTTTAGGAGGTTCATTTTCATCTAACTGCCCATTTGTTTTCAGATAATCGTAAAGCGCGGACATGCAGACCTCAACACACAAAGAGTGTTTAACAATATTAGGTTCAAGTTGAGATTTAATTGCAGACAAATATTTTTCCCTATCGTATGGCATCGCAATAAAATAATAATTATTATTTTAACCAGTGGAAAGAAGCACTATTTTTCATTTCAGAAATACCTATCCATTTAACTTCCAGTATTTTACCAGGTTCCATGATTTTTAGCATAACTCAAACTAAATCTGCAATCTTCACAGTATGCATTAATGGCAGTAATAGCATCACCTCCGTTTGCATCTATCTTGAATTTCAAAGTAAGTTCACCACATTTCGGACAATGTACGGCACCATTTTTCTTGCTTTCATTATACGCTTTTTTCAAATCATCTCTAGATTCATTCAATCTCCTCAGATAATCAATCCCATACTTACCCGTCAAATAATCTTCGACATAAATATTTAATGTGAATCTACCGCCTTTATATTGATAGTAGGGAATTTTTTTCTGTTTAATTAATCTATCCCAAAGCTGTCTTGTACTACCATACTTTTTCGCAATATCAGATACAAACAAATACTCAATAAGACCTTTTTTAATCAGAATCCCTATCGCATCAGCGACCTGCCTAGCTAAAATACTATTCAAGTTCTTTTCATCTTGTTGTATTTGATTTTTGAAATTAAAACTTCTTGTATGTGGCATGCCAGTCTTATACCATAGACTAATTGAACGCGCAAATAAAATATGGAATAAACACTTGTGACCATACACCCCTCCTGAGTCGAACTTTTTGCGTGTTTACAGTATGCAACAAA
>Ga0208958_1002844_pt1 | contig 14210 bp, 9 predicted proteins | sample RifOxyB1_FD_184032 | JGI IMG/M metagenome (GOLD analysis project Ga0208958, IMG submission 184032) | Soil microbial communities from Rifle, Colorado - Rifle Oxygen_injection B1 (SPAdes) | ecosystem: Environmental > Terrestrial > Deep subsurface > Rock core/Sediment | place: Rifle, Colorado... | reverse complement strand
CGTCTCTTATTTTGAGTGGGTGCAAAACTTGCACGGAGCCGTGTGGGAGAAAGAGGAGGTCCTAGCCAAACTCAAATTTGTAATGGACCGAGCATTTAGAGAAATGTGGGAGAAGTATACGAGCCTCAAAGTCAATCTACGGATGGCGGCCTACGCCAACGCAGTAGCCAGAGTGGTTGAAGCCATGAAACTGATGGGGGTGTAGATGTTAAAATAGGCAGATGAGGCTATCGGTGGGGAACGTCAGGTACTATTCCATTTTTAAACTTCAAGTTATTGAGAAAGATTGTTGGGTAGAATAGTAACCACAAAAGTGCCTCCAGTACGCACTCCTTATAAAATTGGGTTGTTATATAATATCATCAAATGGTAGATAAACGTTTGGCTCCACGCACGATTATTCCAGGGTTACTTACACTTCAGCAAGCATGCGAAATTCTCCAAGTTCACCCAAATACGCTAAGAGCGTGGGATAAAAAAGGCGTTCTCCCCGCAGTAAGGATAGGTATCAAAAAGATAAGAAAATATAGGAAAATAGATATTGAAAAGTTTATTGATAATAAAAAGAAATAATATGTCACTTATTGATAACAGAAACCAAACTTTACAAGATGCGCTTAAAAACGCGCTCGCTCCAGCCGACCGGGTTGATATAGCAGTCGGTTTTTTTTATTTTTCAGGATTTGAGGCTTTGGCAAATGAGTTAAGAGATAAAAAAGTAAGAATTCTTGTTGGCCTTGAGGTTGACCCCAAACTTGTTTCGGAAATATCCCAGAAAGCTAAGGATGGAGATGTTGACCTATCAAAATACCAAACCAGGGACTCAATAATTTCGCGTACAGTCAAGAAATTAAATTATGTGGATGCTTTCGTTGGATTCATGAACGATAGTGATGTATTTGACTCAGATAGAGCCAACGAACTTTATGAGCTATACATTCAAAAAATCAAAGATGGGTCTCTTGAAATAAGAAAAACCGTTGACGATTACCACGGAAAATTTTATTTGGTTCACAATAAAAAAGAAGTATCTCAAGGTGGAGATTATCCTGGGACAGTATTCTTTGGCTCAAGCAATTTATCCTATCGTGGGCTTAGCGGACAAGGTGAACTTAACCGCTCCAGTCGAGAAAAAGCTGAATTCGCAGAGTTTGTTGATGAATTTGAACAAATGTGGAGTGACTCCAAATCTATTTCGATTGCTGACGCCAACACCAAAGAAGAATTCATTAACTCAATTAAACCAAGGGTTTGGAAATATAGTACGCCATTGCCGTATCAAATATACATAAGAGTTCTTCATGAACTATTCCATCAACAAGATATAAATACCCTGAAAACCCCCAAAGCCATAACAAACGGTCTTTATTCAGATTTTGAATATCAGATTGACGCAATAAAGATGGTCATAGATAAGCTGAACAAATATGATGGGGCCATTCTTGCCGACGTCGTTGGCCTCGGAAAAAGCATTATATCCGCCGCTGTTGCCCGAAACATGGATATGAAAACGGTAATTGTAGCACCGCCACATCTCATGTCGCAGTGGGAAGAATACAAGGAACAATTTGGTATTCGTGGTTCTAAAGTTTTTAGCTCCGGAAAAATTCAAGAAATTTACGATCGATATCACGAATCAAGAGAACCAATACTTTTTGTACTTGATGAAGCGCATAGGTATCGCAATGAAGATACAAATGATTACAAATTATTACACCAAGTTTGCCGAAGCCATCCGGAAAATAAAATATTATTACTCACTGCCACTCCATTTAACAACGATCCAAAAGATGTGTTTGCGCTAATTAAGTTATTCCAGACTCCCGGGCAGTCAACAATTCGCTCAGTTGACAATTTAAGCCTCAGGTACCGGGATCTTATCCAGAGGTATAAAAAATTACGTCGGGATATGACTAAAGGTGTTGATGAGTTGGTGGTCAATAAAGAAGCATCTGAAATTGCGGCAGAACAAAGACGGCTAATAGAAACAATTATTATCCGAAGATCTAGGTTAGACCTTAACTACATAACAAGGTATAGAGAAGATTTAGAGCGCCAAAACATTTCTTTTGCGGAAGTGAGAGGCCCTGACCCTCTCGAATATGATCTTGGAGATCTTTTCGAACCATATATGAAGACCTTAGATTTAATTATTCGACCAGATAATGAAGGATTTATTGGTGCTCGCTACAAGCCAACCTCGGAAACATATATGAATGATGAAAATCGCAAGAAATTTATTGATAAATATAAGAGCGAGTTCGATGACATCGAAGATCTTCGAGTAGCTCAATCTAACTTGGCGAAATTCATGAGACGGCTTTTGGTTATGCGTTTCGAAAGTTCCAAAGATGCCTTCCGTTCTACTTTAGAAAAGATGATTGAATCCAACAAACTCATCGAACATTGGTGGGATGAGTTGGGAATTGTGCCAATTATGAAGAAGGGGCAACTTCCTGATCCTCAAGATTATGATAACGAAGATGGTGAAGCTGATTCATTAATGGAAGAGGTGAATTTGCTAAGAAACAAAAGGGGATTCTTGGAAATCAGCAAGGATATGTTAGATCCCCAATTTATCAAAGATGTCAGGCATGATACCAACCTTTTGCAGACAATTCATGATGACTGGTATTCAAACCCCAAATATGCCGACCTTGACCCAAAACTAGACAATGTTATCGAGAATATTAAAGAATTATTATCCGGAAACAAGGACAGGAAAATCGTTATTTTCTCTAGCTACAAAGACACGGTAGATTATTTGCACAAAACGATGGTTAACAGCGGATTTAATCGTGTCATCAAATATTCAGCTTCTGAAGGGACTGATGCATACAAAAAGATAATCCGTCAAAACTTTGATGCTTCAATTCCAGACGTACAACAAGTAAACGATTTTGATGTTTTAATTGCGACTGATGCTCTTAGCGAAGGTTTTAACCTTCATAGGGCAGGAATAGTTATTAACTACGATATTCCCTACAACCCAACAAGAGTTATTCAAAGAGTTGGTCGTATCAACCGTATCAATAAAAGAGTTTTCGAATTCCTAAATATCTACAACTGTTTTCCTACTGCAATCGGAGAAGAAGAAACTAGGGTTAAGTCCATTTCTACCCTTAAGATGAAGTTAATAAATGCAGTAGTAGGAAGCGACACCAAGACTCTAACCAAGGACGAAGAGTTGGTAAGCTATTTCAAGGACGAATTTGACAGAGCTCAACGAGAAGATGAAAAACTTTCTTGGGATACAGTTCACAGAGAGAATTATGAGAGAGCCAAAAAAGATGCTGAACTAATGAAAAAGATAACTGAGCTTCCAAGAAGAAGCCGCGTTAAGAGGTCAAATGGAAAATATCTTGGCACTATAGTATTTGGTAAGAAAGGTCAAAACACTATCTTTACTTACGGTCTTATTGCAGATGATATTAAAGTAACGTCCGCCGAAGAGGCATTACCTATTTTTGAAGCAAAGTCAGATGAAAACGGAGACATAGTAGATAAGGATTTTATAAATGTTTTCAATCTAGCTAAGGAAAAGTTATTTGCGAAACACGAATTGCCACAGATAAAAGGAAGAAGAGCCACAGCTATCAATGTTCTTAAAATTATTGCAGAGAAAAAACCAGTTTCCAGAGATTATTGCGAAGACATTATTTCCATCATCAAAACCCTAGACGATATCAGCGACGGATCCCTGAAGGATATATCCCAACTAGATGTAAACAAGATTGAGGAATCATACAAGAAGCTTCAAGATATTATCCCGGAGATTTTTGTGCGAAATATTTTAAACCGATCTAAACATACTGACGAAGCCCAAGAGTTACTATTATTTGCGGAACAATTAGCATGATGCAGTTAAATAATGACTATCAACGTGATGATTTTATCAAGTTTCTCGAAGAAGATTTTTTAACAGACTTCAAGCGAGACATTCGGCCAGTTAACACAAGCTCTCTAACCTGTATTCAAAAGGCGCAATATTTAGGTGAAAGTCGTGGACTTGATCTTCAGGTTTTTGAATTTGTATTCGAAGGATCTTCAAACAAAAGAGTTGCTTTAACTAAAGATGCATTTTCGGTAATGAGATCAAGCGCTATTTATAACGCTTTGGCTGTGTTTCACTCACCAGACAACAAAGATTGGAGATTCTCTTTGATGACTGCAACCCCGGAACCCACCGAAAAAGGGAAAGTTTCATTGACCTACTCAAACCCTAAACGTTTATCCTTTTTTCTGGGCAAAAATGCAAAAATTAACACTCCAACAAAATTCCTCGTTAGCAAAGGGAAAGTAATCGATTTTGATGATCTTAAAAGTAGATTCTCTATAGAGGTTGTAAATAAGGAATTTTATAAGGAAATATCTCAGGCCTTCACTAAACTTGTATCAGGTCAACTAAAACTCCCATCAACACAAGATAAGAGTAAAACAAATCTTGAGTTTGCAGTGCGTTTGATAGGAAGAATAATCTTTTGTTGGTTTTTGAGGGAAAAGAAGAGTGAGACAAGTTTACCTTTAATGCCCAAGGATCTTTTATCAATAAGCGCCGTTCAGAAAAATAAGGATTATTATCATAAAATCCTTGAACCAATCTTTTTTGAGGTGTTGAATAAACAAATCAAAACAAGAAAAGAAGATTTTGCAAATGAACCTTTCTCTTCTGTTCCATATCTGAATGGAGGATTATTTTCTCCACAAGAAGACGACTTCTACAAGCGAATGAACGGCGATCTCCAATCGCAATTCCACAACACTTTAATTATCCCAGACTCGTGGCTTAACGATTTCTTTGAAATTCTAGAAACATACAACTTCACCATCGATGAGAACACAAGCTACGATGAAGAGCTTTCAATTGACCCGGAGATGCTCGGAAGAATTTTTGAGAACCTCTTGGCCGAGATAAATCCGGAAACTGGAGAGTCAGCGAGAAAAAGTACCGGAAGTTACTACACCCCCAGAACAATTGTTAATTACATGGTTGATGAGAGTTTACTTCTTTACTTAAAAGAACAAACTGGAATACGAGAAGGAAAATTACGCGCAATCATTAGCTACGACTTAAGTGATGATTCGGAGAACCCCGTAGCCATCGAAGAAAAAGAAAAGATAATCGAAGCACTTGAGAAAGTGAAAATACTCGACCCCGCCTGTGGTTCGGGGGCATTCCCAATTGGAGCATTACAAAAGATAGTATTTATTCTTCAGCAAACTGATCCAGACGGAAGCATCTGGAAAAAGCAGCAGCTGACTAAAGCTGACCCAGAATTTAGAAGAGATATTGAAAACAGATTTTCTAAAAACGAGATCGATTTTTTAAGAAAACTCTCAATAATTCGGAAAAGCATCTTCGGTGTGGATATTCAACCAATCGCTACCGAAATATCAAGACTTCGTTGTTTTTTGACATTAATAGTTGATGAATCGATAAATGATCGTGAGGAAAATCGGGGAATTAAGCCTCTTCCAAATCTGGATTTCAAATTTGTCTCAGCTAATAGTTTAATCGGACTTCCAAAGATTGATCTATCACAGCAGTCGATGTTTGATGACTATCAGAAAATTGATGACTTAAAAAATATTCGGGATCAATACTTTAACGCCTCTGGAATCGAGAGAGAGCAGTTAAAAACGGAATTTGTTACTCAGCAAAAAAGACTTGTTGATCAATTAATTAAAGAACATGGTTTTATGGGGGTCGCAAAAGCGGAGCTAACTCAAAAACTTACTGACTGGGAACCCTTTACACATAAATCGACATCTTGGTTTGATCCAGAGTGGATGTTCGGAATTAAAGATGGATTCGACATTATTATTGGAAACCCACCATATGTACAACTTCAAAAAAAGGGTGGTGAACTTGGGAAACTGTTTAAATCAACGGGGTATATGACTTTTTCAGGGACTGGTGATATTTATGTTTTGTTTTATGAAAGAGGTTTATCTCTTGCTAAAATTAATTCTGGAATACTTTGCTATATAACTAGTAACAAGTGGATGAGAGCTGGGTATGGCGAAAAACTTCGTAATTATTTTTCTGCAAAGAATCCATTAATATTGATCGATTTTGGTGGCTTTAAGGTTTTTGAAAGTGCAACTGTAGATACGAATATTCTAGTGATTCAAAATTCGAGCAACGATAACGAATTACGAGCATGTCATTTCAAAAACGACTATACAAAGGATATTAGTATCCATAAATACTTTACCGAAAACAGCATTCCTTTAACTAAGTTAGCTAGCGACTCTTGGTACATTGGAAACCACAGTGAAGTTAAACTGAAGGAAAAAATCGAGACAAGCGGGGTGAGTTTAAAATCGTTGGGTGTAAAAATAAATTTTGGTATTAAAACAGGATTTAATAAAGCGTTTGTAATAGATTCGGCTACGCGTAAACAGCTTATTAAACTCAATAAAATAAATTCGGAAGTGGTTAAGCCGGTATTGCATGGAAAAAATATTCAAAAATACTGCAATACATGGAATGGGGAGTATTTAATATTTATTCCGTGGCATTTTCCAATACAAGATGATCAGAGGGTTCAGATAGATTTAAATCTAGCCGAAAGGGAGTTCGAATTGAAGTTTCCGGAAATGTTTAACTATCTCCGTAAATATAAAGATGAGCTCTCAGCGAGAAACAAGGAGGAAGTTGGGAAAAGGTATGAATGGTACGCCCTTCAAAGGAGTGCATCAACCTACTATTCAGATTTTAAAGAGGAGAAAATTGTATGGCGTGAGATAACTTCAACTCAAAGTTTTTGTCTAGGGGATAAGGATTATTTAGTATTAGCTCCAGCAGCATTTTTAACATCAAAAAATATTAATCTTAAATCCTTACTTGCCATTTTAAATAGCAAACTAATACTTTGGTATTTTTCACGCCTTGCTCATAATTTGGGAGAGAGCGGATTGGAATGGAAAAAATCTAAGATCGAAACTCTTCATATCCCCGATCTTTTGGCTGGTAAATCCGCTGCAGCCGTTAAAAAGTTAGAGGTGCTTTGCAATGAAATTATTACAACTAAAAGAAATCTTCCCCAGGCTGACATCACACCTATTGAAAATCAAATCAATCAAATGGTATATAAACTTTACGGTTTAACTCCAGAAGAAATTAAACTTGTTGAAAATAATGAAAAATGAGAATCAAAATAGATGTTAGATCACAGATTTTGGACTTACTAGAAGATGATCTAAGAGATAAGGTCTGTAAACCTCTATTAAAGGCGCTAGGAGCTTACGCAGTAGAAAAATATCATGGGCCGGGTGAAAACGGTAAAGATATTTATTTTGCATATAAAGACCTTCTTGGTGAATACAAACATTGTTGTCTTTTTATTAAGGCAGGCGACATAGATAAATCTGGCAAGAATGACATAAGAAAGATAAAAACTTCGATTGAAGAAGCTTTAGTCTCGCCTTTTATTAATCCGTTAGAAAATATATCGGAGGTCTATATAAATGAGTTTTACTTCATTTGTAATGGAAAGCTAAACGATTTCGCTCGTAGATATATACAAAATCTCTTGCAAACAAGAAACTTCCCTAATTTTAAAATTATCGATATTGACAAAATAAGTGATCTTATAAAAAAACTCATCAGCGTTTATGCTATTCATATTGATAAAGCTTATATCTTTGATGTTAATAATTTTGACAAGTTTTGTATAAATATTGTTTCCTTCAAGGAACAATTTGAATCAAAAAAAATAGGTGCAAATATTTTTATTTAACATATGACTGACCATAACGGAGGAAGACAAGCACAGATAGGTATAGACGCCCAAAATTGGGCTGCAATGTCATTATTCCTTCAATATGTTACGAATTCAGACTTTAGATATATTGGATTCGAGGGAAAAAAACTTGAGGATTTTTACTTAGTCTTCGAGGATGGCCGTAAGATTATATGTGAATCTAAAGCTGGTAAAGTAGGTTTGTCTCAAATAAGAAAAATTTTAGACAACATAATAAAACATGGGCAACTAACCGATCAAGATGAAATCCTTATTATTGCTAAGGAAGTCGATTCAAGCGCAAAAGGTTTAATTGAAAACTTTAAATATTTTACTGATCAAGTTAAAAAGGAGTTACAAAACAATCAACACAAGTATAACGATTCACATATGAAGTTGCTCCCTCAACTAAAGTTTTGGGAAGTAGATAAGGATACGAATTTAACAGCTGTGAAACTCATGATGGCAAAAGTAATTAGCTATCCTGAACCATTTTGGGTACCAGAGCACAGGCTTAAAGAAATTACGAACGATTTAATTATTGAGAAAGTTTATAAAGGTTCTCAAAAAGGTGAAATACTGACGAAGGATGATTTTCTTAAGCTTATTCAAGTAAAAAAGAGTCAAATATTAGAAGACGATGGATCTGATTATGAGAAAGAAAAACTGATTGATGAAAAAAAGGTTAGAGACGTAATTAAGGCGGTAAATAAGAAAGATAGAAGGCTGAATATAAATAATGAAATAACAAAAATCTATACAAACTCTTCAATCCATCACTTTGCACTTCAAAAACTCTCTTTAGAAAAAGACTTAAATCTATCAGACTGGGATAATTTGTGGAAAGCTACGATTCAAAGCGCCTTTTCTATTGAACTATTTAAAATATTTGAAAACAATATTCAAAATAGACGAAATCAAGAATACGCCATTGACTTTACCTTGAGTACTATCGGTAAAACGTCAAACTTTTTTAGAGAAGAATTTATCAAATATGACATTATTAAACTCTGTACATCAATATTAACTACTACTCCACGCCTTGAAAACAAGTTGTTCGAAGTAATCAAAAAGCTTTACGAACATAACATTGAAAGATTTCTATATGTTAAAAGGCGAAGCGATGATTCCTGGGAACGTGAGGAGGCGGCAAAATTATTATATGAAATATATATCAAGTCAAAAAATATTAAGTTTAAAGATGAAATTGTCGAATATATTCTTGATAAATTTAATGTCGTAGAGGATGACGGAAAATTTTGGCATTATACACCCCCTGGAATATTCAATATTCTAGGAGATCATTTTAAAGAAGACCCACAGAAGAAACTTATCTCTTTTATTAAACAACTTTCTGAACAATATGACCGTGTTTATCGAAAATATAGTAAAAAGACATGTTTTGAGGGGTGGGAACATGTGGGAGGAGGAATTTCTCAATCCGGGAGTGAGTTTTCCATTTCGGACAGACATTTTGTAACGCGGATTTTGAGACCAACATTAACCACTATTTATGAGGCAGATAAAGAAAAGGGTTGGAAGTTTATAACTACAAACTGCATTACTAGAAAGATGGATGACGTAAATAAAGATAAACCCGACTTCTTAAACCGAGCAGTTATTGGAATTTTGTTCCAAGAATATAAAGATGGCAAACACGCCGAGGATGCTTTCGAGATTCTTGCTGACTATGTGAGGATGCATAAAGGGATTCCCTGGAAAGCCGATCTTGTATTCCAGGAATTAAGGGGTGATTATTCAGATCGACAGAAATGGAATTTAGTTAAAGTAAGCTTGGACGAATACAAGAGTCTTCCGGTAAATGTCTTTGTAGAAATGATTGTCTCTGATTTGGCGTCCAAGAGTGAAGATAAGGAATTACGGAAATTAGCTACGGAAACTATCAAATCTTGGGCAACAGATCCTGAATATCAAAAACGACATAATTACGGAGAGTTGGATACTGTTGATAGTGCGTTAAAACTTATTAATAACCCAGACTCTCGAAACGAAGGTGTAGACATTTTAGAGAAGTACACAGAAAGTGACCATTTCAGATCAAAAAGAGACACCTTCGATACTTACGATGTCGCCAATACCCTAACAAGGGTGATCGAAGAAGACTTTGAGAGAGGATTAAAGATTCTTAATGTAGTTAATAAAACATCTAACTTAACGATAAACCAACAAATACTTATAACCAGCAGTCTTTATAAGACAAACGATAATAGACCCGAAATTCTGAAAGCTATTTTCGATAGATTCTTAAAACCACTATTATCCAGTCTAGTTGGTAAAAAGGTGTCTGATCTTGATAGTTTAAATGATGAAGACGTTAAACCCCTGGAAAAGAGATTCAGCTATCGTTATGCCAGAGAATCACTAGTTCAGTTTTCCGAGAAATTGGCCAGAGCTGGATTCAAGCAGGATTCTCTTTGGCTGGTAAAAATATTTATCAACGACACCGATCCACCAAAAGACGGGTCAAACTATCCGGACGATCCAAAAGGAGAATTAAATGAACACGCTAGGGTTGCTAGAGGAGAAAAAGACCTGGCTATTAGAACAGTTCGGGGTTACTTGGCATGGACGTTGCAGAAACTGGTCGTGCCATTCGGAGAGACTGACCAAAAAGTCACACAGGAAATAATGCCGGAGTGCATAAAGTTGGTTAAACGATTATGTAGTGACTCAAATTATTATGTACGCGCTGAAGGGTGTATTCCTCTAATGGAATTAGTAAAAAATCGTCACACGCACTTACCCGGTAAAGATGAGAGGTTCGTTTCTGAAGAATTAGCAGAGGAGATTGAAGAAATCGCTTTCGGGATGTTAACAAAGGAAAATATTAACCTTAAACAGATAGCGAGACATTTAGCGATGGTTTTCTCCTACATGCGAACTTTGGGAACTCAAAAGGCGATGAGGGTTCTCGAAGTATTTTTATCGTCAGATGACGAGGATGTTGTAGATGAAATACTACCATTACTAATTTATTATTCACTTTTTAGAAAAAATGCTTTTCCGAAATGGCCGTGGAAAAAGCTGGAACCCTTTGATCCTAAAAAGTTCGAGGAGTTGTTGTTAAAACAATTAAAAAATGGCAATGATACTGTGAAAGCTAGATTGGCTTGGCAATTTGAACGATTACCTGATGAAATTTCAAAAACACCTGAAGTAAAACGTACCCTTTCCATCAAAGACGCCGTTGAATTATCTGCTAAATATCTGAATGAATTAATTTCCGAATACGATCATAGTGTATATGACGACGTCTATCGTTTTGTCGAAGATTACTATCAAGAATATTTTGACATCTGTTATGGTATTTGGACGAAGTGTATTGATATAGAATCAGACTATTTCAAAAAGAAATGGGATGAAAGTAAGTTGCAAGAGATGTATTGGTGGCCTTTTTTCTATAACGGGAAGATTTTAGAGGCCGTACTAGACAACAAAGGAGAAAAAGCTTTTCTTGCCAATCTTAAAAAACTGGTTGAATACCCAACCCCAGTACTAATTGCCCACGACCTAGACACTGCAGTTACCAGATTGACAAAAATAACTGATTCCGAAAAAGAAGTTGGTGAGATTTTCGATTTATTGATTAAAAGAGACCCAAAATACTACGAATTTAAAGAACAATGGAAACAAAATTCGAAACAAGTCAAAAAATAATGAATAAGTTAATTAGCAAAATTGAAAAGGTAATACTTCTATTCTTTGGTAAACTTAAAGCTTATTTTAAGCGACTTCTTTTTCCGCTTTATCTTTTCCCAATAAAACTTATAACTTATTCTTCCTATTATCTTGTAAAGTTTATTATTAAATTCATTCTTGCAGTTATTGCACTGTTAATAGATTTAATCGTCTATCCGTTTAAAAGCTTAAAACATTTTATTAAATCGATAATATTTCTATTTATTGCTATATATCTTTTACTTACCTTCTTCGTTATAGCTGACTATCTAAAAAGACAATATGGGAGTTTAGATAAAACCCTTTGTGCTTTCGGATATCCAATTAATCAAAAATTGCAAAACTCAGTGGTTAGGATTGTGGGAGGTTACTCTGAGGGATCTGGGTTCTTTGTAGCAAACAACCAAGTTCTTACTAATTTCCATGTTATAGCCGATGAACCAAGTCCCAAGATTATTTTTCCAGACGGGAAATTTGTAACCCCGGTAAAAATATTGGGGAATAAAGACGTTGACCTTGCTATCTTGTTTACAGAAAAACAATATGGAGATCTTGTTATGCCATTGCCTGATCGAATTGAATTTCGTGAGGACGAGGTTTTAATTGCTGGTGGCTATCCTTTGGGAACTGATCTGACAGGTAAAGCAACCGTGCTTAAAGGTAGATTTATCGATTTTAGAAAATCTAAACAGATGCCTATTGGTTATATCCAAACAGACATAAGTCTAGTTAAAGGCATGAGTGGCGGCCCTTTAGTTGACCAGTGTGGAAGTGTCGTTGGAGTTAACACAATTAGCCTTGCTGGATTATCTTTGTTTATTAACGGCGACTGGGCGAAGACAATAATTCCTGATTTTACAGATCAAGCTATCACCAAGATTGAGGTTGACCCCTCAGCATCTCCGGAAGAGGCTGTACGCGCTTTCTACACCTATCTTAAGGCTCGAAGGATGGAAGATGGATTCAAGCTATTAAGCACTGAATACCTTCAAAAAACCAACTTTGAGGAATGGACAAACAGGTTTACCGATATTCTAGATGTTGACGTTATTAAGTCTGAGCAATTTGAAAACACCAAGAACACAGCTTTTGTTAAGTTTTCAACTAAGAATTGGGTGGACGGAGAAGCGGAAATGCATTACTACGAGGGAACTTGGCAAACAGTTCTTGAAGATGGAGTTTATAAAATGCGGAAGAGTAAAATCTTAGAAGTTGAAAATCCCGGATGGGATTGGTTTTATGAATAAGAATATTAGATCTCAAATTAATAAAGACGAACTCATCTTTGCAGATGCTTTTTTAAAACAGGAATTCGGAAGAATTGTTGATTGGGCTGTCGGTGATATTAAAAAATGCTGTCGGATTAAACCAGATGGTAATTGTGATGATAATGGAGCATTAGTTGGCGCATTTATTTTATGGTGTTGTGCCATTGAATATTTTGGTGGTTTATATACTGGTAACCCGAACGAAAGGGGAACAAAAGCTAGAATGGAGGGCTTTATTCACAAATACATGAATCGCTATGATTCAGATAAGATCTATGAATTGAGATGGTCGTTGCTACATTACTACTCACCGCATAATTATCTTATGTATCATAAAAACAGTCTTGAAGATAATAAAGGTAAACATCTAAGTAAATCAGGAGAGAGAATCTGGTTACATTTAGGGTGGTCAATTAAGGATTTGGAAGATGCTGTAAACCAGTACAGAGTAGAACTTGAGGAAAATAATAAGCTTAAAATTAAAGCATGGAAATTTTTTAAAGTCAGATATCCAATAATGCCGTTAAAAAATGAATATATATCACCGTTAACCTTAAGTTTTTTAGCGAGCGGGACAGCAATTCAATCTGTGGCTGCATCGGGGACAGTTGACGAGAGTTATTGGTTTAAAAAATAGGCGAAAAATGGTCAAATAATAAGCATGAATATTTGGATAGTTCAAAGTCTGGACGGGACCAGTTAAAAGTAAAAAATGGAACAACAAATAACGAAGAGTTGCGATATGCAAAATTATATTATGAAGAAACAATTGATGCTAAACAATTTAAACAATTAATTGGTCGTGTAAAAAAGAAAAAATGAGAATATTTTAAACAGATTGATTAGTTAAAAAAGCGTTTCACAGAGGATAATTTAGCAAGGGTTAATAGTTGGCTCGGTTGTTGTAGTGTAGTTTCTGGGTCAGCAAACTTATCAGTCTAGTTTGCCTGCGGAAGCTGTCCCACTGAGCGAGGTGATATAGTGGTTCTACAACCAGACAGAAGGTGAGGAAAAGAGGCTAATCCAGGAGATAATCGACAGAGAATATACTAATCAATCGACCTGGGCTAAGCTAGTCAAAACTCGAGATGGATGGGAGTGTGATAGAATTCTGGGTGTGCAGTTGCTTTGGTTAGTACTGTTTTTGAATTTGTTTATGTTTCAGCCGGTGGGGAGCTTGGGGGTGGGGCTGATGTTGTTGGGGTGGTGGGGATGGACGGTGATGACCTATCGCAAGAGTGGACAGCCGATTGGAGTTGTGGGATGGATGAGTGGGTTGGTAACCGGGCTGATAGTTATTTTGATGCAATTAGTGAATGCGAGCGAAAAGTTGGAGATTTTGATATTACTTTTTGGTGTGACCTGGGTGATTGCAACTTATAATTATGTGAAGGGTGCGGGTATCGGGGGATTATTGGAATTGATCTTGACCCCGACTTGGATGATGTGGGAATATTTGCGTGGAGTGAGGCGCGTGATAGGATCTTTTTGGAAT